>CEQE01007979.1_pt1 | contig 109150 bp, 104 predicted proteins | sample 356201 | NCBI WGS metagenome assembly CEQE01 (sample SAMEA2619970, study PRJEB7988) | marine metagenome | biome: marine biome (ENVO:00000447); feature: mesopelagic zone (ENVO:00000213) & marine oxygen minimum zone (ENVO:01000065); material: "saline water (ENVO:00002010), including plankton...
AGAACGTCGTGAGACAGTTCGGTCTCTATCCGCCGTGGGCGCAGGAGGCTTGAGGGAACCTCTTCCTAGTACGAGAGGACCGGAAGGGATAGACCTATGGTGTGCCAGTTGTTCCGCCAGGAGCAGCGCTGGGTAGCCATGTCTAGTATTGATAAGCGCTGAAGGCATCTAAGCGCGAAGCTGCCCCCAAGATGAGGCCTCCCTTCCCTATTAAGTTAGGGAGTAAGACTGCAGAGAGACTATCTGCTTGATAGGCCGGATGTGTAAGGATGGCAACATCTTCAGCATACCGGTACTAACCGGTCGAGAGGCTTGACCCACGCAACGAATTTCTAACCTGAGTAGGCTGGCTACGGCCACCTCTCGGTGTGTAAGCATCTTCTTTTTACAAAAGACTATTACAGTTTCTATTTCTCTGAGCTACCAATAGACAGCAGCCAGCCGTCCACTCGCTGACAGTTGACCTCTGTATGATGGAAGCTTGTAACGTCGCGGGGTGGAGCAGTGGCAGCTCGTCGGGCTCATAACCCGAAGGTCGTTGGTTCGAGTCCAACCCCCGCTACCAAAATCGCAAACTAAAGGGCCCCCAGATCATTCCGGGGGCTTTTTGTATTTAGATTTCGGGTTTGGCATCAGCTTGCTGTGATACGATCCCAGGAAGCCGAGGCATACTTGAATCTGAGGTAATTGATACGGGCCAAGCTTCGATTTGGGTGGGTTTTCATCGCTCTGGCGGTTGTGGCGCTGGTGGTGGTTTGTGGGTCTGATGATCCTGGGAAAAACGATAGCACGCCCAATCTCTCGGTGGTCCAGGATGATACAGCACCTATCGATGCCGCCAAATCCGGTTTGATATACCGAGAGGCTGTGACCACCGTCCGAAACCGGGAAGCGGAGACCGGCGAATATTTCTATATGAAGGAAGTATTCTATTCGTCGAACAATCTCTGGAGCTGAACCCTGGATATCTCAAAGCGTTGGAGGTTCTGGCCTGGGTGTACAGTACTTATTCAGCATAGTTGAACGACGACGGGGCCCACAAGACCGCCTTGAAGTACGCTCAGGAATTGTTCAGAGAAAATAGGGGGATAGATGTGGCTGTGTACGAGATACTGGGCGCTGCTTACTACGCGAACGGGAATCTTGCCCTAGGGACTCAGTTTTTCACGAAGCTATTGAGAGGCGTCTACCGACGAAGTGGCCGAGTTGTTCAGACAGGAAAAGAAGGATTTGGTGAAGATACGCAAGGCTAAACTGGGGCAACCGCCAAGATCGCAGTAACGGTCATATCGCGAGGCGAACTGGCGAACGGCTACGGCCACCGGATGTTTCGCCTTGGTTTCCATAATGAAGCCCGGGTTTTGAGTGGGGTGGCAGTAAACTGGTCGGGCCGACTGGATTGTATCAACCCAGGTCTCCAGCCGAGCGCACCGAGGAAGGTAAAAACGAAAGCAGGAAGATTCCCTGTCTGTCTGTAGATGGTGTCGAACCCTTCGCATATACCTAAAGATTAAGATTGTGATGCCGGCGGAGAAGCGGACAGGATCACACTCGCCAGAACGCAGGACCAACCCCTCGAATCTGACTGTTCTTGGCCCCGGCCGAAAAGAATCTGAATGACCTTGAATTGGTCTTCTATCAACTTTGGAATAGTATTTCTGATGCCGCTCTGGGCACATCACGTATTGAATAACATCGAGATCGAAGAAGATATTCGCCACCGTGTTGTTCTGAAATAACACATTACGGTTTCCTTCCTGCCGGATTGGTACCCTGTCCCGCGCTAACCCATTGTGCACCGTTTGAATACTGTCTTGGCCGACGCGAAGAGTATACTTGGCAGTCCGATCGGAACTAATGAACCTAGATGGGAGACTGACACACGATGATCGAGATGACCGACGAGATGAAAGAGTTGGTGGACCGTAATCACGCCGACGGCTGGGACTGCACCGTGGGGACCGTGGACAAGGACGGTCAGCCGCAGTTGAGCCTAAAGGGCAGCGTTATGGTCTATGACTCCGAGACCCTGGCTTATTGGGAACGGGCAAAACGCACGGCCTTGGACAACGTTGCCGCCAATCCCAAGGTGACGGTGCTCTATAACAACATGACGGACCGCATCCGGTGGCGCTTCTACGGGAATGCCGAGGTCCACGAGACGGGCGCCATTCGGGATGATGTCATGTCGCGCACGGTAGAGGCCGAACTTGAGCGAGACCCGGAGCGAACGGGCGTGGCCGTGCTAATCAAAGTGAACAAGATAGCCGAGCTATCCGGTCTCGTGCTGCAGGAGCGGTAGGGTCTGACAACCTACTGGAGGCCTCCTGGGAACAACAATCAAGAGGAGAAAAAGATGGATGAGATACTCGCATTGGAAGACCGGCGCATCGAGGCGATGGTAAAAGGCGATGTCCAGGCACTGGGAGAGATCTTGGCCGATGACCTGATCTACACCCATACAACGGCCAGACTGGACACCAAAGCCAGCTTCATCGACGCGGTTAAGACAGGCAAAAGCAACTATAAATCCGTGGACCGGAATGATGTCGAAGTCCGGAGTTTGGGAGACACGGCTGTGGTCACCGGACACGCCAAGTTTCACGTCGGCGACAACAAGTTTGAAGCCAGGTTCATTGATGTGTACGCCAAACGAAACGGCGCTTGGCAAATGGTCGCGTGGCAGTCCACTAGGGTGCCGGATTAGGCGAGCTATCAGCTTTCAGCGGTCAGCGGTAAGCCGTCAGGGAATACGAAAGAGCCCGTCCTTCCAAAAAAAGACGGGCTCTTTGAATAGCGTAAAACTGACTGCTGATCGCTGTTAGCTAACCGTCGGCAACCCTTCGTCGCGGCGGACGTCGTTGATTATTTGAAGTATCCGTTGCTCTATGGGCGGGTATTCCAGTTCGAACTCACCCATCAGGCGGCTGTTGTTGGTCAGGTAGTTGCCCGAGTCTTCCTTGCCGCCCTGGCTGTCGAAGTTGATCTGGGCGTCGGGAAGGAACTTCTTCACGATGGCCGCCAAATCGCCCAGGCTGATGGGGTAGCCGCCGGAGTTGTAGATCTCGTGGTGGCTCTTGTCCACCATGGTCACTCGCACAAAGGCCTCCGCGATGTCATCGACATGCACCGGCAGGCGCATAAGTCCGGCCTGGGGGAAGCTAACGGCCTCCCCGGCTGCCGGCAGAGTCACACACCGTACGTGATCGGTTGAGCCGCGCACTTTGTCGGGCCCGGTCACGTTGGCGGGGCGGATGCCAGTGATGGACATACCGTAGACCGCGTTGAACTGCTGAGCCTGGAACTCGTTGAACCGTTTGTGCATAGCGTACTGGCTGGTACCGTGCATCGGCTCATCTTCGTTGATCGCCCGGTCGCCGAAGTTGGACTGCTGCCCGCTGACGGCGATGGAGCTGGCGTAGGTCACCCGGTTCACGCCGCAGATGCGGGCCGCCTCAAATGAATTGTCCATGCCGAGGATGTTCAGCTTCATGGTGAAGTGGGGGGTGTCGTCGCCGCTGCCCAGCAGATAGGCCAGGTTCATGATTCGGTCCGGCTTAGCATGCATGATAGCCGTCACCACGTCCTGGAACTGCATGATGTCGCCGCGCATGACTTCGACCTGGTCGCCGAACTCGCTGAAGTCCGCTGCTCCAGGGTTGATGTCCATCACGACGACCTTCTCGCCGCGCTGGACCAACCTGGGAACAGCCCTTTTCCCGATAAAGCCGGTGCCGCCCAATACTAAGGTTGTCATCGGTCGCTCCTGATTAATATCGGCCCCACGTTGGATCAGCGCTCAGGTGAATCACGTTCAGGCCGAGGTTCCTCGCAACACGCCACACACGTGCCAAGATGATTGGCTCTAGGAGATGAATTGTCAAGCGAGGTCGTGGCAAAAAAGGCCTGGCCCTCCGTAGAAGGCCGGGTATCGGATATCGAAGATACACTAGGAGCTACCGAAATCTCCAGTCTCATGATCAAGAATGGCACCGGGTTACTGCTTCTTTGCGGCCGCGTGGTCCAGGTACATGACAATCGCCAGCAGGGCGGCGACGATCCCTCCGGTGAACCAACCCGATGCATCCAATTTCCAGATGGTGCTGCTATCAGGCCCTACGATCAATCCGATGATCCCGCAAGCCAGCGCCCAATCCGCCCAGCCAGATTCTCCATTCATCCATCATCTATTCCCAGCGGAGTCCGCGTTCAACCACGCCTGTATTAAATACAGGTCGATTCAGGTTGACTCGAGTCGCAGTGGTTTCGGCCTGTCGACGTGCCGGTGTTACGAATTGTCGAGAAGCTGGCGGCCGAGATTCTTCAGACCGACTTGACCAACACCCTTCAGGGTCGTAAATTGCTAGGCAATCACGCTGCTTGGTGCAGATTACTAACCGACTGGGAACAACCGGGAGATAATGTGTCGATGTCCTTGGCAGGAAAAGTAGCGATCGTAACCGGGGCCAGCCGCGGGATAGGTAAAGCCATGGCTCTGGGCCTGGCCGCTGAGGGCGCACACGTGGTTGTGGCCGCCCGTTCGGAGGAGTCAAGGCCCATGCTGCCGGGTACCATTCACTCGACCGTGGGTGAGATAGAAGACGCCGGCGGCAAGGCGTTGGCCGTGCCCACCAACGTGCGGGAAGAGGACAGCATCCGTCACCTGGTGGACCGCACGCTGGACGAGTATGGGGCGGTGGACGTGCTGATCAACAACGCGGCAATCGGCAGCTACACGCCCTTCTTGGAGATGACGGTCAAGGAATGGGACCTGGTCATGTCCATCGACCTTCGCGCGCCATTCATCGCCTGCAAAGCAGTCGCCCCAATCATGATTGAGCAGGGCGGCGGCAGCATTATCAACATCTCGTCCCACGCCGCGACCAACATCTTTTCATCCACACTGTCAGCTGACAGTGAAGAGATCGCCCTCATCGGCCAGAATTACGGCGCGGCCAAGGTGGGGCTGGAGCGGTTCACCTGGGGTCTGGCCCTGGAACTCGGTCCCCACAATATAGCCGTAAACGTGCTGAAACCCCTGCGTCCGGTGGTCACGGAGGGTTTCCTGGCCCAACGCCCCGATGCCGACGTCTCAACCTGGGCCAGTCCCAACGACATGGTCAAAGCGGCCAAGTACCTATCGCAACAAGACGCCAAGGGGCTTACAGGGACGATGGTTACGGCGGAGGAATTGGTACGTAGGTTGGGGTTGTAGTTCCCCCAGCCGCTGTTTGCCGGTGGAGGTCATACTGAACACCCTAGACCAGGTTTACGAGAGCATAGGCGTTGGTTACCCGGTCGCCCGCCGTCCGGACCCACGCATTAACCGACTGATCGTTGATGCCTTGGGCGATGCCCGAACCGTGTTGAACGTGGGCGCGGACGCAGGCAATTACGAATCTTCAGAGCGGAGTGTGGTCGCGGTCGAACCAACCCTTAAGATGATCGCTCAGCACAAAACCGGGGCTAGTTGTTGCCGTGCGAGGGGGGCGGAAGCCCTGCCTTTCCGTGACCAAAGCTTTGACGCCGCTCTGGGTACCTTCACCCTCCACCATGGGACCGACGTCTCAGCAGGGTTGCAGGGGATTCGCCAGGTGGCGAAGTGGCAGGTGATTCTGCTGTTTGAACCGGCCGAGTCCCTAAAATTCTGGTTGGTGGAGTATTTCCTGGAGTGTTTGGCGCTGCCCTCGGAGACCGGAGCTCCGGGAATTGATGATGTGTAGTCAGTCCTGGAGGTGCGGAGAATCAATCCAGTACCTGTGCCATCCGAGTCCACTGACGGGTTCGCCGGAGCTTATCGGCGGCAGCCCGAGCCTTGCCTCGACCCAGCGGCACAGGCGGGAATCCCCAGCCTGGTCCTGCTTTCGCTGGAGGACGCTGAAAGGAGACCAACGCGGTTGTGAGATGACCTGGTATCGGGAGAATGGGACGCCCTGTTCGGCTTCTTGAGAGAATTGCCGGAGTTCGACTTGGGATACAGGTTGGTGGTCGCGGGGTAGTCGCCGACTAGCCCATATCAAGCGGCGACGAAGCGGATTCAAGATAATTTGACCGGGCAGTAATCTGAGGGAGGGGTAGTAGTGACACCCCAAGTTTACAGAGGTCCAAAAAAATGTTGAAGTATTACTTCAGTCCTGACGATGAGCGGTTCGAATCGCCAACGAATGATGGTATTGGGAGTGTGTCTGGGCTATTGTAAGGGCTCAATGAACAAGGGGTCCCAGTAGATCAGATAGACGTTGCCAAGCTGACTGAGAGGGAACGGGCTGATGCACATTTAGATGCAGTCGAAGTGTTCGTCTTAAAGAAATATAAGATGCGGCAAGTTTTGGGAGCGGAAGGCTAAGCGGCACGCTTTTCGGGAGACAGGTGTCCGCACTGAGCCTCAGGAATCTCGAAATCGGTCATCCCGAAGCGGTATACCCGCATCAAGAGCCCGGAAAAACCGCGTCGATCGCGACGTTTCTTCAGGTCCATGTTGACCAATTATCTAAGAAAATTCGAAAATAATCTCGGCTGTTCAGGCGGTTTATACCCGTCGTTCAAAGACAAGAACTAGCGAATCAGGAGAGGACATGGACTTCGCATTCACACCAGAACAATCTGAACTGCAGCAGCGGGTGCGGCGGTTGGCTGAAGAGAAGATCGCGCCCATCGCTGAAGAAGCAGACGAGTCGCCGACGGTCCATGCCGGGCTGATGGCCATCTTGGCCAATAACGGGTTATTCCAGTACTGCGTGCCCAAAGAATACGGCGGGGTTGGCGTGCGGGTGATGGACCTCTGCATCATCCGGGAGGAGCTGGCCCGGGTGTCGGTCCAGGCTGATACCAACTTCATCATGCAGGGCTTGGGCAGCTACCCGATCACCCTGGGCGGCACCGACGAGCAGAAAACCAAGTACCTGCCGCCCATCGCCAGGGGGGAGAGCATCGCCGCCTTTGCGTTGACCGAACCCCACGCCGGCTCCGATGTTCTCAGCATGAAGACCGAGGCGCATCTGGACGGCGACGATTGGGTGTTGAACGGCGAGAAGAAATTCATCAGCCAGGCGGGCGACGCCAGCACCTACACGGTCTTCGCCAAGACAGACCCCGGTGAGGGCAGCCGGAGCTTGTCGGTATTCATAGTCGAGGCTGGGACGGCGGGTTTCGACGATTCCAAGCGCATGGACCTGATGGCGGCCCATCCCATCGGCGAACCGCGCTGGAACGACTGCCATGTCCCTCAGGAGAACCTGATCGGCGAGCGGGGGCGGGGGCTGCGTCTGGCGCTGGGAACCCTGGACACCTTCCGCACCACGGTGGCTGCGGCGGCCATCGGCATGGGACAAGCAGCCTTTGAAGCTTCGTTGGAGTACGCCAAGAACCGCGAGATGTTTGGCCAGAACCTGTCGGATTTCCAAGCTACCCAGTTCAAGCTGGCCGATATGGCGGTGTCGCTGGACGCGGCCCGGCTGCTGGCCCACCGGGCAGCCTGGCTCAAGGACTCGGGTCAAGAGTCAATCATCAAGGAAGCGTCATTCGCCAAGCTCTTTGGCACCGAGGCCGCCAGCCGCATCATCAACGAGGCGGTACAGATCCACGGTGGGGCGGGACTGGAGAAAGGCAACCGGGTGGAACGCCTCTACCGCGAGGTCCGGGCCCTGACCATCTACGAGGGCACATCCGAGATACAGCGGCAGACCATCGCGCGGCAGTTGCTGCGAGATTAACGATAGGCACCGAAAAATAGATTCGGTTGTTGTCTGGGGTTTCTGGGGTCTGGGCTGTGGCTCTTCTTCATGCTGATGTGGTTCTTCAAAGGGACGACGCGATTCCCGTGAGCAAATGGGAGTTCGTCTGGCGGTTCTAAAAGGGGCCGATCAACTTTGCCTTCTAACGTGAGTCGCGGCATCCCGATAGGCTGACAGGCATCCAAGGATGCGCGCTTAGGGACTAAGTAGGTGCCTGTTAAGGAGGAACGATATGTTGAACGATCCGGCCGTGGCATCAGCATTGGCTGACTTCGAGCGTAACCAGGTTATCTCCAGGATATGGAGTGGCGACCACACCGTTTGGAAGCCGGACCCCACCGAGATCACGGATCGTCTGGAATGGCTCACGGTCACCGACTTCATGCGTGAACAAGCGCCGATGCTCGAGGCCTTCGCGAAAGAAGTGAAAGACGAAGGTTTCAAGCATTTTGTTCTGTTGGGGATGGGCGGCAGCAGCCTGGGCCCAGAAGTGCTGCGCCAGACCTTCGGCAGCGCCCCCGGCTTCCCCGAGCTCATCGTGCTGGACTCGACAATCCCTGCCTGGATAGGATCGGTTGCCGGGGCCATCGACCCGGCGCAAACCCTTTTTCTGGCCTCATCCAAGTCCGGCTCAACCACCGAGCTCAACATGTTTTATGCCTACTTCCGGGACCTGGTGGAGCAAGCTGTCGGCAAAGAAAACGCCGGCCGGCACTTCATCGCCGTCACCGATCCTGGCTCTTCACTGGCCAGGTTGGGCGAGGAGCAGGGGTTCCGGCGGGTATTTCTGAACCCCACCGACCTGGGGGGGCGCTACTCAGTGCTGTCTTATTTCGGACTGGTACCAGCGGCCGTCATTGGGTTGGACGTTTTGAAACTCATTGACCGGGCAGACCGGATGCGAGCAGAGACCAAACCGGAAGTGCCGTTGGCTGACAACCCCGGCGCCTGGTTGGGGGCCGCGATGGGCGTTCTCTCCGAGAAAGGGCAGGACAAGCTCACCCTAGTTACTTCTCCCGCCATCAGCGGCTTTGGCCTGTGGGTGGAGCAGCTCATCGCGGAGAGCACCGGCAAGGAAGGGCTCGGCATCGTACCAATAGCTGGAGAGCCGGTGGAGTCTCCGGGCAACTACGGTAAAGACCGGTTCTTCGTCTACCTGCGGCTGGCCGACGACGACAACACCCAGAGGGACGCAGCCATCAAAGAGATAGAGGCTTCGGGCCAGCCGGTGGTGCGCTTGGACCTGGCGGATGCCTACGACTTGGGCGCAGAGTTCTTCCGCTGGGAGATGGCGACTGCCGTTGCTGGGTCGGTGCTTGGGATAAACCCATTCGACCAGCCTAACGTGCAGGCAGCCAAAGACATGACAGAAAGCGTGCTGGGGCAGTTTGACGCCTTGGGGAAACTGACGGCCATGGAGGATTCAACGTCCATCGACACGCTGCTGGAGCAGGCGTCGGCTGGCGACTACCTGGTGATCATGGCCTACATCCCGCAATCATCAGAAGTCGACACTGCTTTGGATGACCTGCGCCGGCGGGTGACCGAGCAATACGGCATCGCTACAACCATGGGGTACGGCCCCCGGTTCCTACACTCCACCGGGCAGCTACACAAGGGCGGCCCTGGCACCGGCCTGTTCCTGCAGATCACGGCGGAGCATGTTCAGGACCTGGATATCCCGGGCACGCCGTTCACCTTTGGAGTGCTGGCCGACGCTCAGGCCCTGGGAGACCTGCAGGCTTTGCGGGCTTCGGGACGCCGGGCCGTCAGGGTTGATGCTGGCGCAAACCCGGAGCGGGCCATACGCGAGATGGCAGACGAGCTGGCGTATCCGCATTAACAAAAAAGAGGGCGTCCCGATGTATCGGGGCGCCCTCTTTGCTTGCCACGTTTGTCTGAGTTAGTCGATGTCCATGAACACTGTGTTGGTGTCGGTCGAGGATAGGCGCTGGCCAATCACCGCTTGGTACTCGGGAGAGTGGTAGAACTTGCCGGACTGTTCAACACTTTCGAATTCCAAAACGACCATGCCAGCAGGAGACCAGTTTCCGTCTCCAGCGTCTATCTTGGTGCTAAACTACCCGTCCGCCGCCGTATTGGCCCACGATAGAGCCCGTTGCGCTTTGGTAGGCTCCGAAGGCGTCCGCATCGATAATCTCTTTCGGTTGGCCGATTATGTATCCGGATATTTTCTGTCTTCCTTGGTTCGGTTAGGTATACAGCTCCATATTGTATGCCGCCTACACCTCTAACGGTGTGTCCTCGAGGTTGGCCCACTCACCCATGGAACCGTCGTAGTTCTTGGTGTTGGTGAAGCCGACCAATTGCATGACGAACAAACTGTTCGCCGCTCGAATCCCGCCCTGTCAATAAGTGTAGACATTCTTATCCGGAGTGATACCGTGCTCTGTCAGTATGCGGCGAATCTCGGCCGCCGGTTTGAATTCGTTGGTCTCCGAGTCCATGAGGTTGAACCACTCCAGGTGGACAGCCCCGGGAACGTGGCCGACGCGCTTGTTGCCACGACTGTTGCTGCCGTCCCATTCGCCGTCGCTGCGCACGTCCCAGATGACAGAGTCCCCGACTTGGCAGGCTTGCTTTAACTCGTCGACTTTCACAAGCTTGGAGTCGTCGCGCTTGGGGGTGAAGGTGACCGACTTGGGAGCGGCCCGGCCGAAGTCCACGGCGCCGCCGTTGGTGACCCAGGCCCGCCATCCGCCATTGAGTATCTTGACGTCGGTGTGGCCGTAGGTGTTCAGGGCCCACCAAAGACGAGCGGCGGTCAGGCTGCGGGAGTGGTCATAGGCGATGACCGTTGTGTCGTCGCCTATGCTCAGGCCCTCGCACATAGCCTTGAACTGCGCGGGCTGCATGAGAAACAGCCGGCCCGAGTCGGGGTCTTTCTCGTAGTTGTCGGGCACCAAGACCGCGCCGGGGATGTGGCCCCGGGCGAAGGCTGCATCGACTTCGCAGTCGACGATCACCACATTGCCGTCGCCTTTGTGGGCGTCAACCCAAGCGACGTCCACTAAAAATTCAGGGTGTGTATAGCCCTCAGTTGCCATGATTCCTCCTAGGCCCCTTCGGCCTGGCAGTTACGGTCACGCAATTTAGCCAGCAAATTGTAGGTTATGTCGTTTTGCTGGTCAATACTGGTCAGGCGCAGGCTCGGGTGCCGTTCACGAGGCTACACCCGCCTTGCCGCGATACTAAGGGGCAGTTAGAATAGGGCGACCCATAATCAACACTGGCGGACCTGCGCTGTCTGTCGCACCGGAGCCTCCACGATTCATGAAATTCGGCATGTTTGTGCTTCCTTCCTGGCCTCAGTGGGACCCCTCCCACCAGGGCCGGATATTCCACGAGATGGTCGAACAGATCCAGTATGCAGAGGAGTTAGGATTCGAGTCCGTATGGTTGGCTGAACACCATTTCACTCGCTTCGGAATTGTCCCTTCAGCCCTGCCGCTGGCCACCTACGTGGCCGGCCAAACCAAGAATATTCGCATCGGCACCGGGGTGAGCGTGCTCAACTTCCATGACCCGGTTTTCATGGCGGAAGAGACGGCCATGATGGACCTGCTGAGCGACGGCCGCCTGGACTTTGGCATCGGCCGCGGCCAGGTGGTCTACGAATACGCCAACTTCAAGGTGGACTATGAGACTAGGACCCAACGGTTCAACGAGATCGTCGACATCATCTTAGGGCTCTGGGGCACCCCAGGTTTCACCTACCACGGCGACCACTACCAGGTGGACGACCTGACCATCGCGCCCACTCCCATCCAGAAGCCCCATCCTCCCTTGTACCTGGCGGTCTCACGGACACCCGGCACCATCGACGACGCCGTGTCTCGCGGCCTGCCCATCCTAACCAGCGCCAACACCCCGGACGAAGACGTGCTGGGCCTACGCGACCTGTATGCTGCTAGGTGCGCAGAGGCCGGCGTAGAACCCCAGTGGGCCGACATGCCGTTCTTCCGGGTTACTTACGTCGCCGAAGACCAGAAAACCGCTGAGAAGGACCCTCAAGAAGCCATGGACTGGGTCGCCGACCTGAACGGATACCGCCGCACTCTCAAAGGAGGCAGCGAGATCTACGCGGACCTGGATAACTGGAAGAAGACCCGGCCAGAAGACCCACCAAGTTATGAGCTGCGGCTGAAATCCACCGCCTATTTCGGGACTCCGGAGCACGTGGTGGAACGCATCAAAGGACTGCGCGACCTACACAATGTGCAGTACTATACTGCGCACTTTTCATACGGTAGCATCGAGCACGATAAAGTAATGCGTTCGATGAAGTTATTTGCCGAAGAGGTCATGCCGAAATTTTGATAGCTGTCAGCGCTCTGCGCTCAGCGAGCAAGGGAAATCGACGCCCTATGGGCGTAAAAAATAGCTGACGGCTGAATGCTGACAGCTGAGGAGCTCGAAATGGTCCAACAAGGACAGATCGACCATCTACTTCGGGAGACCGGCCAGATTATGCCGCCTCTGGGCCTGGTGCAACAGGCTTTCCTCCAAGACCACGCCGCCGCCTACAAGGACTCCGTGGATAACCCGGAGGCGTTCTGGGAACGAGTGGCCAAAGAGCTGGACTGGTTCAAGCCTTGGAACCAGGTCTTTGAATGGACCTACCCGACCTTCAAGTGGTTCCTGGGCGGCAAGTGCAACATCACCGCCAACGCCCTGGACCGGCACCTGACCAATGGCAATAAGAACAAAGCTGCGTTCATCTTTCTGGGCGAGGATGGCTCGGAGCGGGTTTTCACTTATGGCCGCCTTGCCCAGATGGTCAATCGGTTCGCCAACGGCCTGAAGTCGTTGGGCGTGAAGAAGGGCGATCGGGTGGTCATCTACATGCCCCTCTCGCCCGAGGGCGCTATCGCCATGCTGGCCTGCGCCCGTATCGGTGCTGTGCACAGCGTGGTCTACGCCGGCTTCAGCGTGGGCTCGCTGCGGGGAAGGATCCAGGACGCCCAGGCGAAGGTCGTGATCACCGCTGATGTCGGCTATCGGCGAGGCAACGTGGTCGACCTGAAGGGCATCACTGACGAAACAGTGAAGGACCTGGACCTGGTGGAACACGTGGTTGTCTGGAGTCGCAAAGGTGCCCCAGAGAACCCCCAACCAAGAGATGTCGACTTCGACCAACTGATGGCTGAGAGCAGCATCCACTGTCCGGCTGAGGAGATGGACTCCGAGGACCCGCTGTACGTCCTCTACACCAGCGGCACCACCGGCACTCCCAAGGGCGTGCTCCACGTCCACGGCGGCTACATGGTGGGCACCTATTACCATTTCAAGACATTCTGGGATGTGAAAGACGACGACGTTTTCTGGTGCACCTCGGACATTGGCTGGGTCGTCGGCCACAGCTACATAGTCTATGCGCCGTTGGTTGCCGGGGCGACCACGGTTTTCCGTGAGGGGGCCATCGATCACCCGGACCCCGGGGTTTTTTACGAGACCATCGAGAAGTATGGCGTGAATGTGATGTTCACCGCGCCCACGCTCCTACGCATGCTGATGCGCTACGGCGAGGAGTACCCCAAGAAACATGACCTAACGTCGCTGCGGTTCTTGACCTGCGCCGGCGAGCCCCTGAACCCGGAGGCGCTGAAGTGGACCTACGAGTTCATCTGCGGCAACGGCGAGTGGGGCCATATCGTCGACAACTGGTGGCAGACTGAGACCGGCGGCCCCTGCCTGGGCACCCCCGCGACCATCCCAGTCAGGCCGGGCCGGGTGGGCGTTGCCATGCCTGGGGCTGAATTGGACATCGTGGACCGTGAGGGAGTGCCAATCACGGAGCCGGACAAGGGCGGGCTACTGGTGATCAAGAAGCCCTTCCCCCATTTCTATCGGACTGTGTTCGGAGACCCGGAGCGTCAGGCCAAGGACTGGAACACCATCCCCGGCGTTTATCTGACCGGCGACGTGGCCCTGCGCGACGCCGACGGCTACTACATGGTGGTGGGCCGGGCCGACGACGTGCTGAACGTTGCCGGGCACCGCATCGGTTCCGCCGAGGTCGAGAGCGCCTTGGTCTCGAATGCCGCGGTGGCGGAGGCAGCCGTCATCGGCATACCAGACGAGCTGCGCGGCGAGGTCATCAAGGCTTTTGTGACCCTGCGCATGGGCCAAGATCCGTCGGAAGAGATAGTGGCGGCCCTAAAACTGCACGTGCGCGAAGAACTAGGTCCTATCGCTGTCCCCGCGGAGATCGACTTCATGCCGGTCCTGCCCAAGACCCGCTCCGGCAAGATAATGCGCCGCCTGCTGAAAGCCAACGAGCTGGGGTTAGACCCGGGAGATATTACGACGTTAGAGGAGTAAGGGGCGAAATCCCCCAACTCCCCTTTACGAAAGAGGGGCTCAGTCTTCCGATAGTCACGGTTTGTTCTGCCTGCCGAACTTGAGAAACAAGTGCTGGCTCCCCCTTTTATAAAGCGGGACTAAGGGGGATTTCGTACTCCTCCAAAAACCAATTTTAGGAGAACCACCCAACCCCATGAATGTCTACTACTTCAGCGAATTTCCCTACCATGAGTACCCTGACGAAGAAGCGGAAAAGTATCCTTCCCTGAGGCTTACTTTTCCCAACAACCTGTTCGATCCCCAAACGGCTAGCGACCTGTTCAAGCGGTACTTCGATGAGTGTCAGTACGCGGACGAACTCGGCTACCACGGCATCATGGTCAATGAGCACCACACTACCCCGTCCTGCATGAACGCATCGTGCAACCTGACAGCATCGGTCCTGGCCCGGATAACTAAGCAGGCCAAAATTCTGCTGCTGGGCAACATCCTGCCCATCCATGAGAACCCGGTGCGTCTGGCCGAAGAGATCGCCATGATCGACGTGATCTCGGGAGGCCGGGTGATCTCGGGTATGGTCCGGGGCACGGGGGTGGAGACCGTCTCCACTAACATCAACCCCACCGAGAACCGGGAGCGGTTCGAGGAGTGCCACGACCTGCTGGTCAAGACCTGGACTACACCAGGCCCCTTCCGCTGGGAGGGCAAGCACTACAATTACCGGGTGGTGAACCCGTGGATGATGCCGGTGCAGAAGCCGCATCCGCCGATCTGGGTGCCCGGCACGTCCAGCCCCGAGACTGCCGAGTGGGCCGGCGCGCATGGTTACACCTATGTGGCGTTCTTGACTGCCCTGGACGTCACACTCGAGTTGTTCGATATGTACCGGAAAGCTTCGGTTGCGGCTGGCAACAAGCCCAACAAGGACAATTTCGGCTACCTGCTCTGCTGCTATGTGGCCGATACCCAGGAGAAGGCAGACGAGCAGGCCAAGCATTTCCTTTGGCGCATGGGAGCAACTACCCGGGGACCCAGGGAATACATGAACCCGGTAGGCTACCGCTCGACCGCCGCGACGGCGGTGGCGGGACGCCGGAACGCAGTGCCTTTGGGCCAACAGAGCTTCGAGGAACTGAAAGAGAATTACCACATCGTCTGCGGCACCCCGGACACAGTGCTGGAGAAGTTGGAGTACATCCATGACCGGCTGGGGATGGGGCACCTGATCATGTACGGCCAGGAGTCCAAGATGGACCACGAAGCCACCATGGCCAACATCGGGCTGTTCGGCAAAGAGGTGCTGCCGGTGATTAGAGACTGGTAGGGAGGCGGAGGCGACCCCCCCAACCCCCTTACGAAGGGGGATTTTTGTCTTTTCGAAGTTGGCTGGATAAACCAACCGCGTTGAATGCTTACAGCTTTCCCCTTTCGTAAAGGGGAATTTCCGCGCCCCTCCGCCAGTCATATCCGTACCCTTCAGCACTCGAATGGTAAACTGGTTCTGCCTCTTCCGAACCAAAGAATTCGCGGCGCACCCGTGTCGCTTGAAATGATAGGTGGACCCCATGATGCACCGCGTCGTGCCGGAACCGCCGGTGGACAAGAGAAACTCATTGGGTCTTCCTTCTCCGTCCAGCCCAATGTTGCGCCGGACCATCCAGCTCTTTCAGCCATACCGGTTCTATATAATCTCGGTTGCTATCCTGATACTGCTCACCGCCAGCATCGGCGTGATCAACCCGCTGCTCATCAGAACGGTTTTCGACTCGGGTCTTTTCCCGGCGTCGGGCGGCCCCGACATGAAGCTACTCTGGATCTTAGCGGCGGTCATGACCTCCATCGCCGTCGCCAACGGCCTCATGGGCGTGCTTCAGACTTACATGACCAACAGCGTAGGTCAGAGTGTCATGCGCGACCTGCGGGACCGCGTCTATGCACACCTCCAAGGTATGTCCCTGGGATTCTTCACCAGCACCCGCACCGGAGAGATTCAGTCACGTATTTCCAACGACGTGGGCGGAATCCAGTCGGTGGTCACCAGCACCCTGACAGACACTCTCTCCAACACCGTGATATTCCTGAGTACCCTGGTCGCCATGCTGATTCTGTCCTGGCAATTGACCATCGTGGCCGTGGCGACGGTGCCCTTCTTCTTTGCGCTGACCCGGTTCGTTGGGAAGAAGCGGCGGGCGGTCACGTCCGACGCTCAGCGGTCCATGGCTGAGGTCACGGCAATCACCCAGGAGACACTGTCGGTGTCGGGAATCATGCTGGCCAAATTGTTCGGCCGCCAGACCCAGGAGATGGATAATTTCCACCGCCACAACCAGGAACTCTCCGACTTGGCGGTGCGGCAACAGATGATCGGCCATACGTTCTTTGCGGTGGTGATGACCTTCCTGTCCATATCACCGGCCTTCATCTACCTGCTGGCGGGAGTCTTGATGTCGGGAGATGGTTCTTCCGCCGTGTCTGCGGGCACAATCATTGCCTTCACCACGCTCCAGAGCCGCCTGTACTTCCCGGTCGGTAGGCTGCTGCAGGTGTCAGTGGAGTTGCAGTCGTCGATGGCCCTGTTCGAGCGTATCTACGGCTACCTAGACCTTAAGCAGGACATCGTAGACTCTCCCGAAGCCGCTCCGTTGGATCTGGAGCGGGTCTCCGGCGGCATCACCTTTGACTCGGTGCGGGTGAATTACGCCCGGTCGTACGGTGCATTGGAAGACGAGGTCGACGACCGGGCACTGGAAGCGGAGTCCCGGATGTGGGCTTTGGACGGGGTCAACTTGAACATCCCCCCGGGCCAACTGGCTGCGTTTGTGGGCCCCAGCGGTGCGGGCAAGACAACTTTGGCCTATCTAGTGCCCCGGCTCTACGACGTGACAGAGGGCTCGGTGTCCATCGACGGCACGGACGTCAGAGAGATCAGGCAGGTGGACCTGGCGGCGGTGATCGGCTTCGTGACCCAGGACAGTTATCTGTTCCATGACACCATGGAGAAGAACCTGCTCTACGCTCGCCCTGGAGCAGGTAGAGACGAGATGATCGCGGCGGCGAAGGCGGCCTTCATCCACGATCGGATTATGGAGATGCCCGAGGGTTACGACACGGTGGTGGGAGAGCGAGGGTTTCGGCTGTCAGGCGGCGAGCGGCAGCGGTTGTCCATCGCCAGGGTGATCTTGCATCAGCCCCGGGTGTTGATACTGGACGAGGCTACGTCGGCGTTGGACACAGCGAGCGAGCGCTATGTGCAATCGGCGTTACAGCCGCTGATGCGCGACCGGACCACCATGGTCATCGCCCATCGGTTGTCGACCATCATCGCAGCGGATGTTATTTACGTGGTGGACCGGGGCCGGATAGTGGAGCATGGCCCCCACAACGAGCTGCTGGCCAAGGATGGGTTGTACGCCAACCTTTACCGGGAGCAATACGGCGGCGGGCGCATCGAGGCCTACTGCGAGGATGGCGTGATCTTCAGCGACGGCAGCATCAGCACCGCCGAACGCCCAGAGCCGGCCCTGACCAGCGGAGGCTCAGACGGCCCGCGCCGCCGATCGCACTCCGCCGACGATAGGATGCCCTGGGAGGAGTAGGGTTACTGGTTTCGCAACAACCGTTCGTGCTGAGCACTTGTAGAAGGATGCATCGTGGAACATGGTTGATGCGGGGTAGATGGTTCGACGGGCCACCACGAATGATTAGCTTGTTGACAACCGACTTTAAGTGACCGGTGCGTATCCGCATCCGTGCGTCATGAGCCCCGTCGAAGGATGCCTGGCAGGGCATGGTTGACGCATAGTAGTTGGTTCGATGGAGCTCACCACGAACGGTTGGCTTTCGCAAGTCCTAGTGGAACGTCAGGGTCTTACCTACCGCACGGCGTAGTTCTTTTCAATGGTTAGGCGGGCTTCTTCGGGGGAGATGTTGTTGGCTACGGCGCAGGGGCTGGTCTCTTCCATGATGGCGTCGATGTCGCCCGAGAGCACGTGTTTCTTGTGCAGGTCTTCGTGCTCGATGCCCAAAGCCCGGCCAACTACCGTCAGGTAGTGCTCCACCTTTACCGGGTAATCGGCCTCGTAGCGGCACATGTGGCGCTGGCAGCCGTGGTAGAGGGTGGCGAAGGTGTCGGCGCCTTGCTCAACGGCCTTTTCAACGAACTCGGTGGCCATACCCTCCCACTCGTCTGACCCCATTTTTTCTCGCACGGCGGGGGTGCAGTGGCGGCCGAAACGGGCGTCGGTGCCCAAGTCGATCAGGGTTACGCCAGGCAACTTGGAGAGCAGGATCTGGGCGCTGCGGGCCTCGGCGTCGCTCTGGGCCCGGCCAGTGTGATAGTGCAGGGCTACGGTGGTTTCAGGCTGGGGCTTGAAGTCCAGTTTGTCGATGTTGTCCACCAGGAACTCTGCCACGTGATTAAAATCGAAACTCTTCTCCCGCATATCCATGACTTCGTCATAGAAATAGATGCAGGATGGGCACCACATGACCACCTGCTCTGGATTGAACTTTTCGAAGTTGGCGGCAGTAGTTTCAGCAACAGACCGGCCGGCGGCCTCGTCGCCCCGCTGGAAGTGCTGGATGCCGCAGCAATAGGTCTTGCCGCCGACGGCCGCGTAGTTGACGCCCATCAGCTTGAAGATGTCAGTTACGGTGCGGATCATGTGGGTGGTCCTGAGCACGTTGCAACCCAGGTAGAGAACGACGTCCGACTGCTTCACGTCGCCCTTGGGAGTCGACAGGAGCCATTCCCGGTCTTCGGGTTTGGTCTGTAGCCCGTGGACTACATCGATATCCCGGAAAAATTTTTGGTAAAAGCCCCGGTCCGGTTTTTGCTGGGCCATAATTCGCTCCTATTTGTCTGCCATCGTGCTGATTAAATCGGTGTATACGGAAACGCGGTGAGTCGCTTAGTAACCGACGGCACAGCCGTCTTTTCTGGGTTCTGAAGCGCCGATCAGGACTCCTGTGTCCGGGTCACGCTGAATCATCTGTGCCCCGCCGATGGACACCCGGTTGTAGCCGGTGATCTGCCCTACTTTGTGTCCTCGAGACTGGAGGTCCCGGGCGACGGTCGGGTCGAGACCCTCTTCCAGGATGACATTGTCGTCGCCCACCATGAACCGCAGTGCGTTGATAGCCTGCTGCGGGTCCATGTCGTGATCCACCATGTTGCTGATCAACTGCAGGTGGCCCTGGGGCTGCATGAACGCACCCATCATACCGTAGGAGAGGTGCAGCTCATCGCCGATGGTGGCCATGCCGGGTATGATCGTGTTGTACGGGCGCTTGTGGGGCGCCAAGTGGTTGGCGTGATTCGGATCCAGCGAGAACAGGGAGGCCCGGTTGTGCAGGACTATGCCGGTGCCGGGGACAACCATGCCCGAACCAAAGTTAGTGAAGACGCTATTTATGAAGGAACAGGCGTTGCCCTCTTTGTCGACCACGCTGATATAGACCGTGTCCGAGCCGTTCAGTATCTGGCCGTAGGGCACGGTGGCCATGGCGGTCTTGGAATTCATCAAGGCCCGCCGGGTCGTGGCAAACTCCTTGGAAGTGAGTTCGCCTATGGGCACGTTGGCCTTGCGCGGGTCGGCGACGTATTGGAAGGCGTCGGCGAAGCCCAATCTCATGGCTTCGATCAGGTGGTGGTAGGCATCGGCAGACTGAGCGCCCATGCCTCGGATGTCGAACCCCTCGGCGATATTCAGCGCCCCCAGGGCCGCGATGCCCTGGCCGTTGGGCGGGCATTCCCAGCAGGTGACGCCCCGGTAATCGGTAGCGATGGGCTCGTCCCAGTCGGAGTTGTGGGTGGCCATGTCTTCCACGCCCAGCCAGCCGCCATGCTCCTGGACGAAGGCCGCGGTCTTCTCGGCTATCGGCCCCTTGTAGAACGCGTCGGAGCCGCCTTCAGCGATGGCTCGCAGGGTGGAAGCCAAGGTCGGTAGTTTCACAAAATCGCCTTGGGAAGGTGTCCCGCCGTTGGGCAGCATCTCGGAGCCGGATGGATAGGCGGAAAGCTTGCCCAGTTGCTGTTGCCACTGGAAAGAGATGATGTCTGAAACGGGGAAGCCGTTTTCGGCGTAGTCGATGGCCGGTCCCAGCACCTTGCTGAGGGGCATGGTGCCGCAGGAGTCCAGCAGGGTCTCCCATCCGTGGACGGTGCCCGGTGTGGCCACGGAATAGACGCCAATCTCCGGCATGGTCCGGTGGCCTTTGCTGGTGAGTTCGTCGATGTTCGCGGCGGCGGGAGCGCGACCGCTGCCGTTCAGGGCGCGGACGCTCTTTTCCTTGTTGTCCCACACCAGTGCGAACATGTCTCCACCCACGCCGGTGGACATGGGCTCGACCACGTTCAGCGCGGCGGCGGCGGCGATGGCGGCGTCGACCGCGTTGCCACCCTCCATCAAGACGCGCAGACCAGTCGTGGCGGCCAGTGGTTGGCTGGTGGCGACCATGCCGTTGGTGGCCAGGATGTTGGACCGCCGTGAATCGAAAAACATGCCGCAGTTCTCTCTGTACGGGCTCAGGGCAAACCTGACGAAAGATAGGTCTGATGGCCAACCGATTGTACCATAGGCACGGCCCGCGCCTAGGCAGAATGCCTGTGTTAATATAGCCTCGGCCCGGCTTCCGGGCTCGAATGACTCATCTCCGTGAACGTCTCAGGCCAAGGGAAAACGAGACTGAAACGGTGACACTTTTACTCCCACAGGAGGAATCAACCATGGCGGCAGATGTAGGACAAAAAGCCCCGGATTTCACTCTATACGACAGCGGTAAGCAAGAGACCAAGCTCAGCGATTCCAAAGGGAAGAACGTTGTCTTGGCCTTTTACCCCGGAGCCTTCACCGGAGTCTGCACCACTGAAATGTGCACCTTCCGTGACCGCCTCGAGTCGTTCAACTCCATGAATGCGCAGGTGTATGGCGTCAGTGTGGACGGAATCTTTGCCCAAAAGGCGTTCTCCGACGCCAACAACCTGAACTTCCCCCTACTCAGCGATTTCAAACGCGAAGTCGGGGCCGCCTATGGTGTTTCACTGCCGAATTTCGCTGGAATGGACGGTTACACAGCCTCGGAGCGGGCCGTGTTTGTGATCGACAAAGAAGGCGTGATCAAATTCAAGTGGGTCGGCGAAAACCCGGGCGTGGAGCCGGACTACGATGAGGTCCAACGCCAGGTCGACCAACTCAACTAGCGTTAAACACTGCAGGCGCCGGAGGCCTCAACATGACAACCTACGTATTGGTCCACGGCGCTTGGCACGGCGGCTGGTGCTGGAAGAAGACCGCCCCGCTGCTTAGGGACGCCGGCGCCGAAGTGTTCGCTCCCACCCTCACAGGCATGGGCGAACGGGCGAACCTGAACGACCGCATCGACCCGGCTGAGATCACCCTGGACGTGCACATCCAAGACATCGTCCAGCTCATGCGCTATGAGGGGCTTGAGGACGTGGTCTTGGTGGGACATGCCTACGCCGGGATGGTCATCACCGGTGTGGCGGAAGTTTGCCCGGAGCGAATCGCCCACATGGTCTACGTCAACGGAGTCATTCCCGCCGACGGCGAGTCGATGGCCGACCAGCTCATTCCGGTCCGCGGTGAAGAGTTTGCCGGGTGGGTGCGCGACCAGATCAAGAACGGTGATGGGTTCCTGCCTGCTCCGGCCTCGGCGGAAGAGGTGGGCTACCGTTGGGGCATCACCGACCCCGACGACCTGGCCTGGGTCGGTGCCAATGTGACCCCACAACCCGCGGCGGCCATGGCTAGCCCGGTGCGCATGGGAAACCCCAAAGCGGCGTCGATCCCCAAGAACTTCGTCTGCGGTGGGGAGTCGGGGTTCGACTCGGTGGCCGAGCGGGCCAGGCAAGCCGGTTGGGGGGTATATCCCGTGGCCTCCGGACATGACACCATGATCACCCACCCCCGTGAACTGGCAGATATACTCCTCAAGGTCGCGGGCAAGTAACTCAAGGAGATAACGGACATGGCAACCGACCCATCGCAGATCAAAGCGCTTGTATTCGACGTATTCGGCACCGTGGTGGACTGGCATTCTTCAGTCACCCGACATGCTGAGACTTTCGGCAAGGCCAACGGCATCGAGGCCGACTGGGTCGACTTTGCCGAGAGCTGGCGAGCCAAGTACCGCCCGTTCATGGACAAGGTCCGAACCGGCGAACTCCCGTGGACCGAGCTGGATACTCTGCACCGAATGGGCCTTGAAGAACTGCTCAATGACTTCGGAATCACCGGAGTCAGCGAAGAGGCCAAGGCCGACTTGAACCTAGCCTGGCATCGGCTGGATGCCTGGCCCGACTCCCCTCCGGGGTTGGCGAGGCTGAAGTCCAAGTTCATCTTGGCGACCATGTCCAACGGCAACATCGCGCTGATGGTGAACATGGCCAAGTACGCCAATCTGCCTTGGGATACCATCCTGGGCGCCGAGTTGGCCCACGCCTACAAACCCGACGCCAAGACCTATCTCACTGGGGTGGCGTTGCTGCACCTGAAGCCCGAACAGGTGATGATGGTCGCCGCCCACCAGTCCGATCTGCTGGCTGCCGGGAAGCAGGGCCTCAGGACCGCCTTCGTGAAACGGCCACTGGAGCGCGGGGCCAATGGAAAGGTAGACACAACTCCCGACCCGTCATTCGACTTCGTCTGTGATGATTTTAGGGACCTGGCGACCCAACTGGGAGTCTAACCCTTTTCCGAACTTGAAGGAGCGACCATGGCCCGCTACGGTGTGCGACTGGAAAACGACCCGAACCTGTCCCCCCAGGATTATCAGGTGCTGTCCGCCCAGGCCGAGAAGAACGGCTTCGAGGCTGTTTGGGTGCCGGAAGGAGGCGGACGGGACTCTCTGACCTCGTTAGCCACCATCGCCATGAAGACCGAGAAGGTGAAGCTGGGCACCGGGATACTGCCGATATTCGCTCGAACGCCGACCAACACAGCCATGGGCGCGGCTGGCATGGCTGCGGTGTCTGATGGCCGGTTCATGCTGGGCCTGGGCGTCGGTCACGCTCCCACCGTGGAGAGCCGGGACGGCATACCCTTCAAAGCTCCCATGACCCGTATGCGGGAGACCATCCAGATCATCAAGGCGCTGCTGGCGGGCGAAGAGGTCAACTTCACCGGCAAGCAGTTCAAACTCACCGGCGTATCCATGGGCGCGGCTACGCCCAAGAACAAGGTGCCAATCTACATCGCCGCCCTAGGTCCGCGGATGCTGGAAATGGTGGGCGAGTTGGCCGACGGTGTGCTGATGAACTGGACCGCCGTCGACTATCTTCAAGAGGCCATTGGGCACATCAAGCTGGGCGCGGAGAAAGCAGGCCGGGACCCAAATGAGATCGACATCGCAGGGTACGTGCGTGTCGCCGTGGGTGATGACGTTTCCGTATCGCGGGACTCGCTGAGGTATCAGGTGGCCCGGTACGCCAGCAACCCCTTCTATCGCAACTTCTTCGCGGAGACCGGGTTCGACAAAGAGATGTCTGCCGCCGCGGCCGCCCTGGCTGATGCCAAGCTCGACAAAGCCGCTGATTCAATAACCGTCGAGATGCAAGACCAGGTGGCGGTAGTCGGAACGGTCGAAGAATGCCGCGCCGCCCTGGAGAAACGCCGGGCCGCTGGGCTGCAGCTTCCAGTGATCGCGCCCTTTGCTGTAGGCGATAACATGGCATCGCACCAGCACGTGATTGAGGCGTTGGCTCCGGCGAAATCCCCCTAAATCCCCCTCGGTCCCCCTTTCGCAAAGGGGGACCGAGGGGGATTTAGGCACCCAGCATCACCCAAGTGGGGAGGGACCTACCTACTCCGGCGGCGTCAACCCGCAGGCGTCTGCCAGCAGTTCGTAGGAGTGCACCCGGTCAGAAAGGGCGTGGGTGATGGTGACGATGCTCAGGTCCAATGTCTGGTACATCTCGGCAATCTCTTCAAGGCCCTGTTTGACCTGCTGTGGTTCGCCGTCCACGCAAACCGCTTGGTACTGGTTGACGAAGGCTTCTTCTCCGGCCTGAAACACGTATTTGGCCGCGTCTTCCGGAGAGGGGATGCCGTTGGCCCGTCCGGTGATGTTGAATAACCGGGACAGATTGCGGCTGGCCGAGAGCCGCATGGCTTCTTCTTCGGTCTCAGCGCAGACCACGTGGACCCCGACGTTGATCTTGGGCTCGGGGAAATGCTCGGACGGCCGGTAGTTCTGCTTGTAATTGGCCACTATGGCCGGGCCCTCTTCCACGTTTATGCCGAAGAAATGGGCGTAGGCGAAGGGCAGCCCCAACTGTGCCGCCATGTTGGCGCTCTCGTAACGGGAGCCCAGGAGCCAAACGTCGGGCACCTCCGGCTCTCCCGGACCGGCGCTGATCCCGGAGAAGAAATGGCTTTCTTCCAGATCATTGTTCAGAAAACCCAGAAGGTCGACCACCTGCCGGGGGAAGTGGCGTATCTCCCTGGGTTGGCCGGGGAAGGTCAGGGCGGCCGCGGTTACTTGGTCGCTGCCCGGGGCCCGGCCGATGCCCAGGTCGATGCGGCCGGGATAGAGCGCGCCCAGCATGCGGAAGTTCTCGGCAACCTTCAGGGCGCTGTAGTGGGAGAGCATGACCCCTCCACTGCCCACCCTGATGGTCTTGGTGTGAGCGGCCACCTGGCCGATGAGAATCTCCGGGCTGGTGCCGGCAAAGTTAGGCAGGCTATGGTGCTCGGCGAGCCAATACCGCTGGTAGCCTAGTTTTTCCACCTCCACCGCCAGCGCAATGGTGTCTCGTAGCGCCTGGCCCGCTGACTCGCCGGCCCGTACCGGCGATTGGTCCACGACGCTCAGTTCAAGTTTCTGACTCAAGGGAAAACCTCAATTTGTAATCACCAGGCCCTCCGGTTAGGGACTCCCAGGATCCTAGTAAATACAAGTATACAAGCTAGCGACAGCAATGGATGCCGAAATTGCCCAGAGACCCTATTGCGCGGCCCTCTGGGGCGTCATATAATTTTTGCTGAATGATGACACGGAAGTGGATTTTGAGCCGCTCTCCGGGCTGGAAAGCCTGGGTGCCGGCTTTTTTTTTCGCCATGGCGCTTTTGGTTGCATGTGGGGCTGGAACAACCGACATCGACGGCTCCAGCACCGTCTTTCCTATAACCGAAGCATTGGTTGAGGACTGGGGCGATTCCATCGGCGGGTCGGCACGGTTGGTGATCGGTATATCGGGCACCGGCGGCGGTTTCAAGAAATTTTGCGCTGGTGACACTGACATCAATGACGCCTCCAGACCTATCAAACCCAGTGAAGTCCAGAAATGTGCCGAAGAAGGAGTGGAATTCATCGAGCTCCCCGTGGCCATCGACGGGCTGACCATAGGCGTTAATCTCGAAAATGACTTTGTCGGCTGCGTGACCGTTGAAGAACTACACGCCATGTGGCAGCCCGATGCAGAGGGAAAGATCAGCCGTTGGAGTCAGATACGGGAAGGATGGCCCAACGAGAAGCTGCGCCTTTACGGGCCCGGCGTGGATTCCGGGACTTTCGATTACTTCACCGAGACTGTGAACGGCGAGGCCCAAGCCTCGCGGGGGGATTTTACTTCCAGCGAGCGGGATAATGTATTGGTGCAAGGGATCGCTGGAGACCGGGGCAGCCTAGGTTACTTTGGGTACTCGTACTTCGTCGAGAACCAAGACAAACTGAAGATGGTGGCCGTGGACAGCGGCAACGGCTGTGTCATCCCCACCGATGAGACTATCAACGACGGCACCTACTCGCCGCTGTCCCGGCCCTTGTTCATCTACGTCAGCAAAGAAGCCTGGGCTGAACCGGATGTGAAAGATTTCGTCAGCTATTTCGTGAGTCATGAAAGGGCGAGCTTGCTGAAGGAACTGGGGTTCGTCCCGTTCCCCGAGCAAGTTCATGACCTGATTTTGGACCGATTCGAACGGGGGTTGACCGGCACGATATTCGGAGGAGAAAACCCACAACATGGGACCGTTGAAGAGATACTTTCCGCCAACAGGTAACAGAATCGATGAACCCACAAACAACGTCGTCTAACTTTAGGAGCGCGATCGGCATTGGCTAGAGATGTGTTGAGCCCGCCATTGGGGCACGGGTCGAGGAGCGGCTGGAGACGGAAGCTCCCAGAGCAGGCCATCGCGGTGGCCTTGTTCCTATCCAGCTTCGTCTCGATCTTGATCACCATCGGCATCGTGGCAGTTCTCCTCTTCGAGGCGATCACGTTCTTCGGTGATGTTACGTTATTGGAATTCATGACCGGCACCCGCTGGACACCGCTATTCTCCTCCAAGCAATTCGGGGTCCTAGCATTGGTGGCGGGCACAACGTTGACGGCGGTATTGGCCATGGCGGTGGCGTTGCCCTTGGGCCTGCTCAGCGCCATCTACCTCAGCGAATACGCACCCGACCGAATCCGCCGGCTGGTCAAACCCATACTTGAGGTCTTGGCCGGGATACCTACCGTGGTCTACGGGTACTTCGCGCTGTTGTTCGTGACTCCGATCTTACGGGGGATATCCGAGGACATCGCGGTTTTCAACGCCCTCAGCGCGTCCATCGTCATGGGAATAATGATCCTGCCCATGGTGTCCAGTCTCAGCGAAGACGCCATGCGCTCAGTGCCCAGAAACCTGCGCGAGGCGGCCTACGCCCTGGGTTCCACCAAACTGGAGGTCTCCACACTAGTGGTGGTGCCGGCGGCGCTTTCCGGAATCATGTCTGCGTTCATCTTGGCGGTCTCCAGGGCCATCGGTGAGACCATGATCGTCACCATAGCCGCCGGGCAGAACCCGAGCTTCACTCTGAACCCCTTCGTTCCCATCGAAACCATGACCGCCTACATCGTGCAAGTTAGCCAGGGAGACGCTCCTGCCGGGTCCATAGAATTCAAGACCATCTTCGCAGTGGCTCTACTGTTGTTCGTCATCACCCTGGTGATGAACTTACTAAGCCAATATGTGGTCAGCCGCTTCCGGGAGGAGTACGAGTAATGTCGGTTATCTCCCAGACTGAGTTCCGGAGAAATAGGGCCCACCGCAAGTGGATGGGCCGGGCCTTCTTTGGGCTGTGCTTGTTGTCCGTGGCCATCGCCTTGGGGATGCTGGCGGTGCTGCTGGTCTACCTGTTTATTCAAGGCATCACCGGCATCGACTGGGGTTTCCTGACCAGTTTCGCGTCGCGGCATCCAGACAAAGCAGGGATCAAAGCGGCGATGCTAGGCAGTATCTACGTGGTCATCGTGGCCGGAGCGGTCTCGTTCACCCTGGGCGTGGCCACCGCGTTATATCTGGAGGAGTACGCCGCCCGCAGCAAGTTTGCCAGGATAGCCAAGATCAACATCGCCAACCTGGCAGGGGTGCCGTCTATCGTTTATGGCATCTTGGGGTTGCAGATTTTTGTCCACAGCCTGCATCTGGGCAAGAGCGTGCTAGCAGGAGGGTTCACACTGGCGTTGTTGGTGCTGCCCATAGTGATAGTGGCTGCCAGCGAAGCCGTGCGCGCCGTGCCGCCGTCGTTCCGGGAAGGCTCCTACGCGTTGGGCGCAACCCGGTGGCAGGTCATCTGGTACATGGTGATTCCCCAAGCATTCCCCGGCATCCTCACCGGCGTGATCCTGGCAGTCAGCCGGGCCATCGGCGAAACGGCTCCGCTGATCGCCATGGGTGCACTTACCTTTGTGCCGTTCACGCCGGACAGCCCGTTGAGCCGGTTCACGGTTCTCCCAATCCAGATATTCAACTGGACCTCCAGGCCGCAAACGGGATTCCAGGAGGCCGCGGCAGCCGGTATAATCGTGTTGCTGGTCATACTGCTGGTGATGAACGCCGGTGCGGTGATTCTCCGCAACAAGTTCCAGAACAAGTGGGAAGGATAGAAATTGCAAGACCTTGATCCCATCCTTCAATCACGCGGGCTCAATGTCTATTACGACGCCAAGAAGGCTGTAACAGATGTGGACTTGGACGTGGCCCGCAACCGGATAACAGCGATCATTGGCCCGTCCGGCTGCGGTAAGAGCACCCTGCTGCGCTGCTTCAACCGGATGAACGACCTGATCCCGTCGGCCCGGGTGGAAGGGCAGGTGCTGTTCGACGGTCTCAACCTCTACGGCCAGGATGTTGATCCCACGGAGATACGCTACGAGATCGGCATGGTGTTTCAACGGCCAAACCCCTTTCCCAAGTCCATCTATGACAATGTTGCATTCGGTCCGCGGATCAACGGTTTCGAGGGCGACATCGATGAGTTGGTAGAACGGTCGTTGGTCCGGGCGGCCCTCTGGGATGAGGTCAAGGACCGTCTGAAAGCGAGTGCGTTATCCCTTTCCGGCGGCCAGCAGCAGAGGCTTTGCATCGCCCGCACCCTGGCAGTTGAGCCCAGAGTGATCTTGATGGACGAGCCCTGCTCGGCCCTGGATCCCATCGCCACGTTGGCCATCGAAGAGCTCATGCGGGAGTTGTCCGAGGATTATTCCATCATTATTGTTACTCATAACATGCAGCAAGCGGCCCGCGTCTCCCACTACACCGCGTTCTTGATGGTGGAAGAGGCGAGGGTGGGCTTCTTGGTGGAGTTCGGCGAGAGCCGTCAGATTTTCACCAACCCTGAGGACGAACGTACTGAGGCCTACATAACCGGCAGGTTCGGATAAGGGGGCGATATGGTAAGAGCTGATTTTGACAAGAACCTAGAGCATCTTGAGGCCGAGCTTTTGCTCCTGGGCGAGATGGTTGAGAAAGCCATCATCAAGGCCATGGATGCCCTTGAGCGCCGGGACCTGACGATGGCCTACGAGGTGGTGGCCGAGGACGACCTGATTGACGAGAAGCGTTTTGAGCTGGAAGAGAAATGCATCGACTTGATCGCCACCCAGCAACCTCTGGCCGTTGACCTCAGGACCTTGTTGGCTGTGCTGCATATAGCGGTGGAACTGGAACGGATGGGAGACTACGCAGAGGGCATCGGCAAGATCTGCATGATCATCGGCGACGACGAACCCGTGGCAACGCCCAAGCAGTTGCCCGAGATGGCGCAGATGGGCATAGCCATGCTGCGAAGAAGCCTGAAGTCGCTGATGGACCGGGACACTGACTTGGCCAACGATGTCTGGGACTCAGACGACGAAGTTGACGCCCTCTACGATGGGGTCTGCCACCAGATATTCCTGGACATGGGTCAACATCCCAAGACCATCGAGGCCGCCACCCACTTCTTGTGGGTAGCCCACGACTTGGAGCGGATCGCAGACCGGGCGACCAACATCGCCGAGCGTGTGATATTCGTGGTCACCGGCCGTATTGGACGCTACAAACAGCCCACTGAAGAAACCGGTTAGCCGCCAAATAGGGGTCTTAGACCCGCGCTCGGCCAGGCTTGTTTCCCTCCTACCCGTTAGCGAATATGTACTGTATAATTATTTGAGCGTGAGGGCGTATGTGGGTAGTGTGGTGGCGCAGGCGTCAGGAGCGAGTAGCTCCTACTGCGCGGGAATGTGCGAAGGAAAATTGATCGCCTGAATCTACGGTACCCATCGGATATGCAAGATAAGTACCAAAAAGAGATCGAAGAGATTCTTAGGAACGCGGGCGAAGTAGCGCCTGACGAGTCCGGTAAGGACATCGGGAAACCTCTGGAGGACCGCCCTAGGGCGGTGCGCCAGGCTGCCGCAGCCAACAGGTCTTCGGAATCCGATATTCCCGGGAGCCGCTGGCCCACCATAACGCCAGGCAAGGTCCTGATGACCGGCCTAGTTGTTTTCATCATCACCGCTCTGCTACAGATATGGGTGTTGATCTGGGTCGGACTGGCACTGTTGGTGCTGGGTTACCTGCTCTTCTTCATCTCTCCTAGGAGTGTTTCGATCGAAAAGAGATGGCGAGGGGAGTCCATCGAGGACGCGCCGGGGTCTCCGTGGGACCGGTTCAAGCGCTGGACCAAGAGCTGAACGGGGATCAGATAGCTTCCAAGTAGCCAGTCTAAGATGCGTAGGGGTAGGTTTCTAACCTGCCCTTTTTGATTGCCTGCGTGGTTATGGAATCAAAGGGGCACGGTAATTTGGCGGACAAAGTTCCGACCGTCCGTAGCTTGGCGTACGAGTAATAGGACGGGTTTCCAGCCCGCCCTACGTGGGGGATGGGGGTTCGTCTGTTTTAACGCGGTCCGGGTTGAGACGTTCGGCCAGAGCCAAGATTAGGTTGCCCATGTGGGGGTGGTTCGGCTCAACGTCCACCCGGAAGCCGGCCTCGAGCATCCGTTTGGTGCAGACTGGGCCCACTGAGGCCACGACCACAGGTCCGTCGGCTAGGATTCCCCGCAACAACTCTTCCTTGCCTGCCTGGGCGGCTATGGATAGTAGGTTGTCCACTTGGATCCGGCTGGTGAACGCCAGCGCGTCGATCTGGCCATCTTCGAGTGCATCTATCAGTCCCAACACAGGTTTGACGTCATCCGCCAGCCCCCAGGTATACAAAGACACCTCTTGGGCCGTGGCACCGCGCTCTTCCAGTGTCTGGATAAGTTGGGTGTTGGGGCCGCCGTAGGCCTGCACCGCCACCTGTTTGCCGGTCAGGTCCAGTCCCTTGATTGCGGCCAGAAGGTCGGTGGAGGTGAATGGTTCCGGGGGCGTATGGTCGACGTGGACCTTGTAGCGGCGCAGCACGGCCGCGGGCTTGGGGCTGCGGGCAATCACCGTGGCAGAGGCCAGGGCTGCCAGTGTTTCTGCCTCTTTGCCCAGAGACGCCGCGCTGTCGAAGAGGGCCTTAGTGCCCACGCCGGTCTGGAAGACCATCACCTGCACCTTGCCGGAGCAGATGTCAGACACCAGTTCTTTCACCTCAGGAGTGTCGCCAAGGTGAGTTTCTTGGAGGACCGGGGCTGGGTATGGAGTCCCGCCGTGTCGCGCAATCAAAGCCCCCATCTCGGAGACCATGCGGGCCTCGACGTAAGCGATGGTTTTTCCTTCCAGGGAAGGTGAAGTCGGAGCTGCCAAATCAGTAGCGCTCTAGGCGATTAAACTGAGCACTCACCCTCGCCCCGTTCCAGCTTGTACTGGTTGGTGCGTTCCCAGTCGATGTACATAGCAGAACCAGGAGCGGCGGCGGCAACGGCCTCTTGGGCCTTCTCGGCGACCTCGGTCAACTCTTCCAGACCAACGCGGTCCAGGAACTCGTTGAACTTCTCGCCGTGTTGGCGGTTTTCCTTGTAGTAAGTGACGACATGCTTGAGCACGCCGGGCACGCCCTTGGCCGGAATCTTGACACGGGGGATACGCGTACCGATGCGCGAGTCTTGCACGTTGACGTCGCCGTAGTTGCCGCCCAAGAACATTTCGTAGGCGGGAATCTGCTCGCCGTCAGGACCCTTCACGGCGGCGCCGTGGAACCCGATGTTGGCGATGTGATGTAGACCGCAGCCGTTGGGGCAGCCGCTCATTTTGATGTGGATGTCGTTGACGTCATCATCTTCGAGCAACCCGTTCCAGCTTTGAATCTCGTTTTTCAGGGCGCCGGCCAGGCCCATGGAGGACGTGATGCCCAGTTTACAGCTATCGGTGCCGGGGCAAGAGACCACGTTGCTGATGGAATGGGCGTTGGCTTCCGCCAGGTCGAGCTCGACCAGCGCATCCCACACGTCGTGAAGCATGTGTTCCGGTATGAACCGCAGGGCCAGGTTCTGCTCCTGGCTGGTGCGGGCCCTGCCGCCGGTGTACTTGCGCATGATGTCGGCCAGGCCGTGGAACTGGGCCGCGGATATGTTCCCCCGGTCGGGCTTAACGTGCACAACGTAGTAGCCTTCCTGTTTTTGGGCTTCAACGTTGGTCTGGCGCCATTCGGCGTAGTCGCCGCCGCCGTTGCCGTTGGCCCCATTGGCGGACAACGCCGGCGGGGTCTCCCGCATGACGTCTTCAATGTCCATGTAGGGCTTGGGGTCGATGGGCCCGATGGTTTTTAGCTCGGCCTCGACCAAGGACTTGAACTCGTCCAGGCCAATCCGGTCTACCAGCACCTTCAGGCGGGCCATCATGCGGTTCTTGCGCAGCATGTCAGCGTTGTTGAAGACTGTGAACAAGGCCAGGGCCAGCCGGAGGATGTCCTCCTCGGGCAGGAAATCGTAGAGGGGTTTGGCCAACCGGGGCATGATGGACGTGCCGCCGGCGACGAACACCTTGAAACCGCGCTTCTCGACGCCGTTCTCGACTCTGATCTGCGAAACGTAGGTCAGATCCTGGATGGCGGCGGCTACGTGGTCATGGTCGTCGCAGCCGGTGAAGGCGCTCTTCCACTTCCGCGGGAAGGCCTGGGTGATGGGATGGCGTACTGCGAACCGGACGTATGCGGCCATATGTGGCGTGGGGTCAAAGATCTCCGCGATGCAGACACCGGCTGTTGGGGCGCTAACAACGTTCCGCACCACGTTGCCGCAGGCCTCGCGGGTGCTTAGGCCGGCCGCTCCCAGCAGCCTCAGGGCGTCTGGACACTCTGCCAGCGGGATGTGGTGGAACTGGAAGTTTTCCCGGGTGGTGATGTGGCCTCTGCCGAGAGGGGCGTACTTGGTGGTGAACTCGCCCATGGCGTCCATGGCTTCCGCGGTGATGATACCGCCGGGAATCTTCACGCGGATCATCTGTACGTCAGCCTGGCGTTGGCCGTAAACACCCTGCTTCAAACGGAAGGGTGTGAACTCCGTATTTTCCCTTTCGCCGGCCACGAACGCCGCCGACTCCTCCTCCAACCGCACAATCTCGTCTTCCATGAAGGGAATGATGCTCTGAGAACTCTTGGATAGCTCCAAGCTCTCTTCGTAGATGGCTTCCAGGGTCTTGGCTTGTCCGGTCGAGGTATTACTAGTCAACTTGTGTTCTTCCTCCGAGAATTTGGAATATATTTGGGCAAATAAAAAACCCGCCAGTTCAAAACGTAGCGGGCTCAAGGATTCCTAGTTGTGTTGTTATTTAACGCAGAAGGTTATCTTGTCCCTATGTAACAGGTACAGGTACAACAAGAGGCGCAGGGGTTACCGCTCACCTTCAACATTGCCTATGAGTCTACTCTCGTCGCAATTAAGTGTCAACAGGCACGCACGAAAGCTGGAAGTAAGGGTGTATTTGGGGTGATTGACAAGATAAGTTACCGATGATACTAGCATATGTAGTTTATTGGAAAAATATATTAAATCAAATCACTGTGAATAATAAAATCTTCAACCCCAAATATGCTATCACGCCACCATACAGGCGTAGATCGATGAGTTTGAGCGGAACCAATGGCTCATCCAAAATCTGCTCCTCATGCCCCAACATGAGGAGTGGCTACGCCGTGACGTGCGGGTCAGCCGCGCCACCAGCACTACAAGGATCGAAGGGTCGGCCCTCGATGAACAGGCGGTGGCGCGTTTGGCGGCCCGGTCGATGGTGCAGGCGGAGAGCCAGGATGAGCAGGACAACATCAACGCGCTCCAAGCCTACGAGTTCATCGACTTTTTGAGTGACCAAGCCGATATCCCAATGGATGAGTGAGCTATACTCATATGGCCCTGAAGCGGGCCTATCCGCCAGGCAGACCGATGGGCTGATGTACGCCAACCAGACGGGTCAGATCAGTCGTGGTGGCTACATGGAAGTAACCGGGGTGTCGCTGGCCACCGCTTCAAGGGACCTGGCGGACCTGGTTGCTAAGGGATTCTTGACCCTGGAGGGGAGGACCCGCGACCGAGTGTACCGGCCGGTCCCGGTGGAACAGGTATTGGGAAGCTCGCCGGACAGGTAACGCGATTGATCTAGGCCTAACCTGGCTGTGGAGACAGAAGAGCCATGAAAGCGACGGCAGACACAGTAATGATCGGCGGCGGTGTAATCGGCGCCAGCATCTTGTTCAACCTGGGGAGATTGGGCGTGACTGACACAGTTCTGGTGGAGAAAGATGTGCTCGGTTCAGGCTCCACAGGCCGCTCCCAGGCCATCTGCCGGATGCATTACTCCAACCCCGTCACCGCCACCATGGCTTGGGAAAGCCTGGGCATCTTCACCAACTTCGGCGAGGCGGTGGGCGGCGAGTCGGGCTTCGTTGAAACCGGTTATCTGGTGGTCGTGAAAGAAGAGGACAGCGCCGGGTTGGCCCATAACGTGGCCATGCAGTATGGACTGGGCATCGATACCATGCGGGTGACCGCAGAAGATCTGAGAGACATCGCGCCCATGGTCTCGGTCAGCGACGACGAGTTCATGGCCTGGGAGCCCCGTTCAGGCTACGCCGACACTTATATGGTCACCACTTCGTACGCGAAACGCGCCAGAGAGATGGGTGCGGAGGTGGTCCTTCGAAACCCAGCCACCGAGATAGAAATCTCTGGTGGGCGCGTCAAAGCCGTGGTTACTCCGGAGGGGCGCGTGGAGACCCCCGTGGCGGTGGTGGCGGCCGGCCCTTGGTCTAAGGTGGTGCTGGCTAACGTGGGTGTAGACGTGCCTCTGGTCCCTGTGCGCCACCAGGTGGCTTCCCTCACCCGGCCGGTCGACCAACTGCCATTGCACCCAACCGTTGGCGACATCGCCCAGTCCTTCTCGTTCCGGCCCGACGGCAGTTCGCTGACCATGATGGGGTTCGGCGACGATGAGGAAGTGGAGGTTGAGACCTACAACCAAGGCGTGGACATGGAAGTCATGGCCGACGCGCTGGGCCGCCTGACGCGCCGGATACCGGCTATGTCGGAGGCGTACTTTAGGGGCGGATGGTCCGGGTTGTTCACCACCACACCCGACTGGCATCCCATCTTGGACGCGGTGCCAGGGATTGAGGGCCTCTATTGTGCCGTTGGTTTCAGCGGACACGGGTTCAAGCTCTCGCCAATGATCGGGGTGACCATGGCGGAGCTGATCGTCGAAGGCGTCGCCAAGAGCGTGGACATATCGCCCCTTCGCTTCAGCCGGTTCGAAGAGGGAGACCTCTTGGGATCCAGCTACCGCTACCGAGTCCTAGCCTGACCGGTACAGCCGGGTTTTTGCGGATTTGTGTCTAAGATAGCTAAACGGTTTTTGATGCTCTCTATTGTTTCTCTGGTGCTGATGGGCGCTGTCCAGGGTAGCGATAGCCTCTCTGCCACTGACGCTGCTGTCGGGCCCCACAAGTACAGCTTGCTGCGGTGGGAGGTTGACCACCTCTTGGACAAGTGGGTGAACAAATTCCAAGAGATACTCCCCTGGAATTCGGAACCCTCCCGGGAGGATCGCATCGCCCAAGCCCAGGAGTTCTTTGACCTGAGGGCCCAGATCAGAGAGTTGAAAAGGGAATCGGCGGCCGGGAATTCGGCGCAGATCGAAGAATTGGGACAGCGGATCGAAGATATGCAGCCCGGTGTGGAAGAGACCATCGAGTCGGAGATTAGCGCTGTATTGGTCCAGGAGGGTTTCTCTTCCCGTATTGGAGTTATCTTCCCTCCCGTTGACACCGTGTTCGCCGCATCTCCGGGTGCGTTGATAATTTCTCCACGGGACCGCATCGCCCAGATAAGTTCTACATTGCTGAAGCCTGGGCTCTCCCGCGATGTGAGGAATGATTTGGAGGACCTGATATTCCGGGAAGACGACGTGTCGGCGCTGGTTGTGAACACCGGCGGGGTCGCTACCTATCCCAGCGTTGTATCGGCGTCAGGGTCCCTCCGCGGCGCATTAGTGATCTCGGCTCATGAATGGCTACACCATTGGTTCTTCTTTCAGCCGCTTGGCCAACACTTCTGGGACAACGCCGATATGACGACCCTCAATGAGACCGCGGCCAGCATCGGCGGGGAGATCATCGGCGACCGGGCCTTCACCGCTATGACCGGAGAGGTGGTGAGCCGGGAATCAAGCTCGGCAGACGGGCCGGTGGACCCAGACGCGTTCGACTTTACCGCCGAGATGAGGGAGACCCGGCTGACTGCCGAGGGATTGTTGGCTGAGGGCAAAGTAGAAGAGGCCGAGGCATACATGGAGGAGCGGCGGCAGCTCATCGCGGACAACGACATCTTCATCCGAAAGATCAACCAGGCATTCTTCGCCTTCCACGGTTCGTACGCCAACGGAGCCGGCTCGGTCAGTCCCATCGGCGACCAGTTGGAGGAGCTCCGAGACGAGACCGATTCCCTAGAGCAGTTCCTCAAGACTGTGGCGGAATTTGACCGCACTCCGGACTTGCCCGCCTATCTGGAATCTCTAAACAGGTAGTTCAAAGCGGGGGTTCCTCCGCGTAAATTGCCTTCCTCCAGGCCATAAATCCCAGGATATTTGACGCACGCAAACAATACTAGTATTGCCGATTCGGCGATATCAAGATACTTGATTTTAGGGCCGAGAAACCTACGACGAACGGCAAATGACATCCAAATTTCGCTATGAATCTGTTGCGAATTCGATTCGCCAAGAGATTCTCGATGGTGTGTATGTTCCCGGCGACCAATTGCCCTGCCAGCAGGACCTTGTGAAGAAGCACAACGTGGTTTTCAACATCCTGAAGCAGGCGTTGGACCTGTTAAGCATTGGAAGCTACATCCTCTGAGCAGGCTGAAAACCGAGAAACGGCGCTGGAGATGATTAGGGCGTCTAGCTACGATTGCATCTTGTTGGACCTGAAGATGCCCGGCATCAGTGGCGAAGAGGTCCACGAAAGGACCCGAAGCCGCGACCTACGAGTAGCTGACCGAATCGTATTCATGAACGGAGACATCCCCAGACCAGAGACTGCGGCATTCCTGTCCGGTCTAAGCAACACGGTTTTGAACAAGCCATTCACCCTGGATGAAGTCAGAGAACTGATTAAAACCGTGACCGAAGAGCGTTAGAGTGCTTAGCCGCCCAGAAGTTTCTCGGTGCGGTTTTTGAGGATATCCGCCGCCTGGGAAACGATCTCCCGCAGGATGTAGGACGCCGGCTCCACGGAACGTATGATCGCGGATGCGCCTCCGGCACGGACCGGCGCCGTTGTGGCGTCACCAGTGGCGGTGGCGGTAGCGATGTCTTCCATGAGTTCGCTCTGCCTGGCCATCATTGCCTCTGTCCGGTCGTGCCAGGTGTCGGTGAAAGTGTTCCTTATAACCCGGTCACTGACCATATCAAGGGGAAATGGGGCGTCGGAGACCAGGTCATAGACGTTGGTCGAAACGGTGTCGTCGGCGTCGGCGAGGATGACTTGACCCTTGGCCCACTCCGGACCGGCCCACTCCAAACTTGCCACGAACCGGGTGCCCATCCACACACCCTCGGCCCCCAGCATCAGCGCCGCAGCGAGACCGGGGCCGTCGGCGATTCCCCCTGCTGCCACCACCGGTATGTCTCCGGCGATCTTGACCACGGCGCGCACGAAGGACAGCGTTCCCAGATAGCTTGTATGCCCGCCGGCTTCATTGCCTTGAGCGATGATAACGTCGGCGCCGGCAGCGACTGCCTTTCTGGCGTTGGCCATGGTCTGGACCTGGGCGAAGATCTTAACTCCGGAGCCTTTTGCCTGCTCTATGAACGGAGTTGGGTCGACGAAGGAATGGCTGATGGCGGTCACCTTGGCATCCAGGGCGGCCTCTATGGCCTTTTCCATCCAGACGGCCGAGGAGATGAACCCCACGCCGAAGGGCTGGTCAGTCTTTTCCCTGACCGCTTGTATCTGTTCGGTGATCCAAACTGGGTCCGGACTCAGGTTGCAGCCAATCATCCCGAATGCGCCGGCCTTGGAGACAGCGGTGGCTAGGTCGGAAGCGGCGGTACCAGCCATTGGGGCGTTGATTATTGGAAAATCTATGCCTAGTAATGTGCAGAGTTTTGTTGTCAGCATTGTGGTTCTCCCTGGTTTGGGTTAGGTGGAGAGCTGCCACATCCTAACCTTCCCCCGTGAACGGGGGAAGGGACTTTGTGGTTGAATGAGACTGGACTACACCCAGGGTGAGCGTTTGGAGCGGTCTTTTTGGGACGTGGCGGCGGAGAGGCCTTGGCGTTCCAGGGAGTCGGTCAGCATGCGTATGAATACCCGACGGTCACCGGCGCTTACGACGGCTTGCTCGTGAGACTCGGAGATGGCTACTGGGTAGCCCTGGCCGCGTTGGCATTGGTCCCAGACCAGACCGTGGGTCAGGGATAACAGAGTCTCGTTCTTGGCCACCCATTTGGGTACCTCGACCCGGCCGATCTCCTCGCCTGCGTTCACGTAGAAGAAATAGACCTTATTGGCCTCGTCGTACGAGTCTCTGGAGACCGAGGAGTTGGTCTTATAGACGGGGGAGCGCCAGCCCGGTTCCAGCAGCCGTTGGAACAGGTTCCGATCCAGGAACTCGTTGGCGCTATTGCATGGTTGCTGGGCGGAGCGGCGGTTGTTGCATGACTTGGTGCAGATGGTGTTGTCATGGGGGCAGAGGGAGCAGCGCACGGCGTTCACGGCCTCGGCGCTCCGAGGGTAAGACACGTAGGCGGCCAGGGCCACCGGGCGGGTCTCGGACAGCTTTTCCAGGCGTTTCAAGGCGGGAAGCAGCCCGTCGTTAATTATGGCGTCGGTCACGTAGGGACGGTAGGCCTGACCCGATAGGCCCCACAGCACCAGAGAGCCGTCCACCAGACCCAACACCGGCAGGCCGGGCGGGCATTGCTCCACGGTGTCGGCCAGGGTCTCCAGCTCTTTCACGGTTCGCACCAGACCCAGGAGCGGACCGCTGATCATCTCTTCGCCCATGGAGTTGGCTGGATCGGAGATGTACAGCTCCTCAGGGGTGGTGGCCAGGTGGGGTTGGCTGAAGAGTGTGGCGTCGGGCTGGCTGCCGTAGGTCAGCACACAGCCGCCAAAGTTCAACAGATAGCAGGCCACGGGCAGGTGACGGTCGACGTCGATGTGTGAGCCGTCGACCGCGGCGACCACCCAGTCGGCAGGCGGTTCGAGCGGGGGGTAGGCCCCCAGCAGGGATTCATCGACCTCGGCTGCCAGGTAGGGACGTTGTCTGGTGTCGGAGGTTTTTTCAGCCGCAGTCTCTGGGTCGATGCTGGCCGCCGCGTTGATGAGGGCCGTCAACCGGTCTTCACGGGCTTGGCTTGCCCCGCGCACAGACTGGGTGAGTCGGTCCAATTGAAGGACCGTTTGTCCCATGTCCAGACCCAAAACTAATTACCTCAGAACTCTTTCGTCGCCGGTGCGGCGGGTGATCTGTTGCTGGTCCATGTGTTCCAGGAGGGGAAGGACGTATTTTCGGCTAGTGTCAAACATGGTCCGGGCCTCGGCCACCGTGATATTGCCCTGGTCTTTCAGATGCTGGACGATGCGGTCGGTCATTTCCCGGTAGGTTCCGGCGTCGAAGACGACTCCGTCAGTCACCCGGACCACCTTGCCCTGGTCGATGAGCACGCTCAGCAACTCCGGGCTGATCTTCTGGTCGCTGGGTGGAGAATAAGGGTCTTGCTGCAGGGAATTCAAGTAGGCCGACGCCTCTTCTTCCATCTTTGGAGTGAGGGAGATCTCGTGGTCCGGCAGGCGCAGGGACTGCCGTTCATCGACCACTATCTGCTCTTCCACTAAGCGGACCAACGCCCGCTGGTAGACCGGCTGGGACAGGTCCAACCGGCTGCGTACCTCCTGGGCCGGCACGCCCTGCCGCAGCGGGTACTGGGTGTGGTAGAGCTGCAGTGCCGAGGCGACTTTGCTCTTGAGTATGGCCCAGCCCTGGGTTGAGTAGACTACCGCATCGGCGTCGCTGCCGAAATCCCCCATGGTCACCAATTCGCCTTCCTCGGTCAACTGGGCCACCCTTTCCGAGACTTCCTCACGGGGCAGGTTGGTGCGCTGGGATAGTGTTGTCATGTCGCAGGGGCCCCACTGCTCGGCAACGCTGATGATGATGTCGCCTCCATTGCCTTGGTCTAGGGTCAACAGCCGTTCCACGACATCGTCGTCGAACCGGCGGTAGCGCCGCCGGGGGTTGGGATCGACGATCTGGCCGCCGCCCAAGGTGTCTTCAGCGGAGCGGATCACGAAGAAGTCGCCCTTGACTACGGGGAGCGGGTCGTTCAACAAAAGTTGGACCCAGCCTTCCTGACCGGCTACCAGCCGGTCGGCGTCGAGCAGCCTGACCCGCGCCGAGGCCTCACTGGTGAACAAGTGGAAGGTGACGCCCTGGTTGTGTTTCAGCGGGTTGGGCGCATTCTGGACCATCCGCAGGCGTGCGTCCAGGCGGCGGGTGGGCTTGAGCCAGCCGGGTATGGTCAATATCTCACCGCGTTCGACCTCGTCTTTGGATAGGCCCGAGAGGTTCACCGCCAGCCTCACGCCGGGGTCAGTGGAGTCTACCTTGGTCTTGTGGCTCTGCAAGCCCCTGATTCTGGCCTTCTGTCCCGACCCGGCCAGTTCGATCTCCTGGCCCACGGTCAATGTGCCGTCGATCAATGTGCCGGTGACCACGGTGCCGAAGCCTGAGATGGTGAAGCAGCGGTCGATGGGGAGCCGGGGTCGGCCGAGGTCTTGCCGCTCATCGGTCCCGTCCAAGATACGGTCGATGATGGCTTTCAGTTCGTCCATGCCGTCGCCGGTGTAGGCAGAGACGGCGACCATGGGACAGCCTTCGAAGGATGTGCCAACCAAGGTGTCTTCCACCTCTGCTTTGACCAACTCCACCATCTCTTCGTCGACTAAGTCGGTCTTGGTGACGACCACCAGGCCGCGGGTGATCTGGAGGATGTCGAGGATGGCAAGGTGCTCCCTGGTCTGAGGCATGACGCTCTCATCGGCGGCCACAATCAGTAAGGCCAGGTCGATGGCGCCCACTCCGGCCAGCATGTTCTTGATGAACCTTTCGTGGCCGGGCACGTCAATGATGCTGACTTCCCGGTCGCTGGGCAGGGTCATCCAGGCGAATCCCAGGTCGATGGTCATCTCCCGCGCTTTCTCTTCCGGAAAGCGGTCGGGGTCGATGTTGGTCAGAGCCTTTACGAGTGTGGACTTGCCGTGGTCCACGTGTCCGGCGGTGCCTATGACGTACATGGTTCAGTAATCACGCAGAAGTGGAATCACTATCATCATACCTCAGTTTATTCCTCCCCAGATATGATCACTAAATAAAAACCCCCATCCATCTTCAAAAGGGTGGGGCTGATGCGAACGGGGTCGTGGCAATAACCCCACTTAAGAAATTTCTATTTAGATGATGTTGTCTTCTTGCAGACTCTCGATCCCGTTGGACCTGAGGGTCACCTTGGAGTCATAGAAGCCTGGGTCGATCAGGTCCATGTCGTAGCTGTTGCCGGTGCGGATCCGTTTGGCTGCTACGTTCTCGTAGGGGTCGACGCCACCGCTTTTCCATAGAGGAAGCGCTGATCAGTTTGGCGTCATAGAAACCAGGGCCAAGTAGGTCCATGTCGTCCCCATGGGCTACGCTGTTGCTGATTAATTTTTCATCGTAGAAACTCGGTTCAATGATGTCCATGTCGATCGCATGGTTGGTGGATGCGGGGGCGAATACTGACGACTCAACCTGCCCCAAGGGCCTGGCGGACTCGTCTGCCGAAGCTGTGCCCGGGAGCATGAAGGCCACCCCCGTCATACCGCCGACTACAAGTCCGGCCAAGATCTGGGTTTTGCTTTGTATGTGATTTTTGGTCGTCATGTTAGCTGCCTTAATCTTGCTGCGATTTTCGTTCTGCCCCGTGGTTTCCCTGTAGTTCCCTGTGTTGCCATCTGGATGTTCATCGCTGTTTTCATGGTTGCCTCACCTCGAATTTCGTTGTGATGTCATCGTAGGGCCTGGCAGAGGTCCGAACATCCGGAGTGGTCCCCATCTTTAAAATCGAGAATTTGGAGGAGGGCCGAAGGAGCATGGGGAGACCTCCCTATATGGAGGGTTTCTCAGCCGTGGCGAGGCCAGGGCAGAGCGTGGTCCAGCGGGTCTGGGAGTTGCCGGGAAAATCGATGTGGGGGGAATCATGACAGAAAATCGGAGGGTTTTGGAGGAAGTTTTGTCGTTTGACCGGTTCTCTATCCCAAGAACCGAGTGAAAGCCTGGTTGGCGATGAGGTAGGAGGATTCAGTCAGCTTTAGGCAGTCGCCGTCTTGTTCTAGCAGGCCGAGTTCGAGGCACTCTTGGATCGGGGCTTGGAACTTCTTGGCTAGGTCGATGCCTGCCAGGGAAGAAGCTTGGGAGGTGTTCAGGCCGTCCAGCAACCGCAGACCTAGGAACATGGTCTCGGAGCAGGTGGTTTCCAAACTGAGGTGTTCCCAGCCTGCCAACGTCGGGATGTTTTCTAGCGCGGCTTCCACCAGTTCGTCTATGGGCTGGACATTGGCAGCGGCCCACCCAGAGGCTTTTATGTTGTAATCCCGTGGCGAGAGAACAGTCCAAAACCGAAAATCTCCCAGGCGGGAATGCGCACCAGGGCCCACTCCAAGGTACGGGCCGTTCTCCCAGTAAACGACGTTGTGCTCGCAGGGCCGTCCCCGGACCGACCAGTTGGATATCTCGTAGTGGTGATAGCCCGCCGCGGCCAGCGACTCGCGGGCGTATTGGTACATGTCGGCGGCCAAGTCGGAGTCGGGCTCGGGGATCTTGCCGTCCTCCAGCCAGCGGTGCATGGGCGTGCCCTCTTCGATGCCCAGGGCATACAGGGAGATATGCTCCGGGGCCAGTTCAATCAGAGAATCGAGGGTCCGCCGCCACTGGTCTAGGGATTGGTTGGGCAGCCCGTACATCAGGTCCAGGTTCACATTGTCGAACCCGGCTTGGCGGGCGAACTTGAATGCCTCCACGGCTTCCGATGCCTGGTGGCGGCGGCCCAGTAGGTTTAGGAGGTAGTTATCCAGGCTCTGCACCCCGATGCTTAGCCGGTTGACGCCCTGGGCCAGGATTCCGGCGCAGGCAGCGCCATCCAAGTCTCCGGGATTGGCTTCAATGGTTATCTCAGCGTTTGGCGCCACCTGGTATGACGCCTGAATGGAGGCGAGTATCTTTTCGATATCGCCCTTAGGCAGGTAGGAGGGGGTCCCGCCGCCGAAGAATATCGACTTGACGGCCGGGTGGGCCAGAGTGTCGCCCCAGCGCTTGATCTCGGAGGTCAGCGCGAGGAGAAAGGGCTCGATGAGATCCTCGATGCCCTGGTAGGTGTTGAAATCGCAGTAAGGGCATTTGGTCTTGCAGAAGGGGACGTGGACGTAGAGTCCCATTCCGGAGGGGGGCACGATCCGCCGAGGGTTACTCGTCGTCAATCAGCCTGCTCGAGCCGTCAACCACTTTCTCAGGGTCCTTGTCTTCGGGGCGATCTGACTCGGTGACTCGGTCCATGTGCTCGTCCACGATATTTGGCGGCGCCATCTTGGTCAGGAACAGAAGCGCCAATCCCAAGATGATGAGGTCGTCGAACCGCCCCAGGATTGGGATCCGGTCTCTCAGGATGTCGTAGGGCGAGATGATGTAGATCACGGCGAGCGGCACCAGCGCACGCAGAAAGATCGACACCCGTTTGTCGAAAATCAATCGCCAAACCAGACGCGCGAACTTCAGCGCTTTGGGCAGAAAGCGGGGTGCTAGGAAATATAAGAGAGGGAACGCCAATCTGTAGAACATGGTCACACTCTAAGGGAGTCTTCTCTCCCGTTAAATTATAGGCCAACGTGTGATAACTTGAAACCGACCGGTTCACATAACTATATTACGAAGCAACCGGCGCTTTTGGTCTTATCAAAATCTCCCTATCGTTTTTTGGAGGGGTGAGCATGCCCAGGGCAAAACGTCCCCAGACTCTCGGAGCTCTCCGCAAGAGCAATTATGAAGTGATTCCGGTTCGTGAGGAACTGCGGAAAAACCTGATCCAAAAAATTCGCGCCGAAGAGCTGGTGTTCCCAGGCATCGTCGGTTTTGAACAAACGGTCATTCCCCAACTGGAGAATGCCATCCTGGCGGGGCAGGACATCATCCTGCTGGGCGAGCGTGGACAGGCCAAGTCGCGCATTATCCGGAGTCTGACCAATCTGCTGGACGAAGCCATTCCCAAGATCGCAGACTGCGAGATCAACGACAACCCCTACGATCCCATCTGCCAGGTCTGCCGGATCAAAGTGGCAGAGATGGGCGACAAGACCCCCGTAGAATGGATAGCCAGAGAGGAACGCTACTCCGAGAAGCTGGCGACCCCCGATATCTCCATCGCGGACCTCATCGGCGAGATAGACCCCATCAAGGTCGCCGAGGGCCATTACCTGTCCGACGAATTGGTGATTCACTACGGCCTGGTGCCCCGCACCAACCGCGGCATCTTCTGCATCAATGAGTTGCCCGACCTTGCAGAGAGGATCCAAGTTGGACTGTTCAACCTGATGGAAGAGCGGGACGTACAGATCAAGGGCTACCGGGTCCGGTTGCCTCTGGACGTGTTCGTGGTCTCAACGGCCAACCCCGAGGACTACACCAACCGCGGCCGCATAGTGACTCCGCTCAAGGACCGCTACGGCTCCCAGATACACACCCACTATCCGCTGGACGCTAATGATGAGATCGCAATCATGGACCAGGAGCGGACCAAGTTCCCCGAAGAGGGCAAACTGGTCATCCCTGACTACATGAAACATGTCCTGGCGGAGATCACCACCCAAGCCCGTTTGAGCAGCGAGATCAACCAGCGGTCCGGGGTGAGCGTCCGGGTCTCTATAGCCAATTTCGAAACCATGTTGGGCAACGCTGTGCGCCGGAGCATCCGGAACGGCGAAGAGTGGGCCTGTCCCAGAGTCAGTGACCTGTCATACATAGTGGCATCGTTCGCGGGCAAGATCGAACTCGAGACGTTCGAAGAGGGCCGCGAGTCCCGGCTGACCGATGACCTGACTCGCCGTGCCGTGCTCCGCGTCTTTGGAAGCTACTTCGATGTTGATGAATTGGACCCAGTGGTCACCGCCTTTGACCTGGGTAACCAAGCCGAGACCGGTAGCGACCTTTCGGCTGCGGGGTACCCGGACTTGGTTAAGAACATCGACGGCCTGGCGAAAGCGATCAAGAAACTGACCGATGACAAGCGGCCCGAGGTCATCGCGGCGGCAGTGGAGTTCATCCTGGAAGGCTTGCACCTCAGCCGCAAACTGAACTGCGACCGGTCCGGCGAGGCGGCCGTCTACAAGCGGTAGAACATATTCCACCCACCCGTCTGGGTGACGGCCCCGGCTTGCCTTTATGCACAGCCCAAGCCCATAATTAGAATTAATGTTCTAGTTTATTTGCAATTGTTTGCTGTGTGCATAGGGAGGGGCCAATGGCCGGCGCTGACGTTCAAGAGATCCACTGCAAGACTCTGCTCAATAAGATAGATGTTCCCACGCTGCCGTTCCGGTGGACGATGAACCCTTACCGGGGTTGCCGCCACGCTTGCACGTACTGCTATGCCCGGCCTACCCACGAATTTTGGGGTTTGGACTCAGGGCGTGACTTCGAGACCCGGGTTTTCGCTAAGGTGAATGCTCCCGAAGTCCTGCGCAAAGAGCTGAAACGCCCCAGTTGGCGCCGGGAGACCATCGCCATCGGCACCGCCTCGGACCCCTATGAACCGGCCGAGGCCGAATACGAGATCACCCGTCGCCTCCTCCACGTGCTGAGGGATTTTAGGAACCCCGTGTCCATCACCACTAAGGGTGTCTCGGTGCGCCGGGATGCGGACATCTTGGCGGAACTGAGCCAGGTGGCCGACGTTCACGTCAACTTCAGCGTCGGGACCATCAGCGAAAAGGTCTGGAAGATGATGGAGCCAGGGACTCCGAATCCCATGACCAGGCTGGAGACCATGGAATACCTTGTTGAGAACGGCATCTCCGCCGGTGTGATGATGGCGCCTTTGCTGCCGGGCATCACTGACGACGAAGCGAATATCCAAGCGGTGGTGGAAGCGGCCCACGCGCACAAAGCCCAATACCTAGGGGCCAACGTGTTGTTTCTGAAGCCGGGCTCAAAAGAGTGGTTCATGCCCATGTTGAAAGAGGCCTACCCACATCTGAACGCGGGCTACAATCGGCTTTATAGCAACAAGACCTACGCGCCTCAGGACTACACCAAGGTTGTTCTGGACACCGTGGACCGAGTGCGGCGGCAGTGGGACCTGCCAGACCGGGCAGCAGTTCAGACAAATGCGCCGGCCAGGGGTCAGTTGCAGTTGGCTTTCGCGGTCTAGTAACGTTGGAAACCCGATACCTCGTCAAGAAAGCGAGGTCATTGTCACCGTCATGGTGGTGCTTACGAAAGCTGTTGCGGAGATTCGGAGTCCTTCGATGGGCTCAGGATGACCGGGAGGAGTGTGGTCTCCCGTTCGCGGATGGCGGATGACCACAACGTCAACCTCTGTTTGTATCTGCTAGTACCGGAAGATGTTGATCACTTCCAACTTGCCGGTCACCAACGCCGCCGCGCATGATACATTGGGGCCGCGAAAGGAGGCCCAATGCCCGATATACCTTGCACTCACGTTACGGTTACACCACTGGTCGTACGTCCCAGAGATATGGATGCGGACCGGAACGTAAATAACGCTGTCTACTTCGAGTATTTTCACCAGTCTCGCCTTGAGCATCTAGCCCGCCTTGGCTTATGGAACCCGCGTAGCCCCCAGGACGATAATGTTTTTGCATTGGCGGAAAACACCTGTCGTTACCTGGCCCGTTCCTTTTATGGAGATGTGCTATCGATCTGGACGGCAACGCACGCTGTCGGACAAAGCAGTTTCCAGTTGATATATCGAGTTTGGCGTCAGAATGACGACGCATTGATCGCGGCTTCGCATTCCGTGCAGGTGTGGCTAGATGGGAGCAATCGGCCGACTGCGCTGCCGCCTCATGTGCGAGAGCGGCTTACCGCTTCTCTCTGCACCGACTTGCCAAATATGCCCTCACGCGAATAGGAAAATCAGCTAACCCTAACCGTCTGGAAAAGACAGGGGCCAGAGGCTTGGTGCAGAGGTATACTTGCGCCCGCTCTAGTACCGGGAGACGTTGATCTCCACCAACTTGCCGGTCACCAGGAAGATCACCCGCTCGGCGATGTTGGTGGCCCGGTCGGCGATGCGTTCCAGGTCGTGGGCGACCCACAGCAGATAGGTGGCCCGCTGGATCGTTTCCGGGTCTTGGACCATGAACAAAAGTAGTTCCCGGTAGACCTGGTTGTAGAGTTCGTCGACCTCGTCGTCAGCCTGACAGACCGCATTGGCTTTAACCATGTCACGGTTCAACAATGAATCGATGCTGTCGTTCAGCATGACGGTGGCTTTTTCGGCCATGCGCGGGATGTCGATGAGGGGTTTCAGCGGCGGCATGTTTCCCATGGAGATGCTTATCTTGGCGATCCCCTCGGCGTAATCACCCATCCGCTCAAGTTCCACAACTATGTGCAACAACGCGATGATGGCCCTGAGATCACCGGCCATGGGCTGCTGCGTGGCGATCATGTCAGCGCAGCGTTCTTCGATCTCGAACCGCTTGTGGTCGATGTAGTCGTCGTCGTTGATGACCTCCTGAGAAGCGACCAGGTCTCGCCGTTTCAGCGCGTCGACGGCCCGGTTGATGGATTTGGCCACGATCTGGGCCAGGGTCTCCACCTCTCCTTGAAGCTGATTCAGTTTTAGGTCGAAATCTTCCCTGGGCATCGCTTGCCTCCCATAAAAACCGGGACGGGTAAAAGCCGGGATGGGAAAAGTCAGGCCGGGCAGGTCTACCTGAATCAGACCTTTTTCCAGAAGGGCTCTCGGTTGCGCTGATGGTCCAGCAACGATTCATCCAACAACGCCGGGTGGGCGCCCGGCGGGGCCAGCTTTGGTAACTCGTAGCCGATGAGCTTGAACACCTCTGGGTTGGTGTAATAGCCGTTATAGGTCTGGAGAACCAACTGGTCGAAGAACGCGGGGTTCACCGCCTCGATGGAGCGTAGCAGGTCGTCTTTGGCGGTGTCGGAGAGGCTCTCGAAAGCGCTGGTAAAGTCCGGGCCGGCGGCCACGGCGATCTGGGCCAGTCCTTCGTTGAACAAGCGGGTCAAACTGGTGGTATTGGCGGCTACATTCTCGATGAAACCCGCGATCCCCAAGCTGCCGGCGCCCGGCATATTGTCTTTGGGAGGAATGATCCGGTTGATCACGCAGGTCAGCAACGAACGCTGGGCCTGAGAGAAAACTCGTTTTGTGTCGCTCAATCTTGGCTCCTGGGCCCTTTGAACATCTCTTAAACCGATTGGCCCGTTCTGTGCATCAGAAGTGGTTGGTTGGGCGTGTGACTAGGATACCCCGCCCCTTTGAACCGAGTCAATTTGGCGGCCTGCTGATCGAGACTCTGAAATGCGGATTTACGCTTTAGTTTTTCCTAGATTTGGTTGAAGGGCGACTTACGCCGAGAGTATTATTGGCTTGTAGGCCTGGCAGCCAAGCCCTAAAACTGCGGAATATACCAGTAGTTCTTAGACTAATACAGCCTGTTCTGAGACCTCGGCCAGAATCGGCTTTGACCGGATAAACGATGGTCCGATACAACCCCGTCTTTTGGATCCTCAAGACAGTCGTATACGTTGGTGGGCGTTGGTTGCAGACCAACGGCGGTGTGATTAGGTCGGTGCCTGACGGCCGACGTGATCAACGGTTCTGGCTGGCCACCCGGTACTTCAGTTGGCGCAAGTTTTGGAACGTGATTCGCGTTGAGTTCCAGATTCGAATCGGCCGGAGTGTAGTGTCTGGGTCTCCCTACGAATGGGAGATCGACACCACCAATATCTGCCAACTGAAATGCCCTCTTTGCCACACCGGCAAGGGCACGATCCACCGGGACCAGGGCGTGATGAACTATGAATTGTTCACCGAGACCGTGGACCAGATAAAGCATTGTTGCGTGTGGCTCACGCTCTACAGCTGGGGTGAGCCGTTCTTGAACCAACGGATCCATGAGTATATCGAGTACGCTCACAAGCAGAAGATCGCCACGATCATAAGCTCCAACTTGAATAAGCCCCTGACTCCTGAGATGGCGGATCAGGTGGTCAAGTCAGGGCTCGACGTGTTGATCGTTTCTTTGGACGGGGTGACCCAAGACGTTTATGAGATCTACAGGGTGACCGGTCATCTGGACCGGGTGCTTGACAACCTGCGGCTCTTGGGCGAAACGAAACGTAGATTGGGCTCGAAGACCCCGTACATCGAATGGCAATTCATCGTCATGCAGCAGAATGAACACCAATTGGACGAGGCCCGCGAACTGGCTGGGATGCTGGGGTTCGATTCCTTGGTGTTCAAAAAGGTGGACTTCCCCCACGGTGAAGATGACCTGGCACTGGCTGAGCGCTGGTTGCCTCGCCAGCATCCGGAATACCTGAGAGAAGACCCGTTCTACAAGCCCTATCAAGAGGACCGCAATGTCTGCTGGCGACTGTGGCGTTCCGCAGTGGTCAACTGGGACGGTGGGTTCGCTCCCTGCTGCTATCTCACCGACAAGGCCCAGGATTTCGGCGACCTCAACGAGTCTTCAGTGAAAGAGGTCTGGAACAACGAAAAATACACCACCGCCCGTGGACTGTTCAACAAGGACTTCGTTCCCGGAGAGTGGGTTGGGTGCCTGGATTGCAGCGTGTACCTCGGCAGCAGTGCGGCGCGGAGCCGGGAACCCTTGGGCATTCATGCTGAACCGGTCGTGTTCCAGTTGAACGGGGCCAAATCAGGCAACGGAAACGGGGCAAAAAGCGAGAGTACGGTGCTTGGTCCTGAAGGGATAGTCGCCTCGAAAAACGGGCATACCGTCGATGTTTCCGAGACTATAGCCGAAGAACCGGTCTGATTTTCGGAATCTAAAGGTCTGGGAAAATCAGGGGATCTCTGTCAAAATTCTAATTAATATTGTGTCGGACGAGGACATCTTCTTCGCCACCGGCGCATCAAAGTAGGATGAATCACGAGTTATGGGCGGTGTGAATGCCCCACCGGACCTAGACACAAGCGGTCATCGAAAGAGCCTGATAATGGCTTCCATAAAAAGTGACGTTCCTCATATTTCGCAGTCTCGCTTAATGCTCCCTCACCTGAGGGAGATAGGGATTGTTGTGGGCGCGTATTTCATCTATATGTACTCCCGCGCGCTGGTCTTCTCCGACTTCCAGGGCACGGCCCTGGCCAACGCCCGCCGAGTGATCGACTTTGAGAAGAGCACCGGGTTCTTCTGGGAACCGGTATGGCAGTCTTGGGCTATCGAAAGCGCCAAGTCGCTGGTCATTTTCTTCAACTGGGCGTATATAGTCACCTTCTTTCCCATCGTCCTGACCGCGTCGATCGTCCTGTATTTCACCAACCGCGCCCGCTACAAATATTACCGGAACGTCGTCCTGCTCAGCTTCTTGATCGCCTTGGTGGGATTCATGTTGTTCCCGCTGGCGCCGCCCCGGATGATAGCCGAACATTTCGTGGACACGATCAATATCTTCGGCCCGTCGGGATACGCCAGCCGGGAGTTCACCAACTACTACAACGCCTACGCGGCCATGCCCAGCTTGCACTTCGGCTGGACGGTCATGTTCGGCATCATCTTCCTGGGGACGAACAGTAGATTGGTCAAGGTCTTTGGGGTGGTATACCCGATCATGACCCTATTCGCCATCACCATCACGGGTAATCATTTCATCATGGATGCCATTGGTGGAGGACTGCTGATCATGGCTTCTTTCTTGGCCATGGAACTCGGGTTCCGCCGACGGTTTTTTGTGCCTGTCATTCTCTCTAAGGCGCGGGCGAAGCCTGGCGAGGTGTGAGATCCGACGGGGAAGATGGGAATCTGGTCGACAGACAGCCACCTTTGGCCGATTCCACCAGGCCGGTCCTAAGCCAGAGTGAACGCTTTCATTCGGCATAACGGCGCGGCAATCCGTGAAATCTCCCTGTATATGGGTGCGTATTTTGTCTACGTGCTCACCAAGGGTCTGGTCCATTCCGACACCCGCGCCGAGGGCTTGGTCAACGGAGAGAAAGTCGCCTCCTTGCAGCGTGACTTGGGGTTCCTCTGGGAGCCTGGCTGGCAGTCCTGGGCGTTGGATAATTTGGAAGCGTTGGTGGTGACGATGAACTGGGTGTACATCATCACCTATTGGCCCGTGATCCTGCTGGCCGCCTTCATACTGTTCGTCAAGAAGCGCCATGACTACAACTTCTACCGGACAGTGGTGTTCATCAATCTGACCGGGGCATTGATCACTTTCATGATTTTTCCTGTGGCCTCGCCATTTGCCATCCCCAGCGTCGAGTTGTTGGACAGCATCCAAGAATTTGGGCCCAAGTCCTACGGCAGCGAGGGCATGGCCTCTTACTACAACATCTCGGCAGCGATGCCGAGCCTTCACTTCAGTTGGACTGTGATTATGGGAGTGCTGTTCTGGAGGTCGTTTCCGGGCTTGTGCCGTTTCATCGGACTGCTGTACCCAGTGCTGACCTTCTTCGCTATCGTGCTGACCGGCAACCATTTCATCTTGGACGCCATCGCCGGGGGAATCTTGGCCGGGTTGTCTTTCGGGGTGGTCTTGGTGGCACGGCCGATTATTCTTAACCGTTAGGGTACGTCTTCAGAAATGGGTGTTATCGGGCCTTCTTGAAAGCCCTGAGAGAGCATATGTGTGACCGGTTGGACACAGCCTCCCCGGAGACCGCCGCATTGTCCTGGAGACCCTAGCGACTCGGGTGACGGTCGGGGTTGTCGGGGTCATGGAGATCTCGATTGGCATCCCTCAACAGGTGGCAGATTGTGTCCAACGGACCCAAGGCCAATAGGGCGGCGCGCCTTTCGCCCGTAGCACCAACCCCACAACACACAGGCGCCAAGGGATTCAGCGTGGGACGCCAGTTCTTGGGCGGTGCGGGTTTTGCCGAAGCCCGGGTACCGGCCAGCATGACCACCCTTCCCTAGTCGGAGAGAGCGCCGTCTAAGGCAGCGGTTAGCGCCGCCATTTCAGGTTGGCGGCCAATGAATGTCTGACCGGCCTGACTCGTCATATCGACTATCTGTCCAACCGGAAGCAGGTTGCCGGTATCTTACACGTATCTCAGATCGGCTAAAAGCATTTGGTAAGAGAAAGACTGCCTAAAAGGACTAGTCTCCCTTGCCCCACTTTGGATGCTGGAAGGTGGGCAGTTTCAACCGGTCAATGGGACGGTCGGCGGCCACGACAGGCTCCGGTTCAGCCTCTTCGGGGACCGGTTGACGGTAAGCCTGTCCCAGTGTGCGGTCTGGGCTCAGGCTACTTAGGTGTTGGGCCAGTGATTCGAGACTGTTCAGGTTGTGCACAGGCAGAAAGTCGTCGACGTAGGGCAACGCGGCTTTCATGCCCTGGGTCAGCGGTTGGTAGCTGGGCGAGCCCAGGAGTGGGTTCAGCCAGACAAGCCGGTGGCAACTGCGCTGCAGGCGGGAGGTCTCACCGGCTAGCAACTCGGGGTCGCCCCGGTCCCAGCCGTCGGAGATGATCAAAACCACCGCCTGGCCCCTTAGCACGCGGCGCAGCCATTGGTAGTTGAATGTCTTCACCGCGTCGCCGATGCGTGTCCCGCCGGCCCAGTCGGGCACCGCTTTCGAGACCTCGTCGATGGCCTGGTCGACGCTCCGGTATTTCAAGTTGCGGGTGATGCGGGTCAGGCGCGTGGCGAACAAGAACGCCTCTGTCTGGTCGAAGCCTCCGGCAAGGGCATGTATAAACTGGAGGAGCATCCGGGTGTAACGCTCCATGGAACCGCTGACATCGCAGAGCAGCACCAAGGAGCGAGGTTTGTCCTTGCGGGACTTGTGGGCCAGGTCCAGGAATTCGCCGCCGTATTTCAGGCTCCGGCGCATGGTCCGGCGCATGTCCAACGGCCCAGACCGGCCAGGCTCCAGGCGGCGGGTGCGACGTTGTCCCAGGTCCAAGGTCAGGCTGGCCATCATGTGTCGGGCGTCGGCCATCTCCAGGGAGGTGAACTCGGAGAAATCCTTCTGCCTAAAAACTTCCACGGCGCTGTAGGTGCGGTTGAGGTCAACGTTCTGTACAGAATCGTCGTCCGGGTCGCCTTGCAGAGTCCCTGCGCCCTCGGGCTCATCGTCGCGGCCCGCGCTCACCTGAGGTTTCTTGAAGCGCTTCTGTTCGCCTAGAGAGCGCAAATCCATGGTGGTGGTGCGGTCGGAGGGCTTGCGCCAAAACACCTGGAAAGCCTCGTCGAAGATGGGCAGGTCCTGCTTGCGGTGCACTAGGATGCTGCGGGCGGCTTGGTAGAATTCCCCCTTCTTTCCGATGGAGACGTGGTCGGTGGCACGGACCACGTCCAGCATGTTTCCCGATCCGATCTCCAGCCCGACCCGGCGCAGCATCTCGCCGAACAGTGTGACACTGTGCAGGATATGGCCGTCGGGGCCAGCGTCATTGGGGGTGATTGGTATGGGGCCAGGCATGGTTTTCCTAAATCACCCGCGGCGGCCGCCATGGCGTGGGCCGCGGTTTTTGGAACGTTCCAACATCGCCCGCACCGGCTCGCCCTTCACCGACTCGATATCGTCTTGGTACTTGAGCATCATGCCCAGGGTATCGTCGATAACCGAGGGGTCCAGCTCGGTCTGATTCATGGCCAGCAGGGCCGACAGCCAGTCCAGGGTCTCAGACACTCCCGGAATCTTGAATAGCTCGGTCTGCCGCATCTCCTGGATGAAGGCGGTCACCTGCTCGGCTAGCTTCCTGGGAGCGTCGGGGATACGCGCGGTGATGATCTGAAGTTCTTTCTGGTAGTCGGGATAGTCAACCCAGTAGTAGAGGCAGCGGCGCTTCAGGGCGTCGTGTATCTCCCGCGTGCGGTTGGAGGTGACGATGACGATGGGCGGGTGCTTCGCCTTGAAGGTGCCCAACTCGGGGATGGTGATCTGGTAGTCGGCCAGCAGTTCTAGTAAGAACCCTTCGAATTCTTCGTCGGAGCGGTCAAGCTCGTCGATCAAGAGCACCGGCGGTTTCTCTTCAGCCTCGTCGATGGCCTGGAGCAGCGGGCGTTTGACCAGGAACTTCTCGCTGAACAGGTCAGCGTTGGCGGCTTCCCGGTCGACGTCGCCCGACGCTTCCATCAGGCGGATCTCCAACACCTGGCGAGTGTGGTTCCACTCGTACACCGCCTGGTTGATGTCCAGGCCCTCGTAGCACTGGAGTCGGATCAGCTTGGTCCCCAGGCCATTGGCCAGGGCGCGGGCGATCTCGGTCTTGCCGACCCCGGCTTCACCTTCCAAGAACAGGGGCCGTTGCAGCTTCATCGCCAGGAATATGGGCACCGCCAACGCACGGTCTGAGATGTAGACCTGGTTGCGCAGCAGTTTCTGCACGTCTTCGATGGACTCGGGGGCTTGGTACACGCCGTCGTCCTGGCCGGTCTTCTTAGGGGTCTTCCGGGCGGGTTTTCCGGCGGTTGTCAAGATGGTCACGGTCTCCGGTAGATAGCATGTGATGCCTGGCTAGGCACAGCAAGAGATAATTGTATCCCAAAGCAGATAACGGCACCACCGCCGGCACAGCCGGATTTATTTAACGGGCTAGTCCAATGGAGGAACGAAAATGGATTGGAAGAAGCGTCGGACCAGTTGGCCCAGCCGAGCCCAATGGTCGTTTAGGGATTCCAATTCCTGAGGTGTCAATTGGTTGTAGGTCTTGCCGTACTGAGGAAAATCCCAGACGGTGAAGGCCCAGAATTCGGGAACCGGGCCCGGTTGGCGGGCCTTTGAGATCTCCCCGGTAGCCCCCAGAAGCTCCCAGGAAGCCACTGGGCGACCCTTGTATGCCACCGCCAGCGCCTCGACCCAGGATGCAGTTCTAGCGACCCCTGTGTGTGGCTCCATGAGTTCCAGCAACCGATCCACTCGCTGGGCGTCATCTACGTCTGGGCCGGCGAACCGGCGGGTGTGGCGGCTCTGCCAAGCGGGACCTAGAGTAGGGACGACCAGGCCGCCGTCGGAGGCGATGGCCAGCATAGAACCGGCCTTGGACCATTCGACGGCTTTCTCTACGGCAATTGCTTCGTGGGTGTCGCCATCTTCCTGGATCGAAGCGGTGATGCCAAGTTCAGCAGGCGTGGCTGGGTGAAGGGGAAGGCCCTCCAACAACGACCGGAAGGCGTTCTGCTTGTCGCTGTTCCCGGTGGCCAGCAAGATCGGCGTGTCCATCTCGCGGCTGAGCTAGAGGATGCGGGCCACGGCCCTGGTGGCGGCGCCGTCTCCCCCTTGGAGTTTCAGCGGTAGTGCCCAGAGCTCAAACTCCTTGCCTACCAGCTTGTCCAGGTTGATTAGGTTCTCAATTAAGGGGATGTTTTGGCCGAGCAGAAGGCGGTGGACTGGGAAGTCTTTGATGGTGGTCTCGGGTGTTTCTGGGTGCTTGTCGATAGGAAAATCCACGGCCACGGCGTTGGCGCCGCACTCGGCCAGGTAGGCTGCCCCATTGGTGCTGAGGTAAGGGCCATGACCGTAGAAGCGCGGCCCGCCGGACTCAGCTTCAGCCCAGCCGGTGAACAGGATGATTATCTGGTCCTTGACCGATGCCGGGTTGGCACCGGCGTCGGTGAGCTCCGAGACCAAGAGAGGCGATTGCCCTTTGGCGACGGAACGGAGGTCCAGCAGAATCGCCGGGCCGGCGTACTTGTTCAGAGGCATGTTCTCAACGGTGGTCGCGCCGTCCACGAAATGGAACGGCGCGTCGACGTGGGTGCCGATATGGGTCGCCAGGCATAGCTTCTGATTGGATCGGGCGTGGGTGGCGTGGGTCTGGATAGACGAAGTTTCCACTCCCACTAACCCGGGTACTAAGCTTATGCGTTCGCTGCCCAGCGTTAACGTCAAGTCGATAAGTTCAGACATACTGGTCACCTCCAATGCCTGTTGGTTCCTAGTCTGAGTCTAGCTGCTCCATCAGGGCGGCCCTCACGGCCTGCTCGGCGATCTCCGGGGTGGTCCTGGCTTCCGATGGGAGTGCTTCTTCCCAGTCCGGAATCAGGACTTGTTTGCTGGGTTCCATGCTGTAAATAACCATCACGCCGGCGAAGCTAAAGAACATGGACAGTACCAGAGCAGGGTTGAACGAACCGGTGACGAAGATAGCCAGCCCGCCCAAGACGGTGGCGATGGCATGGCCCGAAAAGGCGCCCATCATTTCGAACCCGTAGAGGGTTGCCAATGGACCCGTCCCGAAATACTGGCGGTTGACCACCAGATAGGCGGACATTTCGCCGCCGAACCCGAGCCCAAATAGGGCTGCGAACAGGTAGAAGGCGTAAGCGTCCTGGGCCCAGAACAGCACCAATACCGTTAAGCCTTGGACGAACAAGGCGGTCATCATAACTGGCTTAGCGCCCATGCGCTCAGCTAATATCGGGGCTATGAACCGGCCTACGATGCTGAAGACTGAGATGAGAGCCAGTATGAAGGATGCCGCCTGCAAGCTGACGCCCTGGTCGATGGCCAGAGGAATGGAGTAGATCAGTACGATGCCGTGCCCGGCACAGCCCAGGCCGTGGATGGTGGGCAGGTTCCAGAACGCCCTGGTGTTGCGCATGGCCTCGTTGAAGACCTTCAACCGCAACCGGTCCATATCTTTGCCCCGGACAATCTCCGGCGGGTCGTCCGCCCGCGCTCCGAAGGGAGTGGTTTTCGCATCGGCTGGTTTGGAGCGGTAGAAGAAGGACAACAAGACTAACGTCCCACCACCGGCCAGGCCGATGTAGGAGAATGTCTGTTGCCATCCGACTGCGTTCAGGAGGCTGGCCACGGCGGGCGCGACTGCCGCGGCGCCGATTCCACCAGAGGCCCAGAGCAACCCCGTTGCAAGACCTAGCCTTTGTTTGAACCAGCCGTTGACCGACGCCAACAATGGCACCATGGCCAGGGACTGAGTTACCGACAGCATTACCCCGAAGTACAAGAGAAACTGCCAGAAATGGGTTACGGTGCCGATCAAGATCATGCTGCCTGCGTAGAGAAGCCCGCAGGCGAACATCAGAGGCCGTGCGCCGTATCGGTCGCCGAGCATGCCTGTTATGGGGGAAGCCAGGGCTCCGAAGATGTAATAAGTGGCAAGACCAGCGCCGATGAGGCCCATGTTCCAGCTAAATCCGCCGTCAGCGTCGTTCAGGGGAGCGACCATGATTCCGGCCGCCATGCTGATGGACTGGCCCACGATCTGGGCTACGGCCAGTATGCCTAAGATGATCCAGGCGCGGTGAATGCCCTTGGGGGAACCTGTTTTTGCAGGGGTTTGGGGAGCGGAGATCGCCATGGTAGTGGTTAATCTCAAGGGAAGACTGCGGAATCATCCGGTCTTCCTTTCGTCCTTATCGTTTTTGTTGCTAGGCGAGGTCAGCTTTGGCTTAATGCAGGGGGCACGCCCTCAGGAACGCGCCGCCCCACCAGGTGTCGCTGGCGGTCCCGTGATCGCCTAGGCGCGCCACTTGATATGGCCCGGAGTTCTGGTCTTGGAGATTGCTGCCGCTCAGTGTCGGCGTGGTGCCCGGAAGGCCAAAGGCCAGGGTCCGGTTACCAACGTCAGCCGATACGGCCCAGGCCCCGAAGAATATGATCAGGGCGATGACTAAGGCCAATACCAGCGAGAACGCGAGCGGGACGGGTATGCGTCTTGTATTGGTCAATCTGGTTTCTGGTTCCCTTGAACGATTCCCCCAAATGATGATCCGTTAGTACCTTACGCCTGGCAAAACCAGGCGGCCATTAATACCATCCGTCAGAACTTTAACCTCGGACTTCCACCTCATACGGGAAGACCATGTTGTTTCCGTAGCCCCGGCCGTCCCAGGGGTTGGGGAATTCCATGGGCTGGGTTACGCCCAACACGTTGGTGGCGCGGCACATGAGGGTGTGTTTGCCCTCTTCCTTGGGTTTCCAGGTGTGCTCCCACCGGTACCAGGAGTAAGCCTCGCGGTCGTGGAGTTTCTCCACCGGGTCCCAGGTCTTGCCACCGTCGGTGCTGATCTCTACTTCTTCGATATCCTCTTCACCGGACCAGGCAGCGCCGGCCAAAGTGTAGCCGCTGAGGGGAACGAACTCGCCGGGAACGGGGTTGGTGATGATGGACTTCACCTGAAGTTTGCCGTAGTAGCGGTACGGCTCAGGGTTGCCGGGCTCGTTCATGGTCATGTAGCGCTGGGTCATGTAGAACCCCTCGAATTTGTGGTCCAACACGTGGATGCCTACCAGCCACTTGACCGAGTTCATGCCGTACCAGCCTGAGACCAAGAGACGCAGGGGAAAGCCGTGGTCCTTGGGAAGGGGCTCGCCATTCATCTCATAGGCCAAGATGGTGTCTTCGTGTAAGGCTTTGGCCATGGGCAGGCTGCGCTCGTAGGTGACCTCGGCGGGGTCGCCCACCACTTCGTCGGCGCCATGGTCAGCGCCCTCGAACATCACCTCGACGGCCGAGTCCTTGACTCCGGCCAGTTCCAAGACGTCTTTCAGGGAGACTCCAGCCCATTCGGCGTTGCCCATGATCCCGTGACCCTTGATCTGCTCCATGACCGAGCTGATGCGCAGGGCCTTGGTGTAGTACTCGGGCACCGGGCTGTTGCCGCAGCACTCAAATGTTACTTGGAAGCGCTTCTGGGGCAGTTTCTTGAGGTCGTCGAAGGATAGTTTGAGGGTGCGCTCGACCTCTCCGTCGATCTTCAACTCAAAGGTGTTGATGTCGATCTCGGGGCTGTCTCTCCAGTGGTTACGTATATAGAACAGATCGTTGGGAACGATGTTGTTCTGCAAACCCTCCGGCGGTACGGCCCAGGTCCGGAGGCCAGCGTTCGTGGGAATGATCTGCGGTTCTGCTTTGGTGCCAATCTGTGGCAGGGCCATACGGGCTCCTCCTCAAGATGCTCTGTATTAGGTCTGGAATCCCCTATTCCAGGTGCTCGGTCTCCAACTCAGATGATGGATACGTAATCAGCAAAAGAGCCGGGGTCCAGAGGTGATGGATCAATTTGTGCGGCAAGCCCGGCGGAGCCAATAGCGTGGTGCCCGCCCTTACCGTCTTGATCTCATCGCCCAGGATGATCTGGATCGCCCCGGACAGTACCTGGATGGAAACGTCCACCGGGTGGGTGTGCATGCGCCCTTCCCAACCGGGGGATATCTCGACTTCCTTCACGGTCAATGATACCGCACCCTGGTCTTTAGATACCAGATACCGTTCCCGTACCCGCTCCATGGCGGGGGCGAGGCGGACATCTGCGTGGTCGATTATTGGCATAGGTTCCTCCGGGAATGCTCTTGTTATTTAACCGTGACTGGGTATCCGACTATGGCGCTGAAGTTCTTGCGCATGTTGTTGTACCGGGGCTCGCGTGACTGGACGCGTCCCACATCGTCAGTGGCGCGGGACATGATGGTGTATTTGCCGGCTTTGTCCGCGTTCCACTGGTATGACCAGCGGACCCACATAAACTGGTCGTGACGGGGCGCTTCGATATGGGCGGAGTGCCAGGTCTCTCCGCCGTCGGTGCTAACATCGACCTCGGAGATGGCTCCGGCGCCGCTCCAGGCGTAGCCCCGGATCATGTGGACACCCTTGGTCATGTTCTCCACGTCGTCGTTGGGCTGGGTCACGATGGACTTGACGCCCAAGGTGGTTATGAGCTCTTTGTTGGGGTCGTCCACCGAGTTGCCGTAGTAATAGAATTCGTAGTGATACCAGCACTCCGGCATGTGGTCCATGATCTCCAGGTCGGTGATCCATTTCACTGACCAGTTTCCGGACCAGCCGGGCACCAAAAGCCGGACTGGAGCGCCGTGTAGATGCTCCAAAAGCGTCCCGTTCTGGGCATAGGCCAAGATAGTGTCGGGATGGAGGGCTTTCTGCATGGGCAGTCCCTTGTCGTAGTAGAAGGGCTTTGTGCCTTCGGCGGCGGTGGCGGGGACTCCCTCGTCATTGCCAATGGCCCGCACATAGAGGGACTTGTCATCCAAGCCTGCGGCGTGCAGGACGGCGGCCAGGGGAACGCCGGTCCATTCGCTGGCGCTGAGAATCATGCATTCTTGGGTGCGAGAGGGCTTGGGGCCCTCGTCCTTGAAATACTCGAAGAAAGTGGCGTCGCTGCCGGAGCATTCCATTACGGTGCGGACGGTGCGTCCTGGGAAGCGGCGAAGTTGGTCGAAGTTCAGGGTGAGTTCAGTTTTGACCTGGCCGTGGACCTTCAGCTCCCACTGGTCTGTCGGCACCACCGGAGGGACGGCGAAATGCTGCACTGTGTAGTGCAGATCGGTGGGGGTGATTAGTCCTTCCAGATCCATTACAGGGGTGCGGATGCGCACCGTCCGGCCCTCGTCGTCCATGAGGGTGACCGGGTCCAGGTCTTTGGTGGGCCAGCCGTGCCAATTGCCGGTCTTATTGGCGTTGGCTGGATCCGAGCCGATCGACTCATCCATCCTTAGAAAATCAGGAATCACATCATCTTGTCGCGTCGCCATCTAGTCTCTCCTCAGATATTGCCTAAATTTAGGGTAGCTGCGGCTGGTTTAGTCAGCGGCGTATTTCTCGCCCAAGGCGGTCTCCCACCTCAGGTAGTTCATCATTTCGCCGTAGCTGCGGGACACGCCCAGGTAGTTGATGTCAGAGGGTGGGCGCACGATGCCGGTCAGGCCTTCTTCCACGGTCAGGCCGGCCTTTCTCCAGGCGGCCATCCCACCGTCCAGGACCGTGATGTTGGTGTAACCCATACCTTGCAGTGTGGCGGCGGCCAGAGTGGAACCACGACCGTCTCGGCAGGTTACGGTGATGGACGCGCCCTTGGACGGCGCGGCGTCTAAGACCTCAACCTCCAGCCAGCTGCGGGTAATCCACTTCGCTCCCGGAGTGTGGCCGTGGGAGAAATCTTCACTGGTGTCTGTGAACAGGACCAAGTCCGGTTGGCTGGCGCTTAAGTTTTGAGCTGAGACCTTTTTCACGGATGCCTCCGCGGCGCTCAGTCCGGCGAGGCTGGAAGACGGGCTCCCGGTCTCGAATGTCTGTCCCGCGGCTTGCCAGGCGAGGGCTCCACCGTCAACGGCGAAGACGTTCTCGTGGCCCAGTTGCCGGTAGAGGGAGGCGGTGACGGTGGCCCTGGCTTTGCCGTCGCAGCAGAACACGTAGGTGGCGTTCTTGACCACGGCCACATCGTCGGAACGCTGCACTGCTTGTCCACCGGGGAAATGGCGGAAGCCGGGTATGTGGCCGGCTTTGTATTCGTTGTCGGTACGGACGTCGACTAGGTAGACCGACTCTTGGCCTTGTTTGGCCAGCACCTGTTGCAATGCGGGGATGTCCAGGTATCGGACGCCGTCCTCACTGGCTAATTTGGCGGCGTATTCTTCAGCGGCGGCCCTGCTCTCTCCGGAGACATCGGGCAGTTCCAGGCGGTCACCGCCGTATTCCAGTTCATAGCCGGCCAATAGCCAGCCGGAGGTGCCATTCTTGAGGCCCACAGCCTGAACGCCCATGCGCTGCAGGACCCGGGTGCCCATGATGCTGCGGGTGCGGCCGGCGCAGTTGATGACCACGGTCGTGTCGGGGTCTAGTTGTTTCTTGATGTCGGTGATGCGGAGGGCCAGCTCGCCACCGGGCATGCTGCGTCCGCCTGGGATGCAGAAGTTGCGGTATTCCTCGGGGGTGCGGGTGTCTAAGATGACCAGCTTCTCGCCATCCTCGATCCTCTGGTGGAGGTCGTCGGCGGTGATCTCGGGAACGTGGTGGACCACTTCTTGCATCTCGCCGAAGTCCTTGCTGGGTACGTTCACGCCCCATTCGGTGGGCAGGTCGTTGCTGGCCCAGCGGTTGGTGCCGCCCTCCAAGAACGAGACGTTGGTGTAGCCCAATTGCTCGAGAGTGCTGGCGGCTAACTGCGCCCGGCGTCCATCGTCATCGCAGATTACGACCTGAGTGCCTTTGAACGGAACAGACTCTTCGATTATGTACTCGATGCGTCGCCTGGGTATGAGGGCTGCGCCTGGGATGTGGGTGGCGTTGTACTCGCCCGACTCCCTGACGTCGATCAAAGCGAAAGGGGATTTGCCCTCCATCAGTTCGTTCAAGTCATGGGTGGTGATCTTCTGGGCCATCTATGTTTTCTCCTCAGTTACGTTACCTGCCGGCGAACACCGACCCAGACGAAATGCCAGACTCCCGGCCTGGCGCGCACCTCCCAACCCATCATCAACCCATAGGATGCTTCGTTTTCGCGAGGGGACTACGGCTTTAGCAGTTGTCCCACTTCTGGGTGCGGAAGGTAGTGACCTTGCCAGATTCTAAGTTATAGGCGTGGCGGTCGATGCTTCGAAGGTCGTTGCCGTAGACGTGAATCTCCACGGTAGGTTTGTCGGTGAGATTGTCCATCTGGTGAATCTCGTCTGTTTCGGGAATCAGCAGGGTGATCTCACCGGGTTTGAAGTTGGCGGCCCGGTCTTTCTCCAGCTTGGCGTAGCCGTCAACATTATGGTCGTCCACGCGGTGGTACCGGGTCTCGGTGAGGGTGTTGTCTAGGATTCCGATCATGCCCCAGGTGAGGTGGTCATGGGGGCCAAGGTGGTCGCCGGCGCCCCAGACGACCGCGGTGACCTGCAGGCCGCTCTCGCCTTGGTAGAGCATGCGGGAGGCGTGGTTGGGGCGAGGGCCCGTGCCCAGAGGCATACGGAATTCCATGGGGATGGAATCGGGGTTGCTGACCAGCCGCTCGAGCCAGGCCGAGCCCTTGTCGAATATCTGCTGGTTGCCGGGCTGACTCTCGATTAGGGATTCCATGTCGCGGGTGAAATCTTCCAGGGAATACTTTACGGTGGTCATAGCGCTCCTTGGTTCCGGGGTGGCCGGGGCGGTTCCGAAGAGCCCTCGGAGTCTGAAAATCCGACTTATGAGCCTGGAGCCCCGGTAATTATCGTGAAGGGGACAACGGGTGTCAATAGTGCTGGAAATGGGCCTCATCTGGACCTGCAAAGCTAGGTGCTAGAATGAATCTGCAGTTGAGTTGAGGAATAGTTGCAAGAAGAGGAAGAGCAAGGACCGTCCTACCCCAAGCCCTGGTACTACCGGCCGGAGTTCATGCTTCCCATGCTCATTTTCTGGCCGTCAGGGTCCTTGTTGATCATCAGGTCTCCTTGGAACAGCAACGTGATGCTCGGGGGAGTCGCCTGGGCGTTCATCATAGTGTTCGGGATCTTGGGCGTCAGATGGATGGTCGATGGGGTTTACCAGCCGATCATGACGTTCTACGTCCCTGGAGTTCTGCTAACTCTGATCACCCAAGTGCAATGGGCGGCCTACAAGAAGCGTATGACGGAAGAAGAAGGGTCGTCTGAAGAAGAGCCCGTTGAGCTAGAGGCAAGCAGCCCGCGGCGCCCCTCGGCCCGCAGACGAAGAAGGAATCCACGCTCTAGAAGCTGACCACTGCTGTGGCATTGGCCAATAGAGCACCTTCTGGAGACTCCACGGCCACCGCGCACTCTACCCACCGCTTCCCACCGTCATCGGACTTACTGACCACCCGGCCGCAGACGCTCACCGTGTCGCCGGGGAGAAACTCGGTCAAACTCTCAACCTCGATGGCTGTGTCTTCGCTATTGACGTTGTCCGGCGGAAAAGCCTTGAACAGCAGTTCTCTGACGAGCGAGGTCAGCTTTTCTGCGCCCACCGGGGTCTCTTGAGGGGCCTCGGCGCCGTCTTGTACCGGCGGGCGGAACTCGAATTTCACTAATATCGGCAGGTTGTCACCCACTGCGATGCTGGCGTATTCGGCTGTTTGAGCCCAGAGGGTGGGCATGGGGTGTGCTCCTGCCATGATTGGGCTAAAGGGCTATGATACACTGAATTTCGAGCCTGCCAGAAGCTGATTATAGGTATGCAGGCACGGATATTGGGAGGATTATTTCCATGGCGGAAAACGAGGAGCCGTTCCAAAGAGGAATGGTTGTCATGGCCCACCCGGACGATGCCGAATGGAGCTGTTCAGGAACGGTGGCCAAGTGGTGCGCGGAGGGGTGGGAGGTCGTCTACGTCCTCTGCACCGACGGCAGCAAGGGCAGTTCGGACCTGGAGATGACGCCCGAAAAGCTGATCAAGATCAGAGAGAAAGAGCAACGGAACGCCGGCAAGGTGCTGGGCCTGAAAGATGTGGTCTTCTTGGGCTACCCGGACGCCTACTTGGAGCCGACGCTGGAACTCCGCAAAGACATCGCCCGGGAGATACGCCGGCATAAGCCTGACGTATTGATAACAAATAGCCCGGCGCGGGACACCGAGCGGGGTCACTACGTATCGCACCCGGACCATCTAGCGGCTGGCGAGGCGGCGTTATCGGCCGTTTTCCCGACGGCTAGAGATCGCATGACCTTCCCCGAATTGTTGGATGAGGGACTGGAACCCCACAAGGTCCGTGAAGTCTGGATCGCCGGCGGTGGCGACAATGCCGACAAATATGTGGATGTTGAAGCCTATATGGACACGGCAGTGAAAGCCCTCAAGTCCCACGTATCACAGGTGGACCAGGAGAACGCCGGAGACTGGTTCCGCGAAGGCCGCATTCGGACCGGAGAAAAGATTGGCATGGCCTACGCCGAGGGGTTCAAACGGATACCGTTCGGGTAAGCGGCGCCCATGCCGTCATTCCGGCTAAGGCTGGAATCCACTGCGCCAATCAATTTGCTCTGGCCATGCCGGACCGAAACATGACTGATGCGCATCCTTCGACGGAGCTCAGGACGAACGGGCGTGTTGGCCTTCGCCGGAATGACGTAAAAGCGGTCCAAAAATAAGAAAGGGCGGGGTCTCAATTACAGACTCCGCCCTTTCCTTTGCCCGGCCGAAGGGGCCCTAGGCTGGTTTGTGGGCTACTACTTTGTAGCCGGCGGTGTTGGTGGGTGGGCGCTCGGGGTGCTTGTCCATGTAGTCCACCTGCTCGCTGGTGAACTCGATGTCCTTGAACCCGGCGCGGACCAGACGGTCACGGTAGACGTCCACGTGCTCGGCGCCCGCGGTGCAGGACACCCAGTCCTCGGGCGAGGAAACGCTGGGGCCGTCGGTGGTCAGGGCCATGACGTCCGACAGGTGGATGCGTCCGCCGGGAGACAACACACGGAAGCTCTCGGTGAACACGGCGTCCTTGTCCGGGGACAGGCACACCACGCAGTTGGAGATGATCACGTCGACGGTGGAGTCAGGGATGGGCATCTTCTCCATCTCGCCCTGCACGAAGTCAACGTTGGTGATGCCAAGCTTGGCTTTGTTGGCGCGGGCCAGTTCCAGCATGGACGGAGTCATGTCCAGGCCGGTCACCTTGCCGGTTTCGCCGACCTGCTGCGAGGCCAGGAAGCAGTCGATACCGCCGCCTGAACCCAGGTCCAGCACCCGTTCGCCGGGTTGCAGTCCGGCCAGTGCCGTCGGGTTGCCGCAGCCGGCCGACGCCGCGATGGACTCGGCGGGCAGGCCGGCCAGTTGTCCTTCGTTGTAAAGCAGCATGGCGTGGTCGAGGTCCTCAACGCCGCAGCAGGCGCCGTCAGTAGAGCAGCCGCAGCCGTCGCCCTCTGTATGGTTGAGTTCGACCGGAGTCAGGTTGATCACCCGCTCCGCCCTTGCGCCGTAGCGCTCTTTTACCAGTTCTTTTATCTGGTCTTGTTCAGTGGACATCTTATAGTCCTCCCCTGATGTGTTTTGGTTGCCAGGTATGTATTTGCCCTTTGGCAGGGCCTGTTCTACGCAGTCTTTTATTCATCTTGCTTGAGTAGCGCCTGTTCTACACAGTCTTCGACGGTCGGGATCATTCGCTGCCAGACTCTTGCGGCCGCCTTGAAGGCCTCCTCGCCTGAGTCCGTTAGCCAGCACACACGGCGTTGGCGTCCTTGGTGCTCTTCCATGCGGCAGTCAACGTAACCCCCTTCCTGTAGTTCCTTCATGGTGGAGTACACCATGGCCTCGGTTGGTTCGCAGCAGCCTTGGCAGGCTTCCTTGATGGCCTGGTTGATGCCGTAGCCGTGGACCGGGCCCTTGGCCAGTTGGGCCAGGAGTAGGAACCGGCACAAACTGCGCTTCACCAGGTTCTCCCAGTAGGCCCCCGTCTGCATAACCGTTTGCTTGGATTCCGAGTTTCCGGGTTCTAATTTGATGGTGGTCATTTTACTGTTTAATACGCTCTCGAGATTTGCCGGCGGCTAAGATACTAATTCAGGAATACTAAATCTGCTGGAATACTATAGCTTGTTGAGTATATTATGGCAACACGCGGCGATTGTCAACAGTTGGGGCAATTCTGAAGCTAGATTGTGATAGAATCTGGCCTCTCAGGTATCTGGATGAGCTGTCAAGAAGGATACACATGAAGATCACCAAGACACAGGTACAGGTACTGCACGCTCCGGCCGACGAGGCTCTGGTTGATGTGCAGCCCAAGTCCGGAGGCATGCGCGCCTTCGTGACCATTAAGATGCAGACCGACGAAGGTATCGAGGGCATCGGCCTGACCTTCGCCCCCGCCATGGGGTTGAGTCCCATGGCCCCTGCATTGGCGTCGGCGGTGGAAGCTCTGTGCGAACTGACCGAAGGCCAGGACCCCATGGAGATCGAGGCTGTGATGCAAGGTCTGAAGGAGAAGACCACCGGCTCCGGGCCCGGCGGCATCCTGACCCTGGCTATGGCCGCGGTGGATATGGCGCTCTGGGACATCAAAGGCAAGGCGCTTAACCAGTCGGTGTGCTCCCTTTTGGGCGGCTACCGCAAGCGGGTGCCCACCTACGCCAGCGGCGCGCTGATGCGTCCCATGAACCTGGAACAACTGGCCGAGATTGGCCCCGCGCTGGTCCAAAAGGGCTTCAAGCAGATGAAGTCGCAGATGGGCGCTGAGGACACTCCGGCCAAAGAGGTCATGCGCATGCGGACCCTGCGGGAGGCCGTTGGCGACGATATCGACATCATGTGCGACATCAACCAGCTTTGGGACGTGAACCAGGCCATTACAATTGGAAGTAGAGTGGAGGAGTACAACCTGTTCTGGCTGGAAGATGTGGTGGCCCATGACGACTACCAGGGGATGGCTCGGGTGGCCGACTCGCTGAACACACCCCTGGCGGCGGGCGAGTACGTATACGGCATCAACCCCTTCCGGCAACTCATTGAGAACCGGTCTATAGACATTGTCATGGTCGACCTGCTGCGGGTGGGCGGCATTACTGAATGGCGTAAGGTCGCCGGCATGGCCGAGGCGTTCAACCTGCCGGTGGTCAGTCACCTGGTCCCCGAGATACACATCCAGCTCATGGGTGCCATCCCCAACGGCCTGACCGTTGAGTACATGCCCTGGACGCTGAGGCTGTTCGAGGAGACTCCAAAGTTTGTGGACGGGTGCCTGGAGGTTCCCGACAAGCCCGGCCTGGGCCTGAAGTTCAGCGAAGACGCGCTGAAACAGTATGCGGTTTAAAGCTTTCAGCGCTCAGCTGTCAGCTTTTGGAATACAGTCTCCACTTGGAATCGACAAATGGTGATCTGGGAATACTAAAATCTGAATAGAGGTTAAAAAAGCTGACTGCTGAGGGCTGATAGCTGATGACCTCCGAAGGAGAAACAATGGTTGCACAGATTCGCACGTACACGATCAACAAAGGGATGATGGACTCTTGGTTGGAGCTTTTCGACAAGGAAATCCGCCCGGTCCACGAGAGCCTGGAAATTCCCATCGTGGCCACTTATGTCAGCGCTGACCGCACGGATTTTGTCTGGGTGCGGACGTTCAAAACCGCCGAGGAAATTCCAGCCAAAGAAGAGGCTTACTTCGCGTCTCCGGGACGGAAGGCCCTGGGCGACAAACCTACCAGCCACATCGCGCGGATGGACGTGAAGTTGGTGGAAGAAGTGCTGGAGACCGCAAAAGCGGCGTAGATAGCTATCAGCTATCGGCAGTCAGCCTTCAGCCACGAGGCATCGGAGGTTGATTCAATCTGAATCGTACGGTAAATGTGAACGTCTAACACTGGTGGTACCAGTGAAAAAGCCGACGGCCGAATGCCGTCAGCTAATTTGAGGAGAGATAAAAACCATGGACCAAATGCGTAGCTACACGATCAATAAGGGAATGATGGACTCTTGGATCAAATTGTTCGAGTCCGGAATCAAGCCGGCCCACGAGGCCGTGGGCATGCCTGTGGTGGCCACTTGGGTCAACGCCGACCACAACCAGTTCATCTGGGTCCGTCGGTTCCCTGATGGCGCCGACGTCCCCGCCAAAGAATCTGAGTTCCGCGAGTCGGAGGGCTTCAAGTCCCTGGGAACCCAGCCTGGCGACCATATTGCCAAGATGGACGTTCAGAACCTGGAACAAGGGAAGTTGGCGGCCTAGTAGCTGTCAGCAGTCAGGCATCAGCTGTCAGCTTTTTCCTGACCGCTGATTGTCCTGATTAATTGGGACCTGCGGCTTCCTTTCTCATCAGGATGTGGACTATGTCCGCTTCCAGGAATTCTTCTCCGCGCTCGGTGTAGCCGTGGGCCGCGTAGAAATCTTTGACGTAGACCTGGGCGTTTAGGATGTAGGTGGTCACGCCCTGGGCGGTGGCCTCGTCTTCCAGGAACTGCAGCAGGCGGCCCCCGATCCCCTGGCGCCTGTATTCCATGTCCACGGCCATACGGCCGATGCGCGCCGCGCTGTCTTCATCGCGGTAGAACACTCTGCCGGTGGCCACTACCTGCCCGCCTTGAAGAACGATGGCGTGGGTGGCGGTGGCGTCAACCTCGTCCAGCTCCTCTTCCATGGGCACCTGTTGTTCGCCCACAAACACCCGGAACCGCACGCCCAACGCACCCTCCATCTCGGCCTCAGTCTCCACTAGTTTAATTCTTAGTGTATCAGCCATCAGCGATCATCTTTCAGTCTTTGTATGTTAATCAAAAATCGCATTACTCCCCACCTCCCTACCGGTGAATTACCTTCACGCCGTTGGTCCGCCCTCCCCATAATAAAACAAAGCCCCCCTGGATAAGGGAGCTTTGTCTGTGCACCACATAAAAGCTGACGGCTGACCACTGAAAGCTTACGCGTACATTATGACGCCGCGGCCGACTTCCCCGTTGTCCATGTCGCCGTAGGCCTCGTTGATCTGGTCTAGGGAGTAGTGGCGGACCACCAGGTCGTCCAGGTTGAGCTTGCCGGCTAGGTACATGTCCAGCAGCTTGGGCATGTCGACGCTGGCGTGGGTGGAGCCGTAGTAGGTGCCGCGCATGGTCTTCTCGTTTCGGACCATGTCCACCGCGTTGATGCCGGCCTCAGCGCCCACGGGGGCAATGCCCACGATGGTCACGACGCCCTTCTTGCCGGCCATGTCGTAGGCGGCTTTGGTGGTGTCGGCCGAGCCGAAGACCTCGAAGGTGTAGTCGGCGCCCTTGCCGTCTGTTAATTCCCTGACTTGGGCTACCGGGTCCCGATCCGAGGCGTTGACCGTGTGGGTCGCGCCGAACTTCATGGCGAACTCTAGTTGGGCCTCGCCGATGTCCACGGCGATGATCTTGCTGGCGTTGACTAGGGCGGCGCCCATGATGACGTTCAGGCCGACGCCGCCGCAGCCGATGACGGCCACGGTGCTGCCGGGCTGGACGTTGGCGCTGGATGTGACTGCGCCGACGCCGGTGGGGACGCAGCAGCCGATGAGGGCGGCCTTGTCCATGCCGATGTTGCCGTGGATGGGCACGACGCCGGTCTCGGGGACGACTGCGTGCTCGGCGAAGCAGGCCGTCTTGCCCATGTGGTGGATGCGCTGGTCGCCCTTGTGCAGGCGGGTGGTGCCGTCGTACATGTTGGGGCCGGTGGCGCCGTGGTTGTCGCACAGGTGGGAATTGCCGGTGATGCAGCTCTTACAGCGCCCGCATGACGGGACGAACGAGAGGAACACCTGGTCTCCGGGCTTGACCGACGTTACACCGGGGCCGACGGCCTCGACCGTGCCCGCGCCTTCGTGCCCCAGGACTACGGGCAGGGCGATGGGAGCGTCGCCGTGCATGAAATGGCGGTCGCTGCGGCAGATGCCCGCTGCGCCGACCTTGACCAGGACCTCCCCGGCTTGCGGGTCGTCCAGCTCTACGTCTTCAATAACCAACTGGGAACCAACTTCGTACAAAACGGCGGCCTTAACCATGGGAAAGCGCCTCCTCAGCGTCGTAATCTTCTCATCGTGAGAGCGGGGGTATCATCTCGGAAGGGTGGGGGTGGTGTCAAATGGGGGTGTGAGATTCACAGCCGGATACTATTGTCGAGGATTTAAGGGGTGGCGAATCGGGGATTGCTGTGTTTAGGTTGGTTTGCCAGCCTGAACGCACAAGAATATAGAGGTCCAATATAAAGCTGCACCCGGTCAAAAGATGCGGGATGCCAATATTGTTCTATATTGCCAGCTAGGGGCCGATTGAAGCTAATTCTGTTCGGGAGTGTTGTCCGATGTTACGAGGTGTGCGACCAAAATGTGGCCATTTTTAGAGGTCACGCAACTTTGTGGATGATCTCCGAGGCCCTGGCGATGGCGCCATCGGTTGCCACCCGGACACCCTGGGACGACGGTCTCACCAGTTCAATTGCCTTATACGTGCGCTTTGATGTCATGGCGATCTTCCTAATCGTTTTGTGGATGCTCCACCGGAAAATCAAAATGGGAGCATCGGTCACCAAGCAGCCAAACGTCGGCTGTGCGCCCGTTTCACCCTACGCTACGCCGCCGCGGTAATGAGATGTAGAGTCCCTTGGCCCTTTCACTCCGGCCATTCAGCATCTGACGACGCCTGAGATTGGGCGTCCATACACAATCTCTTCGGTGCAAACCCGCGTCACCCAGCCCGACATCCAGGCTGAGTGGCGGCCTCCTCCGCCGGCTACTATTACCACTATGTCGTCGGGAGAGGCGCAGATGGGGACCAGCGTTTCCGGATTAGCCTGGTCGATCCAGTTGGGCCAGACCCGGTTCCCGTAGTGGGCTATGTCTTTCAGTTGGTGGACAGGCATGCGAGCGTTGGCGTAGATGTACTCCCGCACATCGGCCTTGGACAGGCCCGAGTTGGCCATCTCGGTGGCGTGCTCGGGGCAGAGGACCAGGATGATCTGGGAGCGCGTGCCCAGGTGGTAGTAGCCGGGGATGCCCACGCCGCGCATGTTGCCCGTTATCGTCCTCAGTACCTCGATGCCCGTGCCCACGGTGCTCTCCATGACGTTGTAGACGCCCAGGATGGCGGCGATGGTCACCGCGCTAGCAGTCGAGTCGTAGCCCAGCTCCACGTGCCGGGGTTCCCAAGGGCTTAAGTCCTCGTTCTCGCTGAAGCAGAAGCTGTAGCGGAAGGGAGTCGACAGCGTGGCCTTGTCCATGTCGCCGGGGATTAGCCCGCCCAGGTTTCGGATTGCTAGGCGCAGCGCCCGGCCGATGGCGGCGTTGGCGCGGTATCCGGGACCGAAGCAGGCGGCGTCGCCGTTGATGTTCAGTTCCTTGGCGATGGGTCCGTTGACGATCAACACCTGGGCCGCGCCGCCGGTGGTGACGGCATTGCCCGCAAGGTTGAACTCATCCCGCAGGGCCGCCTTCACGGCCGCCACGACCACGGGGAAGTGCTCGGGTAGGCAGCCGGCCATCACGGCGTTGACTGCCAGCTTCTCTAGAGTGACGTTGGAATTGCCGGGTTGGATGCGGCCCAGGGAATCGGAGGGCTCGCCGCCGTAACCGGAGAGCATCTCGCGGACCAGAGGCTCGGTGGGGGCGACCACGGGCAGGCCGTCGGTCCAGCCCTGCTCCCATAGGTAGTCTTGGATGGCGCGGAGGGAGTCCTTGATTCGGACGCGGCTGGATTGGAGTTGGTCGGCCATTTTTGTTATTGCCCCGCTTTTTAGGGTTGGTGTGGGGGCGGGTTAAAATCCGCGCCTAAGGGCGATGGCCGGTTGGCGCAGTGGATTCTGGCTTCCCCGGAATGAAGGAGGGTGGGCTATCCCATTTTCTCGAGGGGCGCGAAGCTGAGTAGCAGCCGTTTTACGCCTACGCCTCCCTCGAACTCGATGGTGACTTCGGTGTCGGAGACCGTTACGTCTATGCCGGTGACGACTCCCTCGCCGAACGAGGAGTGGCGAACCGAGTCGCCGGTCTGGAGGGTGGGTCGGGCCGTGGCGGGGTCGCCTCGGTTGATGATTGGAGTGGGCACCTGCCAGTCACTCCAGGACGGCCGTTTGCGCTTGAGGTCGCCCGGTTTGTCGAAGGAGTCGCCGTCTGAACCGGGGCCCGAAGTGATTAGCTCGACGGGGATGTCACGTAGGAACCGGGAGGCTTCGCCGGGCCGGGTGGCGCCGAAGATCGATCGGCGGAAGGCGCGGGTCAGGTAGAGCCGTTTCTCGGCGCGGGTCATGCCCACGTAGCAGAGTCTTCGCTCTTCCTCTAGCTGGTCCTCTGATTCCAGGGACCGGTTGTGGGGTAGCAGGCCCTCCTCCATGCCCACCATGAACACCACCGGGAACTCCAGCCCCTTGGCCTGGTGCAGGGTGATTAGTGTGATGGAGTCTTCAGCGCCCTCGTAGTTATCCACGTCCGCCACCAGCGACAGGCGTTCCAGCAGGGTGGCCAGTCCGTCGGGCGGGGTCTCGGCGTTGAATTCCTGGGCGGTGTTCCGCAGCTCCATGATGTTTTCCCAGCGTTCCTGAGGATTGTCGTCGCTCTCTTGAATGTGGGTACGGAACCTGGTGTCCTCCAGCACGCGGTCGACCAAGTCCACCACCGGGACCGTTTTGCTGAGCTCGATCAGCTTCTCCATCATCACCGCGAAGTCGGCGATGGACGTTGCGGCGCGAGCGGTGATGGCCACGGGACACTTCTCGTCGGCCAACCGGGCGGCGGCAACTTCCTGCATGGCCGCGAAAAGGGTAGAACCCCTTCCTCTAGCCCAGTCGCCCAGTTGCTGCATCGACTTGGCGCCGACGCCCCTAGCCGGCACGTTGATCACCCGGCCCAGGTTCACATCGTCGCTGGGGTTGTGGACCATGTGCAGGTAGGCCATCAGGTCCTTGACCTCGCGCCGTTTGTAGAAGCGGATGCCGCCCACCAGGCGGTACCGCGTGCCCTGGTGCAGGCAGGCCTCCTCTAGCGCGCGGGACTGGGCGTTGATGCGGTACATGACGGCGCAGTCGCCCGGCTTGTACCCGTCTTCGCGCACCAGCCGTTTGGCCTCGGTGATTACGAACGACGCTTCATCTCCCTCGTCATACGCCTCCCGCACTTGCACCAAGTCGCCCTTGGAATTGTCGGTGAACAGGTCTTTTTGGATGCGCTGGCCGTTGATGGAAATGAGGTTCTTGGCGGCGTCCAGGATGGTGGCGGTGGATCGGTAATTCTGGTCCAGGGCGATGGTCTTGGCCTTGGGATAGTCCTGCTGGAAGCTGAGTATGTTGCGGATGTCGGCGCTACGCCAGGAGTAGATCGACTGGTCGGGGTCGCCAACCACGCAGACGTTCTGGTGAGTCTCGCCCAGGAACCGGGCCAGTTGATACTGGGTGATGTTGGTGTCTTGGAACTCGTCCACCATGATGTATTGGTAGCGGTCGTTGTACTTCTTTCGGACCTCAGGGAACTCCCGCAAGAGTTGCACCGACTTCATCAACAGGTCGTCGAAGTCCAAGGCGTTGTTGCGGGTCAGGATCTCCTCATAGTGGTGATAGACCCGCGCGCAGGTCTCCTCGAAATAGTTGTCCACCGCGTTCTTGGCCATGGTCTGGGAATCCCACATCATGTTCTTGGCATTGGAGATGGTGCTGAGAACGGCGCGGGGCGGGTTCCGCTTGGGGTCGATGTCGGCCAGCTCCATGGATTGTTTGATGATGGTGGCTTGATCGTCGGCGTCGTAGATCGAGTAGTTGGAGTCCAAGCCCAGGTGATGCCCATCGATGCGCAATAGGCGGGCGCAGAACGAGTGGAACGTGCCCACGGTCAGGGAGTCGCTGCGGGAGCCCACCAGGCGGTCAAGCCGTTCCCGCATCTCCTTGGCGGCCTTGTTGGTGAAGGTCATGGCCAGAATGTTGTAGGGACTGACGCCGTATTCGCGAACCAGGTAGGCGATGCGGTGGGTGATGACCCGGGTCTTGCCGCTGCCGGGCCCGGCCACGATGAGTAGAGGCCCGTCGACAGTCTCGACAGCGTCCTGTTGCGCGGGGTTGAGTCCTTCCAGTAATCCTGAGCCTGTAGCCATGGGCAGATTATAGCATGACATAAGGTGGATTTAGGCTCAAAATCAGGCTATTTGCTGAAATGGAGATACGGCCGGCGACTGACATGGTCCGGCCGGTCTGCTCTAGAAACGGAACTATTTCAGGGCGGTGACGACCTCTTCCAGGTTGGAGATGGTACTGAGGAAAGGCAGCGCGGTGCTCAATGATGCGTCGTGAGCCTCCTGGTTAACCGAGGCGCAGCAGTCTCCGACAATGATCGTGTCATAGCCCATGTCGCAAGCCTGACGGGCGGTCCCCTCTACCACGAAATTGGTGGCGACCCCGGCCAATATCAGGGTGCCGATGCGGCCGGTGCGGAGAATCTGGTCTAAGTCGGAGGCGGTGAAGGCGGAGACTCCGCGCTTGCTCACCACGGCCTCGTTGGCCAGAGGGGAAACCCGGTCGTGGATCTGGGCGCCCCAGGTGCCTTCCATCAGGGCGTTTGTGCCGTGAAGTCCCTGGAACAACCCGCCATTGGCCGGCCGCTCGGGGTATCCGGCCCGGAACTTAACCGAGGCGTAAATCACAGTTATGCCGGCGCCCCGGGCCGCCACCAGTAGCTGGGCAGTCTTATCCAGGACATCGTTGTCAGCCACCATCTGGGCGAAGCCGAAATCCTTGAACGCACCCTCGGGATGGACGATGTCGTTCTCGTAATCCATAGCCAAAAGGGCCGTGTGCCGCTTGTCTATCTCTAAAGCCATGTCAGCCTCCCATATCCATTGAAAAAATTCCAACAAACTAAAACCGGACCATTACGGAACATTATAACCTGGTGTTTTAGACATGGGGCCAGTCTGATTTTCTACTTGGCAGAGTTGAACAACTTGTTGAAAAGGGACAAAATCTCCTTGAGGGCAAAGTAGTTGTCAGATTGGAGTTCTTATTTTGGAATCGATCGGATTGATCTGTTCGGTCTGCCACAAAGAGAATGAACCGGCATCCCAAATGTGCAACAGGTGCGGAGCCGAAATAGACCGTGACCTGCCGTCACTGCTGATCTTGGAATCGTTGTTCACCCGCGACTTGATCTGGGGAATAAACGCCGCCGGTTTGATCCTGCCGCTGGGATTGTTGTCTGGTGGGTTCTTGGCGGCCAGCCTCATCTGGGCCGACCAGGGTTTCTACAGCTCCTGGGGCTTGGGAGCCTTTGCATTGCTGGCGCTGGGCATGATCGCAACCCTGGCAATACTCCCGATGTCCCGAAGGGTCAAATCGATGTTGTTCGGTGTTGGGATCATAACCAAATTCGGTTTGCTGGTGACGGTAGCCGGAGTCTTGTCCCTGGGGTTTTATCTCTCTAACTGACTCCATCTGACTCCCGTGGGAATCGGTCAAAGATTGATGGCAGGGCGGCCGCTCTCAAGGTTTGAGCCGGCGTTCATATGACGGCCTTGGTTCCCGGTGATATAATCATCTACCGTTTGCGGAGTCGGCCGATCACGCCTCCCAGGCAGGTACCATCGAGTGTGCTGAAACGCAGCAAACACCGGCGGCTTGAGCAAGGACGGAAACCGTCTCAATCGGACTGAAATTCCCCCCATCGAACAGGTATTCCCTGAGGCTTGGACTTTTCAACAGGGGACGATCAGGTTAACGGCCCGGCCAGAGACACATAACGCTGCCCATGCTATCGCAAGGCAGACAGATAGGACGAGAAGACCGATGCAGAGATATACGCCCCAGAACCTGAGGACCCCCGGCCCCACGCCTATTCCCGACGATATTGTCGAAGCCATGACCAACCCAATGATCAACCACCGGGGCCCGGAGTTCGACACCCTGATCAACAAGGCTACCGAGCAATTGAAGCAGGTGTTCATGACCAAGAACGACCTGTTTATCCTGACCGCGTCCGGTACCGGTTCACTGGAGGCGGCCATCGTTAATACACTGTCTCCTGGAGATCGTGTCATCGCCGCCACTGCGGGGGCGTTTGGCGATCGGTTCGTGGACATGGTCGAGGCTTACGGCGCCGACGTGAAGCGCATGGACTTCGAGTGGGGCGGTCCCATGGACCCGGGCGTGATACGCAAGGCGCTACAGGCCGAACCGAACATCAAAGCGGTGTTGGTCACCCACAACGAAACATCCACGGGCGTGACCCATCCGGTGGAAGAGATCGCCAAGGTCGTGAAGGGTGAGTTCGACAAGTTGCTGCTAGTCGACGCCGTGTCCAGCCTGGGCTGCATCCCCCTTCCGGTGGACGCCTGGGACTGCGACATGGTCGGTACCGCCTCTCAGAAAGGGTTTATGATCCCGCCTGGCCTATCTTTCATCAGTGTTAGCGAGCGCGCCTGGGAAGCCCAGCAGACCGCCAGCATGCCCCGGTTCTACTTCGACCTGGCCATGGCCAAGGATTACCTCGCCACCGGGCAGACTCCATTCACTCCTAATCTGTCGGCAATGTACGGACTCAGCCGGGCCCTGGACATCCTATTGGAAGAGGGGATGGAGAACGTGTTCGGACGGCACGCCACCATCGCCCAGTACACGCGTGACAGCGCGCGTGAGTTGGGATTGGAGTTGCTGGTTGCCAACGAGCAGTACGCCTCCAACACGGTGACCGCCATCAAGGTGCCTGAGGGCGTGGACCAGAAAGCGCTAATGGGCAAGATGCGAACCGAGCACAACGTGGTGCTGGCTGGCGGGCAGGGCCGGATGAGCGCCGGCATCTTCCGCATTGGCCACTTGGGGGACGTCGCAAAAGATGACATCATCGAAGTGATGGACGCTCTGAAAGTAGTTCTGCCCCAAGTGGGGTTCAAGGACTAGAGTTCCGCCCGCCTTAGACGCATCGATCAATTAAGAACAACTATTCTGGGCTGAAGTGGGGTTCATTCCGTAGGAACAAGGCCGCTCCGGTGGGATAATTGTTTCAAATAAAGATTCTTGCCGGGGTAGCGTGATCATCGCTCCGGCTTTATGTTACCCGGCTTCATATTATCCGGCTAACGGTGGGAGGTGCCGATAGTGGCTATTTCTCAGCTCGAACAAGCGATGGCAAACCTGAGGTTGAGCCTCGCTGAGATACGCGCAAAAGAAGACCACCTGGACGCCCTGATCAACCAGTTCCAGACCCAACTGCGCCGGCTGCCCCGCCAGGTGGTCTATGGCCAGGCATCCCTAGACCTGTCATTGGCCGCCATGGGCGAGATAGAAGAACGGCTTGACGACGCCGTGGTCACTCGCCGCAGGTTGCTGGCGATCAAAGACACGGCCACCCAGGAACTTGAAGCCCTGCAGTTACTGAAACGAGTTGACGAGGCTCGCTCCAAGGTGGCTGGGCTGAAGAACGGCGCAACTCCGGGTGAAGGCGTTGAAACTGAGATTCGTCAATTGGAAGCTTTCATCGCCGCCAATAGCCGTCAGGCAGAGCAGGCCATCACCGACCGGTTTAGAGAGCGCACCAACGGGGATCGGACGCTTAGTTAGAGAATCTGTGACAGAAAAATTTATGAATTTGCTTAGAGTCCTCTCTAGAGTTCCCCTTCCAGCCTGTTGATCACCAACCCAGTGGGAAGCTTGGGGAAGAAGAAAGTGGACTTTCGAGGCAGCCGCTGACCGCCGCCGACGATGCTCTCAAAGGCGTCCAACGGGAAGGGTTTCAGCAGGAAGACCATCTGTAGCTCTCCACTCTCGGCCTGACCCACCGCTTCCTCGTGGTCGTGCATGAAATCCAGGTGCTCCAGGGTGGCATCGCCCAGTTCGGGCCGCAGCACCTGTTCCTCAAGTACCCAGGCCTCTGACGCGGCAAGTGAACCCCAATTTGGGTCAACCGCCGAGTCTTTCAGCGTCAGCATCTTGGCGCCGCCGTTATCAATAGAGGCAAGCAGCCGCCGGTTGGCGCCCAACCGGTCTACCTGTTCTATCAGCGCGTCAGAATCTCCGGTCAAGGGCTCCGAGTCGAATAGCTGGTCCAACTTGGCTTTGATGTTCGTCAGCTTGTCCGCCGGGACATCGTTCAGCGTGCGGTGGTAACCCAGAACGACCAACCCTGGGTCGTCAAAAGAAATGAGCGTCATCATCACGAAGTTATGGGCCAGGTTGGCTGATCTGTTGTAGAGGTCCTCGGCGTGGCGGTCCAGTTGGTACTGCCGGGCAGCCTCATAGCGGTGGTGGCCGTCGGCAAGGTAGATGGGCCGGGTGGTGAAGAACTCACCGATCTGTTTCTGAACAGCGGGGTCGGCGATGCGCCATAGAGTGGTGGCGCTGCCCGATTCGTCTTTGGCGTCGAACTCGGGAGTGCCGCTCATCACCTGCTTGTAAAGCTGATCCAGAACGCCATCGGCATCGCGGTAGATCGACATTATTGGGCTGATGTTGGCCGACAGTGACTCCATCAGCCAGACCCGGTCTTGGATGGCCGGTGCCTGAGTGAACTCGTGGGGCAGCACCTGGCGCGTCTCGTAGTCCTCCAAGCCCACCGAGGCGATGAGTCCCACCCGGACCATGTTCTTGCCGCCCATGAGGAAGCTGTGGCGCATCAGGTAGTAGCTGGGATCAGTATCCTGGCGCAGCACGCCGTCGGCTCTCCAACGGTCGAACAGGTCGGAAGTCGTTGCGTATTGGGCCTTGGCCGAGGTGTTCCAGTCCAGACCCTCGCCTGCCTCGAGATGGATGACGTTGTACTGGTTCCGGCCCTTGAGTTCTTCCTGCTCTTCCGCGTTGATCATGTCGTAGGGCGGGCACAGCACGGAGGCCATGTCTCCCACTGTATTCTGGTCGTATCTCCAACCTCTGAAGGGGCTTACCGCTGTCATTCAAACACCTGCATTCTTCTAAGGTTATCTAGCCTCGATTATAGGTGAACCCCCACGGCCAGTCCACAGCCGAAACGAAGGGACACGGTCCACGAGGGCCGGCGCCGTTCTTGTGATATACTCGGTGCTTGCTCAGGCACGGATAAAGATTCGAGATTATCAAGTAAACTCCCGCAAAGTCCCGATAAAGGCAGGTAGAGCCCATGGCTGGCCCAATCACCCATGTAGACGGCGGCACCATAACCAACGCCCAAGGCTTTAAAGCCGGGGGCACCTACGTGGGCATCAAGACTTACTCTGAAGACAAGATGGATATGGGGTTGCTGTTGTCCGACACCCCATGCGCCGTGGCCGGTGTGTTCACCAAGAGCAGCCTGGTCTCCCCGTCTGTGACTGTGAACCGTGAGACCCTTGCGGCCAGCGGTTCTGTGAGGGGCTTGGTGGTCAACTCGGGCATCGCCAACGCTGGTGTGGGCGAGCAGGGTTACATCGACGCCAAAGAGATGGCCGCCGTGGCAGCCGCCGGACTGGGCGTGAAACCTGACGAAGTGCTTGTATTCAGCACTGGCGTCATCGGCGTTGAATTGCCCATGACGCTGATAAAGAAAGGCGTTGACGAGATAAAACTGGTGGACGACGGTGGCAACGCGTTGGCCCGGTCCATGATGACCACCGACACCCGTACCAAGGAAGCGGCCGTGTCGGTCAACGTGGGTAGCTCGGATATCAACATCTGCGGGGTTGCCAAAGGTTCCGGGATGATTCATCCCAATATGGCGACCATGCTCTGCTTCGTGGCCACCGACGCCGCGGTGGAGCAGGACTATCTGCGCTCGATATTGCCCGACATTGCCGACAGCACACTGAACATGCTGGACATCGACGGCGACACCAGCACCAACGACAGCCTGGTGGTCCTGGCCAACGGGGCCGCGGGCAACACTCCCTTGAACGCTAGAAGCGCTGATGCCGGCACCTTTAGAGACGGCCTCTATGAAGTCTTGGTCCAGTTGACTCGTCAGTTGGCCCAGGATGGCGAGGGCGCCACAACTTTGATCGTAGCCGAGGTGCAGGGGGCGAAGAACATCGCCGACGCCCGGCTGGTGGCCAAGACGGTCACTTCTTCCCTGTTGGTAAAATCGGCGGTATATGGCGCAGACCCCAACTGGGGCAGGCTGATCATGGCGCTGGGACGCAGCGGGGCCGAGATGGTCGAGTCGAAGATAGACCTTTACATCAACGGCGTCTGCATCATGGAATCGGGCCGGCCGGTGCCCTTTGCCCGGGACTCCGTGGTTGCTCTGATGCGCGGCGACGAGGTCACTTTCGGAGTGAATTTAAATCTTTCGGACGGTCAGGCCACCGCTTGGGGCTGCGATCTCACCGAAGAATACGTGGTCATCAACAGTGCCTACACCACCTAGACTGTCCGTAATCACAAGCATCGGTATGAGCCCCTGCTCGCGTACACGTTTGCGTCCGATTTCCTGTTAGACATTCGGGCGTGGGATGGCCGTACCTCTGTTGAAAAACAAGACAGGGCGAACGGCAGTCTGATCGCAACTCCGGCGGCTTTCATGGTCTCCCTTCGGCAGCCGATTCCACACCCAGTCGACCCTATCTTGATCTGAGTTTTTGGTATGGAGAGAGAATTGGCAGGCCAACCGACTTCGGGCCACCCAATAGTGGTAAAGATCGGCGGCAGCACCCTTGGTAGTCACGACACCAGCCTCAGGGACCTGGTCCAGCTGCAGGAAGAAGGGCGTGAAGTGGTGGTGGTTCACGGCGGCGGCAACGTGATATCCCAATGGATGCAGCGTCAAGGTCTGGCGCCCCAGTTCGTGGGTGGCCTGCGGGTTACTGACGCGCCCAGCCTCGAGATAGTGGTCGCCGTTCTCACCGGGCTGATCAACAAGGAACTGGTGTCATCGATGCACGAGTTCGGAGGCCGGTCGGTAGGTCTAAGCGGCATCGACGCCTGTATGATTGAAGCCAAGATCGGCAACCCCGAGCTGGGGTTCGTCGGCGAGGTGACTGCGGTCAATGTCGAGCTGATTCGGTCATTGCTGGACAGCGGCTACATACCGATGATCGCGCCTCTCGGCGTCCACGTGCGCGACGGCTCCGAGAACGCGGGCAGCCCCCTGAACATCAACGGCGACACCGTGGCTGGCGAGCTGGCCCATGCCCTGGAAGCCGAGCAGCTTGTCTTCCTGACTGATGTTGGGGGCGTCATGGATGGCGGTGGCCGCGTCATACCGCGGCTGGACCGACGCCGGGCCGATATCCTCTTCAACTCCGGTGTGATTCAAGGCGGCATGATCCCCAAGCTGTCCGCCTGCCTGCGCGCCCTGGAACGCTCGCCCCTGGCAACAATAGTGGACGGACGCCAGCCTAATGCGCTTCTGGACTGCGTGCAGGGCAACTCCATGGGTACGACCATCATCAGCAGTTTCAGAGGTGGTAGGAAACGCGATAACGAAAACCCGGCGTAGTTCTATACGCCGGGTTTTTACTCCAATAGATTCTTCATGAGCTTCGATCTGACGAACGACAACGACCAGCCGGAGAGCCCGAATCTACCGGGTGTGTCGGAAGTTGTCCTGCTGCGGGTCCGAAACGGCTGCATAATCGCCGTTGGCCTACTCTTTGCTTTCTTGATCCTTTGGTGGTTGCGGACGGTCTATACCGACCTGCTGTGGTACGACAAACTGGGTTACCAAAGCGTATTCACCAAGATATTGGTGATGAAGATCTGGCTATTCATCGGCGGTACTGCAGTGACGGCGGCGGCATTAATCGTCAACTTCTATTTCACGTTCCGGTTCTCCCGGGGCCCATCCACCCTTCCTGTTACCGATGAGACCATGCGCCTTTTGCGGGCGCTGCTGGTTGCGGCGGTGGTGATCACCGTTCTGACCGCCGCTCCCGTGTTCGGATCGGCTGCCGCGGGCCGGTGGGAGACGTTCCTGCTTTTCCTGAATAAGGTCTCGTTCGGCGTGTCCGATGCAGAGTTCGGCAACGACCTTTCGTTCTTCATCGTGACGCTGCGGATGCTCAATTTCGTCCAGAGCTGGGTCATGGGCATCCTGGTTGTATCGGTGGTCATGTCACTGCTCTTGTATGCCGGCATTTTTGGGCTGCGGGGTCTGAACTTCTTCTTATCGCCACGGATGCTGAAGCACATCGGAATCTTGGGTGGGCTGCTGATGTTGAGCATTGCCGCCGGGCACGTCCTTTCCACCTATGAACTGGTTGTGTCGCAGGACGGACTGGTGGCCGGGGCCGATTATACCGACATCAACGCCCGCATTCCGGTGCTCTGGCTGATGACCTCCATCGCAGCCCTGGGCGCCGCGGCCTTCTTCGTTAGCAATTATTTCGGCGGCCTCCGGTTAATGGCCGGGTCGTTCAGCCTGTGGGTCATCATGGTTCTGCTGGCTAACTTGGCTTTTCCGGCGCTGTTCCAACGCTTCCAAGTGGACCCCAACGAGTTTGAACGGGAGCAGATCTACATCGAGCGGAACATCGAGTCCACCCGGACCGCCTACCAGTTGGACCTGGTCGAAGGGGTCGCCCTGCCGGCGGTCGGCGACATCGATGCTGACGTGATTGCGAGCAACCTGCCGGTCATCGATAACATACGGCTATGGGACGTGGAACCGCTGCAGGACGCCTATAACCAACTCCAGTTCATGGAGCTTTACTACAACTTCTTGAACATGGACTCGGACCGCTACGTCTTGGACGGGCGGTTGCGGCAGGTGCTGCTGGCGGCACGGGAGTTGGACCCAGACAACCTGCCAGCCGACGCCCGCAACTGGGTGAACCGCAGGCTCCAGTACACCCACGGCTTCGGCGTAGCCATGAGCCCGGCAACCGGATTCACTCCTGATGAAGGACGCCCCGAATTCTTCATCCAAGACATCCCTATCCGGGGGGAGATTCCGATCGAACGGCCCGAGTTGTATTATGGCGAGTCCCCAGCGCCCTTCGCCATCGTGAACAGCACCGCCCCGGAGATCGACCCGTCGGGGAGTGATCTGCACTATGACGGCGCCGGAGGCGTGAATCTGGGCTCGACTTTTCGGAGGCTGGCTTACGCCTGGCAATTCGCCGATATCAACATACTGCTTAGTGACCAGATATCGTCCGATACCAGGATCCAGTACCGGCGTCAGATCAGCGAGCGGGTCAAAGCGCTGGCGCCGTTCCTGACCATGGACGATGACCCATATCCGGTGGTGGATGGCGCCGGCAAAGTGTGGTGGCTGCAGGACGCATTCACCACCACCGGCCGCTACCCATACTCGACCATCACAGAAGAAGGCTTCAACTATATCCGCAATAGCGTCAAGGCAGTGGTCGACGCCTTCAACGGTCAGGTATCGATCTATGTCATGGACCTTAACGACCCGCTGTTGCAGATGTACCGCCGCGCCTTCCCGAGCCTGTTCTCGGACTTTGACCAGATGCCTGTGGAACTCCAGGCACACATCCGCTATCCCAACGGTATATTCTCGGCCCAGGCCGATATGTACCTGCGATATCACGTCACCGATGCCCAGGTGTTCTTCAACCAGGCAGAGCAGTGGGCCGTGCCCCAGGACACCCGGTTCGGCCGGAGTGGAGTCGAGATCCATCCCTCGTACCTGATTCTCCAGATGCCGGGCGGCGACAGTGAAGAGTTTGTGTTAATGTTGCCCTTCAGCCCGGCTGGGGATAAAAAGAACCTGGTTGGCTGGTTAACCGCTCGAAATGATGGCGAGCACTACGGCAAGCTCAACGCGTTCACCGTTCCCAGCGACCCACAGGTAGACGGGCCGGCGCAGGTGGAGGCCCGCATCGAGAACGACCAGAGCATCTCCCAGCAGTTCACGCTGTGGGACGGGGCCGGGTCTCAGGTGGTCCGAGGCCAGCTACTGGTCATACCGGTGGGCGATGCGATAATCTATGTGGAGCCTTTGTACCTCCAATCAGAGGTGCTGGCATTTCCGGAGCTCAAGAAAGTGATCCTGGCCGACGGCAGCAACGTCGTCATGGCGGACAGTGTCGGCGAGGGGTTGGCCATGTTGTTGGCCGATAAGGCGGCTCTCGAGAGTGAGCCCGTGGGTGAGGGCGTACAGGCAACTTCAGACACGGAAGACCTGGGGGGAATTGAGGATGCGGTCACCGATCTGGACGAGGCCTTGAAAGAACTCCAAGAGGCTGTAGAACGCCTACGCGAGTCTTTAGAATCAGGTTCGCAATAATCAATAACAAGAATGGGGAAGGAGACCGGCAATGACCAAGAGCAGTGATTGGATCGAGATTGAGAAGAAGTATTACGCCCAGACGGTTCGCCGCCAACCGGTGGTGCTGGTCAAGGGCGAGGGAACCCGTGCTTGGGACGCCGACGGCAAAGAGTATCTAGACTTCGTGGCCGGTTGGGCCGTGAATCAGTTGGGCCACTGCCACCCGGCCGTGACCAAGGCCATCGCCGACCAGGCCGCGACGCTGATGCAGGTCTCCAACCAGTTCTATAGCGTCCCCCAATTGCAGCTTGCTGAGACCCTGATCGAGAACAGCGCCTTGGACCTAGTCTTCTTCGGCAACAGCGGCGCCGAGGCCAATGAGGGGGCCATGAAGCTGGCCCGCCGCTACGGCAAACTCAACCTCGACGGCGCCTATGAGATCATCACGGCCCTGAACTCGTTCCACGGCCGCACAATGGGCACGTTGGCCGCCACCGGCCAGCCCCATTACCAGGAGAATTTTACTCCCCTGCAGCCTGGTTTCGTCCACGTCGATTACAACGACGTCGAGGCCATCATGAACGCCACCACCGACAAGACGGCGGCCGTTATGATCGAGCCCGTGCAGGGCGAGGCAGGCGTGATAATCCCCGCCGACGACTACCTGAAGCGGGTCAGGGCCTGGTGCGATGAGAAGGGAATCCTGTTGATCCTGGACGAAGTTCAAACTGGCATGGGCCGTCTTGGCAGCCTGTTCGGTTACGAGGAATACGGCATCGAGCCTGACGTCATGACCCTGGCCAAAGGGCTGGGCTTCGGCGTGCCCATCGGCGCGTTCATGTCTAAGAAAGAAAGCATGGCCTTGGTGCCCGGCGACCACGGATCGACCTTTGGCGGCAACATGCTGACCACCGCCGCCGCCTATGCAGGGACTAGGTTCCTGATCGACAACGATATTCCCGCCAAGACTAAGGCGATGGAACCCTACTTGTTGGGCCGGTTGAACGACCTGAATGGCCGTTTCTCCTTCATTTCCGACGTTCGTGGCAAGGGGCTGCTGGCTGCCATGGAGTTCGAGAGCGACATCTCGCCCCAGGTGCTCACCGCAGCCAACGAGGCGGGCCTCCTGCTGAACGCGCCCAGGCCCACGACTATCCGCTTCATGCCACCCCTGACAGTAACCAAGGAAGAGATTGACCAGGCCGTGGACCGTTTGGGCACCGCCCTGGCGACTATCTAGAGCTAGCTCAGAGAACGGGAGGTTGTCATGGCAAACCGAGAATTCTACGTGGTAATTGAAAAGGATGAAGACGGCTTCTTTGTTGGTGAGGTGCCTCAACTGAAGGGCTGCTACACCTAAGGAAAAACCCTTGATGAACTTATGGCCTACATGAAAGGGGTCATCGAGTTGTGTTTAGAAGATGAGGGTGATGGCGAAATACCTGAGTTCGCCGGCATCCATAAAATAGAAATCTAAGAAATCATGGCTCGATTTTCGACGTTACAAGCGCGGAATGTGATCAAGGTACTGGAAGCTTTAGGCTTCTAGGAGGTTCGCGGATAGGGAACCAGGCTCGATTTCGCTGTCCGGATTCCAGGGTGGTCATTGTTCCAGTGCATAATGGCCAAGATATTGGCCGGGGATTGCTATAGAAGATTCTGAGAGACGCACAAGTAACCCCAGGAGAGTTCCTGGAAGCATTGAATGGTTAACCAATATTTGAACGACTGGAATTTGGGGAGCAACCTTTAGAGAAATGGCAAAACCAAAGATCGTGTTGGCCTACAGTGGGGGACTGGACACCACAGTGGCGGTCCCGTGGCTGCAGGAGAAGTACGACGCAGACATAATCACCCTGACCATCGACCTCGGCATGGTGGACCTGGAATCCATCCGCCAACGGGCGCTGAGCATCGGCGCAACGGAGGCCCTGACGGTCGACGGCCGGGACACTCTGGTCAACGAATTCTTGTTTCCTTCCCTGCAAGCCGGGACGGTCTATGAAGAGAAGTACCCCTTGGCCACCGCCTTGGGACGCCCGCTCATCGCCCGCTACCTGGTGGAGGCGGCCAAGGAACACGGCGCATATGCTATCGCCCACGGCTGCACCGGCAAGGGCAACGACCAGGTCCGCCTGGAAGTTGGCATCGCTGCTCTGGGGCCGGAGATCGATGTCATCGCCCCCATCCGCGACTGGGGTATGAGCCGGGACGACGAGATCGAGTATGGCCAGGCGCGCAACCTGCCCATCAACGCCAACCGCAGCCGGTTCTCCACCGACGAGAACCTGTGGGGCCGCAGCGTGGAAGCAGGAGAATTGGAAGACCCCTGGTTGGAGCCCCCTGAGGATGCCTACGCCTGGACCAGCCCGGTGACAACCACGCCCGACGAGCCAGCCTACGTGGAGATTCATTTCGAGTGCGGCGTGCCCACGGCTGTCGACGGGGAGAGCATGGCCGGGACCGACCTGATAAATCACCTGAACACCCTGGCCGGGACCCATGGCATCGGGCGCATCGACCACGTTGAGAACCGCCTGGTGGGAATCAAGTCTCGGGAGATATACGAATGCCCCGCGGCGACGCTGCTGCACACGGCCCACACCGCCCTGGAAGCCATGACCCTGACCAAGGACCAGGCCCGCACCAAGGCACGTATCGCCCTGGAGTATGCCGACGTGGTCTATAACGGCCTGTGGTTCACCGCCCACCGGGCCGACCTGAACGCCTACGTCCAGAGCACCCAGCGGTTCGTGACGGGCGACATCCGGGTTAGGCTGCACAAAGGCACCGGGACGGTGGTGGGACGCCAAGCCCCCAAGGCTTTGTACAACCACGGCCTGGCCACCTACGACCGCTCCGACGAGTTCGATCACGCCTCGGCCGAGGGTTTCATCAAGATCTACGGCCTTTCGGTGAAGACCGAAAACCAGGTCCAGTCGGACTGAATCTGCAGGCCACGCGGGCTTTTGGAAAAAACGTGGACGCCAACCGCTCATCGTGAGCCCGTCGAAGGACCGTGATTGCCGCCCCGAGTCTCAGAGAAGCAAACAATATCCCTTCCTCCTGGCGAGAGGGAAGGTTAGGTTGGAGGCTTTCCCTAGCTGTAGGGGGCTCGGATGAACCCGGCCAACGCCCAGCGGTCCTTCGACAGGACCGATTCCATCGAGACTCTCGACCAAAGGTCGGAGCTCAGGATGAGCGGTTGAGGGCGCGGCTCACTGATAGCAAGAAAGATTTACCTGGAGGACCGATGACAGTTGCCGCCCGCATGAATGACCTGGGTACCGAGTCGGCATTTGAAGTGCTGGCCAAGGCACGGGCACTGGAGGCCCAGGGTAAAGAGATAATTCACTTGGAGATCGGTGAGCCTGACTTCGAGACCCCCCGGCATATCGTCGAAGCCGGTATGCAGGCCATCAGTGACGGGCTCACCCATTACGGCCCCACGGCGGGCCTGCCGGAACTGCGCGAGGCCATCGCCCGCAACAGCCGCGAGGTCCGGGGGGCGGACACCGACCCGGCCAACGTGGTGGTGACCCCGGGCGCAAAACCGATCATGTTCTACGTGCTCCTGGCCCTGGCCGAACCGGGCGTGGAGGTCATCTACCCCAACCCCGGATTTCCCATCTACGAGTCGATGATCAAGTTCGCCGGCGCCACCCCGGTGCCCATGCAGCTACTGGAAGAAAAGGGCTACCACCCCGACCTAGACGCCTTGCCCGGCCTGATCACCGACAAGACCCGGCTGATCATCATAAACTCGCCGGAGAACCCCTGCGGATCGGCGTTGACCAAGCAGGAACTGGAGACCATCGCCAGCGTCGTCAAGCAGCACCCCGGTCTGTACGTGATGGCCGACGAGATATACAAGGACATCCTCTACACTGGAGAGCACTACAGCATCTCGTCTATCCCGGGCATGCAGGAGCGCACCATCATCTTGGACGGGTTTTCCAAGAGCTACGCCATGACTGGCTGGCGCATGGGCTACGGGATACTGCCCGAAGAGTTGGTGCCCCATATCGTCAAGCTGGCCGTGAACAGTGTTTCTTGTGCTGCTTCCTTCACCCAGAAGGCGGCGGTGGCTGCTTTGGAAGGGCCTAGGGACGAAGTTGAGGCTATGATCGCTGAGTTCGGCATCCGCCGCAGGCTCATCGCCGATGGCCTACGCAGCATCCCCGGGGTCAACTGCCCTGAGCCCGAGGGGGCTTTCTACGCATTCCCCAGTATCAAAGAGACCGGGCTGACCAGCATTGAATTCGAGACCAAAGCCATGAACGAAGCAGGCGTTGCTCTGCTGTCTGGCAGCGCCTTCGGCGAATATGGTGAGGGGTACGTCCGCCTGTCCTACGCCAACTCACAAGACAATATCCAAAGGGCCATCGGCCAGTTGGACAAGATGGTCCGTAGCCTCTAGCCACTAACGAACGGAGATTGATATGAGCGAGGTAAAAGTTGTACATCCAGCCGGCCTGGAAGCTGAGATTCAGTGAGGGGCCATGACCCGGTTGGCCAGCGTTTCCGAGAAGTTGACCGGTTCCACAAGCATCCAACTGGCAGTGGCGACCATCCCGCCTCACTCTGCCTCTAGTCGCCACTACCACTTGAATTGCGAGTCGGCCATCTATGTGGTCAAGGGTCACGGTCGCCTCGTCATCGGTGACAACCTCGATAGAGAACTGGCCATCGGCCCCGGCGATTTCATCTACGTGCCGGCCGAGGCGGTCCACCAACCGGTCAACGACGGCGCGGACGATATGGAGATAATCGTCGCCCGCAACACACCGGTGGAAATCGTCGCGGAAGTGGAGACGACCAAAGCGTAACCTCGCCCCTACCCACGCCCGAGGCGATGGGCTATACTATCCGCGCTCAAGGCTACTAGCGCCAGATTCGGAGGACAGACATGGACCTGGGCCTAACCGAGATACAGCAGATGCTGAAGACCAGCGCCCAGGATTTTTTGTCCCGGGAATGCCCCCTGACTTTGGTCAGGGAGATGGAGGAAGACCCCCGGGGATTCACCGATGAATTGTGGCGGCAGATGATTAACCTGGGCTGGACCGGTGTGGCCTTTCCAGAGCAATACGGCGGCACCGGCGGCAACTTCGCCGACCTGGGAGTGCTGCTGGAAGAGATCGGCCGAAGCCTGGCCCCGGCGCCCTTCTTCTCCACGGTGGTCCTTGGTGGCATGACCGTCCTTGACGCCGGCTCGGATGCCCAAAAAAACGACTTGATCAGCCGTATCTGCGCCGGGACCATCATCATGACCATGGCGGTCCCCGAGGCTGCGGCAGCCTACGAACCTTGGGACATCCAGGCCACGGCCAGCCAACAGGGCGGCGGTTACGAGATCACCGGGATCAAACTGTTTGTTCCCGATGCCGAAGCGGCCGACGTGATAATCGTCGCCGCCCGCACATCGTCAGGCCAAGACCCGGCTGACGGCGTTTCCCTATTCCTGGTTCCGTCAGGCACTGCCGGACTGACCATCACGCCCATGCGGTCTGTTGGCAACGAGAAGGTGTTCGAGGTCAGCCTGGACAAGGTCAATGTGGCTGCAGATTCGGCGCTCGGAGCCGTGGACGAGGCTTGGCCCATCATTGAGCGAAGCATCCAGAGGGCCACGGCGGCGCAATGTATTCAAATGCTGGGCGGGGCCGAGGCCGTGTTGGATATGACGGTCGAATACGCCAAGGGCCGCACTCAGTTCGGCCGGGCCATCGGCACCTTCCAGGCCGTGCAACACCACTGCGCCCGCATGGCCACCGACGTTGAGGGCTCCAAGGGAGTTGCTTTCCAGGCCGTGTGGCGGCTGTCAGAGGGTCTGTCCGCTAAAAAAGAACTTGCTGTGGCCAAAGCCTGGATCGGCCCCGCATACCGCCGTGTATGCGCCACATCCCACCAGTGCCACGGTGCTATCGGCTTCACCAAGGAGCACGACCTGCAGTTGTACACCCGCAGGGCCAAGGTCCACGAGTTGACCTACGGCGACGCCAATCATCATAAAGAGATTGCCCTGCAGCACCTAGACGACGAATAAGCGTTAGTTGAACCACCGAAAATTGACCCCGGCCACGGAGACTGACACGGCATGACCACTACCACTGAATGTATTTTCTGCAACATGGCCCAAGACCCGATGCACACGGCCCCGGTCTACCGGGACGAACGGGTCTTTGCCGTTAAGGACATAAACCCCAAGGCCCCGGTGCATATGCTGATCGTGCCCAATATGCACATCGCTTCCTTGGCGTATGTGGGGCCCGGACAAGTGCCGATCATGGGCCACATGTTTGTGGTGGCTGAGGAGATTGCCCGGCGTGAGGGCGTTGCCCTCAGCGGCTACCGGTTGGTGCTCAACCAAGGAGATGACTCAGGACAAGAGATTGTCCACCCCCACATGCATCTTCTGGGCGGCAAGAAACTGGGAGCCATGGGCTAGAGCCCCGACTCCGAGTTTTCTTCAATGGCCGAGTTGCTCCAACGCATGCAAGACCGCCTGCATTCTCTGCCCGACGGCCTGCAAGCCCACATCTACCGCGTACGTGACGTGGCCCTTGAATTGGCTTCGCCCCATGACATCGACGCCGGACGCGCGGAACTTGGCGCACTTGCCCATGACGTATGCCGCGCAGTCCCCGGTGACGAACTGCTCAAGATGTCTGCTGACCTGGGGGTGACCGTGACCGATGTAGACCGTGACTTTCCGCTGCTGCTCCACGGCCCGGTGGGCGCTGAATTGCTCCGAAAGGAAGAAGACCTTACCGACCATGGCCTCTATGAGGCGGTGCGGTGGCATTCCACGGCCCACGCTTCGCTGGACCCCCTGGGAAAACTGATTTTCCTGGCAGACAAGTTGGACCCTCAGAAGGCGGCCGTCTACTCCTACCAAGCCAGGTTGCACGACATGGCTCTGGAGAGCCTCGATTTGGCGCTGCTGGAGTTTCTGTCCCGAGAAATGGTGGCTCGTATGGAAAAAGGAGAGACGATCCATCCGGCCAGCGTGGACGCCCGCAACAGTCTCATCCTGAGGTCAGAGAGCTAGATGTTGCCTGAGGGCGGGCTCTAGGCTCCGAGGATTGAACCTCAATCGGATTTGGCGCATCATATTCTTCAAGCAGTTCCAGAAGCGCTTGGAAACTGCTTGGTCGTGCCGGAGGAGGAACCCGGCTAGAGAGGTAACCGATGCAGATCAATCTGACTCCAGAAGCCATAGAGCACATAAAGAACAATGGCGGCCAAGCTGCGGTCGACCTACTATCGTTCACGAGTTGAGCCGGCAACTCCACTGAGGTATCGGTCGATACCAGAGTTGCCCGGCGAGATATTTCCCCGTACCGCAGTATCAAACAAGATGGCGTGGAATTATTCATATTGCCCAACCTCGCCCAGCATACGGCGGCCATAAACATCGACTGCAAGAAGTTCCTGATTTTCAAGAACCTCAAGGTCATGCTAGAGATGGATAACGGTCTGGTGTTGGGACGTCGTGCCTCCTGGGCTTAATGTCCAACGGCTCCGGTATGGCGCGCCGGTCGGTGGAAGCCCTGTTAACACCGGTGAGATAATGGTCGCATTCACTCCTGGGGCCCGGGAGCACGTCCAGAAACGCGGCGGACTGGCCGTTTTTGACCTGATCTGTTTCGACCATTGAGCGGGCTCCGCTGCCGAGATCACGGTCAGCACGTACCTGGGGCACAAAAAACCGTCCCGCTTTCGCAAGGTCTCTGCAGACGGGGTCAAAGTCCTTGTTGAAGGTATCCTTGCCCCCATGTGTGCAGCCTGCAGATACGCCGGGACAAATTCCTCTGGTTCAGCATGTTAAAGGTTGAAGCCAGGCTTAGCAACGGCGCGGTCCTCGGCAAAAAACCCCCTCCACTGGCTACCGTGCGGGACCAACCCTGGTCCTGGTGGCCCCGCTGACCTAGGAACAGAACGGTAAAAAGTTGAATGCCCTCTGCTATATTTCTCAGGCTTACGGCACGACTGACCTCAGCGGAGACGGAGGGACTTTAAATATGCACTTTGGAATAAACCTGGGTGGTGGCGATCGGCGGGACTAGTCTCGGAGAGATGGGTTGGCAGCCCGGCTGGCCAAGGCTCGATTGGCCAAAGAGATGGGGTATCACTCGCTCTGGACCGGCGCGGGCTACCTGAACAATGATTTCCACGCCCTGATGCTGCTGGCGCGAGTGGCTGCCGAGGCCCCGGGCCTGGAGTTGGGCATGGTGGCGCTGCTGCCGCTGTACCACCCAGTGGAGGCGGCAGAGCAGATATCCACCCTCGACGTGATTACCGGTGGCAAGTTCGTCCTGGCCCCGGCGTTGGGCTGGCGGGACTTTCAGTTCAAGGCCTTTGAAGTCCCTAAGTCGGAGCGGCTCTCCCGCTTCCGTGAGGTCCAAGAAATCATGGAGAAGCTGTGGAACTCAGACCGGGTCACCCATGAAGGCCGTCACTTTCACCTGGACGACGTACCTGGCGCAGGCTCTCCCATCCAGAAACCGGGGCCCAAGGTCTATCTGGCGGCCAACCTCGAGAAGGGCGTGCTGCGTGCCGTTAAGGAAGCCGACGGCTGGCTGGTCAGCTCTCGGTCAACTCTAACGACCATCGGCATACAGGCCCCTATGTACCGAGATGCGGTGAAAGAGGCGGGCAAACCGGGATACATAGCTGCCTGGCGCGAGGTTTTCGTGGCTGAGAGCCGCCAACAGGCCATCGACATCGTGCGTCCACAGGTGGAGTGGCTCTACAAAGACCGGGCCGCCCTGGGCCACAGCCAGGAATTACCCGAGGCCGACCGCATCGACGTGCCCTTCGAGCAGGTGCTGGAAGGCCGATTCATAATCGGCAACCCTGAAGAGTGCATCGAAGAGATCCACAAGTACCAGGAGCAGGGCGTGGAAGAGTTGATACTTCGCTCCCAATGGCCAGGCATGGAAGGCGACGTCACGACCAAGGCCCTCCGCCTATTCGCCGAGAAGGTCATGCCGGAGTTTGTTTAGTCGGTAGTTCGGCATCCTTCCGCGGAAGGACACCATGAGCGGGAAGGGAATTTACCGCGCTCATCCTGGGTTGAGCAATCGTCACTTACATTCGTTTTGGCATCAAGGATCGTCCTTCTAAGGATGGGTAATTGGCTTGATCAGTCGGCGAAATAATCCATTGAAACAACAAAGATCGATTGATTACGCGCTGGCGGCCAGCACGGCGCTCGGCGTGCTGGGGGTCGTATTGGTGATTTTGAGGTCCACCGGGTAATCCAAATTCGGCTCTAGTAGTGAATCAGAGGTACGTTGGATAAATTGGTGACAAGATTGGCCTGCAGGCGATCCTAAATATGTGGTATCGTATTTATCAGTGGCAGTATTCTTTAATCTCTCTGCAGGCATACTAGATCGGTCTACGGGTATCCATGGGCTCAACATCCCTCCGGGTTTCACTCAAGCATTCCGCTTCTTATCGTCTCTGTGATTAGTCTCTTGCCAACTTTTTTCATACAGGGAAGTCAAATATGAGTTACCAAGACAGGAATCTAACATGCGTGGAGTGTGGACAATCGTTCGTATTCTCGGCGGACGATCAGTCGTACCATGCCGAAAAGGGATACACGAACGAACCCAAGCGGTGCCCCTCTTGCCGTGAGGCAAGGCGCGCAAACCGGCCATCTGGCGGTGGTTTCGGTTCCGACCGCGGTCCTCGCGAGATGCACTCAGTGATTTGCGCAGAATGCGGAAATCAGGCCACGGTACCGTTCTTACCCCGCGGCGACCGGCCCGTCTACTGCAGCGATTGCTTCAGTCGTCAGGGTGGTGGCGGTGGTGGCGGCCGCTACTAAGCTAACAAACAGGGACGTCAGCCGTCCCCAGCCCACAATACAAGTATGAAATACGCCCTCAGCTTACACAGCTGAGGGCGTGTGCTTTTTCTAGTCCGTGGCTTTGCTAGGCGGAACCAGCGCCTAGGGCACGCCGATCTCGTTGCCTACAGCGTCTGGAAAGAAATCGGATCTGTAGATGGTATCCGCTTATTCTGAGCTCCGACCTTTGGTCGAAAGTCTCGATGGAATCGGGCCTGTCGAAGGACGCGCAGAAGTCAAAGTCCTACGAAAAACGCAGCTGCGCTACTTAGCGGGCGTGGTACTCTGGGGCCCGCTTCTCCACGAAAGACTGGCTGGCCTCTTTGAAGTCTTCGGTCAGGTGTAGTTTCAGGGGCAGCATCTGCATGTCGGCATCAGCCCCGGTCTGCACCCACTGACGCCGTGTCAGCTTCACCGCCGCCCTGGTGGCCAGCGGAGGCGACTTCAGAACCTTCTCCGCTAGTTCCTCTGCAGCACTAATGTGCTCGCCGGTGGGAACCAGCCGGTTGACAAACCCCAGCCGGTACAATTCCGCGGCGTCGATGTGCTCCCCTGTGATCGCCATTTCCGAGGCTATCTTGGATGGCATGAACGCGCTGACCTTGGCCCAGATCCTGCCCGCGGGCAGTCCCCTTCTGGTCTCGGTAATGCCGAACTTGGCGTCCTCCGAGGCAACGATCATGTCGGACTCGGCGGCAATGACTATACCCGCGCCCAGGGCGTACCCATGGACTGCGGCGATGACGGGTTTCCAGTTGATGGCGCGGCCCATGTAGCCCTCTGGGTTGGGGCCCCGCTCCCGGCGTGCGCTCTGCTCCGGCGTCATGGTCACAAGCCGCTGCTTGATGTCGGCGCCGGCGCAGAAACCCCGTCCCGCGCCGTGGATTATGGCCACCCAGGCTTGATCGTCTAAATCAAACTCCAGCAGGGCTGAATGCAGGTCCTCTTCGAACTGGTCATTGACCGCGTTCAGTGCCTGGGGCCGGTTGAGCATGATGTAGGCGGTCTTGCCCCGCCTTTTGTACATCATGGTTTCATATTCGGTGATTATCTGGGGCTCGCCTACTGAGGTTTCAGGTGATGTTTCGGGCATTGGTGCCACCTCCGGGTTTTACGTGCGGCGTTCCGAGTTCCGGGCTACCGTAGGCGTACAATCTGATAAATCAGAAAATTCGTTCGGGAAAACATTGACATGTTCAGAACAAGCGTTCTATACTTATTGAGCAATATTAGAACATTTGTTTTGGAGAAAGGACATGACTGCTTTAGACTGGCCAATCACTTCCAGCCCCGTTCTCGACGCCGTGCCCGAATTTTATCATTACGAAGATACGGGTTGTGAGGTTTCCGGCGCCTGCCTCGACTGCCCACTGCCTCAGTGCAAGTACGACGACCCGGCCTGGTTCCAACGCAACCGGCGTTTGGCTCGCGACTTCAAGATATGGTCGGCCATGCAGCAAGACGACCTGTCGGTAGAAGAGGCCGCGAACCGGTTCGCGGTCACCGTGCGCACTATCTTCCGGATCATGCGCCGCTGCCGCGACGCCGCCCTGATAGACCAAAAAGATCTGGCGGTGTTTGCCGCTGACTAGACAGTTTACGTGAGACCGGGGTTTCCCAGCCCAGATTCCATAAATCATGGAATCTGGGCTGTTTCTTTAGGATGACGAGATTTGTATGAAGAGCCGGAATCCACTGCGCCAACCGTGTGTCTATCTATATTGGAGTGACATCCAATCTGAGCCAGCGTGTCTGGCAACGTAAGAATGACTTGGTGGAAGGTTTCACGCAACGCAACGGAGTACATACCTTGATGTGGTACGAAGCGCATGGCACCATGGAGAGCGCGATAGCGTGGGAGAAAGCCATCAAAAAGTGGAGGCGGGCTTGGCTTGGAAGAAGGCGTTGATTTGGGAGACAAATCCAGAATGGTGCGACTTGTGGGAAGAGTTGGCTTGACTGGATTCCCGCGAAGGCGGGAATGACGAGAGCTACAGTTAGGACGCGTAACGTCATTCCTGCGAAAGCAGAATTCCATGGGGCCTGCTGGAGTCAAGGCACTCGGTGCCAGGTCAATGCGAATACTCCGCTAATTTGGATCCGGCTTTCGCCGGAAAGACGCAAGAAACGAAGTAGGCGCGCCCCGATTCACCGGGACGCGCCTACTTCATTGCTTGAGAGGAGCAAAGTCTGAGTCTCATGGCAGCCGAAAATCCCCCCTTTACAAAAGGGGGGATTTTGTGGGCCGTTATCGCTACTCCGCCGCCTGGTATTCCTTGATGGCTGGGATTACTTCTTGGCTCATTAGGTCTATGCTGCGCATGGCAACTTTGTGGGACATGAGGCCTTCACGTCCCCAGAGCACGATGGTACCTGGGTCGATCAGGTCGATGACCTTTTTGAGCTTCTTTATGACTGTGTCAGGGCTGCCGGTGATGATCTGGACTGTTTCCTGGGCCTCCTCGTAGGGCAGGCTGGGCCCGCCGGGGGTGATATTGGAGGCCGCTGACCGGGCTGCCTCCCGCGGTCCCTGGGCTGACGACCTGGAGATGTACCCCGGAGGCGCCTGCCAGTGGGGCGGAGTCACCCCGAACGAAGTCCCCAGTTGCCAGTAGAAGTTCTTGCCTTCCTCGTAGGCTTTTTCATCGGTATCAGCCACGTTTATCCTGATCGCATAGGCACGGTGCTCCGCCGTGGGAGTCCAGCCATCAGCCTTGGCGGTCTCGTCATACAGGTCGTAGATGCCCCGCAACAGGTTCATGGGCGGGGCCAGGGACACGTAGGGGTATCTGTGCCTCGCGGCCCAGACGATCGATTCAGTGGATGCCACGCCCGGTATCCAGATGGGCGGGTGAGGTTTCTGCAGGGGCAACGCCCAGGGATTGACCACTCTGTATTGGTAGTGCTTGCCCTCGTGCCGGAAGGGGCCTGGCTTGGTCCAGGCGTTGATGATCACATCGTGGGCTTCGTCGAACCGCTCCCGGTTGTAGATCGGGTTGGTATTGGTGGCGATGCTTTCCTGCCCGATACCGCGCACAAAACCGCAGACCACCCGGCCTCCGGAGAGGATATCGATCATGGCAACCTCTTCGGCAATGCGGAGGGGGTTCTCGTGGATGGGCAGGACATTGCCCAGGAAAGCGATCTTGCCTTTCTTGGTGGTCCGGGCCAGGACGGAACCGATCACGTTCACGGACGGCATCATGCACAGCGGGTTGTTGTGGTGCTCGTTGATCATGACGCCATCGAAGCCGGACTCGCTGCAGTACTGAAGTTCCTCGAAATACATCGAGTAGAGCTCCGCTGCTCTTGCAGGGTCGAAATACTCATTGGGGAACATCAGGTTGTTGTAACCAAGTTTTTGGGCTTTGTCTTGGGGGTACGCCGTGTACCCCATCTCGGTGAAGAACAGCACTTCGCGCGCCATGCGTAGCCTCCAGCCTGTCTACTTAGGGGATCCTGTCCCAGCTTGGGGGCAGTATGTGATTGCCTACCGGCAGTGTCAAGATGCATTCGGACGTCGTTTGAGAGCTTGACAGAGCATTACCTGGGAACCAGAATCAGCACCTGGCTAGACTCCAAATACCTGCCTGGAGGTAACCGGCGTGGCTTACAACACCATATTGCTTGACAAATCCGACCACATCGCCCGGCTGACCCTGAACCGGCCGGAGCGTCTCAACGCCCTGAACGAAGAGATGTTCGCCGAGCTCAACCACGCTCTGGAAGACGTGGCTTCGGACAAAGATATGAGGGTTTTCATCATCACAGGGGCCGGCCGCGCGTTCTGCGCCTCCGCCGACATCAAGGACGAGAGCCGGGGTGGCGACCAATTGCTGGGACACAAAGACTCCTACGAGACCTACCAGTTCATTCGCGCCATGCCCCAGGGTGTCACTTCCAAGCTGCACAACCTGGACATACCGACCATCGCCATGGTCAACGGCCTGGCCATCGGAGACGGGTTCGACTGGGTGCTGGCCTGCGATATCCGGGTAGGCTGCGAGAACTCGCGGTTCATGAACGCCTTTCTACAGATGGGACTGGTCTCCAACACTGGTTCCACATGGCTCTACAACCGGGCCATGGGCATCAGTAAGGCTCTGGAGCTCCTCTACACCGGAGACTGGCTTGAAGCTGAGGAAGCCAAAGAGTGTGGGGTGCTAGCCCACTTGGTCACCGCCGACAAACTGGAAGAGACGACCATGGAGTTGGTGCGGAAGATCGCAGGCAAAGCGCCCATACCCAACCGGATCGTCAAAGGCATGATGTACCGGGGGCTGACCCAGACGTTGGATGACCACCTGGCTGAAGCTGCCCAAGTTGAGGTACTTACCCTCACCAGCAAAGACCACATCGAATCCCTGGCGTCATTCAGGGAGAAACGAGCCCCCATCTACAAGGGCGAGTAGCGAGGAACCGACATGGCCAGCATGCTGGAGAAATTAAAAGGGACTGTGGGGCAAGAGGCCATTTTTCAAGCCCCCGACGAGATGGGCCGTTCATCGCTGCGCCAGTACGCCCTAGCCATCGGTGACTTCAATCCGCTGTATTCCGACCGCGAGTTCGCCAAGGCTTACGGGTTGCCCGACGTCATGGCTCCGCCGACGTTGATCTGCGACACCTGGCAGTATGTGGACGGCGACATGGACGACCGGGGCGACCTGCTGGGTCGGGGGCCCATCCGCGAGCTTGAAGGTCTGCGGGCCGGCAACGAATACGAGTTTTTTCAGCCGATACATCCGGATGATGTGATAACCGCCCACTGGACGGTCAAGGATGTTTACGAGAAAACTGGGCGCACGGGCTCGATCATCTTCCAGGTGATCGAGACAGCATTCTACAACCAACGGGAAGAACTCCTCGCCCGGAACACCGAGACAATGTTCTACAAGCCAGAGGCTTAGCATGGCTGCGCAAACGCGGTACTTCGAAGACATCCGGATCGGAGACGAGATCACGCCTCTGGTCAAAGAGATCGGCATCGCCCGGATGATGGCCTACGGGGCGGCGACCTGGGATTTCATCCGGCTGCACTACGACGCCGATTACGCCCGGAAACTGGGTTTCGAAGCGCCATTCGTCGACGGCCAGATGATGGGCGGGTTCCTGACCCAGCAGGTGCAGGACTGGGCCGGGCCGGGAGCGTTCCTCCGCAAGCTGGCCTTCCGCAACCGAGTCATGGCCTACCCAGGCGACTCACTGACCTGCCGCGGCTTGGTCACCGATGTGTCAGCCACCGACGAGGGAGGCATGGTGGAATGCGACCTCTGGATGGAGAACCAACGGGGCGAGAAAGTGGTGGATCCGGCCAGCGCGCTGGTGCGGTTCCACCTGCGGGCGGGTAGCTAGCCGCATGCTTCATGAAGGAACTCTTTCCGGGCTCAAGGTTATAGAGCTTTCTGACCAGATCTCAGGCCAAGTGGCCGGCTCGTTCTGTACCCGGTTGTTGGGTGACGCCGGGGCCGACGTGGTCAAGGTTGAGTATCCGCAAGGAGACCCACACCGCAAGAGCGGCCCCTACCCCGGCGGCGTGCCCGACCCGGACTGGAGCGGGTTGTTCCTCTACCTGAACTCCAACAAGCGCGGAGTGTCCCTGGATATCGAATCGCCGGGAGGTCGGGCTGCTTTTCTGGAGTTGGTGGCAGCTGCGGATTTCCTGGTTTTGGGCCAGAACAGTTCGGAAGTAGATCGACTGGGCCTGCGCCGGGATAAGTTGTCTGAAGCCAATCCTGGACTCATAGTTACGACCATCACTCCCTTCGGCCTCACCGGCCCCAACAGCGCCTACCTGGGTGACGACCTGATTGCCATCAGCGCCGGAGGCATGGCCTACGCCACGCCCGGCATCCCAGACAGCGTCGGCAACCCCGACCTGGAGCCGCCACTGCGCTCTAACACCAACATGGCAGGCTATCTGGCGGGTGTCCAGGGGGCCATGGCCAGCGTTGCTGCTCTGCTTTCGAAAACAATACACGGGACCGGCTGCGAGATCGACCTCAGCATGCAGGAGGCGGTGGCCGCGGTCATGCCCTTTGAGCTGGCCCACGCCTCCTACCACGAAGCCAAGCCCCGTAAGCCGGAGATCTTTGGGGTGATGCCCAATGCCTACCTGCCCTGCCAGGACGGATACGTGGTGGTGATGGCGGTGATGGAAGCCCACTGGCGCAACCTGATGGACCTCGCCGACAACCCTGACTGGGCCGAACTCGAAGTGTTCTCGTCGGGGGTTGAGCGGGCGCGGAACTGGGACGCTTTAGAGCCTTTGCTCTTGGAGTGGACCATGGCCCACACCGGCGCTGAGATCGCACAATTGGCCCAGGACCGGGGCATCCCCTGCTTTCCGGCCTACACCGTGGGCCAGATGGTGGACTCGGCCCACGTAACCGAGCGCGGTTTCATGGTGGACATGCAAGGGCCCGGTGGACAGAAGTTCAAGCTGCCGGGCTATCCTGTCCGCCTCGAGCGCACGCCTTGGCAACTCTTTAGGCCGGCGCCCAAGCTGGGCGAACATACGTTGGAAGTATTGGGCGAGTGGCTGGGGTATTCGGCGGAACAGCTCTCGGCAGCGGGGGCCAGATGAACGCGTTGCCGCTACAGGGGATACGCATCGCCGACTTCGGTCAGATAATCGCCATCCCCTACACCGCGCAGATGCTGGCTTGGCTGGGGGCCGAAGTGGTCTTGATCGAGACCGAGCAGCGGCTCACGACACGCATCTGGCCGCCCTTTGCCGAGGCAGAACCGGGCGTCAACCGCAGCGGCGGTTTCAACATGGTCAACTCCAGCAAGTTGAGTTGCACCCTGAACCTGCGAGACCCCGAGGGGGTGGAGTTGGCCAAGCAGATCATCTTGGTCAGCGACGTGGTGGTTGAGAATTATTCCAGCGGCACCATGGAGCGCATGGGCCTGGGTTACCAGGATGTGCGCAGCCTACGGCCCGATGTTATCTACCTGTCGTTGGGGGCCTTCGGACGCACCGGCCCCATGAAAGACCTGGTCGGTTTTCACAGCGTCATCAACCTGTTCAGCGGATTGGCGTCCGTGACCGGACACAGGGGCTCTCACCCGCGGATCATGGGCGGCCTGTTCCCCGACGCCTTCAGCGGCTGCTATTGCGTGCTGGCGTTACTGGAAGCTCTGTACCACCGGGCCAACACTGGAGAAGGGCAGCACATAGAAGTTGCCATGACCGAGGCCCTGGCCACGCTGCTGCCTGAAGCGATCATGGAATACACCCTCGACGGCACGGAGCCGGAACGGGTGGGCAACCACCACAAAGAAAAGGCGCCCCACAACGTGTTCCGCTGCCAGGGCGAAGAGAACTGGGTGGCGGTCTCGGTGGAAGACGATGCCCAATTTCAGGCCATGGCCCACGTGTCGGGAAATCCTGGATGGGCCGACGACGTCAGATTCTCCACCCCTGAAGCACGGCTAAAACATCAAGACGAGTTGGAGCCGCTGATCCAGCAGTGGGTAGCGCGGTTGCAGGTTGAGGATGTGGTGCAGAAACTACAGAATGCGGGAGTGCCCGCCGGGCCTGTGTTGGACTCGGACCAGGTGTTGTCCGACCCGCATATGATCGAAAGAGGCTTTGTGCAATTTCCTGACCACTCGGTGGTTGGTCCCCGACCGTTGGGCGCGTTCCCGTGGGCCGTGGACGGCGGCCAGCCCGGAGTCGCCCGGAGCGCGCCGTTATTTGGTGAGCACAACGTGAGGGTGCTGCAAGAACTGCTCCAAGTGCCCGACGTTGAGTTCAAGCGCCTGATGGAGAACGGGGTGATTGCCTAGGCGAAGCCGTTCTGACCAAACATGAGGGCCGAGATCGTTCTAAACATGACCCGAAGAAAACCGGAGTCGAGATGAGCAAAAACATAATTGAAGTAGATCCAGCCAAGTTTCCTTGGTTGGACTTGAACCGGTACACGTTTTGCATGGGGGCCGAGAACGGCGGCATCCTGTATCTGTCAGGCCAGACCGCCAGTGAGTATGACCCAGAGCTAGGACGCGTGGTCTGCAAGGGAGACCTGCTGGACCAGACCAGGGTGATCTACGAGAAGTTGGCCGTGGCGCTGGAGGCGGCTGGTATGACCTTCCAGAGCGTGGTGCAGACGGTGGACTACGTCGACGCCACGGCCCTGCCGCTATACCGCCAGACCGGCGCCATCCGGAAGGAGTATCTGGGGGAGAATAATGCATTGGGGGCTACCGGCATTTGCGTGGAGCGGTTGTTGCGGCCCGACGCGTTTATAGAGGTCAGCATGGTCGCTATGAAGGGAGAGAAAAAACCGATCAACCCCGGATGGGACCGCTACGGGCAGCTTACTTATGTGCCTGGAGTGGTGGTGGACGATGACTTCGTCTGGACCTCCGGGTTCGTGGGAAGCGAAGATATCAACGGCCAGGCCAACTACCCTCAAGACACCGCCCGGCAAGTTGAGCTTACCTACGGCATCATCAACAAGGTGTTGGACGGCGCCGGCGCCAAACCGGAGGATGTGGTCAAGACCCTGGACTACATCTCGCCCCAGTGCCTGCTCCAATACCCCAACACGGCGGACGTACGCCGAGGATTCTTCGGAGACCGGCTTCCAGCCTCGACCAGCATCCCGGTCAACCGGCTGCTGCGGCCCGAGGGCCATGTGGAGATCGAAGTGGTGGCGGTGAAGGGCGGGACACGGGAGGAGATCCGAGTGCCTGAATGGAAGGAGAACTACGGTTCCCTAACCCAGAACGCTGGGGTCAAGAAGGGCCGTCTGCTCCAGATATCGGGGCAGTCCTCGGTGGACCACACCACCGGCGTACCGGTCGGCGGCTACGATATTGTCGCCCAGACTGAACAGGCTTACAGCAACATCGCCCGGATCATGGAAGAAGGTGGTTATTCGATGGATGACGTCTTGAACACCATCGAATGGGTCGCCCCCAACGGGATGATGGACTACCGGAAGGTGGGTGAAGTCCGGCGGAAGTACTTTGGCGACCGGTTCCCATCGGCCACTGGTATATCCATGCACCAGATACTGGGCCGCCCGGAGCAGTTGATTGAGGTCACGGCCGTCGCGGTCGTCTAGGGTCAGTCTCTAGGAACCATCTAGCTGCGCGTTCGAATTCCTCGCCTCGTAGGTGTGGCGCAAGATAGTCTGTGTCATAGCACCAGAATTATATGATGGGATTCCCCTGCTAACCACGCCCCTACCGTCACCAGTACTACACCCGGGTGGTTTCCCGATGTAGGGTGTCACTGAAACAAGAGAAGCCCCTCGAGTGAGGAAGTTTTTGGCATCTTTGGTACTGGGTAAAGAAGGTTACAGTGGTTTCTTGGCCAACAAGAAGAGCACCCCACTCATGGATCCCAAGCCACCTAGTATCAACCAAGCAATCATGTAGCTGCCTTGCGTGTCAAAGATAAACGCTGCGAACAGAGGCGCTGCTAACATGAACAAATACATCGGTGCACTGGAAATGCCAGTGATTGTTGCGAAGGCGTTTGGTCCAAAATACTCAGCTCGTATAGCTACAGTTAAGGGATTACGGCCGCCAAAACCAGCACCGAATAATACCGCAAACAGAATAGCCATCGGCATGCTTTCGGTAAACACCGCCACAGTAAATCCAGCGGCCTGGATGAATCCGAAAACGGCGATGGCCACTCTGGTTTCCATCCGGTCACCCACGTATCCACCTATCAACTGAAAAGCTGCCGCAACTCCCATCATCACTGAAAACACGTAAGCCGAAGACTGCAAAGACATCTCTTGGTCTGTAAGCATCGGTACTAAGTGCACGGTCAATGTCGCAAAAAGCATGCTGGAGAAGGCATGGCCAAAAGTAATTAACCAAAAAGCACTGGTGCGAATTGCTTGACTCGCCGTGAAGTCAGGTTGATCTCTACTACCGATATCTTGTGGAGAAGTCCTGACAACTTCAATTTGACTGATCGAGGTATTCGGAGATGGATCACCATCGGGGCGTTCAGCATAGTCTTCGGGCCGTTCACGAATGAACCTGGATATCGGAAAGGCCAAGGCCAGGAAAACTATTCCTATCCACAGGGCTGTCGTACTCCAACCGAAGTGGCTAGGAGTGACCGCCCACGCGAGTATCGGTAACAACAATAGGCCGCCCAACGGAGACCCTTCTGCCGCTACCGCCATTGCCAAACCGCGTTTCCGTATGAACCACCTGTTAACTACCGTCATGAGCGGGAGCCAACTCCCTGCTGCCGTGCCCAACATGATCAGTCCATAGGAAACATAAAATGTCAGTAAGTTGTTGGTACGGCTGAACAAGACAAAACCCAGACCGGTGATCACTAGCCCAATAAATACCATGCGCCGGGGACCCAAGCGGTCGATGAGGTAGCCGAGTAAGGGGCCAAGTATGCTGCCTTCCAGTTGGGCGAGAGAAAATGCGCCCGTTAACTGCGCCCTGCTCCAGCCAAAATGCATCTCGAGAGCTTTGACCCATACACCAACTCCGCTCCATACCGGACCGCTGGCTAGGCCAATTACCAGTAGAGCAAGCCCGGCTAGCTTCCAACCATAAAACATTCCTCGCATGCGGTGGTTGACCTCTTGCAAAATAGTAGTGCTAGTGACATCGAAGGTAAGCGGCGCAACTCTAGTTTAATGCCGAGATGTGAAGTCCGCCTGCATTTGATTATTCTCAGACCAAGTCATGAAACTTCTCCCTTCTTCAGAAAGGGCCCCAAGAGCCGACCGGGCGCACCCAGAAGATACGCCCGTCTATGTCAATTTCGATGACCCCTGCCGGGGAAGTCTCCGTAGTTGATGATTAGACACCGTTCGTCGTGGTGACTAACATATCGTCCGACCAGCGACTTTAATACCGTAATGGAGGGACATTATGCTATTTCACATCTCATGCCATCACACTCCAGAGAACTGCGGGGTTCATCGTAACCCGACCGCTGATGACGGTGCTCCCACTCCAACTATCACGGATTGGGGAGCACGGTGCCAAGAAATCGGAGTTGCATACGTCAAAGGAGGCATAAACGGACCTCAACACAATCATTTCATGTTTGTAGAAACGGACGACATGGATAAATTGCGGGCTCTAATGCAACCCGTTATGGGATATTGGGACATCCTAATAACCCCTGTAGTGGATTTGAAGTAACCTACGTCACCGGTCGTTAAGCTACTGCAATCGACCTAATCCCAAAACCTTTGGTCGACGTTTGGCAATGTTGGCCAGAGAAGAAAGCCCGCAGATTTCGGTCTACGGGCCTTCTTTGTTTCTAGAATCAGCGGTGCCGAAGGTCAGAGTCGAACTGACACGGGGTCACCCCCACCGGTTTTTGAGTTTGATGCCATGCCTAGCCAGAAATAGGCATAAGTGGTCATAATGGGCAAAACTGAGCCTACAACCTGGTCAGAAATGGTCATAAGCACAGGAAGTGATCAGGCTTTCAGTCACTTTTGAGTCACGTTTAAAGGGGCAGAACTGACAGCGTCACCAGCAGTGGTTCTCTATCGCCGCCCTCGTAATCTCCGCTAGCACCAGCGGGTCGACACCGCTGCTGGGTGCCCGGGTAAGAAATGTATTGATGGTCGCGCATTAAGCTAGCCGCTCCGCCTCTGTCTCAATGGCGTCTGCATCTGCTTTGGCGTCCACTTCTGCCCAGATGTTCTCGTATATCTCTTGCTCCGTGAGTCCATTTTCCCAAGGTGCATCGGCCACCACCGGCCATAGTGCCAACACAAGTGCGGCCACCGCGACGACCAGCGTGACAAGCGATATTTTGTGGCTGACTGCATGGCTCGACCTCTAGTTAATCTGACGTCCTGTCTTCCTGGGGCAAAATCACGCGCGCTTCCTTGTCGTAGACAGTGAAGGTGCAGGTAGTTGCCAGAGGTTCAATTACCATCACCCAAATATCTTTACCGACATATTGGGCGTTTGTGGGTTGTTGATGCAGGAAACATTGTTGGGCCCGGTAATTAACGGGACGAGTTTCATAAAGAAACCCGATGGTCAGATTTATAACCGTTTCCTCATCAAGCAAGGGAACATCGGGCGTCGGTGCGGGAGTCGCGGTACAAGCCAACGTCATCAGCGCGACGAGTGCTAATGATATGGAATTTAGATAGCGTATGGCGGTAGTCTACACGGCCAAGGCATGGAAGGGATCGATCCTGTGCAGGACAATAAAACCCTTGCTTGGCGGACGGGGGCGGCGGCGTGTTTGGGGTTACACGGCTAAGGGGATAGGGTCTTTGACCAAACCGGCCTACTTCAAAGGGACCGGCGCCAATTGACCAAGGCCCAAGCAGTGGGTAGGGCCAGCGATGCGATATATAGTTTGACCAAGTCGCCGAGGATGAAAGGATAGAGGCCAAACTCCAGGGCTTTCCCAGGGAAGAACAAGCCTAACTGTATCAGTCCGGGAATGTACAGGATGATATTCCCTGCCAACATTGCGAGAAAAATCCACACCCTCCTATCCAAACCATGCTCGCTCAAAAATCCGACGACGAATGCCGCTGGAATGAAACCTATGATGTACCCCCCGGAAGCCATGTTCCATACGAGGCCGGACCCGCCGGTTGAGAAGCCAAAAATATATCCTGCGGCGCTGGCCTGAAACAATAAATTGTCGGGGCTGCCTGCGAAAACCGGCATGAAGCTGCCTTCGACTAAATAAAGGGCAAGGACGGACGCGCCGCGCCAACTACCCAGGGCGGCTCCGGTAAGCAAAACTGCCAGAGTCTGCCCTGTGATGGGCACCGGAGTAAAAGGCAGATGAATAACGAACCGGGCCATGAAGGAGATAAATAAACTGAACCCTACGATCAACGCCACATCCCTGGCTATCCGGCGACTTAAATCGTTTACCGGGATAATAGAGTCAATCAACGCCGCGGTTGGAGTTTGATAGAACAACGGTTATTTTTCTCTAGCTTTGACTAGTAGACGTGTTATGGATTAGGTAGCGCCTGGTGGTAGTTTACACGGTCAAGGCATGGAGTAGGCTGCGGCCCATGATGATCAGCAAGAATATTTTCTCTTCTTAGCCGTGGTGGCATTGGTCTTGGTTGCTATATGTACAGCCACTCAACCGTCATAACTAATCATCAAACCCCGATATTCCAGCGATCCCCGTCCAAAGTTCTAGGCTAAGTTCCACGTTCCCGAAGAAGAACCCGACGGCCCATCCCAAAGGCTTGTCTAGCGATATGGCCATCGCTTCGGCCACCACATTGTTGGACTGCAAGACCCACGAACCGACGGAACCCACCCAGAAGGTGCGCCCGTCAATGTCGATTTCGGTGACCTCCACCGGGTAGGCCATCATTACTTGTTGGCCAGGTAATCGCTAGGCTTGATGCCGGTCTTGTAGACGGCTTCTAACTCGTCGTTGCTCAGCTTACCCATCGCCGAAACCTCTTGGCTCCAGCGGTAGGCAATCTTATTGTCCACGGGCAAGGCCGTACTACGGAACTCGGAAAGTTCGCCTCACCGTCACTAGTGCCGCTGTAGTTTCCGGATGTAGGTGTCGTTAAAACCCTAGAGCCCTCTTAAACGAGAGGGCTTGAGGGTTCGTTATTCTCAATCGACCTTCAAATGGCTATATCGCACTGACGGGGGTTATAACGACGTCCCAATATCCTATAACCGGGTGCATCAATGTTTGTAATTTCACCATATCGTCCGCTTCTACAAGCATGAACCCGCTATGCATGGGAGGGCAACTACCGCCCGCCACAAATTCTACGCCAACTTCCTTGCATCGGGCCCGCCAATCTGTAACTGGAGGTGTGCCATCACCACGATGTACAGCGCAGTTGTTCGGTGTGTGATGTGATGAGATGTGAAATTGCATATTGTCCTCCAAATCTATGAAAAGATTGGGGGACTATACGATAGATCCGCCTAATCGTCGAACCCTGTCATTGGGCAAATCACCACCCACAGTTCTATATTAAATTAGGTTTTACCAAAGAAGAATCCAACGGCCCATTCCAGCGTCACCATCACCCTAGACCTGTATTCCCACGTCCTGTCCAACATGCAAGATGAGTTGGCCCGGGGCTGTGGCCAACCTTCTGAAGCGGTAGTTGAAATTTCTACAATCGTAGAAATTGGGTACTGTGTATTGTTGTACACATCGTTGCCTGTGGGCAACAATAGCACCGCTGGGCCGTTCTAAATAGGGACTGAGGGAGTGGGATTGATGTTAGTGATATTCTCGGAAGACCCAAAACCGGAACCGGACGAAGAATGGGATTGCCAACCATAAGAGGATAAAGTGCCAAACATGTCGACGTAACCCAGACCATTTGATCGACGTTCGGTGATTTCCGTAAAAGAAGGCCCACAGACCGAAATCTGCGGGCCTTCTTTTACGCCTACAACTGGCGGAGGGAGTGGGTCGAACCCACGATAAAGTTGCCCCTATAACGGTTCTCAAGTGCGTTGCCACGCCTAGCGTGAAATGGTGCCACGTGTTGCAACGTGTGGATTTTATGGCTAAAACCCGTCCCAACCTAGTGCCACGTGTTGGAACGTGTGGCCACATTTTAGGTAGCCGTTCGGATAACCCTACACCCCGAAATTTTGTCGCCCCTCTTTAAGTAAACAACCATCGCTACGCCATTGTTGTCGCCCCTGTTAGCATCGTGATGGATGACGGCTACCTCATCGTTCTCGTAGATTACTTCCAAATTATCTATAGCCATTTCTCCAGAAGAAGTCCAATCCAATGTCTCTTGTTTGCCTATATCACGTATGTTGGACACGAACCTGAAATCGTCGGTGAAGAACTCTCCGATTTTGCTGGAATCTTTATTGGCAAAACCTTCCTGCCATACCTTGTACACTTCGGAAACTGAAACCATTAGTATCCCTCCAACGCTAATGAGTTGGCGGGACTCTACTACAGTGACAACTAATCATCAAACCAAACCGTGTGTAAAATATCGTCACACGCAAGTGTCGTGCACGCGAGGTATGAGCATGGCTATAGTGAATTTTCTCTCAGACATTCGCAACGCAGCAATTGCTAACGCAGTGATTGTCGTCTT
>CEQE01096507.1_pt1 | contig 106610 bp, 92 predicted proteins | sample 356201 | NCBI WGS metagenome assembly CEQE01 (sample SAMEA2619970, study PRJEB7988) | marine metagenome | biome: marine biome (ENVO:00000447); feature: mesopelagic zone (ENVO:00000213) & marine oxygen minimum zone (ENVO:01000065); material: "saline water (ENVO:00002010), including plankton...
CAAGGTAGCTGTACCGGAAGGTGCGGCTGGATCACCTCCTTTTAAGGAGACCAGACTTGGTCTGTTTTCCTGCCCTTCAGGGAAGGATTGAGGCCGAGTCCACTCCTAGGTCGTCCGGTGAGTGTTCCGTAAACCAGAAAGCCGACAGGTAGAGCGCAATTGTGCTCCCCGGCTCATGGAGCGGTTCCCTAAGAAAACTCACTGGTCCCGGACTAGATTCGGGGAAGCCTATAACATAGCAAAAAAACTGAACAGAATCTTTCTTACTTCCACTACTCAGTAGTTAACAAAAAGGCCCCGACTAACGTTGGGGCCTTTTTGCTTTCAGCCGTCAGCTTTTTATTTCGAGGAAGTCTTGGTTGTTGTCTTCTGCACTCCATCAATGGAGCAGCCAAGGAGTCCCTACCTGCTCTTCTGTGTTTGCAGATCCAGCGACCAGACCATGTCGCTGAAGTTGCCTACGATCGTGCCCACCCACCGGCCGACCTCTACGTTGGGCGAATGCCCGGTCCCGTGGTAGAAGTGCAGGTGCCGGTAGGACTTAGACAACGCTTGGTATTCCGCAAGGATGTTGTCCACCCCGACCGTGGTGTCCCGGTCTCCGCCCATGACTAGTGTCGGCACTTCGATTTTCTTCAAGCGGTCGCGGAGTCTCAGGGCGGCCATAGAACGCCTGCCCCCGATGAAACGCTCCACCGGATTGCGCGCGATGTCGGCCATCACCGCTTCCTTGAAATCATCGGTCACGTGCCGCGCCTGGAACCCCATGTCTCCCGCGGGCGGCTCAGGGCTCCTTAAAGACTCGCGCAGCTCTTCCTCCCAGCCATCTTCCAGATCCCGTCCACGTAGCGGGGTGGGGTTCATCAGGACCAGCCCTTTGATCCGAGACTGATGGTCCAGGGCGAACTGGGCGACCGTCGCCCCGCCCATCGAATGCCCCACCAAGGTGAATCCGTCCAATCCCAAGGCCTCGGTAACATTGTAGAGATCATTGGCGAACGTCTCCACGGAGTAATCTTCTTCATTGAAAGGACCCTCGGACGACGAGTGGTCAGACTCCCCAGCCCCTCGGTTGTTCAAGGCGATCACCCGGAACCGATCCTCTGAAAGATGTTCCAGGGTATAGCGCCAGATGGCAGCTGAAGACGCATATCCGTGTACCAAGACCAACGTATCTAAACCGTGCCCCTGCTCGAAATACTCCAAGCGAACAGTGCCGGCCTGAACGAATTTTGACTCCATGTAGATTTCTCTCCCTCTTTGTTTTATGCCTTTGAGTCTTAACCATCCTAGGCTTTAAGAATGTTAAACGGAAGAGATTCACTGTATTAAGCCATTGTGGTACTACATACTTACCATTGATGCGCACCGGACGAACTTGGGTTATCCTTAGCAAGCCGAAATCTTGGGTGCCTTGTTCGCCTCTAGTGGCCCGATGTAACCGGACACTGTTTGGAGAAACCATGAGACTGGAAGGAAAGGTCGCTTTGATCACGGGCGCCGCCCATGGCATGGGAGCAGAAGAAGCCCGTCTATTTGCCCGGGAGGGCGCCAAGGTCGCCATCGCCGACATCCGCGAAGACGACGCACGACAGGTCGAGGCTCAGATCGCCGAGGCCGGGGGCGAAGCCATGGTAATCATGCTGAATGTAACCCAAGAGGACCAGTGGGAAAGTTCCGTTGCCGCGGTCGTGGCCCAGTTCGGCAAGCTGGACATCCTGGTCAACAACGCCGGCATCAGCGGCAGCGGTGAAAAAGACAACACTAGCACCGATTCCTGGGACAAGCTGATGGACGTGAACGCCAAGAGCGTATTCTTGGGCATGAAACACGCCATCCCGGAGATGGAAAAAGCCGGCGGCGGAGCGATCGTGAACATCTCCTCCATCTCGGGATTCGTGGGCCAAGAAGCGATTCACCCCGGCTACAATGCGTCCAAGGGCGCGGTCCGGCTGGTGACCAAGGCGGCGGCCGTACAGCACGCCAAGAGCGGCATCCGGGTCAACTCGGTCCATCCGGGAATGCTGCCTCCCATGCTGACCTCTTTCCAGGCAGGAGACCCGGCTCGGGAAGCCATGAACGACGCGGTCCCTATGGGCCGCGAGGGAAAACCCATAGAGGTCGCCAACGCCGTGTTGTTCCTGGCTTCGGATGAGGCATCCTACATCACCGGGACCGAACTGCTGGTGGATGGCGGCTTCACAGCCAAATAATTTCGACCTAGGAGCGCACAGATGCGATTAAAAGGTAAGGTGGCGATCATCACCGGCGGGGCCCACGGCATGGGGGCTGAAGAAGCCAAGCTCTTCGCCAGGGAGGGCGCCAAGGTAGTTGTCGCCGACATCCGCGAAGAGGACGCCCACAAGGTGGAGGCGGAGATCGCCGAAGCCGGCGGCGAGGCCATGGTGGTTATGCTGGATGTGAGCCAAGAGGACCAGTGGGAGCAGGCGGTGTCCCAGGTGGTGGCCAGGTTCGGCAAGCTGGATATCCTGGTCAATAACGCCGGCATCAGCGGCAGTGGGGTAACGGACTTCCGGAGCACTGAAGCCTGGGATCAGCTCATGGATATCAACGCCAAAAGCGTTTTTTTGGGCATGAAACACGCCATCCCGGAGATGGAGAAAGCCGGTGGCGGGGCCATCGTAAACATCTCTTCGATCTCAGGCATGGTCGGGCAGTCTTACGTTCACCCTGGCTACAACGCGTCAAAAGGCGCGGTCCGGCTGGTCACTAAAGCGGCGGCCGTGCAGCACGCCAAGAGCGGCATCCGGGTCAACTCGGTTCACCCAGGTAGCATGCCCGCCATGCTGACCTCAGGCGCTAGGGGCGAAGGCGGAAGCCAAGATGCACGAATGGCCGCCATACCCATGGGACGAGAGGGCCAGCCCATCGAGGTCGCCAATGCCGTGCTATTCATGGCCTCGGACGAAGCGTCTTACATCACCGGCACCGAGTTGATGGTAGACGGCGGGTTCACCGCCCGATAAATAAGGATTAAACGACGATAGGTGGAGCGATAAATTGCGCTTAGACGGAAAAGTTGCCCTGATCTCGGGAGGCGCCCGCGGAACGGGCGCCGAAGAGGCCCGCATATTCGCCCGGGAGGGTGCCAAGGTGGTCATCGGAGACATCTCGGAAGAGGACGGCAAGGCAATCGAGGCTCAGGTCGCCGAGGCAGGCGGGCAGGCCCTGTTCGTGAGATTGGATGTCACCGCAGAAGCCGACTGGGCCAAAGCCGTTGAGCTGGCTGTCTCAAGCTATGGCAAGTTGGACGTCCTGGTCAACAACGCCGGCATCAGCAGCCGGGCCTTCACCGACGACACCGCCATCGACGGCTGAGACAAGATCATGGAGGTCAATTCCAAGGGCGTATTCCTGGGGACCAGGGCCGCCGTGCCCAAGATGCTGGAGGCCGGAGGCGGGTCCATCATCAACATCTCTTCCATCATGGGGCTGGTGGGCTCAGCCGGGGGACACCCCGCCTATAACGCATCGAAAGGGGCGGTGAGGATCTTCTCCAAAGCCATGGCCGTCCGTCACGGAAAGGACAACATTCGGGTGAACTCGGTGCATCCAGGCTTCATGCCGCCCATGGCCTCGGGCATCGCCTACGACCAAGACCAACGCCGAGGCAGCCTGGAGCAGACTCCGCTGGGTCGGGAAGGGCGCGTCGAGGAAGTGGCCAACGCGGTGCTGTTCCTGGCGTCCGACGAAGCATCCTACATCACGGGCGCTGAACCGGCGGTCGACGACGGTTTCACAGCCAAATAACTCCATACCATCTGATTCCGGAGGAAACCATGGGTTTCAAGGTGCTCTACCACCTCACAACGGGCAACCTGAAGGGCATCGCCGACGAGGCAAAGTGGGCTGAGTCCATGGGCTACGACGGTCTTTGCACTGAGGACGCGGCCCACGACCCCATGCTGCCCCTGATGATGGCGGCCTCCACGACCTCGCGGGTGACCCTAGAGACCCGGGTGGCCATCGCCTTCCCCCGTTCGCCCATGGTCATGGCCTACGCCGCCAGGGACCTGCAGGATTATTCCAACGGCCGTTTCCGGCTGGGCCTGGGCACCCAGGTTAAAGGGCATATCCAGCGTCGTTTCTCCACCGAGTGGGCCGCGCCGGGCCCTCGGATGAAAGAGTACGTGCAGTCGCTGCATGCCATCTGGGACGCCTGGCAGACTGGAGAAAGGCTGGCCCACCACGGGGAGCACTACAACTTCTCGCTGATGACTCCCTTCTTCAGCCCCGGCAGGTCGGAGCAGCCCAGGCCTCCGGTGTTCATCAGCGCGGTGAACCCCTACAACTGCCGGGTGGCCGGTGAGGTTTGCGACGGTATCGCGCTGCACCCTCTGACCACTCCCAAATACCTCAAGGAAGTGATCGCCCCCAACGTAGCGGACGGCGCTGCCAGGGCTGGGAGAGACCCTAAATCGGTCAACCTCAGCAACTCGTCTTTCATAGTGACCGGACCCAATCAGGCAGCAATAGACACCAATAAGCTCGCCGTCAGGAAGCAGATCGCCTTCTATTGCTCAACCCGGAGCTACTCCAAGGTGTTGGAAGTACAAGGTTTCGAAAACTTAGGTGTCTGGCTCCACGAGATGTCCCTGAAGCAGCAATGGGACCAGATGACGGAACTGATCACCGACGAGATACTGGACGCATTCGCCGTGGTCGGCGGCTACAGCGAGATACCCGCCCTGATGAAGGAGCGCTTCGACGGCCTATTAGACGAGGTAGTCTTCAACGCAGTCGGTCCTGGCAGCGCCGACGAGGCAGAGGTCCGGAAGGCAATTGCGGGACTACAAAGCTAATAGCTGAACGCTGACGGCTGATCGCTCCGTCACACCCACTTCCCCGCCTCCACAGCCGTCAAAAAGTCAGCCACGGTCCGGTTATACAGGTCCGGATCTTCCAGGTTGATGGTGTGGCCGGCCTGGGGGAAGACGGCTAGGCCACACGACGGGATATTCCGTTTCATGAAGACGGCCGGCTCCACGCATGGGGAGTCTTCATCGCCGATCAGAACCAATGTCGGTGCTGTGATCTTCTGCAGTTCATCCTGAAGCTGGTAGATGGTGGGACGCTTCATCTGCACGCCCCGGAACGTCAGCGAAGAACCTTCGGCCGAATGGGCCGCCAGTCCGGCGTGAAACTTGGCCCAACCCACCGGGTCTTTGCGCAGGAATTGCAGCCGCTCCGCGCCGCGGGCGTAGCCGTCGGCGAACTTCTCCATGCCCTCTGCGACCATGGACTCGCTCAGCGCCTGCCATGATGCCACCAACCGCTCCCGGTCGCCAGAATCGGAGCCGGCGCCCGCAGAGGCGATCACCAGCGACCGGCACATCTCGGGATGGACCATGGCAAAGCCAATGGTTAGGGTGCCGCCCATGGAAAGTCCGTGGATATGGGCCTGCTCGATGCCTAGGTGCTGCAGCAGCCGGTACAGGTCTTCCACCTGGTGGCCCTGGGAATAGGCGGCTGGGTCGTTGGGCACGCCTGAAGGCGGGTAACCCCGGTGGCAGTAGGTGATGACCTGGTAGCGACGGGAGAAGTAATTCACCTGGGGCTCCCAACTGGTGATGTCTCCGGCGAATTCGTGGCTCAGCAACAGGGGATATCCCTCGCCGGCCACCTCATAGTGGATGTCGACGCCGTCGGATGAAAAAGTGGGCATGTTCCAAGACTCCGAATCGAATATCCACGGATGATAGGCCGCCCCAGCCTAGGCGTCAATAAAGCAGGCGCTGCTGGCCCGGTCGGTGGGGTTGGTTGGGGCTTGCCTCTCTTGGGCAAACAGGCTAGGCTTCGGTATTCAAAAGCACAGGAGAAAACCATGCTTAATAAAGTGCACCATGTGACCTATGTTGTGGAGAGCATCTCCGACATGGCCGCCTATATGGAGAAAAGCTTCGGCGTCAAACCCATCTCCACGGACAGGTTCACCGAGGCTGGCTTCAAGTCCATCCTATTTCGCATCGGCGAGACCCTAGTCGACTTCTTCGAGCCCCTTCGCGAGGACACCACCATGGCCCGCCAATTAAAATCCACCGGCCCCGGCGTGATGCACGTAGCTTGGGGAGTGGACGGCATCGACGACGCCTTCAAGAGCCTTCAGAGCAACGGCAACCAGATGCGTGGCGACGCTCCCGCCGTCAGTCCCTTCGGCTACAAAACCGCCAACATCGAGACCGAGAGTTCCCACGGCATTCACTTCCAGTTGGCAGAAGGCGAGCCGGCGTAAATCTCCCTAAAAGGATTGTTGATGGAATACAACTCACTCGGCCGCACTGGGCTCAACGTCTCTCGCGTTGGGTTTGGGGGCGGCGGTATCGGACAGGTCTGGGGCGCCACCACCAGAGACGAGGCGGTCCGGGCTGTCCACCGAGCGCTGGACCTGGGAATCAACTACTTTGACGTTGCTCCGGCCTACGGCGACGGTAAGGCGGAAGAGGCGCTGGGCATCGCGCTGGAAGGCCGGAGCGAAGATGTCATTATTGGCACCAAGGTCCGGGTGCCTGCCGATGACCTGGCCAACACGACAGCCAATGTGCAACGCTCCATGGAGACCAGCCTGAAGCTTCTTAAACGAGACTCGGTGGACATCCTTCATGTGCACAATGTGTTCACGGAAAAGAGAGTCGAAACGCGAAACACCCTTTCAGCCGACGACGTTTTGGGGCCGGTGTTGGACGCGTACAGAGCCGTGCAGCAGGCGGGAAAAACCCGGTTCATCGGCTTGTCGGCCATGGACCACCATGTGCCCACGCTAAACCGGATCATGGAGAGTGAGGACTGGGACACAGTGTTGGCCTACTACAACCTGCTGAACTGGACCGCCCAATCCGCACCGCCGCCGGGAGTAGACCTCTACGACAACGGCCAGAACATCCTCCTGGCCAAGAAGCACAACATGGGGGTAATCGGCATCCGCTCCCACGCCGCCGGAGCGCTGACCGCCGCCGTGGATCGGCCCATGCCGCCCGAAAATGAACTTCTGCGCCAGGACGTTGAGAGCGCCGCCCGGCTGGGCTTCTTGCTGGACGGCGAGACGGAAACTCTCTCCCAAGCGGCCACCATCTTCTGCCTGATGAACCCGGACATCCACACCACCGTCCCAGGCGTGAAGAACGTGGCAGAAACTGATGAGATGGCCGGGTGCATCGACCTGGCGCCATTCTCCCTGGCACAAATGACCCGGCTGAACGAGTTGTACTCCAAGGGGTTCAGGGACTAGCTAGGGATTAACAAATCCAGCATCCCTGCCCAAGCCTTTCTTCGACAGGTCCGATTGCATCGAGACTCTCGATCTTCGGTCGGAGCTCAGGATGAGCGGTATCGAGGCAACGGTCCGCACCCCCGTCACGCCAGCGAAGGCAGGAATGACGAAAAGGCGGACTATACCTTAGGCCACACCTGCTGAGCAAAATCTTCCATCAGACCGAGCATTGAATCGAGGTCGTCGGTCTGCCTGAGGAAGTCCCAGATCATGGACGTCACGCCCATATCCTGGTATTGGCGGATGTCTCCGGCGATCTGGTCAGCGTCGCCGACGAAGGGCAGGCGGTCGGATCCCTGGGCTTCTTTCTTCAACTCAAACTGATGGGTCCGGTAGATGGTCTCGATGGTTGACGGATCCCGACTGAAGCGCTGGGCGTACTGGGCCAGCCGGTCCAGCCCAGCTTGCAGTTGCTCCGGTGTCCCCATGGGGAAGGTCGGGTTGGAGCCCAGGGGGTACCAGCCGTCGGCCAGTTCCGCGGTGCGGCGCAGGGCCGGGCGACTCTCCCCGCCTACCCAGATGGGCGGGTGGGGCTTCTGAACCGGCTTGGGCAGGAAGCTGATGTCGTCGAAACTGATGTACTTGCCGTCAAAGCGGGGGTCATCCTCGGTCCACAGCACCTTGAAGGCCCTGATGTACTCATCGGTCACCGCGCCCCGTTCTTCGAAGGGTGGCAAGCCCAACGCCTGAAATTCCTCACGCATCCAGCCAACGCCCACACCAACCACCAAGCGGCCTCCGGAAAGCACGTCCAGGGTCGCCAGCGACTTGGCGGCGATCAGAGGATTCCGGTGGGGGACGATCAGAACGCTGGTCACCAGGCGTATCTTGCTGGTCTGGCCAGCGATGTACGACAGCAGGGTGATTTGCTCCATGGACTCGCCCGACCCTGAACCAGGGAACTCTCCTCCTTCGGTGTAGGGATACACCGAAGAGATGTTCTTGGGCACCAGGATGTGGTCGCCGGTCAGGAGGGTGTCAAAGCCAAACTCTTCGCCCTTCCTGGCGATGATGCCCAATCTTTCAGGGGTGGCAAGCTGCCCTCTGCCGGGCAAAGTGAAACCGTACTTCATGGTTCAGACTCCAGCATTATGTAAAGTTATCTATCCGGTCCGGGCTGCCTGGCGGGCCGTTTCCAGCCGGGCGCGGCTCAGTTGAGTCCGGGGATGGTCCGAGCCCAACACCCGCACTCGGTCTTCGATTATCTCTTGGTGGAGCGCCACTGCCTGGCTGTGCTCACCCAGGGCCGACAAGGTGTTGGCCAGGCTGCTCCGGCTGCGTAGGGTGTCCGGGTGGTCACGGCCCAGCACTTCAACACGCCGCGCCAGAATATCCACGAACATGGGTCTGGCGTCTTCGTATCGACCAGCCGCGAAATAGGTATTAGCCAGACGACTCAGGCTCCTCAGTGTTTGAGGGTGCTCCGGCCCCAGCTTTTCCCGGTGGATGCGAATATTCTCGGAATAGAGCGAAAAGCACTCGTCGTGTTGATGGATAGCCCGCAGGGACCTGGCCAGTCCGCTCCTGGCGTTGATCGTCTGGAAGTGTCTCTCGCCTTGAAACTCCAGCCTGGTCGCCAAGACACCGCGCAGTAACTTCACCGCCTCCGCGATGCGTTTCGCCGAGTGGAGTTCCCTGGCCTGGATTTCCAATCGGGATTGAGCCTCTGGATTGAATTGATGTTCTGCCAAGATCGGGTTGGCCTCCCAGTACAGCGATGGATTAAAAACCCGTGCCTACAGTCATTATTCAAGCCGATTCGCTTTGACAACGCTCATCCTGAGCCAGTCGAAGGACGCGGTTAGGCATTAGCCGATCCCGTCCAACAAGTCCAAATCCTACCCCCTGCTAAAAAGCCGCTTTCAAGACCTCCATCACCTGCTCCACGGTGGTGACGGGGATAGGGTTGTTGCGGCTGCCGCCGTCGGTGAGCACCAATCTGGCGATCTCAGGAAGGTCTTCTTCCGGAATTTCCAGCTCTCGTATTCGGTGGGGCATGCCCATGCCCATGATGAAGTCGTCGACCGCGCGGGCCGCCGCCTCCGCAGCCGCGTCATCGCTCATGCCTCGGGTGTCCAACCCCGCCGACCGGGCCAGCAGCGCCTGCTTGGCTGCGGAAACCGGACGGTTGAACTCCATGACGTAAGGCTGGGTAACGCAGGACGTGTAGCCGTGGCCCATCGAATATTTAACCCCCAGGATATGGCCAATGGCGTGGCTAAGTCCGGTGGCGAAATTGGGCGCTCCCATCATGGACATCCAAGCCGCCACCAAACACCGCAGCCGGGCCTCGGGGTCCCCATCCGATTCTCTGGACTTGGGCAGATAGGTGAAAAGCACCTCCGCGGCGGCGAGGATCGGGGCGTCGATGGCCGGTTGATTGCCACTGGTGTAAAGCCGCTCGATACAATGGTCCAGGGCTTTAACCCCCGTGGATAGCCACAGCCAATCGGGCGTGCCCACGGTCATAACCGCGTCCAGCACGATCAAGTCGGCGTGGAGGCGCGGATGGCGCACACGTATCTTGTGGCCCGCCTGGTCGTCCAGCACGTTGCCGCCGCCCATGTTGAACTCGCCGGCGGAGAGCGTGGTAGGGATGGAGACCTGAAGGGGCAGTTCTTTTCCGTCGAGATCAGGCTCGAGCAGCATGTCATGGTCTTCGCCCAACCGGCGTAGTTGATCGACCGTGGTGATGCCCTCGGCCATCAAGACAGCGATCATGCGGGAAGCGTCGGAGATGGTGCTGCCGCCTACACCCACCAGTGTGTTCACACCGTTGGCTACGGCCATGTTGGCGGCCTCTACCGCAGTCGATAGTGGCGCGCGCTGGGGCAGGTTCGAGTACACCCCAACCGACAGGTCGCCCAGTGCATCATTAACACGGCGAACCGAGTCGGTCTTCTCTGCTACGGTCCGTCCAGACAGCACAAGCACTTTTTTGCCGCCCAGCTTTTGGACCTCGTCTTTGATGGAGTCGGTCTTGCCGTTCCCGAAGACGATGCGCGTGGGGACGGTGGGGTCGAACGAGCCTTGCAGCAGATCTGGCTGGGTCATTTTGGCGTCTCCGTTAATCAGAAAGGGGAATGATGATGGTGAACCGGTCATCGTTTCCGATCACGCGCGTGGAGTGGCCGGTGCCGGTCAGGTCCTCGGCCAGCAGCACCGTGCCAGGGCCGTATTGCTTCAGGGTGCCGTCGGGCAACCCCAGTTCCACCGAGCCGGTCAGCGAGATGCTGTACTGCCGCCGGGGCGCAGTGTGGAAATCCAAGAAATACCCTGCCTTGACCATACGGAAGGATATTCCCGGGGTTTGCTCGACGGGCGAGGCTAGCCCGTGGGCGCCTTCGGTGTCCAGGAATTCCGTCATTTCGAACTCTTTTTCTTCCACCACGGATATCCCTTCAGGTCCGGTATAGATGTGCACGAATTTAGGCATCTTTCACTCCATGCGGGCTGTTAGGGTTCAGTCAATTTAGTTCCGGCGCAACCTTTTCGTTGATCAGCTGGACGGCCTTGATCTGGTGTTCCAGCGGCACGCTGCAGCCGAAGTTGACCTCATAGATCACTTGGGTCAGGCCCAGTTCCTCTTGCAGTTCCTGGAGGCGTTCCACCACCGATTCAGGTGTGCCGTAGACCACGGTGTTGGCCAGCACGTCCTCGTAAGTCATGGCCTTCAGGCGCTCGGCTTGCGCCGCTCGGTCATCACCGGCGGTGATACCCGCTTCTCCGACGGACTGGGTAACGACGTTGACCAACCGCTGCATCTGGAACATGGTGCTTTCTTTGGGCTCGGAGTAGGCTTTTTCCTTGGTCTCGGCCACATACACCGGCACCCTGAGTCCCACATCAACGGACCCGGTGTGCCCCGCCTTCTTCCGGGCCGCATGGAACTCGGCCACCATGGGCTTCAGGTCCAGCAAGGTGGCGACCCGGGAGGGGTTGATGAAGATGGGATACCCCATCCGTCCCACCAACTCGAAGGTGTCCTCCGATGTCGCCCCGATCCTGATGGGAGGATGGGGTTTTTGCAGCGGTTTGGGCACCACGCAGAGGTCGTCGTACTGATAGAACTTCCCTTTGAACGAGAACCTCTCAGTGGTCCAGGCCTTAAGGATGATCTCGAGGCACTCGTCGAAGCGGTCTCGGCTCTCGGCGTAATTGAAGCCGTATCCCTGGTAGATGCGGGGAAAGGCGGCCCGGCCGATGCCGAAGTCCAGACGCCCGTTGCTCAGGTGATCAAGAGTGGCAATCTCCTCGGCGATCTGCACTGGGTTCCGCAGCGGCAACACGTGCACCGCCAAACCGATCTTGACCCTCTTGGTGCGGGCGGAGACGGCCCCGGCCACGGTGACTGGCGCTGAAAGCACAGACCGGCGCGGATCGAAGTGGTACTCCGCCAGCCAGATGCCTTCGGAACCAGACTCCTCAGCAGCCTCGATAAGCTCCATGGAATCTTTAAATATTTGTGCCTGGGTGGTGTGCTTGTTGGAGGGAAACTCTACGAAAAGACCAAACTCCATCTAAGACTCCCGTGATTACTGGTTTACGATGCGGCTCCTTGATCGAATCTAATTGCAACCTCGATCAAGACTGCCCAAACGTCGCCCTGATCCTACCGGGGAAAGAGAAGGGTCTGCCAAAGTCCAGCTTGGTAGATTCTTCGTCGGCCCTCTTCAGAATGACAATGAAGACGTGAGTCCGCTAATACTACACCAGCCACTGGCGAATTGCCGGGTTGCAGTGACAAACGCGAGCTAGATCGAGCGTTCCACCTGGCGGCGCAGGCGCCTTATCCAGCGACGTAGCAACGTGTTGGAGCAAACGGCGGGCAGGGACAACAGCATCATGCCGTAGACCCACCCACGGCTGACTTTGGAGGTGGAGTCCGGGTCCAGCCACTTGCCGCTTCGGGCCAAGCGAGCCAGTGTGGCCAGGCCCAGCAACAGCGGCCACAGGCAAGCCAAGCGCAATCGGGTCGCCCGGCGCGGAATCGCTGTCAGGTAGTCCTCAGCCGCCTGGAAATGGGCTAGGGCAGTCTGCATCCACGGGACGAGCACTGCTCTGGCACGCGCTTCATGGGCCGGGTCCAGCAAGTCTTCCGGAGTTAGGCCGGTAGCTATCAACTCGTCTGCGGGGAGGTAACACCGGCCGTTCCGCAGGTCCCGAGGGATGTCCCGCAGGACATTGGTCAACTGCAGGGCCTTCCCGAACCGGACTCCGGTCGCCGACATTTCGGCCACATCCCACTTTTTCAAGCTGGATTCGTGGGCAACCGTGACGTTGGTCCAAAACTCGCCGACGCACCCGGCCACCAGATAGGTGTAGCGGTCCAAGTCATCTCCGTCCGGCAAGGCCGCCAATCCCCCGGAATCCTCCGCTGGAAAGGTGCTTAGGTCCACCTCCATCCCCTGAATCAGCGTGTCTACCACCCACTTGACCTGCTCACGGTCAACATCATCAAGGGACTCCAGCAGCGCAAATGTGTCCGGCAGGGCATCAAACAATGCCTGCTCTTTTGGAGAAGCAACACCATCCAAAGACTGAGCAGCCAACTCCCGCAAAACCCCCAAAGCTGCCGGCCCAGCCACCTGAGCTCGCAAAGTAACTAGCCCCTCCAGCCGTGACCCAGTAAACCCGGCGAGCCGGCGGTCTGCGATCGTGTCGGCGGTCCTGGCCAGCAGGTAGGCCAAGCCGATCGGCTCGCGCAGATTTTTGGGCAGCACGCGGATAGTCAGGTAGAAAGATCGGGAAACGCCTTCAAGAACATCCTTCAATAGCCGGTCTCGGCTGGAGGCGTCTATGCCGGGCAGATCGCTTAGGGTGACCCACCTGGTCATGGCTACCGGGCCGTCGCGGGGGCCTCCGGAGAGGCGAAATGGCGGCGCTCGGTTTTTTCGACCGCATCCTTGACCATCTCGTCCACAGCGAGCGACTCCTCCAACCGCAGCACCGTATCCAGGTCGGCTTTGGTCTCGGGGTGTTTCGGGACGAAAAGGGTGCAGCAGTCCTGGTCCGGGAGGATCGACGTGGTGAAGGTGCCGATCTCTTGGGCCATATCGACGATCTCTTCTTTGTTATGGCCGATTAGCGGCCGCAGTATGGGCATGCCGGCCACTTGGTCTACAACGGCGATATTCTCCAGGGTCTGGGAAGCCACTTGGCCGCAACTTTCGCCGGTGATGATGGCCTTGGCGCGGTTCTTTCTGGCCAGGGCCTCGGTTATACGCACCATGAACCGGCGGTAGAGCACCACCCGGTAGGACGGCGGGCAGGAGAGGATGATCTGTTTCTGAATCTGGCCCAGAGGCGCCATGAACAGGTTGGACTCGTATTGGTGCCTGGTCAGGTGTTCCACCAGATCGGACGCTTTCTCCATGGAAGTGCGGTCCACCAGGGGATAGCTGTGGAAGTGGACGAACATCGCCTGACAGCCCCGTTTCATCATCTGCCAAGCCGCCACTGGCGAGTCGATGCCTCCGGACAGCATCACGGCCACCTTGCCACTGACTCCCACGGGCAGGCCGCCGTGGGCCCTCACCTCGTCGAAATAGATCAAGAACCCCTTGGTCTGAATATCCAGGTAGATCGAGAGCTCAGGGTTCTTCAGGCTCACCTGGGCGCCGGTCAGGTCCTTAACGAAGGCTCCAAGGTCCCGGTTGACCTCTTCCGAGTTCATGGGGAACCGCTTATCGGCGCGGTTGGTGGTTATGCGGAACGATTCGAAGCTACGGGCTTCCAATAATTCGGGAATCCTGGCCTTGAGGCCGTCCAGGTCCTGGGGCAGGTCGTAAGCTTTGTAGAACTTGGCCACGCCGAAAACCTCTTTGAGTCGGGACTTCACTTCCGGCCAGCAATCTTCGCTGGAGAGGGTCAGTCCCACCATCAATTGGCCTTTCCAGACCTTCTCCACGCCAGCCCCTTTGGTGGCCGTGCGGAGGTTGTCAGTTAGCTTGCGCATGAACCAGGGGCGGTTCTTGCCTTTCAGGGCCAGTTCGTGGGTCTTGACGATGGCGTGTGATTTGAGGTCTTGCATACCCGGCTATTGTACCCGAAAATTCCCTGAATCCTTCCAATCCCAATTTGTTAAAGGGGGAGCTTTTCGTCTCCCCTTTTCGAAAAGGGGGATTTTCGCCTTTCTCCCCAAACCAAAGCCAAGCCAGCAACCAACCCCTAGGCGAAGATCGCTTCCTTGATGGCCAGTATGTCCTGCCGTATCTGGCCGTTTTCGGCAACCTCTCCGGTGATCCTGCCTGCTCCGTGGATCACCGTGGAGTGGTCGCGTCCCCCCAAGAGCCTGCCGACCTGGGTGGGTGAAAGTTCCAATTCGTAGATCAGAAGATACATGGCTATCTGTCGGGCCAGCGCCACCTTCTTGGTGCGGTTCTTGGCCATCAGGTCCCCAACCGACAGGGCGTAGAAGACGGCCACCTGCTCGAAGATACGCTGCGGGTCTATCGTGCGGTCCGCCGTTTCCGGCGCCATCTCGTTCAATATCTGTAGGGTCGATTCCAGGGTGATGTTCACGTTCATCAACTGGGAGTAGGCCACCATCCGGTTCAAGCTGCCCTCCAGCTCCCGCACGTTTCGCTGGACACGCTTGGCGATCAGCTCGATGACGCTGTCTTCCATGTCGATCCGCAATTGGTCCGCCTTGTCGGCCAAGATGGCCATGCGGGTCTCCAGGTCGGGCGGCTGGATGTCGGCTATCAGACCCCACTCGAAGCGGGAACGCAACCGGTCTTCGATGGACGACAGTTCCCGGGGCGGACGGTCCGACGAGATGACTACCTGGTTCCCCGAGTTATGCAGGTCGTTAAAGGTATGGAAGAAGCCCTCGTGGGTCTGTTCTTTGCCGCTGAGGAACTGAACATCGTCGATGAGCAGCACCTGGACCGAGCGGTAGCGACGCCTAAAGTCCTCGGTGGTGCGGTTGCGGATGGCGGTGATAAACTCGTTGGTGAATTGCTCGGATGTCACGTAGAGGACCGACATGCCGCGACTGGCGCAGGTTTTGCCTATGGCCTGTAGCAGATGTGTCTTGCCCAGTCCTGCCCCTGAATGCAGGAACAGCGGGTTGTAGGTCTGGCCCGGGGATTCGGCAACGGCCCGGGAAGCGCTCAGGGCCAGCCGGTTGGACGGCCCAGGCACGAACGACTCGAAAGAATACTTGGGGTTGAAGGACCGCATCTCGAACAGCAGCGGCGCGGTCGGGGTGGCGCTCACAACCTGGCTCGGAGCGGCCGGCGCCTGTTCAACGGCGTAGAAATCGCCTTCAGACCGGACCTTTAATTGGAGCTCGAACTCCCGCCCGGACACTTTGTGGAGAGTCTTTTGGAGGGCGTTGTAGATCCGGCGTTCCAACCACTCCACGGCGAAGGAGTTGGGCGCTTCCACCACGAACACATGGTCGTCGTAGGCCACGCCTTCGGTGAGTTTCAGCCAAGTCTCAAAGGTAGGGCGCGGGAGCTGCAACTGGAGGTTTCCCAACACCGCCCGCCATACCTCACGGGCCGTAGACTCACTCATGAGTCTGCCCCCATTCCAGTTGCAGCTCCCGCACGCTCCCCCCTCATCTTCACTCCCGCCCCTCGAAAATCCGGCGCTTGGTGCGCGCCGGGTTAAATCCTTGATTGTTCAGGTACTCTGTTTCCGGTCTATTTCGAGCGCTAGAGTCCTTAAAACAGGCAATAGGAAACCTAGGGACTTTGACGTCCGAATTGAAAATCGCCATGCCGGATCGGGTACTTGGGGTCGCGGTCAGGTCTTAACAAGACCCGTCCCGTTTGATGCTTAACTGTCAATCTACTGACCACTACGGCAGTGGCCTTCATGTTGGCCGGGTGGGGCTTGGATTCTGTCCAGCACCGGCGGTTCCCATCGTGGTCAGGGTCGGATATTTTTTACTGCCAGTCACCCCAATCGCTTTGGTATTCGGACACTATCAACATCTCCGAGAGAATGTCAACCGTGAATCGGAGCAATTTGGTTTTTTATTATTTTAATGTTTTGACTGTAAAATAGCCCGATCTGAACACGAAAATCCGTACAACCGGCCCATCTTAATACCGCCGGGGCCGCAGCCGTGTCCTGCGACAGGGCCAGAGCACGCCAGGTTCAGCGGGATTTGCCGTGCCTCCACCCGCCATATATAATCGTGTGACCAGCCAGACACGGCGAAAAGTGCGATCGCATAGGCCACGCCAATCATCAAATATTAGACAGGGGGCTTCTGATCGGCCCCCATTCTATTTTCTGAGGAGGCCGGATCAGGTCCGGCCCCAAATCTGGAAAAAGGGAGCAGCAATGCCGAGGAAGCGGACCACCGGCGCCCAGGCCAGCGGCGACTGCGCCATCGCAACACGTTCCAAGACCAAACTCCCCAAAGGGCTCGAAACCGCCGATCTGGTGGACTATTACACCAGACTGGTCCAGGCACGGACTCTGGACGAGCGCATCTGGGCGCTGAACCGCCAGGGTAAGGTGCCCATCGCGGCCTCGAGCCAGGGCCATGAAGCCGCCCAATTGGGCAGTCTGCTGGCCGCTGAGAAAGACGGCGACTGTTTCCTCTTTCCCTACTACCGTGACCTGGCCCTCAAGGTCGCCGCAGGGCTAACCCCGGTCCAGGTGATGATGTCATTCATGGGCAAGGCCGGCGACCCCTACAGCAACGGACGTCAGTTCCCTCTACAGGGAGCGGACCTGCCCCATAAGATCATCCAGATTTCCAACGTGGTGGCCGCTGGACTGACCCAGTCGGTAGGCTACGCTTTAGGTTCCCGCATGTCGGGTGGAGAAACGGTCGTCTTCGTCTATTTCGGCGACGGCGCCACCAGCCAGGGCGAGACCCACGAGGCCATGAACTTCGCGTCCATCCACAAATTGCCGGTGATCTTCATCTGTGAGAACAACCGGTACGCCATCTCGACGCCCCAAACGAGTCAGATGGGCGTTGAAGAAGTGGCCACCAGGTCCGCCGCTTACGGCATGCCCGGCTTCACCGTCGACGGCATGGACCTGATGTCGTGCTACGAGGCCACCAGAGAAGCCATCACCCACGCCCGGGCCCAGGGTCCGGTGCTCTTGGAGATGATGGTGGAGCGCTTCATGTCCCACACCACCGACGACGACGACCGCCGCTACCGGCCCGAGGGCGAGGTTGAAAGAGCTCGAGAAAGAGATCCAGTTATTACTCTGGCGCAGATGCTCATAGATGAAAAGATACTGACCCAAAAACAGGTGGATGCCATCGCCGCCGAGGCTCTCAGAGCTACGGACGAAGCCACCGACATCGCCGACTCATCAAGCCCGCCCGACGCATCGGTACTCCATGAATCGGTATATGGACCCTAAAGCCCGTTAGGTTTTCACAGGAGTAATCTTGGCTGTTAAGAGCGTAATTGAAGCCGTCAGGGAAGCCATCACCGAAGAGATGGCGCGCGACCCAAAGGTCTTTGTCATGGGCGAAGACGTGGGCATCCGCGGCGGTGTGTTCCTGGCCACCCAGGGTCTGGCCAAGGAGTTCGGCAACGATCGAATCATCGACGCGCCACTGGCCGAGGCCTCCATCATGGGCATTGCTCTGGGCGCCGCGTTCCAAGGCATGCGCCCAATTCCCGAAGTCCAGTTCTCAGACTTCGTCTGGCCTTCCATAAACCAATTGATCGGCGAGGCGGCCCGGACTTGCTACGGCACCAACGGCGCAGTACAGGTGCCGATGGTCATCCGCATGCCCTACGGCGGCGGTATCCGGGGCGGCCTGTTCCACTCCCAAAACGTGGAGACCCACTTTTTCCACACTCCTGGCCTGAAAGTAGTGGCCCCCAGCACACCCTACGATGCCAAAGGGCTTTTGAAATCGGCCATCCGCGACAACAACCCGGTGGTGTTCCTGGAGCACAAGAAGACCTACCGGCTGGTGCGGGGCGAGGTGCCCTACGAGGAATACACCCTTCCCATCGGGAAAGCCGACGTCAAACGAGTGGGCGGCAACATCACATTGGTTTCCTACGGCCTGACCCTCCACTATTGCCTCGAAGCCGCCGAAGAACTGGCCGGCGAGGGCGTTGACGTGGAGGTTGTAGACCTGCGAACGTTGACCCCTCTGGACACCGAGACCATTCTCGAATCGGTCAAGAAGACGGGCAAGCTGACCATCGTTCACGAAGACAATATCACCGGCGGAGTGGGTGCTGAGATCGCGGCTTTGGCGGCCGATCAGGCCTTTGAATACCTGGACGGACCGGTCACCCGGATCTGCGGGCCTGACGTCCCAACCATGCCCTTCGCCCAAACTCTGGAAGACGCGTATATGCCCACTGCTGATAAGATCGCGGACGGCCTTCGCAAACTGGCCGCCTACTAAGTGATTGGTACGAACTCATGTCAGTAACAATAGAACTGCCCCACGTTGGCGAATCGGTGGTCGAAGGGACCATCGGCAAGTGGCTCAAGAAACCGGGCGAAACCATCAAACGCTACGAGCCCTTGGTTGAGATAATCACCGACAAAGTGACCATGGAGGTACCCTCGCCGGTCGAGGGCTCCTTGGTCAAGCTGCTGGCCGAGGAAGGCGAGACCCTGCTCATGGGCGCGCCCATCGCCGAGGTTGCCACCGCTGATAGCCCCGAGGGCGCCGAGCCGGAAACCGCCTCCATCGAGGTGGAAACCGCGGCCCCGGACTCTCCGGGAACCACCGGCCAACTCTTGCGGGACGTAACCCCAGTGGGACCCACCGGCGGCGCAGTTGTAGAAAACCTGGAGCCCGCCGGAACTTCGGCAACCGCTCCAGAGCCCCGGCTTGCTCCGGCAGCGCCCGTGCCTACGGTAACCTCGGCTGCGCCTGCGACGCCATCCGGCCAGACACGTCTTTCGCCGGCGGTGCGCCGGTTGGCCCAGGAATATTCGGTAGACGTGTCCCGCATCCAAGGCACAGGAATGGGTGGCCGCGTCACCAGGGAAGACATACTGAACTTCGTGGAGAGCGGCGCAGCATCTGCTCCCGCCGCTGTCCCTGCCCGCCAACTGCACGGTGAGACCTCAGCCGATGGTCAAGAGACCCACCTCACAGTGACCCCGGTGCGCCGTATGATCGCCGAAGCCATGGTCCGCAGCGTTACCGAGATACCCAGCGCCTGGAGCACGGTGGAAGTGGACGTGTCCGGGCTGGTCGCCCTCCGCGCATCGGTCCGGGGCGAGTTCGAGCAGAAGCAGGGCAGATCTCTGACCTTTTTGCCCTTCATAATGAAAGCAGTGGTCGAGGCCCTGAAAGAGGTCCCCACCATGAACGCAACCTGGGGCGGCGACAAGATCATCGTCAAGAACAACGTGAACCTGGGGCTAGCGGTGGCTGCGCCCGACGGACTGATCGTCCCCGTGCTGCACAACGCCGACCAACTCAGCATCGCCGGGCTGGCCGCGGGCGCCAATGACCTGGCAGAACGGGCCAGGACCAAGAAGCTGACCCTAACCGACGTCCAGGGCGGCACCTTCACTCTGAACAACACCGGTGCATTGGGTTCCTACGTCTCTGGGCCCATCATTAACCATCCTGAGGCCGCCATCATGACCTTCGAGACCATCCAGAAGCGGGCCGTAGTCATAGACGACGCAATAGCTATCCGGTCGATGATGAACATCTGCCTGTGTTTCGACCACCGCATCAACGACGGCGCCGAGGCCAGCGGGTTCCTGTCAGCGGTGAAGAACAAGCTGCAAGCCATGGTCCCCGGCATGTCCATCTATTAGGCTGCCACTACCAAATTCCGGAAATAGCAGCCAAAACAATCCGCTCATCCTGAGCCTGTCGAAGGGCCCCGTTTCGGCGCAGCCATGGTTCGACGAACCTCACCACGAACGGTCGAAAGTACCAGACGGTTGTTAACGCGCATGATTGACAGGAAACTCTAACCACCATGCCTCACCCAAACCTCTGCCGCGCCGTCTGGCTCGGCGACATGGACTACCTGGAAGCCCGCGACCTGCAACTGTCGCTGGTGGAGAAGGTCCACTCGGGCCAAGAACCCAACACCATGCTCATGTTGGAGCACTCCCACGTCTACACCAAGGGCCGACTGAGTAAAGAGTCGGACGTGCTGTTACCCGAAGAAGAGCTGGCGGCCAAGGGCATCAACATCTACGAGACCGACAGGGGCGGCCAGGTGACCTACCACGGGCCGGGGCAGTTGGTCGTCTACCCCATAGTGAACTTGAGGGGCTGGGGCGGGCCGGTGAAATACGTCCGGGCCCTGGAGCAGGTGGTCATCGCCACCCTGGCTGAGATGGGCATCACTGCCAACTGCGAGTCCGGCAGCACCGGCGTCTGGACGGACCAGGGCAAGATCGCCGCCATCGGGGTCAAGATCAGCCGGGGCATAGCCTTCCACGGCCTCGCCCTAAACGTAAACACAGACCTCGCCTACTACCAGAACATCATCCCCTGCGGCATCGCCGACCGGCCCGTGACATGCATGGCAGCCATATTGGGCCAGCCGGTAGACATGAAGTTGGTGCGCTACGGGCTGGTCTATCAGTTCGGGCGCGAGTTTGGATGGCGGATGGAGGATGGGGTATTGGCCAAATAGAGCTTCCAATTTCGGATCGGACTCACATTCGCCCGATGTCACCTTGAGTGAAGCGAAGGGTCTGCCAAGTTCATGATTAGCAGGTTCTTCGTCGGCCTGCGGCGCTTGTCAGAATGACATTGCAGGGGGGTGTTCGCTTTCTGTGGCGGGCAGTTGAAAACCCTAAGCCACCGCTCTCCACCCCGCTGAAACAAGGTAATGATCGAGGGCAGCAGCGCTACCAGAAGAACGATCGTGAGGACCAGCGCAGACATCATAATGAGCTTGGGCCTGGCTTTCCCGAGTTCGACTATCGCTGATTGAAAATAATCCAAGGCCCTGACGATACAACGTCTCCGGCTGGCCCAGTGAGTGGGTAATCTATTAACTCAAGCATGGTACGGCAAAGGGCAATTTCGCTTCAAATAGAAATTTGTTAATGTTTCCTGCAAATATAGCCATAAAATTTTCTTCTTTGACACCCACAACCCCCGTTGCTACACTCGCCTGGATTGGGTCTCGAAGCTATCGGAGGTACATGCATGGCAGTGTCGCAGAAGGTCCGGCGATTCATGGAAGAGGGTGGCTGGATCCGGCGCGTCTTTGAAGAGGGGATGGCGCTGAAGGTCCAGATCGGGGCCGAAAATGTGTTCGATATGTCCCTCGGCAACCCTGTGATGGAGCCTCCTCAGGAGTTCCACGACGAACTGCGGCGCCTGGCCAACGCCCCGCTTTCGGGGATGCACCGCTACATGCCCAACCCCGGCTACATGGAGACCCGCCAGGCCGTGGCCGACGCCCTGAAAGAAGAGACCGGCCTGGACTTCTCCGGCAGCGGCGTGATCATGACCTGCGGGGCCGCCGCGGCCGCTAACGTCGTCCTCAAGACGATCTTGAACGAGGGCGACGAAGTGATCATCCTCTCGCCCTACTTCTGGGAATACCTCTATTACATCGACAACCACGGCGGCGTTGCCGTGGTGGCAGCCTGCGACGACCAATTCCAGCCCGACCTGACTGCGATTGAAGCTGCCATGACCGCCAAAACGCGCGCCATCATGATCAACTCACCAAACAACCCCTCCGGCGCCGTCTATTCCGTGGAGAGCATCAAGGGACTGGCAGCATTGCTGGAGCGGAAGCAGACGGAGCACGGCACCGAGATCTTTTTGATCAGCGACGAGCCATACCGGCGCATCATCTTCGACGGCATGACTTTCCCGCAGGTGCTGCCCCATTACGACAACAGTGTGGTGGTCACCTCCCACGCCAAGGACTTGGCCCTGCCGGGGGAGCGCATCGGCTATATCGCAGTGAACCCAAACTACTCCGGCAAAGAGGAACTCGCTGGCGGGCTCTCTTTCTGCAACCGCACGCTGGGCTTCGTCAATGCGCCGGCCCTGATGCAGCACATCGTCCGCAACCTGCAAGGCGTGAGCGTAGACCCAGGGTATTACGAGAAGAAACGCGACTATCTCTGCCAGCACTTGGGGGAGTTGGGCTACGACGTGGTGCGGCCCCAGGGGGCTTTCTACCTGTACCCCAAGGCGCCCATCGAAGATGACGTGGTTTTCTGCCGGACCCTGCTCAACAGCAACGTTCTAGTTGTGCCTGGCCGGGGCTTCGGCACGCCGGGCTACTTCCGCATCTCTTACTGCGTTGAGGACCGGGTATTGGAAGGGGCCGTCGAGGGCTTCGCCCAGGCCATGGCGGCACCACAGTGCTAGGCTTTATTCGAGGTGGGCTTGCTCACGGTAAGCCCGCACCCTTGCCGGTGTTCTTGGGTTAGGTATCACCCAATAGAAGATGGCCGCCAGGCCGTAGATTATGACGAGTGGTACCAGTGCCCATTTGAAGCTGTCCGTATGGTCGAAGATCACTCCCATCCACACCGGCGTGCTCATTGACATGAACTGATCGGGCAGATGCTGCCAACCCCGTAGTGTCGCGTAACTGCGCCGGCCGAAGTAGTCCCCCATGATCGCCCAGGCCAGGGGGTTGGCCGTCTCCGAGAATGCCAGTAGGACCACGAACGCCACGACTTGCCAGATGTTGCCTGAACCGTTCACCAAAGACAGCATGGACAGCGCCCCGCCGATCATGCAGATGGAGCTCAATTTCTTCTTGGACCACCGGTCTCCCAGCCAACCGATGATGGGGATCATCAACAACAGACTGAAGGACATCACGCCGATAAAGGCCACGGCGATAGGTTGAGCGTCGTCTTCGGTGCGCCCCGATCCCATCAGGAACCAGACGACCACTGGCACCATCAAGAACGTTATTCCGGAGTGCACCGTATTCCGCATCCCGACAGCAAGAACGAATATCCAGAATGTGGGGGTCTTCATGGCTTCGGGGGCGGTGAAATCCGGCTCTCCCTCATGGAGTATGGCGGCCCCGTGCCTCTCCATCTCTGGATTTTCTCCCGCCAGCGAGGCCGAGGACCCGATGTCGACCTCGTTCTCCGGAATGGGGTCTCCGTCCGGCCTCAACCCCATGCTCTCGGGGTCACGGCGGATCAAGAATGACATCGGGATGACCACGACCAAGATAACTACACCCGAGATGAAAGCCGCCGGACGCCAGCCGACTCCAAGCACCAAGAACCCCATAAGTGGAGCGATGAGTGTCCCACCGATGGCTGTGCCCGTGCCTGCGATTCCCATGGCCAAGCCCCGGTGCCGCCGAAACCACTGATTGATGGCGGGCATGGTGGCGTTGTTGTACCCCGCCCGAAACCCCAACGAAAGGAGGCCCACAAATACGAATACAAAATAAAGATAGTTCTGAGTAAAAGAGAGCAGGATAAACCCAAGTCCGGAGGTTACACCCCCGAACATCAGGATGGTCCGAGGACCGAAACGGTCGGTCGCCCAACCCATCAACGGGCCCTGGAGCCCACCCTCCATACGGCCCAACATCTCGGCGGTGGCAATAGCTGCTAGGCCAATGCCCAATTCATTCTTGAGGGGAATGAGATAAGAGGTGAAACCCTTGTTGAAAGTGCCGTGCTTAAGGGAGTCCACGCTGGCGGACATGATCGCGATCCACCAGCCGTAGAACATGTTGCCGGGCAACCGCATCTTCTGTGAGATTCTTTCTTTGATCAAATCGGAAGGGTCACTTGGGTCTGAAACGGCCGGTGGCCGCGTGATCGCCGGGTATGGGTGCGTAGTGCAGGCCGGGTCTAGTATACAACCTGTTTTGGCCTCCAGACCCTGTTCAACCGCGTTACCCACCCCAAACGCAACCGGCCCAGCCACTATTGGCTGGGCCGGTGATGGGCGCGTTAGGTGGCTGAGAGCTAGAGGTTTACTACGATGTTGTCCGGGCCACGCGAAAGGATGACTTCAGCAATCTCGTCATAGTTATTACCTTCGATGTGATTAAAGTTGGCCGGCACGAACAGGAAATCTCCGGGCCCAGCTTCGATGTACTCTTTATAATCTTCACCGAAGTACACACCGATGCGTCCCTTGATCACGTAGGCAGCGGTTTCTGCTTCGCCGTGATGGTGGGCGGTCCCATGGTGTTGGCGGCGGCTTCCACCTTGCCAAGCCAGATCTTCGATGCGCCAGCGGTGTTGCCGTCGATTCCGGGGCTGCGAATCATTCCCGGAGTTTGGGCAGTGGTCTCAGGTGACGTTGTGCCGTGGACAAGCTTCATTTCTCTTCCTGCGATTGAAGTGCTCATATCTTCTCCGCATTTCCAAGTAGTTTTTCTGGATGGGCGGGGGCAACGGAGTGGCCGAAAATGATACGCCGCTGGAATGGTGAGTACAACTCATCAACCACCTGGTAGAGTTCATCCTCATGATGGCTACGCTTATCCTGCAAAAACAGCCCACTTATCCACATTCCTGATTCGACCCTCCACGACAGATAATTCAATTCATGGATATGTCATCTCCAGTAAACGCGGCTGCGCCGCCGGACGCTTGATTGGCGTGAGTAACCGTGTTTTACTGAGGCGAATAGATCGAAACCATTCCGGCACGGGAGAATAACCTTGGAAGTCACCAAAAAGATCGCTCAATATGTAGTCAACACCAGCCTGGAGAACTTTCCTCCCGAAGCCATAGTCGCCGCCAAGGCCGCCATCATCGATTGCCTGGGGTGCGCACTGGCCGGATCCAAAGAGCCCTTGGCCGACGTCCTGGTCAACTACCTGAACGACTTGGGCGGCAAGCCCGCCGCGACGGTCATCGGGCGTGGCTTCAAGACCACGGCTCAGGAAGCAGGACTGATCAACGGGGCTATGTCCCACGCTCTGGACTACGACGACATCACCTTTATAACGAAGACCCACCCCAGCGCAGTGCTTATCCCAGCCGCGCTGCCGGTGGCCGAAGAAGTGGGGGCATCGGGCCGTGACATGCTCCTCGCCTACCTAGTTGGATTTGAAGTGGCCTGTTCAGTGGGCGACGCCATCAGCCCGGCCTACTTCGACGATTTAGGCTGGCACCCGACGGGGCCTCTGGGGGCTCTCGGAGCCGCGGCCGCCGCCGCTCGTCTGCTGGGACTGGATGTGGAGCAGACGGCCATGGCCATCTCTCTGGGAGCGTCCCAGTCCTCGGGGCTACGCCAGAACTTCGGCACCATGACCAAGCCCTTCCACGCTGGTCACGCCTGCAAGTCGGGCATCACCGCCGCCAAATTGGTGCGGGGCGGCTTCACCGCGGGCACCGACGCCCTTGAGGGGCGCTTCGGCTTCATGCGCGCCTTTTCCGGCGGCAACGATTATGACCCGGAGAAAGCCGCCGCGTCCTTGGGCGAACGCTGTTTCATGATCGAGTCTGGCATCGAGATCAAGAAGTATCCTTGCTGCGGTAGCGCCCACCTGGCCCTTGACGCCACCAAAGCCCTACAACAACAAGAGATACTGGAGGCTGCCAACATCGAGCGCATCGAGGTGCGGGTGGACTTCGACCCGCCCCGGTCTCTGATCCATTCCCGGCCCAAAGAGGGGCTGGAAGGCAAGTTCAGCATGCAGTACTGCCTGGCCGCCGAGATTCTAGACGGACGCGTCGGCATGGCCAGCTTCACCGACGAGCAAGTGATGCGGCCCAAGGCCCAGGAACTCATCCCCAAGATTGAGATGAAGCGCCATCCAGGCTACGAAGGCCAATTAAGTTGGACCGAAGCCAACCACGAGGTCGAGATACACCTGAAGGATGGAAGGGTGCTGACCCAGCGGGCCGAGCGCGCCACCACCGGATCCCTACGCGGCGCCACATTAGAGGAGGTCCGGACCAAGTATCTGGACACCGCTGCCATAGCCCTGACCTCCGAAAACACCGCCACCACCCTCCAGATGTTGGACAATCTGGAGGACATCGGCCCTGTCGGGCCGTTGGCTGACTTGCTGGGCGGTTAACCTACTGCGCCGTCACCCCGCCGTCGATGACCAACTCTGAGCCGGTCACGAAAGACGACTCGTCGGAGGCCAGGTAGAGCGCGCCGTAGGCGATGTCGTTGGCGGTGCCGATCCTGGCCAGCGCTGTCCTGGAGATCGACGCCTCACGGCTGGTGGCGTCGGGCCAGACTTGGTCTCCCATGTCGGTGTCGATGGGTCCGGGATGAATGGAGTTGGCCCGGATGCCCTCGGCCGCGTATTGAACAGCCGTCGACTTGGAGAAGATGCGCACCGCGCCTTTTGACGCGCTGTAGGCCGCGCTGGTTTTGCTTCCCACCAGTCCTGCTGTGGACGAGATGTTGACGATGGAGCCGCCGCCCGCCTTCCGCATCTCTGGTATGGCTGCTTTGGTGCCCAGGAAAACTCCCTTGGCGTTCACATCTATGATGTCATCCCATTGCTCGGAGGAGGTTTCCATCACGTGGCCCCGCCTCCAGATGCCCGCATTGTTGACCAGGATATCCAATTTCCCGAAGCTGGCCACCGCCGACTGTACTGCGGAGTCCCATTCATCCTCGTTGGTCACGTCCAGGTGCACGTAGATCGCATCGCCTCCAGCCTCGGCTATCTCGGCCGCAACGGCTATCCCTTCCTGGTCAGTCACGTCCGCCAAGATTACCTTGGCGCCCTCCTGGGCAAACATCCGGGCTTCCGCGGCGCCCTGGCCCCGGGCCGCCCCGGTGATAAGCGCTACCTTTCCTTCTAAACGCATTTGACTCTCCCCTGGGTGTATTTCTGTCGCATTTTCCTTTCAGAGGAGCAGTCTACCTCAAGAGGGTAATAGGCTCAATATCAGAGCGGGATTCTAGACTAAAACTATTATTAGTTAGTTATTGACAACGAAAACCCACCACGACTAATATATGAGACTAGAATTATAGGTCGACAGGTGCCTTGTATTTACCCATACCCAGGGATACAAATCCGGTATGTCTCACATTTAAAGAGCATCACCGAGTAATAGGAGCAACATGAGTGACCAAGATATCGCCTTAATGGCCCACCTTATGCGCCGGGCTGGCTTTGGCGCGACCCGCGACGAACTTGAGGCCCGAGTAGCCAAGGGTTACGAAGCCACGGTAGAGGAACTTCTCAGCTCTGAAGAGCACGAAGAACTCAGCCGCGACGAGATGCAGCGTTTCCATCCCTGGACCTGGCGTCCGGGAACGCTTCCTGGCATGGGCGCCGCTGAGTGGCTGCACGACTTGGTGAACACCAAGCGTCCCCTGGAAGAGAAGATGTCCCTTTTCTGGCATGGCATCTTCGCCACCGGCGTCTCCAAAGTAGACCACTACGACGACGTCATGGACATGATTGTCAAATTCCGCCAAAAGGGCATGGGCGACTTCCGCGAGCTGCTCCTTGAGATGGCTAAAGACCCAGCCATGATCTACTGGCTGGACAACAACGACAACCACGCCGACGCTGTCAATGAGAACTGGGGCCGCGAGCTTCTGGAACTCTTCAGCATGGGCGTGGGCAACTACACCGAGGACGACGTTCGGGACTGCTCCCGCGCCTTCACCGGTTGGACCATCGAACCCAAGCTGCCACGGGGCCCCATCGGCCGCCACGACTGGTTCTTCGAGTACCGCGACGAAGACCACGACGACTCCGACAAGACTTTCTTGGGCCACACCGGCAACCACAACGGCGAAGACATCATCCGCTTCATCAGCGAAGACCCGGCCTGCGCGCGCTTCATCGCGCGCCACCTCTACAGCTTCTTCGTAGCCGACGAGGTCCAGGTCCCGGCTTGGTCGGTGACTCCGCCCCGCGACCCCGAAGCCGTTGACCTGCTAGCCAACACCCTGCTGAACAATGGATACGACATGCGCACCACCCTGCGTGTGCTGTTCAACTCCGACTTCTTCAAGAACTCCCGCTTCGAGCGCCTGAAGAACCCCACCGAAGTGGTGGTTGGAACTCTTCGGATGGTCGGCGGTGCCGAGTTCCCGGCCCCCGGCATCGGCGACCTGTCCCGTCAGCCCAACTACATGGGCCAGGACCTGCTCAACCCGCCCAGCGTTGAGGGTTGGCACACGGGCGCCGAGTGGATCAACAGCGGCTCCCTGATGCGCCGGGTGAACTTCACAGCCGAATTGGTTGGCGACGTTTCCCGCCCCGGTATCAGGAACATGGTCGACCGGATGATTGCCAAGGGCGAGACCTCACCCGAGGCCGTGGTCAACGGCGCCTTGGACTTGATGGGTCCCCTGGAAGTTAATTCCGAGAGCCACGTCGAGTTGGTCGGCTTCGTTAGCGAAGGCGGCGACTTCTCTTGGAAATCAGCTGACGACATCGAGAAATCCACGGTCCGCGTATCCGAGCTCCTTCAATTGATAGTCTCGCTGCGCGAGTACCAGTACGCCTAATCCGACCGTACGCCTTAATATCAGGAGATAGCTAACAGATGACTAGCACAAAGAAAGATCCGGTTCTGGTCGTATTTCAGTTGTCGGGGGGCAATGACTACCTAAACACGGTTATTCCCTACGCCAACCCGATCTACCGGGACGCCCGCCCCACCGTTGGTATCGCCGAAGACCGCGTGATCAAAGTTGACGATCACGTTGGTTTCCACCCCGAGATGGCGCCCCTGAAAAAGGTCTATGACCGGGGTGACATGGCCATCATCCATGGCATCGGCTACCCCAAGTCCCCTCGCTCGCATTTCCGCTCGATGGACATCTGGCACACCTGTGAGCCCATCCAGTTGGGAACCGAGGGTTGGCTGGGCCGCGCTACCCGCGACTTGGACCCGCAAAAAGAGAACGTTCTGACCACGGTCAGTTTCGGTCCCTCCCTGTTCCGGGCCCTGGCCCTGCCTGGCACGCCGGTTGCGGTTGTCGACGACCTCGACAATTACGGCCTGCTCACGGGCATCACTGAGAAGGAACAGCGGAACAAGATATTGGACCGCTTCGCCCGGATGTACTCGCCGGCCATTGGCAGCAGCGCCGTCATGGACTACATGGGCCAGACCGGCCTGGACACCCTGGAAGGCGCCGACATCCTGAACAAAGCCCCTGGGATGTACTCCTCCAACGTTGAGTACCCCGACACTCCCATCGCCAAGAAGTTGAAGGGCATCGCCCAGGTGCACATGGCCAACTTCGGCACCCGCGTCTTCTACGTTGACCACGGCAGCTTCGACAGCCACTCCAATCAGAATGGCATGGCCGACAAGCTGTGGAAGGACGTTTCCGAGGGACTGGACGCCTTCTTGGACGACCTCCGGGAGCACGACGTCAGCGACAACGTTTCGGTCCTGATGTTCACCGAGTTCGGACGGCGGACCCATGACAATGGTTCCGGCACCGATCATGGCGCCGGTGGGGCCGCCTTCATGTTCGGCGACGCCGTCAAGGGCGGACAATACAGCGAATTCCCGTCCATGAAGTCCGAGGACTTGGAACAGGGCGACGTCGTACCCAATTACGACTTCCGCGGCCTGTACACCACCGTCTTGGAGGACTGGATGGGCCTGGACGGCAAGCCCATCGTCGATGGCAGCTTCGAGAAACTGCCCATCTTCGCCTAGACTGACCAACCGGCCAGTCAAAATAGATCAATACGGGCGGCGCATGCGCCGCCCGTTATCGGATGCCCTAGCATTAAATCGCTAGCGCGAACTAGGCGGGGCGTCACTATACGGAGGTAAATAATGCTTACGGAAACAGTGGCAGGCAGGACATACGACTACAGCCACAACGTTGGCCGCGGCTCCCAGTCTGGAATGGGCTTCAACTGGCCCAACTCCATGACCTTCACCCCCGACGGCACCGTCTACATCTCCAACCGGGGTAGTGAGAGCATCAGCAACGTTGGCTGGAACCGCACCGGCGTAGGTCAGCGGATATCCAAGGTCACCATCGGCCCCGAGTGGGGCGATGAAGAGTTCTTGGGTGAATTCAGCAGATACGGCGACGACGACGGCCAACTAATCTGGCCCGCCGGTATCGCCTCAAATGACAAGGGCGAGGTGTTCGTTACTGACGAATGGCTGAACCGCGTGTCGGTCTTCGACAAGGACGACAACTTGGTCCGCTTTTTCAACACCGTTCAAGACGGTGACGGCGACACAAACGGCGCCGCTGGCATCGCCATCGCCGCCGACGGCACCATCTACGTCAGTGACAGCCGGAGCCATCGGGTCCGGATGTTCAAGAGCGACGGCACGTTCATCAAGTCCTTCGGCTCCAAGGGCGTGAGCGACGGACAATTCGATGGCCCCTGGGGTCTCACCGTAGACAACAAAGGCAAAGTCTACGTTGCCGACTTCAACAACCACCGGGTCCAGAAGTTCTCTGCCGATGGCAAGTTTGAACTTCAGATCGGTCGCCCCGGCAACAAACGCGGCGACCTTAACGGCCCCACCGACGTGGCTGTCGACCCAGAAGGCGACATCTATGTCTGCGACTGGAGCAAGAACAACTGGGACCGCGGCCGAGTGCACATCTTCACCGCCGAGGGCCAGTTCTTGACTGCTCTGGTCGGTGACGCACAGCAGCTTTCCCAATGGGCGCAGATGACCGTCGACGCCAACGCCGACTACGCCAAGCGCCGCCGGGAAGTTCGCACCACCGAGCCGGAATGGACGTTTGCCCAGCCCACCGCAGTGGAATGGGACTCGGCCAACAACCGCCTGATGGTGGCGGACACCCAACGCAGCCGCCTGCAGATCTACAAGAAGCAGTCCGGCTACCTGGTGCCGCAACTCAATCTCTGATTCCGGAAACCACCGGCTTCAGATTATCTAGTATCAACCGAACCTTGGCGGAGCCGTAACGGCCTCCGCCAAGGTTATTTTTAGCCATAGAAAACCCGATTCCAAAACTCGGCGGCGATACGACTTTTATGCCTGAACCTATGAGCCGGGAAGCCCAAGTTGGTTTCCTCAAGATGGCGGAAGAGCAACCGGACATGACCTGCGCGGACACTCCGGTTGCGATACTGGAAGCCGCCTCCGCTGAAGCCGAGCCGACCCCGTTCATGGAGGAGTATTTCGCCATCGGCCACGGAGCATGGTTGATGTTCAAGCACGGACGCCGCATAAGCTTGCCTCAAAACCTGATGGACCGCGCCATATTAGTTCTCTGGAACCGAGCCTGCCTCCTAGACACCGACCGCCTGCTGGGCCAAACCAGCCCCGACGCCGGGAAACCCTTTTTTAGCGACGAGGGGTTGTATTAGTAGCGACCAACTGACAGCTTTCACCTCTTAGAGGGGTTTTCCTCCCTCGCACGAGCTAACACCCACGACAACCAGGAGTAAACTATGGCCGAACAGTTCAACTATAACAGCCTATTCTCGGCGAATTCGCGGGATACCGCTCCGGGCAACGTCCGGCACTCGAAGTATGATTTTGCCGTGGCCTACCCCGACCCGGCCAACCTGCCATTGGAAGAGCTGATCGAGTCCGTGAGGGCTGGATTTGAGCGTGAAGGACGCGACTTGGCGTACTACTCCTCCCCCTCCGGCGACCCAGAACTGCGGAAGCTGGTGGCCGAGAAGTTGGCCCGCGAGCGCAACATGAATGTGACCGCCGACGATATGGTCCTGACCTCCGGGTCCGGCGAAGCCATCGGCATCCTGATCCAGGCCCTGACCGACCCCGGCGACGTGGTGCTGGTTGAAGAGTTCGTCTACCTGGGAACCCTAAACCAGATGCGCCGCTACGGGGCAGACGTGGTTGGGGTCAAGTGCGACGATGACGGAATCATTCCCGAGGATCTGGACTCGGTCATCACGGAACAGATCGGCAAGGGCAACAACGTCAAATACCTGTACACCATCCCCGCCTTCCAGAACCCCTTGGGCTGGACCATGAGCCTGGAACGGCGCAAGCAGGTACTGGAAGTCACCGGCAAGCACGGCATACCCATCTTTGAGGACGACTGTTACGCCGACCTCCGCTTTGAGGGCGAAGACGTGACTTCGTTCCACTCTTTGGACGACACCGGCCGGGTAGTCTACGCCGGGTCATTCTCCAAGATCATCGCCCCTGGCATGCGCATGGGCTACCTGGTGGCGCCGAAGCCGGTGATCGCCCGCGCCTGGAGTTTCAAGTCAGGCGGCGCTGTGAGCCAATTCACCGCCCTGGCCATCGCCGAGTTGATGAAAGGCGGCCTGGAACACCACATAGAGGTGCAGAACCGAGCCCTGGCGGCGAAACGAGACGCCATGGTGGCCGCCCTGGGAGAGAATTTCGGCAGCGCTGTGGAATGGACCGTTCCCCAGGGTGGGCTATATTGCTGGGTGAAGTTCCCCGAGGGCACCGACTTGGCCGCCGTTCAGGAAGAGATATTCCAGGAGGGAGTCAGCTACTACAACGGCTCCCAGTTCTCACCCACGGGCGAGGGCTCCAACTACGTGCGTCTCTGCTTCGGTCACCCGTCCGTAGAGACCATCCATGAAGGAGTGGCCGAGTTCGCCAGGATACTGGACCGGAAAAAGGTTTTTCCCGGATAGGGAAGGTCCCCATCTCCGACTACCTGGAGAGCCTCGACGCCATCGGGCCTAACCTTCTCCCTTACGAGGGGGAAGGGACTTCAGGTTGTTCCGCTCATGGTGAGCCTGTCGAACCACAAGTACTGGCTAGGCCATTTTCGAAACCGGTAACCTGGCCAGTGCGGCCCTTCGACATGCTCGGGACGAGCGGGCTGGGGTGGGGAGATCACATAACTAGAAATACGAAAAGGGCGGGTTTTTGACCTGTCCCTTTGTTGTGAACGCGATAACCTGATCTACTCGTACGGCATCAACTCTATGGCCAGGCCGTTGGGGTCTTTAACGTAGAACGAGCCGCCCACTTCTTGGTATTTGATCTTGCCCCGGTTGCACCGCCCTTTGATCTCTAGAAAGATGTCCTTGGCGATGGGCAGGGCAATGCGCGTCAGTTGCCTACGCCCTCGGGCGCCTTCCGCTGCAGGCGGGGCACGTGGGGGAAGTCGAAGAACGCCAGGGACATGCCGTTGCCGATGGCCACGTTCATGTGGGTCGATTCTTCCACGTCCCGGTTGGGAGCTATCGAATCACTGGCATGTCCATGATTTCGTCATAGAACTTGGCTGTTGTTTCCAGGTCTTTGGCGAACACTGCTATGTGGTTCACGCCTTGGGTTGGGCCGTCTTTCCCGCCCTGAGGTATCAGGCTGTGCAGCCGCTCCCGCATTGCTTCTGTCTTGCTATTTGACGAGGTCATGTTCATGCCTACTGGCTTCCGGTTGGTTGGGGTTCTCCAAGTCTAGGATAGAGATCAGTCTGCCGTAGCCGATGAACTGCCCGGTTATCATGCCAAGCTCGAAAATCTCAGGGTCCGTGAACTCGGCCCGAAGGAGTTCGAAGAAGTCGTCGTCCATGCTGTGGTGGTCAGTGGCCATCAGCTGGGCGAACTCGATGGCCAGTTTCTCGCGGCCTGTGATGTCCGCGCTCTCAAAGTCGGCCAGGCTGGCGACCATCTCCTCGGTCATTCCTTGCTGCACCGCCGGCACAGCCCTGCCCAGCTTTCAAGTTGCGCAGCCGTTCAGGTCGGCAATTTTAAGGCGGACCAGCTCCTTCAGTCTCTGCTCGAGCAGCCCTTCCAGCTTCAGGGGACCGTAGAAATCCCAGAAAGCCTCGTAGGCTCCCGGCAGGTTACCCGCCGCCTGGAAGATGGCCGGGTTCAGTTTATGAGCTTCAGCTCCCTTGGCGATCTTCCGAAGCCCGGGAGTCAACTCCTCCGTAGGCACCAACCTGATCCGAGCCATCTCCAACTCCTAGTCACGACTAAGCAAACCAAGTTCGTCCACATTGACGCCTCAGTAAACCCGGCTACGCCGGTTAGGCTACTGGGCGGTTGGTTACTGCGGCATCTACCTTTCTTGGGATGAACTGGCCGCTGCCGACAGCGGCTTTGAACTCGCGGTTGTCCACCACCACGTTGCCCCTAAGAATCGTGGTCACGGGCCAGCCGTCGGCCTCGAACCCTTCCCAGATGCTGTAGTCGGAGATGTGGAAATCGTCCATGGTCAGCTTGCGCTTGAAGCTCGTGTCTATCAGCGTGATATCGGCGTCGCTGCCCGGAGCCAGCACGCCCTTGCGAGGATAGAGGCCCATGATCTTGGCGGCGTTGGCCGACGTTACATCCACGAACCGCTGCAGGGACATACCGCGGCGGGAGACACCCTCGCTGTAAGTCACACCCATGCGGGCCTCGGCCCCGTTGTGCCCGCCGGTCACGTCAGAGACCGTGCGGCCAGAGATCTTAGTCTCCCAGGACGTGCAGTACTCATCAGTGGCCATGGTGCTAAGGCCGTTGTTCACGATGCCGTCCCACAAAGACTGGCGGTCGGCTTCCGACTTCAACGACGGATAGGTGTGGTACTTCATGCCGTTTTCTTCTTTATAATCATCGGAGCTGAAGCAGCAGTAGTTGTGGAGGGTCTCGCCGTAGACCGGGCGGCCGTTGGAACGCGCCTCCAAGATGGCCTGGAGTCCCTGTGTGGCGCTGACGTGGACGAAGTAGACCGGTGCGCCGGTCCATTCCGCGACCCGGAGCACCCGACGGAAGGAAACATCCTCCGACTCAGCGCTATGGACCAGGTGCATGTTGTACCACTCAGTCGTCTCTTCCCGGGCCAACTTCTGGTACATGTGCTGCACCATATCGTCGTCCTCCGAGTGGACCAGCAGCATGGCGTTCATGCGCTGGACTTCCTCCATCAGATCGTGGAGGTGGCCGGTGCCCACCATGCGTGGCTCACCGGTGGTCGCCGGAGGCCGGATGTTGGTGGTGAATATTTTCAGGCTGGGGAAGCCGTCTTCCACGGCCTCGTGCAGAGAGCCCAGAATCTCCGGGGGGATAGCGCCCAAGAGCATCAGATGGTGGGCGTAGTCGGCGTAGGAATTCCCCTGCCAGACTTCGGTCCTTTCCTGGATGGCCTGGGGGATGTCGATGCCGGGATACTGAATGGCGAAGTCCATTAACATGGTGGTGCCGCCGATCAGCGCCGCGCGGCTAACCTCATCCGGAGGGGCGGTTTTCAGGTCGCCGTGGCCCATGATGGGCGCGGAGATGTGCGCATGGGGTTCGATACCGCCCGGCACCACCACCATCCCCTTGGCGTCGATTACACGACCAGCCTCATCGGGTAGAGCACCCGGAGCAGCCACGGCCACTATCTTTTGACCTTGAATCGCAACATCCCATTCGCCTATTCCCATGGGAGTTACAACTTGTCCCCCTTTTATGACTAGGTCCAGCATCAGCGCGCCCTCCTGAATATCCGCATATTCGAGCATACCCAGACTCGATAACGGAGTTTAGCACATAGCCGGAGGCACGGCATCAGGCATAAAGACAGTGCGGAATAGGTCGGCCGAATAAAGGGAGTGCGCGTTGGGTCCGTTAGTCGCCGGCGTGGATATGGCCGGCGTGTGAGGCGCCGGGCAACTCATCTTCCCAGTTGGGCAGGAGCTCTTTCTTGGTCGTAGGCAGCACGATGATGCTGATCACACCGATCAGACTGAGAACCAACGAAAGGCCCATGGTAGCTTCGAAGTTGCCGGTTATGTCCCTCAGTTGGCCGCCGATCAGAGCCCCGGCGGCCATACCCACGCCTGCACCCATCATCTGGTATCCGTAGGTGGTACCGATGGGGCCGCTGCCGTAGTATTGACGGTTAATGATCGGGAAGGCGCTCATCTCGCCTCCGAACCCGATGCCGAAGAGCACCGCAAACAGGTAGAACTGCCACGGGTCGTGGGCGAAGAACAGCAGGAATATCGGCGCGACCTGCAGGAAAAAACAGCCGGCCATGGCTGGTTTACTCCCCATCCGGTCGGCGATGACAGGGACTGCAAACCTCGTGATGGTGCTGGTCACAGTCATGGTCACGAAAGCTCCTGCCGCCAACTCCTTGGAAACGCCTTGGTCTTCAGCCATTGCCACCAGGTAAACCAGGACGATGGCATGTCCGGCGCAACCCCAAAAATGTATCCCGATCAGGTTCCAAAAAGCGCTCGTCCGCTGTGCCTGCTTGATGAACACTTTGGTCCGTACTTTTGCGACCTCTCCTGTCTGGACTGCCTTGATCGGCTCGTCATCCGGAGCCCCTAAGGCCCGCACGCCGATCTGGGCGGGCTCGTTGTAAAAGAACTGGACCAACACTAGGATGATGAGCCCGCCCATGATGCCAGGAATCCAGAACGCCGCCCGCAGACCATCGATCCCGCCGCCAAAAGCCTGGATGATTAGCAGCATGATTGGCACCGCCACCAGCGGGCCGATTCCCTGTGACGACTGAAGCAGTCCCATACCGGCGCCTAGATGTTTCCTGAACCATATGGTGACGGCAGCGGTAAGCGGCACCTGGAATATCCCCATCGAAGCGCTCAGAATTACGCCAAAGAACAGGTAGAACTGCCAAAGGTTCTGCATGAACCCGGTCAGGACCATCCCGACGATAAACAAAAGAGCGCCCAGCCGCATGGTCCACCGGACTCCATAACGGTCTCCAAGCATCCCAGCGGGGGGACCGAACAAGCCGGATACGATCCATTGGATGGCAAAACCCAGTCCTACGGCGCCATAGCTCCAGCCGAAGGAGTCGACTAGGCGGGGGATCAGGATGCTGGAAGACGAGCGGAAGGACGAGCTGAACAACCGCATGACAGCGCCGACAAACACGATGACCCAAGCGTAATGGATGGGCCGGCCGCCCACGGCTAAGCTAGAAGGTTTGAGGCTTAATTTTGCCATTCTGTCCTATCTGATTTTGGTTGCCGTGCCCAGGGCGTTGCTGGTGAGGTTCTCTACCTTAGTAAGCGGCCACACCGTCACTACACCGTGCACACACAGATGGATGTATACTTCCAAGCATATAATTCAATACTACGCCGCCGGAACTATAACATCTTTGGATGTTAGCCCATAGGGCTATTAAATCGAAGGGTAATCGCCGGGCAAAAAATTTGGCCTCGGGTCCAGGTGGCGAAAACCACTGAAATCCCTAGGCCATTACGTTGACATTGTAGCAAATACTTGTATAATTGATGTTTACTAGTGCGATGCCTCATGTGACGAATTCGTTCACCACACTTGATTTTAGCCTTCCTCCAGCAATCACTTTCGCCGCGTACACTCGCGCCTCAGGCATTCGGCCGCCCGGCCAATCGCGTCCACACACCTTAAGGAGTTAGTAAATGGCTCTGCCTCCTGTTCTGAAAGGGCAATCTGTGCAACTGCCCGACGTCAAGACCTATGCTCAGATTCCGCAGATAATTGACGTCCCCAATCTGATCCAAAGTCAGATACAGTCTTGGGATTGGATCAAGGCTGAAGGCCTAACCGAAGTTTATCAGGAAATCTCACCAATTGCCGATTACACCGGCAATAAGTACGAGCTACATTTCCTAGAGCACTACTTCCGCGATCCCAAATATTCACCCCAACAGAGCAAGGAGCGGGAGATCACCTACTCCCAGCCTCTCTATGTGAAAACACGCCTGGTGATGAAAGAGACCGGCGAGATTAAGGAACAAGAGATTTTCATGGGCGACATCCCGATGATGACCAACAACGGCACGTTCATCATCAACGGCGCCGAACGCGTCGTGGTAAGCCAGTTGGTCCGGTCGCCGGGCATCTACTTCGTCTTAGAGCGCAACGCCATTAGCAACCGCAACTTATGCTCGGCCAAGCTGATTCCGTCTCGCGGCGCCTGGCTCGAATTCGAGACCAGCTCCAAGGACATCATCTCCGTCAAGGTTGACCGGAAGCGCAAGGTCTCTGCGTCCACCTTCCTCCGCGCCCTGGGCGTGGCGGACGACGACGATATGATGAAACTGTTCTCCGACATCGACACCGACGAGACTCACAATTACATGCAGACCACCTTGGACAAGGACCCCATTCTTGAACCCAAGGATCTGAACTTCAAAGAAGACGACCTACGTTCTCTCTGGGAATGGCTCCACGAAGACAAAGACTTCGACGGTGACGCCGCGCGGCGCATCGCAGCCGCCCAGATCGAGTTCTACCGCCGCCTGCGGCCCGGTGAGCCTCCCAGTTTGGAGAATTCCCGGACCTTGATTCGGAACTTGTTCTTTGGTCCCCGCCGGTACGACCTTGGCCGGGTGGGCCGCTACAAGTTGAACCGCCGTCTCGGACAAGCCACCAATAACGACCTGATGACCTTGAGCCTGGACGACGTAGTGTCGGTGATTCGCACTATGGTCCGCATCAACCAGGGCGAAGGCCGCCCCGACGACATCGACCATCTGGGCAACCGCCGCGTCAGAGCGGTGGGCGAACTAGTGCAGAACCAGGTCCGGGTGGGACTGCTCCGCATGGAGCGCATGGTCAAAGAGAAAATGACGCTGGTGGACCCCGAAGCCGCCGCACCACAAGGGCTGGTTAATATTCGCCCCGTGGTCGCCGCGGTCAGGGAGTTCTTCGGCGGTTCCCAGTTGTCTCAGTTCATGGACCAGACCAACCCTCTGGCAGAGTTGACTCACAAGCGCCGTCTCTCAGCCCTAGGCCCTGGCGGACTATCCAGAGAACGGGCCGGGTTCGACGTGCGGGACGTTCACTTCTCCCACTACGGCCGTATCTGCCCCATCGAGACACCTGAAGGCCCCAACATCGGCCTGCTTAGCTCCCTGGCGTCATTCGCCAGGATTAACCCTTACGGCTTCATCGAGTCGCCCTATAGAAAGGTGTTCAAGACCTTAACCAACGACTCGGACGACCTGAAAGGCAGGACGGTCACCCAAGCCGTGCTGGACTCAGACGGCAAGACCATCGTGGGCAAGGGCCGGGCCATCGGGGCCAACAAGATGAACGCCCTGAAACAACTGCCCAAAAACACCGTCATTAACGTACAACCCTTCGTCGCCGCCCGAGACGATGAAGTTATTTACCTGTCTGCCGACCAAGAAGAGGACTTCTATGTCGCCCAGGCCAACGCGGAATTGGACCGCTTGAACCAGTTCGTACAGGACCGCGTTGAGCTCCGGGTAGGTGAGGAATACACCCAGGAAGCGGCGGACCTGATCGACTACATGGACGTTTCGCCCATGCAGATCATGAGCGTGTCAGCCGCGCTTATCCCATTCTTGGAGCATGACGACGCCAACCGGGCCCTGATGGGGTCCAACATGCAGCGTCAGGCTGTGCCTCTACTACGGCCCCAAGCCCCGGCAGTCGGCACGGGTATTGAAAGCCGCGTGGCGCGGGACAGCGGACAGTTGGTTCTCTCCGAGGTCGCCGGCGTCGTAACCTCGGTTACAGGCCGTGAGATCATAGTGACCGACGAAGACGGTGAGGAACACACTCACCCCGTCATCAAGTTCTCCCGTACCAACCAGGGCACCTGCTTCGACCAACGGCCCATCGCCACCAAGGGCGACGTCGTTGACGTTGGCAGCGTATTGGCCGACAGCTCATCCACTGACCACGGCGAACTGGCCCTGGGCCAGAACGTGCTGGTAGCCTTCATGTCCTGGGAAGGGTACAACTACGAAGACGCCATCATCGTCAGCGAACGCCTATACCGCGACGATTACTTTACCTCCATCCACATCGAGAAGCATGAGATGGAAGCCCGGGAGACCAAGTTGGGTCCCGAAGAGATCACCAGGGACATCCCCAACGTTGGGGAGACCAGTTTGCGTGACCTGGACGAGTTCGGCATCATCCGTGTCGGAGCCGATGTTGGTCCCGGAGACATCCTTGTAGGCAAGGTCACTCCCAAGGGTGAGACCGAGCTGACCGCGGAGGAAAAACTCCTGCGCGCCATTTTCGGAGAGAAATCCCGAGACGTTAAAGACACTTCCTTGCGCGTGCCCCACGGGGAGCGTGGCAAGGTTATCGACGTTAAAGTCCTAACCCGCGAGAACCGGGATGATCTGTCGCCGGGCGTGAATGAGGCCGTCAGGGTCTGGATAGCCCAAACGCGGAAGATATCCGTTGGAGACAAGATGGCCGGCCGCCACGGTAACAAAGGTGTGGTAGCCAGGATATTGCCGGAAGAGGACATGCCCTACATGGCCGACGGCACGCCTGTGGACATCATCTTGAACCCGATCGGCGTTCCCTCCCGGATGAACCTAGGTCAGGTGCTGGAAACCCACTTGGGTTGGGCCGCCCGCGGCCTGAACTTCCGGGCCAATACCCCCGTGTTCGACGGCGCTGGGGACCCAGCCATCGAAGATGCTCTAGCTCGCGTGTGGTTCACTGAACAAGCAGGCGCCACCAGCATCGGACCGGCCGACGGCTCGCCCGAGGTTGATTATCCTCAGGTTGACCGCTGGCTGGAAGAGAAAGGCTACAACCCAAGAGAGATATTCGACGAGACTAAATTCGGCGCGGCCCAAGAGGCCTGTCTCCGGATGTGGCTCACCGACGAAGCCGGTGTCGAGGCCAAAGAGATGAGCCTGGACGAGATGCGCAGGACAGCCATCGACGTACACCGGGAACGGCGTATCGCGCCGCCTACCTTCGGCAAGTTCGAGCTCAGCGACGGACGGACCGGCGAGAACTTCGACCAATTGGTCACCGTGGGTAGTATCTATATCTTGAAGCTCATCCACTTGGTGGAAGACAAGATTCACGCGCGCTCCACCGGCCCCTACTCCATGATCACCCAGCAGCCCCTGGGCGGAAAAGCCCAGTTCGGCGGGCAACGCTTCGGTGAGATGGAAGTGTGGGCTTTGGAAGCCTATAGCGCAGCCTATAACCTGCAAGAAGTGCTGACGGTCAAGTCCGACGACGTCGCCGGACGCGTCAAGACCTATGAAGCCATCGTCAAGGGTGAACCCATCGGTCAGCCGGGTGTGCCGGAATCCTTCAACGTTCTGCTCAAGGAACTCCAGAGTTTAGGTCTGGCGGTTGAGCTGTTGGACGAAGAAAAACGGTCTCCTATGTCCCAGAACATTTCAGATGAAACCGATCTATTCCAGGCGCTGGAGACGATTTAATGGTCAGGATGGTAGATAGGGCGGAAACTCCGGGGACTAACTTCAATGCGATCCGCATCTCCATTGCATCCCCTGAACAGATACTCAACTGGTCTCACGGCGAGGTAACCAAGCCTGAGACCATCAACTACCGCACATTGCGTCCGGAGAAGGACGGTCTCTTCTGTGAGAGGCTGTTCGGCCCCACCAAGGACTGGGAATGCTTCTGCGGCAAGTACAAGCGCATCCGCTACCGCGGTGTGATCTGCGACCGCTGCGGAGTTGAAGTCACGCGTTCCAAGGTTCGCCGGGAGCGCATGGGGCATATCCGCTTGGCCGCCCCCGTGGCCCACATCTGGTTCAGCAAGACCACGCCCAGCCGGCTGGGTCTGCTGTTGGACCTGTCTCCCAGGAACCTGGAGCGGGTGCTTTACTTTGCCCAGCACATCATCGTGGCTGTGGACGAAGACGTGCGCCTGGAAGCCATTGAATTAGAACAGGCCAAGTTCGACTTGGAACTGAAGAAAGCGCGCCGGCAGGCCGAGGCCCGCACCGAAACGCTAAAAGAACGTTTGGGAGGCGCCGAAGCAACGGCTAACGAACCTGTCACTGAGGACTCTGCAGAAGAGTCTGGTGAAGAGGCAGCTGCCGCCGAAGACGTAGTCGAAGAGACCGTCGCCGAAGTCACCGAAGAGACTGGTGGCGTCGATGAAGACGCTCCCGTTCTGCTGGAAGAGCCACAAGTTGAGATGGATCCGGTTGCCATCCAAGCAGAGATCGACGCCGTCGCCGACCTATTGGCCACGGAAGAAGGTCAATTGGAAGAGCAACTCAAGGCCGCAATCGACGAGCTAGAAGACCTGCGCATCCACAAGCTCATCGCCGAGACCCGCTACCGGGAACTGAAAGAGGCTTACGGAGACGTGTTCGAAGCGAACATGGGCGCCGAGGCCATCTTGGCCATCCTGAAAACCACCAACCTGGAAGCCCTCAGAGACCAACTGGTCAATGAGGTGCATTCCACCTCCGGCCAACGGCGGAAGAAAGCCATCAAGCGCCTGCGCGTGGTGGAGTCCTTCCGGAATAGCGGCAACCGCGTTGAGGACATGATCCTCTCCGTGTTGCCCGTGCTGCCTCCTGAGTTGCGCCCCATGGTGCAATTGGACGGCGGACGGTTCGCCACCAGCGACCTGAACGACCTCTACCGCCGCGTTATCAACCGCAACAACCGGTTGAAGAGACTCATGTCTCTGGGCGCGCCAGAGATCATCATCCGCAACGAGAAACGGATGCTGCAGGAGGCGGTCGACGCACTGATTGACAACGGCCGCCGGGGCCGCCCCATCCAGGGCAGCCATAACCACAAGCTGAAATCACTGTCTGATCTGCTGCGGGGCAAGCAAGGGCGTTTCCGCCAGAACCTGCTGGGCAAGCGGGTGGACTACAGTGGGCGCTCCGTGATCGTCGTGGGCCCTGAGCTCAAGATGGACGAGTGTGGATTGCCCAAACGCATGGCCCTTGAGCTGTTCAAGCCCTTCGTCATGCACCGCCTGGTGATCCTGGGCATAGCGCCTAACATCAAGAACGCCAAGCGCATGGTCGAGCGCGCCCGGGGGGAGGTCTGGGACATCCTTGAAGATGTGATCAAAGACCGCCCCGTGCTGATAAACCGCGCCCCCACGCTGCACCGGCTGGGCATCCAAGCCTTTATGCCCGTGCTCATCGAGGGCAACGCTATCCAGATTCACCCGCTGGTCTGCTCCGCATTCAATGCAGACTTCGACGGCGACCAGATGGCCGTCCACGTTCCCCTGTCCCGTATGGCGGTGCTAGAAGCGAAAGAAATCATGCTCAGCACCCACAATATGCTGTCGCCCGCATCCGGAGACCCGCTGGTGGCGCCCACGCTAGACATGGTGATGGGTTGCTACTACCTGACGGAGATCCGAGAAAACACCGCCGGCGCAGGAAGTAAATTCAACGACTTTGACGAGGCCAGCATCGCTTACGCGTCCGACCTTATAGACCTGCACGCCCCGATCCACGTCCGCGAAGTCCGCAACTACGTCGGCGAATGGGTCGAGACCACCCTGGGTCGCATGATCTTCAACGAGATTCTGCCGGCGAAGATCGGGTTCCAAAACATCCTGATGGACCGGGGCACCCTAAAAGACCTGACTGCCGACCTTTACCGGACTCTCACCAACGAGGAGACCGCCGAGGTCTTAGACGGCGTCAAGGACCTGGGTTTCCATTACGCGACCACGTCCGGAATAACCATCGCCATCAACGACATCCAGGTTTCCGCCAAGAAGCCCCAGGTGTTGGAAGAAACCACTGAGCTGGTCAACCTATTTGAAGACCAGTTCCTCTCAGGCCTTATCTCCGATGAGGAGCGGTACGAGAAATCCGTGGACGCCTGGACCAAAGCTTCTGACCGGACCACCGAGTTCGTGGAAGAAGAGCTGCCCAACTACGGCGGCATCGCCGTGATGGCAGTTTCGGGCGCCAAGGGTAACATCTCTCAGATCAAACAGATGGCCGGTATGCGCGGCCTGATGAGCAACCCGAAAGGACGCATCATCGACCTCCCCATCAAGTCCAGTTTCCGTGAGGGTCTAACGGCCCTGGAATACTTCATTTCCACTCACGGAGCGAGGAAAGGCCTGGCAGACACCGCCCTCAGGACCGCCGACAGTGGTTACCTGACCCGGCGGCTGATCGATATCGCCCAGGAGATGATCATCCTGGAAGAAGACTGCGGGACCATCGATTCATACTGGGTCGTGCCCCGCCCCGAAGACGAGACCGGAAAAACGCTTCCCGAGCGGATCAACGGCAGGCTGGCCGCCGCTCTGGTAGCCCATCCCGAGACCGGCGAGATACTGATCGACCGCAACCAGATATTTAACCTTGAGATCGGCCAGGCCTTGGTCGATGCCGGGATCAGAGAAGTGGCAGTGCGCTCTCCATTGATCTGCGAATGCCAAAGAGGCGTGTGCCAGTCCTGCTACGGCCGGCTGCCCGCCACCGGGCTATTCGTTGAGATGGGACAGGCCGTCGGCATCATCGCCGCCCAGAGCATCGGCGAGCCCGGCACCCAATTGACCATGCGGACGTTCCACACTGGCGGTATTGCCGGTCTGGACATCACCAGCGGTCTTCCCAGGGTAGAGGAGCTCTTTGAGGCGCGCGTGCCCAAGGGAGCAGCCATCCTGGCCGACATTGACGGCGTGATCGAGATGGAGTCCGACGAAGAAGGCCGCCGCCTCAGAATCACCAGTAAAGAAGAATTCCGCGAGGACTACCAGGCCCCGGAGAACGGCCTGATCCTGGTGGATGAGGGCGAAACCGTCGAGCCAGGGATGGTCCTGGCCACCAGCATGCCCGCGCTCAAGAACAAGAAGTCCAAGGCCGCCATCAAGAAGGCCGCCGAAGATGCTATCGAAGCAGCCCAATCCGGTGAAGGCGAGGCCATCGAACAGGTGGTAGCCAACATCGGAGGCCGCGTTGAGATCGACGGCGACGTCATCTCCATCGTCTGGGACGATGTGGAAGTTCGCGAGCACCTGATTCTCGCGTCCTCCTACATGTTGGTTAAAGACGGCGACAACGTCATGGCCGGCGAGCCGCTGATCAGCGGGCCGCTGAACCCCCATGACATTCTCCACATCCGCGGTAAAGATGACCTGCAAAGCTACCTGGTCGACCAGGTGCAACAGGTCTATCAGTCACAGGGTGTGGCGATCCACGACAAACACATCGAGATAATCCTCCGGCAGATGCTCCGCCGCGTTCAGGTGGAGTCCACCGGAGACTCGGATTTCATACCCGGCCAAATGGTCGACAAATTCCAGTTCCAAGACCAGAACGCCAAAGTGCTGGCCGAGGGTGGAGAACCCACCACCGCCAAGCCCATCCTGCTCGGTATAACCCGGGCATCTCTGCTGACCGACAGCTTCCTGTCCGCGGCCTCCTTCCAGGAGACCACCAGGGTGCTGACCCAAGCAGCGGTGAGCGGGGCACAGGACTGGCTCCAGGGACTGAAAGAGAACGTCATCATCGGCAGGCTCATCCCAGCCCGGGTCGAAATACCCGGCATGGAAGAACTGCTGAAGCCCCAACCGGTGCCGGAGATCGCCGCGGTGTCCCTCGAAGGGTGGTTGGGTGCGAGCGACGGCGAAGAAGCCGCTCCCAGTGGCGCCCTCGACCAACTTGTTGATGAAGACGATGTTCCCGCCGAGCCCAATATCTTTACCGACGGCAACGATGGAGCAGGTGAAGAAGCGGCGGCGAACACAGACTCTCCGGAGATGGCCGTCGAAGAAGAAGAGGACGACACTCCTGTAGACGCCCCGGACGACGAACTCGATGCCGAAGAGGAAGAGGACGAAGACCTGGACGTGGCTGAGACCGGCGAGCTCAGCACCAACGGCACAAGTCCGGCCTTTGGAGAAGAGGATGCGGAGGGGAACGACGAACCAACCGTCGCCACAGATAATGAGGGAGACGAATAGACCGGAGTCTGTTCAAGGGCTAGACTTATTCGTGGATCTGGCCCCCAACAACCCCCATCATCTGCGGTTGGCCAATCCGGTGATGATTGCCTCTGGGACCTTCGGCTACGACGGTTACGGCAGGGGCATCACCGAAGATATGGATTTGGGCCAACTGGGCGCAGTCGTACCTAAAACATTCACCCGCCTGCCTAGAGAAGGCAACCCAGAGCCCAGATGGTACCCACAGTCTTACCGTGAGGCTTGGGATGTCGGCGACATTCTGTTTCTCAACGCCATCGGACTCGCCAACCCCGGCATCGAAGCCGGAATCCGCGATATTACGCCCACCTGGGACCAATGGAACGCTACTTGTGTCCTGAGTTTCTCCTCCGATACCGCCGAACAATTCGGCGAGATGGCCGCCATGGCCAACCAGGGGGCCGGGTTCCGGGCAATCGAGCTCAATCTCAGTTGCCCCAATGTGGAAGATGGGTCCCTCTTCGGCCACAACGCCGAACTAACTGCTCGGGCGGTTGCGGCGGTTAAGGCCAATACAGACCTGCCAGTCCTGGCCAAGCTTGCGCCCAACGTTCCCAGCATCACAGACATCGCCAAGGCGGCGGTAGACGCCGGGGCCGATGCCCTGACCATCTGCAACACCATACCGGCCATGCGCATCGACACCGCTACCCGCCAGCCGGTGCTGGGCAATACTACCGGCGGCCTCTCCGGCGTCGGTCTGCGCCCCGTATCACTGGCCCTGGTCTACCAGGTCTCCAAAATGGTGGATGTGCCGATCATCGGCGTCGGCGGAATATTTTCCGGCGAGCACGCGGCCGAATACATCCTGGCAGGCGCGTCCGCCGTACAGATAGGCAGTGCCAATCTGGTTGGGCTGACAGCGCCCTGGCGTATCTTGGCGGAACTCGAGGACTGGATGCGGCAGTCTGGAATCTCCAGCCTGAAAGAACTGGCCTAAAAGACGCCGTCTTGCAGGTGAAATGGGCCATAGGGGTGTGCATCCCCCCACGACTTTGGATACAATATAACTGGTTTTGCCGTGCCTGCTAGTCTCAGGCGCCAATACACGAGGTCTAGATATAGATGGTTTCCGTTCTCCAAAAAGTGCTTGGCGACCCCAACGAAAAAGCGTTGAAAAAGCTAACTCCTTTCGTAGCTAAGATCAATGAACTAGAACCGGAATTCCAAAAGATGACCGACGAAGAACTCGTGGCGATGACCGAGGAGTTCCAGTCGCGGCTGGCCGAGGGTGAATCGCTGGAGGACATGGTCCCAGAGGCCTTCGCCACCGTGAGAGAGGCCGCGCGCCGTACCCTGAAACAACGCCACTACGATGTTCAACTCATCGGCGGGTTGGTCCTGCACATGGGCCAGATCGCCGAGATGAAGACCGGTGAAGGCAAGACCCTGGTCGCCACACTGGCCGTCTACATCAATGCACTTGAGGGCAAGGGCGTCCACGTAGTCACCGTCAACGACTACCTGGCCCGCCGCGATCCAGTCTGGATGGGCAAGATCTACCATGCGCTGGGACTGACGGTCGGTTGCCTGCAACACGACAACAGTTACATGTACGACCCCGAAGTCACCGATGCCCCCACCGGCATGGAATTTCTCCGGGCTGTTTCGCGCCCGGAGGCCTACCATGCTGATATAACCTACGGCACCAACAACGAATTCGGCTTTGACTATCTCCGCGACAATATGGCGCTAGACAAGGCCAATCGGGTCCAGAGAGAGCTGAACTACGCCATTGTGGACGAGGTCGACAACATCCTCATCGACGAGGCCCGGACACCCCTGATCATCAGTGGCCCGGCAGAAGAGCCGGTACAGCTCTACCAAAGCTTCGCCAAGCTTGTGACCCGGCTGGACGATGAGACCGATTTCACCATCGACGAACGCACGCAGTCGATCTCCTTGACCATCGACGGCATCTCCAAGATGGAGAAGTGGACCAATACCGACAACCTCTACGACCCTGAGAATTACCACCAGGTCCATTACATGGAGAACGCCCTGACCGCGGAAGTCAACAAGATCCGGGACAAAGACTATGTGGTGCAGGACGGCGAAGTGGTCATCGTCGACGACTTCACCGGGCGTCTGCAACCCGGTCGCCGTTGGTCCGACGGCCTGCATCAGGCGGTCGAGGCCAAAGAGGGCGTCAAGATACAGCGGGAGAGCATCACCTACGCCACCATCACCCTTCAGAACTATTTCCGCCTGTACCAGAAGCTCGCCGGCATGACCGGTACGGCTCTCACCGAACAGGACGAGTTCTACAAGATCTACGGGCTGGAAGTCGTGGCGGTGCCCACCAATCTACCCATGTCCCGGGATGACAACTCAGACCTTGTTTTCCAGACCGAAGATGGGAAGTGGAATGTGGTCGTCGAGGATATCGTGACACTCCATGAAACCCACCAGCCGGTGCTGATCGGCACCACCTCCGTGGAAGACTCCGAATACCTGAGCGACCGCCTGAAAAAACGGGGCGTGCCGCATCAGGTGTTAAACGCCAAGAACCACGAGCATGAGGCCACCATCGTCGCCCAGGCAGGCCGGCTGGACGCCGTAACCGTGTCCACGAATATGGCCGGCCGCGGTACCGATATCGTGCTGGGCGGCAGCGACAATGACCGTGACGGCTGGGAGGACGAGCACAGCCAGGTCATCGAGCTTGGTGGTCTCTACGTCATCGGCACCGAGCATCACGACGCTCGCCGTATCGATAACCAGCTAAGGGGCCGCGCCGGACGCCAAGGCGACCCCGGCAATTCCCAGTTCTATGTTTCTTTGGAAGATGAACTGATGCAACGGTTCGGCGGCGACCGGATCAAGTCGATCATGGGCTGGGCCGGTCTGGACGAAGAGACCCCCGTTGAGAACAAGATCATCACCAAGTCCATCGGAAATGCGCAAGTCAAGGTCGAGGGTTATCACTTTGACATGCGGAAACACCTTCTTGACTATGACGATGTCCTCAACAAGCAACGTGAGGTCATCTACGAGGACCGCTTCGAGGCCCTGAGCGGCGAGTCTCTCAGGGAAAAATTCGTTAACATGCTGCGGCGCGAGTTCGCGGACGCGGTAAATCACCACCTGCCCGGAAAACACGTCGACGACTGGAATCCCACCGGCCTGATCGATGAGATACGGCAGGTCTGTCCCCTGCCTCCGGAGCTAGCCACCGAGGAACAGATCTACGAATGGAGCCGCGAACAGATCGATGACATCCTCGAAGACTTCGCCGAGACGGTCTACGAGGCCCGGGAACAGGACGTTGGCGAAGAACAGGCGCGGACCATCGAGCGGTTGTTGCTGTTACGGGGCATCGACAGCCACTGGGTGCAGCACCTGACGGCCATGGAGAACCTGCGCACCGGGGTCGGATTGCAAGCCTACGGCCAAAAAGACCCGTTGGTGGTATACCGCACGGAAGGGAATAAAATGTTCGGCGACTTGCAGGTGGCGATCGAGACTGAGGTGGTGCACACCGTGTTCCACGCCACGCTCACCCAAACACCTGCACAGACTACCGGGCGGCGCCAGTCTGCCGCCAATACACTCAAAGAAAGCCCGATGAAGGCGGTCAACGACTCCAACCGCTCCCCATCCCCCGTAGCTTCCGGCGGAAAAATAGGGCGCAACGCCAGTTGCCCCTGCGGCAGCGGCAAGAAGTACAAACGCTGCCACGGAGCCACCACCTAGGGGTATTATTCCCGGGTCGCGCCAATCTCACTCACTTATCTTGAGCGAATGAGCCATGTGGGTAGCGCAGTAGATTTCGACTTTCGCCGGAAGGAGGAGAGTGCTAGGGTGAGGACGACGCTTCTCCGTTAGTCAATCAACAGCAGACAGACGTGGTTTGCCTGGATTCCTGCTTTCGCAGGAATGACGTTGGGCGACGCAAGAACACCCCTCCTCTCGATCATCCTGAGCCTGTCAAAGGATCGCTGTGGAAGGGTAGGACTGGATTCCGGAGATAATACCCCGAACATCCCCTAACCGTTATTTCCTGCCGAATAACCTGGCGAAGAAACCGGGCTTGTTGGCCGTCGGCGCGGTCTGAGCAGACGCATCCGGCATGTGGTGCCCGTGGCTGTGGCCGCCGGGACCGTGATCATCGTGGCCCTCTTCAGCAGCGGGTTCCTCATGAGCCCCATGATCGTGCCCTTCGTGATCGTCGTGGTCGCGAGCTTCAGACATGTATTTCTCCGGTTCTTTGTCGAATGCCACCTTGCAGCCGGGAGCGCAGAAGTAGTAGGTCGTTCCTTCGTAATCGCTCTGCCCTCCGGGCGGGTTGTCGATGTCCACATCCATCTGGCAGATCGGGTCTATCTCCGTCGCCATTCTCGTCTCCTCGTTGTCCACTGGTCTAGTCGTCTATCAGTTGCCCGCCGGTGGGCAGGCTATACACTGGCCCGCCGCAGTCTCAGTGAATTGCTAACCACGGTTACCGAGCTGAACGCCATGGCCAACGCGGCCAAAGCTGGATTCAAGAATCCTTGGTCCCCAAAGAAAAAGTCCAAACTTCCCGGCACGCCGCCTACACCTTGGAAGACGGGGTAAAACGCCCCGGCGGCCACCGGAATAAGCAGCACGTTGTAGAAGAAGGCCCAGAAAAGGTTCTGCTTAATAGTGCGGATGGTCTTACGGCTCAGGTCCAGCGCCGTCGCCACGCCGTTGACGTCGCTCCGCATCAGGGTGATGTCCGCGGATTCCATAGCGACATCGGTGCCGCTGCCCATGGCCAAACCCACGTCGGCCTGGGCCAAAGCCGGGGCGTCGTTGATGCCGTCGCCAACCATCGCAACCAGGCGGCCCTCAGCCTGCAGCCGCTTAATAACGGCGGCCTTGTCCTGGGGCAGCACTTCTGCCTCGACCTGCTCCACGCCCAACTGGCCTGCGATGGCTTGGGCTGTCTGGATGTTGTCGCCGGTCAGCATCACCACTTCAAGGCCCATGCTCCGCAGCCTGGCCAGCCCCTCAGACGCTTCCGGTTTCACCGTGTCGGCCACTGCGATCAGTCCCATGGCCTGGTCGTCGCAGGCCAAGAACATGGGCGTTTTGCCTTGGGCCGCCAGCGCTGACGCCTGTTCCGCCATGCCGTTCAGCGGCACACCCGAGTCTTCCATCAACGCTAGGTTGCCGAACCGGACCACGCGTCCGTTAACCTGGGCCGAGATGCCCCGGCCGGGTATCGCTTGGAACCTGGAGGCAGATTCCAAAGTCAGTCCACGGTTCTGGGCCTCCATGACGATGGCCTCGCCCAGAGGATGCTCGGAGCCACGCTCGGCGGACGCCGCCAGGAATAGCAGCTCATGTTCTGAAATCCCAGCCGCGTCAGAGAGCGCCAGGTCGGTCACAACTGGTTTTCCGGTAGTCAAGGTGCCGGTCTTGTCCAAGACCACTGTATCAACCTTGTAGGCGATCTCAAGGGCCCGTACCTGCTTGATCAGCACTCCATGCTCGGCGCCCTTACCGGTGCCCACAATGATGGCCGTGGGCGTTGCCAGCCCCAGAGCACAGGGACAGGCAATGATCAGCACCGAAACCAGGACTAGGGTTGAGAAGGTCAAGGCCGGGGCCGGACCCAGCAGCATCCAGAACAGGAACGCTGCCAGGGATGCGAATATCACCGCCGGCACGAAGTAGGACGCCACCTGGTCGACCAGCCGCTGGATGGGAGCCTTGGAACCCTGGGCCTCTTCCACCAGCCGGATGATCTGTGCCAAGACTGTTTCGCCGCCCACCTGAGTAGCCTCGAAATAAAGTGCGCCGGTGGAGTTGATCGTCGCCGCAAATATCTTTTGACCGGGGACTTTCTCCACGGGCATGCTCTCGCCGGTGAGCATCGACTCGTCCACCGCCGAATAACCGCCAGTCACCAGGCCGTCTACCGGAACCTTCTCTCCCGGACGCACAAGAACCGTGTCGGCAATAACGACTTGGTCCACGGGAATGTCTACTGCTTCGCCGTTGCGAACCACCCGTGCAGAGGTTGGCGTGAGTCCGATAAGCCGTCGGATGGCTTCAGAGGTGCGGCCACGCGCCCCAGCCTCCAGGAACCGGCCCAGCAGGATCAGGGCGATGATGATGGCCGCAGTGTCGAAATAGACCTTGGCCTCGATGCCGTTGTCGGCCAGCACGCCTGGCGAGAATTGGCTCAGCAACACCACCGCTGCGCTGTAGGCATAGGCGACAGTCGTGCCCATGGCGATCAGGGTGTGCATGTTGGACGTGCGGTGCCTCAGCGCCCCCAATCCGGAGCTGTAGAAATTGGAGCCCGCCCAAAACTGCACCGGTGTCGCCACGGCCCACAGCAAGAAGGAGTAGTAAGCCCAGCCCATGAGATTGGAGACCCATGGCAAGGCATCAAACGTGCCTAGAAACAGCAGTATTGCGCCGGTCCCGGCAAACATCAGCCGGTTGCGCAGCTCTCTAATCTCTTTGACTTTGGAGAGCCGCTCCAATTCTCTTTCATGGTCGCCCGAATCGTTCAGACCCTCCACCCGGTAGCCGGATTCTTCTACCGCTTTCTGTAGGTCGGCGATCTCGACCATGCCAGGGACGAACTCAACGGACGCTCTTTCCACGCCCAGGTTGACGTTGGCTTCGGAGACTCCAGGCACGCCTTTCAGGGCGTTCTCCACGTGCATCACGCAGGCTCCGCAGGTCATGCCGCCGATGTTCAAGGAAGCCGACTGAGTGCCCAGTTTATAACCGGCCCCGGACACGGCCTCTTCGATCACCTGGAACGAGGCCTCGGCGGAGTCGAACTCCACCGAGGCTTTTTCCGTGCCCAGATTCACAGAGGCGTCGACCATACCGGGAACACTCTGAAGAGCGTTCTCCACGTGGGCCACGCAGGCGGCGCATGTCATGCCTTCCACCGGCAGGTTGATCTTTATGATGTTTTTGTCTGTCGTAGACATTCTCATTATTCCAATTACAAGCCGCGACCCATTTGATGCGCTCTAAGCAGGAGAGGCGTGGCGCCGGACGTTAGCCACCTTGGGCAAAGATCAAATTTCCTTTGGAAGCGCTCTGGCGGAGCTTCTTCAGGTCGGTGTATTCCGGCGAGTTGTACCAGGCCTTGGCACGCTCCATACTCTCGAACTCCAACACCACCAGACGTTTGGGACTCCACGATCCTTCAAGGGTTTCGCCCTTTGCGCCACGAATCAGGTATACACCACCGTAGGCAGTCACGGTGTCCGGAACCCCTGCCGCGTACTTGGTGTACACGTCCGGATCCGTCACTTCGATGTCTCCGACTAAATACCCCGGCGCTCCCGTGTCTCTCCCTTGCAGCGGTGGCTCTACCCCCTCAGCAACGAGCAACGACCCAGTGGACGCGCTCTGCCGAAGCTTGGTGAGTTCTTTGTATTCGTCCGAGTAATACCAGGACTTGATGGTATGCACGTCTTTGTACTCAGCCAACACGAAGCGTTTTGGGTTCCAATCACCTTCGGCGCGCTCACACTTGTCAGGACCACGCACCAGGTACTTGCCGCCGAATGCGCCGCTACTGACAGGCACCAGGCCGGCGTACTTGGCGAAGGTCTCCGGGTCGGTAACGTTGATGTCTCCAATGACGTATGCGGACATTTCTCTCTCCCTAAATCGCTACTTGTTGGACAGGATATACAGGTCTTTGAGCTCGTCTATGATCTCTTCGGCGCGGCCAGACTGGATGCCTTCTACCACGCAGGACTTCAGATGTCCTTCCAGCAGCAGGCTCTCCATCTTCTCGATGGACCGGCGCACGGCATAGGTCTGCCTCAGCACATCCACGCAATATTTGTCCTCTTCCAGCATCTTCCTGATGCCGGCCAAGTGCCCTTCGATGTAGCTCATCCGCTTGAGCGCGTCTTCTTTGACTTCAGGAAACATTGCGGATCCTCCCGAACCCATACCCCCTGGGGGTGGGTATATACCTCCATATTACTCTCGTTCGATCGGCGGGTCAAATGGAAATCTGCGATATGTTAGGCTGGTCCAATCCGTCAATCGAGGAGGGACTATGGACGCCCAAGAATTCTGGGCAGCGTTGAAGGCGCGGGGACTAAATTTCTTCTCCGGCGTCCCCGATTCCACCTTCCAGGGCGCCTACAACGTCATGGTCGATGACCCGGACATCAGCTATGTCCCGGCGGTGCGCGAGGACGTGGCGTTGGGCATCGCCAGCGCGACCTATTTCACGGGCGGGCTGGGCAGCGTGATCATGCAGAACTCCGGGGTGGGCAATCTGGTGAACCCCCTCACGTCTTTCAACCTGATGTACAAGATCCCAGCGTTGCTGGTCGTGGGCTGGCGCGGCTACGGCGGCCCACCCGACGACGCCCCGGAGCACTGGATCATGGGCGCCAAGACCCCTCAGTTCTTCGACCTGTTGGAGGTCCCTTACGAGATTCTTGAGCCCGATAACCTGGACTCCGCAGCGGACAGTCTCCTGGCATCCATAAAAGGCCGCTCTATCCCAGGGGCTTTACTGGTCCGCGCCGGGGTGATCTCTTGATCGCGCGCTACCAGGCCATCGAGCAAGTCCTGTCCCACGTACAGGGCGGCGACCTGGTGGTCAGCACCACGGGAATGATCTCCCGGGAATTGTTCACCTTGAACGACCGGCCCGGAAACTTCTACATGATTGGTTCCATGGGGCTGGCGTCGGCCATGGGACTGGGATTGGCCATCCAGGCTCCACGCAAACGGGTATTCGTACTGGAAGGTGACGGAAGCGCAATGATGAGCCTGGGCACACTGCCGCTCATCGCCTCGGAAGCGCCGTCCAACCTGGTCCACATCATCCTGGACAACGAGGCCTACGAGTCCACCGGCGGCCAAGCGTCCATCAGTTCGAAGTTCGACCTAGCCCAGACCGCTGGTACAACCGGGTACCCTTGGACACGCCGAGTGGAGGACCTTGAGGAGCTTGAGGCAGCCTTAACGGAAGCCAAACAAGACGGCCAGCTCAGTCTCATCTTAATCAAATGTGGCATCGCCCCGATCAAGGGCATCCCGAGGGTCTCCCACACGCCTGAAGAGATTCGGGACCGGTTTCGGGGAGCGGTCCAGGCCTAAAACCTACCCCACGTACCCGTTCCGCTTATCCCACTCATCCGCTGTTTGGCTGCGCTCTGACGGGTTGCCGTAGCCGCCGCCTCCGGATGATAGACAGTAGACGTGATCGCCGGGGTTGACGACGACCTCGGTCTCTTTGGAGCCCAAGGGCCGTTCCAAGCCGTTGGAGAGGATTTTGTAGTCGTGGGAGAGGCCGTCTTCGCCTTCGAATAAGCCGAAGGGTGGGACGACTATGCCGTCGCCGGCGGTGTTGAGCAGGGCTGGGCCTTCTCCCTGGTAAACCAAGTCACAGATGCCGCCCAGGCCGCCGCGCCACTCTCCCTGCCCGCCCGAGTTTGGGCGAAGCTCGTGCCTGCGGATGAAGAACGGGAACCTTTCTTCAGTTACTTCGATGCTGGGACTGCGGATTCCGCCGGCCACGTTGATCTCGCCGACACCGGGCCACCCGTCATACCCATGAGTGGCGCCGCCACCGCCGCGGGCCAGGAAGAAGTGCCAGATGAACTGCCGACCGGTGCGCGGGTCTTTGCCGGTGATGGCGTAGCGCAGACGGCGGGAGAACCCGGCATTCACTTCCTTAGGCACCGCTTGGGCCAGCGCCTTGAACACCGCCTCGACTATCTCCTCGGCGCAGTGGTTGGTGCTCATGCACACCGGGGCGGGCGGATTGGCGTTCACGATCAGCCCCTTGGGCGCGATTATGTCAACCGGCCGCATCGAGCCCTCATTTTTGGCCACGTTGGCTGGAGCCACGTACATGATGGCGGCATGCGCAAGGGAGCGGGTGTTGGCGTAGGCGCTGTTGATGAACCCGGTCACCTGTGGGCTCGACTCGCCCAGGTCGATGGCCATGGACTCTCCGGAAATAGTCACCTTGGCCCGGATGGGAATCAATTTGTTATCGAAGCCGTCGTCGTCCACCAAGGACTCGCCGTGGTACACGCCGTCGGGCCACTCCGAGATGAACTGCCGCACCTGACGTTCGGTAGCGGACAATATCTCCTCGACGGAGGCCAACAGCCGGTCGGCGCCATAGCTCTCGAGCAGACCGGCGATGCGCTGGGCTGCAATCATCGTTGAGCCGATCTGGGCGTTGAGATCGCCCAGGAAATTCTCGGGTTGGCGCACGTTGGCCGAGAGCATCTGCAAGACGTCGTCCCTGGGGACGCCCTTGTCGTACAGCTTCAGGGGCGGGATGCGGATGCCCTCTTGGAATATCTCGGTGGCGCGGGGGTTGTAGCCGCCGTGGGTGCCGCCGCCAACGTCGCTGTGATGGGCGCGGTTGACACCATAGAACAGCAGCCGCCCTTCATGGAACACCGGCTTGATGATGGTGATATCGGGGAGGTGACTGCCGCCGAAATACGGGTCGTTCAAGATGAACAAGTCGCCCTCGGCCATGGTGTCGCCGAAGTAGTCCCGCACCGCCGCTCCGGCCACTGGCAGGGCGCTTACGTGCACCGGTATGCCTTCCCCCTGGGCGACGAGCTGAGCATCGGCGTCCAAGATGGCGGTGGAGAAATCGCGGCTGGAGTTCAGTATCTGCGACATTGCCGTCCGCAGCATCACCTCGGTCATCTCCCTGGCGATGGACTCCAACCTATGCTCCACCACAGCCAGAGTCACAGGGTCCGGCCGGTCCGTGGCAGCCGCCGTCGAATCTGTGGTCGCAAGGGAGACTGTTAATTCGATCCCGCCGTAAGGGTCGATGGTTGCCGAATCACCAGCCTCGACCAACACAGTTGTGAAGTCAGATTCCAGGACAGCCGGGCCGGCCACCGAACAACCCGGCGAAATGTCCCCAATCTCATAGACTGGTGCCTCGACCCATCCCCCCAGGTAAATCTTGCGCTTGGTTTTCTCTTTGATCGGCTTGGCAGAGCCACTGTCCAATGGCGGCGGGTCCATCTTGGGCAGCCTTCCCACCACGGTGGCTCGCAATGTCACCAGCCGTATCTCCTGCTCGGACTGGCTGTAGGAGTACAACTCTTGGTAGCGCCCGTGAAAATTCCCGGCCCATTGATTGAGCAGCGTATCGGCATTCTGACCCAGATCAGGAACCGGGACATTGACCTCATATATCTGGTCTAGGTAGCGCATGTCGGCCGAGATCGAGACCTCGATATTCGACTCAGAAACGCCCTGACTCAAAAGCTTTTCGCGGCCCTCGGACTCCATGCCTTCCACGATATTTTTGATTGCATCAAGGTCCATGCCCAGCAGGGCGGCCGGGTGAGACCGGGAGTAGTCGTATTTGAGGTCTGTGGAGAGCATGCCGTGAGCCGAGAGCACGGCTGCGGCTGCGGGTATGACTACCTTCTCCACCTGTAGCTGTCTCGCCACCTTCCCTGCCTGGAGTCCGGCTGCTCCACCAAACGCCATCATGGTGAACCGCCGGGGGTCCACGCCGCGCTGCACAGACATCAAGCGGATGCCCTCGGCGATGGAGGTTGAAACCACCTCAGTGATGCCTTCAGCCGCCTCGATCATCGAAAGACCGGTCGGTTGGGCAACGTGCTCCCCGACGGCCCGCTCAGCCAGTGAAACGTCCAGTCTCGCGCTACCGCCCAGGAAGTTTCCGGGGTCCAGGTAACCGAGAGCTAGGTTGGCGTCGGTGACTGTGGGGCGGTCGCCTCCCTTGCCGTAGGAAGCCGGGCCAGGCAGCGCTCCGGCGCTCTCGGGGCCGACCTGCATGATGCCGCCAGGGCCCATGGAGGCGATACTGCCCCCGCCTGCGCCCATGGTGTGGATGTCGATCATCGGGACCGATATCTTCCACCCGGCCTCAAATTTCTCGGTGCTCAGGTGGGGCTCTCCATTCTCGATCAGTGAGATGTCGGTGCTGGTGCCGCCCATGTCGAAGGCGATGATGTTGGACGTACCGGCCAGTCTGCCATAGGCTGCCGCGCCGCTGACACCGCCGGCGGGGCCCGACAGGATGGAGCGCACGGCCAACCGGCGCGAGTCCTCGATGGGCGCGACGCCGCCATTGGACTGCATGATCAGGAAATCGCCTGCCTGATGATAGGAAGTCAACCGCTCCTGAAGGTTCTCCAGATAGCGGCCCAAAACCGGGCCCACGTAAGAGTTGATGACGGTGGTGCTGAGGCGATCGAATTCCTTTATCTGGGGTATGACCTGAGACGACAGCGAGGTGTACATTCCAGGGAATTTGGCGTTGATGATCTCGCCGACCCGGTCCTCGTGTGCCGAGTTCAGATAGGAGAACAGGAAGCATACGGCCAGCGCCTCCACTCCCTCGTCCTTGAGGCCGTCCAAAGCCACGTTCAGCGCGTCTTCGTCCAGAGGGAATTTGACGCTGCCGTCGGACAATACCCGCTCCGGCGCTTCGGCCCGCAGGTATCTGGGAACCAGCGGCTCCACCGGGGTCATGCGCAGATTGTAGCGGTCCTCTTTCAGACCCTCCCGCATCTCCAGCAGGTCCCTGAACCCGTCGGTGGTGATCAGGCCGACCTCGGCGCCCTTGCGCTCCACCAGGGTATTGGTGGCCACGGTGCTGCCGTGGATTATCATGTCGGCCGAAGCCAGAAAATCTTCCAACGACAGGTCATGGGCCGATGCCGCGTCGTTCAGCCCCGTCATGAGGCCCTCGGAAGGGTCGTTGGGCGTGGATGCAGTCTTGAAATAGCGGGGAGGCTGGCCTTCTCGGGCGACCACAAAGTCGGTGAACGTGCCACCAACGTCGATTCCAATCACGTACACGGTCAGCTACTCTCCTGTTTATTTCAGGTTGGTCCGTGGGCCTAGATGAATCGGGGTTCTACGTCATGAGGCAGGCTGAAGGCGTGTTTGCCGATCAGTTCCAGGGCATCGAACCCGCCTAGGGGGTGCATGCTCCCGGCGCGGACATCCCGGTAGTACCGCTCCAGGGGTCGTCCCTTGGCTAGGCTGGCGCCGCCGACCATGTCCATCGCTTTGTTAAGCACGTCCTGAGCCGCCTTCATGCAGAAATACTGCATCCCCACGGCGTCCATCAAGGTACCGTGGTCTCGGCCGTCCTCACCGTCCAGTCGTATTGCGATATCCTTTTGGAACGCCCAAGCCGCGTTCAGGGTGATATCCATCTCAGCAGCCAAGAACTGGTGGCCGGGATAGTAGCTCTCAGGGAACTTGAACGGGATGCGGGAACGGCCCTTGGTTTGCTCGATGGCGAAGTCTCTGGCGGCTTTGGCGATGCCAAGGTAGATGCTGCCGAAGCTGCCGCCGTGCCAGGCCCAAAGTCCCCGGGCAAACTCGTCCCAGACCCAGGGCTTATGCTTGATCACACCCTCATCGGAGACGAAAACATCTTTCAACTCCCAACTGTGACTCTGGCTGGCTCGCATGCCCATGGTGTTCCAGTCGTTCAGGCAGGTCAGGCCCTCAGTGTCTGGGGGAATAATGAAGATCAGGCCAACATCGCCCTCGTCCGGGTCGTTGTAGATCGCCGTGCTGCCGAATAGATCGCCTCCGGGGCTGTTGGTGGCGAACCCCTTACGGCCGTTGATCAGGAACCCGCCGTCGGTCTTGGTAGCTTTCACCGTGGTGTAACCCAGCCCGGTGATGCCCTTCAGGGAGTCCACCTGGGGGTCGGTGACGGCCCCGAAGACCATCAATTTCTCTGCGGCGATCTTTTCCAGAAGAGGCCGGGGGTGGTCGTCGCCCGCCTTGATCAAGTCGCACATGATGTAAGGCAGACCGAAATGCATGTTGACTGCCAAAGCTGTGGCGCCGTCGCCTTGGGCTAGGCGGTTCTGGGCGATACAGACCTCTAGGAGGGAAGCTCCTCCGCCTCCCATGTCTGCGGGGATGGGCATGGACGTGTAGCCCGATTCCCGGAGGGCGGCCATGTTCTCAAAGGGATAGCTGTTCTCTTCATCGTGCTGGGCGGCCCGCTGAGCGAAATCGTCGCCGTGCATCGCCGCCAAGTCATACCATTTTTGCTGGGATTCAGTGAGCAGGTCCGGCATGGGCCCCTCCATCAAATTGAATCCGGAAAATCAGTCCGGTTGGTTATTCCGGCATCGCGAGCCGGTCAAAGGCACAGGTATTCTAACGGCGGGAGGCACCGCCGTCCAACCTTGTTCTAGGACAGCCAGGAACTGGGGCTGCTCTGTAACGTCACTTCCCTGGTGCCAGACGTACGGCCAACCAGACCGCGTTCCGACAAATAGGCAGTTACGGCGCGGCCCAGGGAACCGCCCAGATGGAGACCCGGTTCAGTCCAGTCCAAACAGCCAAAGGCGAAGATCCCGGTGGACTTGGCCGCCGCGGTCAGGTCCACTCCCATCTCGTCCATCGCCTGGAGGCCTTTGGGGGTTAGTTCATAGCGGACCTTGTTGCCGGAGACGGGTTCTGAGTTCTCTTCCAGCCATTTCAGGCCGAGCATCTCATCCATGAGCGCCACTCCGGCCACGCCTGCCAGGTGCCCATAGCAGGTCCGTGCCTGTCGCAAGTGGGTATTGCGGCGCACTTCCCGCTGTGACTGAGGGCTGAATTTTGGGCGTATTCTTATTGGTTCGTTCTGAGTCATGTGTGGACCTCTGTCATCAATGGACTGATGGGCGCAGCAGAACATCACTCTAACACTGGCATTCCGAGGAGTCAGCCGAGGAATCTCGTTGCTGCTCAATCGACCTTGCACGATAGCAAAGATACCCCTCTCCTTCCGCAGAAGGATCGGGGTGACAGATGAATGCGGTCGTTAGAAAATCAAATGGCGAGGCCGGCGTTTCCGCTGGCCCCGCCACATTGTTGCCGGGTATCGGTTGGTATGGGGTTAAAGCTGGCCGAGGCAGCCACCGCCGATGGCGGGGAGGAAGTGCACTTCGGCATTTTCCGACACCTTCTCCAGCATGCCCAACTGGCTAACTTCGCCGTCGATTATCACCGCGATGCCGGGAATCAGGTCGTCCTCTACCTCGTCGATGAGATACTCCTTGATACCCGGAAACTGCGCTTCCAGGTGGTTGATCAACCGGCGCACAGTTGTGCCTTCAACCTGGACCTGCTGATTACCGCCGGTCAGTTGCTGCAGCTTTGGCGGAATCCATATCTCCGCCATGCCTAGTTACTTGCCTCTTTGGCCCAGAGTGCCTCCAGGATCTTGTCCGGAGACATGGGCAGGTCATTCATGCGAATGCCGATGGCATCGTATATCGCGTTGGATATGGCGGCCATGGGAGGCACTATGGGCACCTCGCCCACGCCCCTGACACCGTACGGGTGGTTGGGGTTGGCGACCTCCACGATGACCGTGTCAATCATGGGCAGGTCGAGCGTCGTGGGCATCCGGTAGTCCAGGAAGCTGCTATTCAGCATGACGCCGTTGTCGTTGTACACGTACTCTTCGTTCAGCGCCCAGCCGATGCCCTGGACTGCGCCGCCTTGGATCTGGCCTTCAACGTAGTCCGGATGGATGGCTTTGCCGGCGTCCTGAACGGCCGTGTAGCGCAGTATCTCCACCTTGCCGGTCTCGGGGTCCACTTCCACATCGACAACGTGGACGCCGATGGACGGTCCGGGGCCGGGCGGGTTGACGCCCGCCGAGCCGACGATGGGACCGCCGGTGGGAATCATCCGCGCGGCGATCTGCTTGAAGGTCAACTTCAGTTCTGGGTCGGACCTGTGCTGGAGGACGGCTTCCTTGTACTCAACGTCCTCTTCGGGAATCTCCCAGATCTTGGCAGCCCGCAGGACCATCTGCTCTTTCACGCTCTGTGCGGCGTTGTAACAGGCCCAGCCCGACTTGAATGTGGCGCTACTGCCGCCCGTGTTGGAGGTGAAGCCGATGGTGTCGGTGTCGCCGACCTGGGGCTTGATGTCCTCAACCGGAATATTCAGTACCTCGGCAACGTGCATGGCCATGGCCACGCGGCTGCCGCCGATGTCCGGTGATCCCTCTGTCAGATTGACGGTGCCGTCGGAGTTGACCACGGCCAACGCCGAAGCTGGACCGGAGTTGTTGCCCCAGAACCCGGAGGCTACGCCGCGCCCTCGCATCTTGCCGTCCAGTTTCGTGTTGTAATGCTGGTGGTCTTTGGCCGCCTGCAGGGTCTCGATGTACCCGACCAGTGGGTTGACCGGACCGGTGACTCGGCGAGAGCCCTCTTTGCCACTGTTCATCAAGCGGAAGTCCAACGGGTCGATCTCCAGCTTCTCGGCCAGCTCGTCCAGGGCCGTTTCCATGGCGAATGCCGCTGCCGGGGCGCCTGGGGCGCGGTAGGCCGCCGCCTTGGGACGGTTGATCACTACATCTATCGCCGTTAGATGGGCGTTGGGAATGTCGTACTGGCCCATCATGCATTGGATGGCGGCGCCGACGGGAGAACCAGGGAAAGCGCCTGCTTCGTAGACCAGTTCGGCTTCGGCGGCGATGACCTTTCCGTCTTTGGTGGCGCCCACTTTGACCTTGATCTGCGTGCCGGAGGTGGGGCCGGTGCCCTCGAAGACCTCGGTGCGGGTCAATTGGACCTTTACTGGACGGCCTGACTTGCGGGACAGTAGGGCCGCCACCGGCTCCACGTAGGTGATGCCCTTGGCACCGAAGCCTCCGCCGATCTCCATGGGAACGGCTTTGACCTGGCCAACTGGGATGCCGAGGAAGCGGGCGGTCTGGTCACGGACGGTGAACTGCCCCTGGCTGCTGGACCAGACGGTCACTTTGCCGTCTGCCTGCCAGTGGGCCACGCCAGCTTGGGGCTCGATGTAGCCCTGGTGCACGGCCTGAGTGGTCGTCTCTTTCTCGACGATGATATCGGCGTCTCGGAAACCTTGTTCCAGGTCGCCAAGGCTGAATTCAAACTTGTTGGAGATGTTGGTTTGCATGCTTGCGGCGTCGTCTTCCAGCAGTCCGCCAGGCCGGAGGGCGGGGCTGGATACGGCGGCCAAACGGTCGTGCAAGATAGGAGCGTCCGGCTTCATGGCATCCGCGGCGGTTAACACCGGTTTCAGAACTTCGTAGTCGACCTTGATCAAGGCAACTGCTTGCTCGGCCACGTGGGGGTTGACCGCAGCCACGGCGGCGACAGCGTGACCTTTGTACAGGGCCTTGCCTCTGGCCAGGATGTTCATGCTGAGGAAGCCCAGGTTATGGATGGAGCCCTCGGCCAGGTCGGTGAGCTTCATAGAAGTCTCCGGCCAATCAGCAGAGGTAACCACCGAGTAAACCCCGGGAAGGGCCTCGGCGGCACCGGTGTCCACGGACTTGATCACCGCGTGGGCGTGTGGGCTGCGCAGTATCTTCCCGTAGAGCATACCGGGCATGTTGGTGTCGGCGCCGTACTTGGCGCGGCCGGTTACCTTGTCGGCGCCATCGTGACGGATGGGCGATTTGCCGACTGCATCAAATTCTTCGTTGGAGAGGACCGTATTGGGCTTGTACTCAAGCATTCTCTCGCTCCTAGATATTCATATATATTCAGGCACGCTTTGGCGCCGTTTGACGCTGATGGCGATGCCGATAGACATACTAGATAAGTCTTGGAGTATATTATCACAATCGCAGAGGCAGACTCACGCCTGACCACACAATCATGCAGGCGGGCGGGTGGCGGGTTATGACAACTCGATTTTTCCCGCCGGATTGGGTACTGTACTGCCCCTGGCGAGTTGAGATATACTGCCAAAGCGTTTCGGGGATGACCGGATGGCCCCCCGCACAATACGGCACCGGAGTAGATGTTAAGGATGCGCTTTCCCAGACTACGCGCTCACCGGGCATTCGTTGTTCTCTTTTTGATCGCCATAATCCTGATGGCAACCACCGCCAGCCATGGGTGCACCGTCAGCGGCTCCTAGAACCTATAGATCGGACGTTGGCATGATCTCCGTGGGTATCGCGGGGTCCGCCTTTATACATAGATTTCCCTGTGATTTTCCGGCGAATCAGCCATTTCGCATTCGCGGGTGATAGCGCCGGACCTTTGGGCCTCATTGGCTCTGTGATTCGATTCCCGTCGATCCGACGTATCAAATTGAGGAGACAGCTATGCCAGACCCCGATGGCAACCTGAATGTTCTATCTGAAGACCCTCTTTGTGCGGCCGTATTTCTACCAAACCTAAACGTCCCCATCTCCCCCAATGAAGGCCACTTCATCCGCAGCCACTTCCCTGCTCCCCAGATCAACGCTTCCGATTGGTCACTTACAGTCGACGGCCACGTAGATAGCCCTCTGGATCTCTCCTACGACGATTTGCTCAAGATGCCCAGTCGCGAAGTCGTCAACCTCATGGAATGCGCCGGCAATAGCCGCTCAACCATGCAACCCCCGGCAGAAGGCGTCCAATGGGACAACGGCGCGGTCAGCGTCTCCTGCTGGAAGGGCGTCTCATTGAAAACCGTGCTGGACCAGGCTTCACTTAAGAGTTCAGCCACTGATGTCCTATTCATAGGCGTTGACTCCGGAAACGTGCCTCAGGCGGGCACTTCAATGGCCTATGAGATGAGCGTGCCGATGGAGAAATTGCTGGACGAAGACACTCTGTTGGCCTACGAGATGAACGACGCGCCCTTGCCCTTAGACCACGGTTTTCCCATCCGATTGCTGATTCCCGGCTGGTACGGAATGGCTTCGGTCAAATGGTTGACCAAGATCACGGCAATGGACCATCCCAATGGCGGATACCACGAGTTGGATTACCGCTTTTACCCCGCCACCGACGGCAAGTCGGACGCTGAGATCGAGCGTGTTTCGTCCCTGAAAGTAAAGTCGCTCATCAGCACCCCGTCCAAAGGCAACATCCTCCAACCCGGCCACCACACCATCACGGGCGTGGCCTGGTCGGGCGACGGCCACATCACCAAGGTTGAAGTCAGCACCGACGACGACCGCACTTGGCGTGAGGCCAAGCTGGAAGAGCCGTCCGGGACCTATTCATGGCAGCACTGGGAGATCGACTGGGATGCTGTTAATTTAGGGCACTCCCTACTCCGTTCCCGGGCCACGGATAGCGCGGGCAACGTGCAGCCCATGTTGGCCACCTGGAACTTCCGGGGCTACCAGGTCAACTCAATACACTCCGTTCCAATAACCGTTAGAAAGTCCTAACGGGCAACAGGTCGGTTTCAACCGCCGAAGGCCAGTCCTCCGAAGGTGATTTGTTGAAAACCATCGCCCTCACCCTAACCCTCTCCCGCGCATGGGAGAGGGAATTGCCCTTCCCCCTCAGTCTCTACCGCGCCCGGCTTGGTACCAGCGGTCCCATGGCTGTACGCCAGACCGCCCTGGAATCAGGGGTTCCTTGATGACGAGCTCGTAGGCCCCGGCCAGCACCATGCCGGCCACGAAGCCGCCTATGTGGGCGAAGAACGCCACGCTGACTGTGCCCGAAAGACCCAACGACATGCTCCCCTGTAGTAACTGCCATACGAACCACGCCCCCAGCAGCCACATGGCCCGCATTTCCACGACCGTGATCAGGTAAAAGATGATCAGCGCCTTGACCTTGTTGTTGGGGTAGATTATCAGGTAGGCGCCTAACACCCCAGAGATGGCCCCGCTGGCCCCGATCAAGGGCACCTGCGAGCCGGAGTCGATCATCCACTGACTTAATGTGGCAGCCACGCCGGCAACCAGATAGAAGACCAGATACTTGACGTGGCCCAGCCGGTCTTCGATGTTGTCGCCAAACACCCAGAGGAACATCATGTTGCCGGCCAGATGCATGAAACCGCCATGAATGAACATGGAGCTGAAGATCGTGAACACGGTATGGACCGGCGATTCGATATCAGCTTGACCGAACGAGGTATTGAGGATTTCATAGGGTTGCCCGGAGGTCAGTTCCTGGGCGATGAACCCCCATTTCAAGAAAAAGAGGTCCAGCTTCAGCCCGCCACTGCCGGTGAGGGCCCCGCCGCCGCCCAGCGCCATCTCATAGAGGAACACCAGCACGCTGATTCCAACGAGTCCGGCATTTACGTAGGGGAATGTCCGGTGATGGACGCTGGCGTCGGAGTAAGGAAACATCTAGGCGGAAACCCGACGGCCACCATAAATGATAGGGGAACGGGTGACACCCGTTCCCCTGTCATTCAATCTCCGGTTCGGCCTACTAAAGGTCAAGAGACCAGGTCGCCCGCTGCGTGGCAGATTACCTCCGCCGCGACCTTGGGGTTCATCTTGCCCATGTTCAACATCATGTGATAGTGATGAGCCTCGTTGGGATGGACCTTCCAGAATTTCTGAATGAAGTCCTCTCTGGCCCGTTCCAGCTCGTCCACGTGGATCTCGGCCTCTTCCCGCTCGAAGTGCTCTCGGTCCATCAGCGTCTGAACACGCACTTCAATGGGCGCCAGAAGGCCTACGTGCAGCGTGTGTGAGGCGTCGGCCAGAATTTGGTTGGCCCCACGGCCGATGATCACGGCATTGCCCTTCTCATGGAGGTCATTGGCTACTTTGGTCATGGCTTCGATGAAAGTTTTGTCGTCCAGTTTCTGGGCTACGCCGCCACCCTCGCCGGTGAGGTCCATATAGGTCTCGGGAGGCAGGTTCTCTATGCCCCGGCCGAAGTACGGCTCGCCGCTCACGCCGGACATTGCCGAGCGCTCCAGCATGGTCTGGACGAACCGGCCCAAGCGGTCGCGGAACCGGTCCACCCGCTGCTCCTTGGCGATGAGGGTACCCACCGGAGTGCCCACGATTCGCGCCGCTTCTGTGAAAAACAGGCGGTCTACGAAATTCAGGTCCATCTGCTCGGCGACCATCTGGCCGATGGTTACTGCCCCACATCCAATGGGGCCGTTAATGGTGATTACTGGCATTACAGGTCCCTCCGAATTTTCAATTTGTATCGCTTATTCTTGTGAGGGATGGACGCTTATCCAGAGCCTAGGCGACTGCGGTCTCCATCAACTTGGCGCGGCGTCGCGGATATTCCTCAGATAGAAGACCTAGGATTGAAGAGTCGAACCATTCGTTGTTCTTGGGGTGGGTCTTGCGTAGATGCCCTTCCACAACGAATCCGACATGTTGGACCATCTGCATGCCCGGCTCGTTGTATTCGGGCACGTCGACCCAGACTCGGTGGAGCCCCTGTGGGCCAAAGGCGTAGTCCAAAAGGCCGATGAGTGCGCTGGTGCCGTAGTGGTGATTCCACAGGTCTTTCCGGCCTATCAGAAGGTCGGCCCGGGCTTCGAGTAGCGGCCATTCGACGGTCAGTTGGCCTTCGCCGATGTGCTCGCCGTCTCCGCTGTAAACGGAGAAAATCACACGGTTCTCGTCGTTAAAAACGTGGCTCCATTCGTCAGACCCACTGGCCAAGACAGCTTCCGGAGTGTAACCGGTGTGCAGGGGTTTGCCGTCATTCCCGGACCCATACCAGACCATGCTGACATCCGGGTCGTTGAGCCAATCAGCCATCCGTTGGATGTCTTCCCTAGTTGGCGCCGTCAGTGTCACTTCTGGAAACATATCTCACCCCCAACTTCAGTCGAAAAAACGAGCCTGATTAAGGTGTCGTCGAGACCATTTCTACTATCACTTATCGGGATAATTTTCATTATAACAACGCGTCGGCATAGAGGCAATTTGCGGTTTCCAACCAGATCGGGTCTGTGGGCGCCAGAGCCTCATTCAGGTTGGCCGCTCGCCGATGTGCCGCGTAGTATACTCCTGTGACTGCCGGCTGCAATCCGCAACGAGAAATTGGCCTGTAACTTTGGCCGATATTTTCGTAACATAGTCTCAAATGGAGAGGTCAGATGCGGGAGAATACCCTAAAACAAAAGTTGAACGACGGAAAGGCGGTTTTCGGCACGATGCTCACATTTCCGTCAGCCACGATGGTCGAGATGCTGGGGTCTTTGGGCTACGACTGGATATTGCTGGACAACGAGCATGGCGATATCACGGTCGAGAACGCTGAGAACATGATCCGGGCGGCCGAACTCACTGGCATGGCCCCAATCGTGCGGCCCATCGGCAACGAGTTGGAGTTCATCTGCCCCTTCCTAGACCGCGGCGCCTGGGGCGTGCAAGTCCCCCATGTAAACACGGCGGAAGAAGCCCAGAACACCGTCGAGGCTGTCAAGTATTACCCCCTGGGCAACCGGGGCATCTTCAGTCGCAGCCGCCCCGCCGGTTTCGGTTTTTCCGGCTCGACGGGAGACTATGCGGAAGAAGCCAACAAGAACACCTTGGTCTGCCTGATGCTGGAAGAGGTGGAAGCCATAAAGAACTTGGAATCCATGGTCCAGGTTGAAGGCGTGGACGTGTTTTTCATCGGCTCCGGAGACCTGTCCCAGTCCATGGGCTACGTGGGCCAGCAGACCCATCCAGAGGTCCAAGAGATAATGGAGCGGGGCGTGGAAATCATTCGCAAGGCCGGCAAGTTCGCAGGGGTGAGCTGTCCCGAGAACCTGGTTCCCAAGTATCTTGACCTGGGCGTCCAATACTTCCACGGCACCGTGCAGACCTTGATCCAGACCGCCAGCAACGAATACCTGAACACCATGCGCAAAGCAGCCGGGGAAGCAGGGCTCTAGGTTGCCCGTGCCGGAAGGAAAATCTGGTTGACACACAGCCGTCCGGACAGGAAAATACCTGCAATAGTTAATATCATTGCGGACCGCCGGAATCACGCCTGAAATGCCCTGTTTTTCTAGTCGAACGCTGCTCTGGAGTTGATTCGATGGCCATTGTAGTCAATGAAGACATCGAACTTATGGCCCATCTCATGCGGCGCGCCGGATTTGGCGCCGACCGCGACGAGCTGGAACGACGGACCGCCGTCGGTTACGAGGGCACCGTGGAAGAACTGCTCAACCCCAAGGGAGAGCGGGCCGACCGGGAATTATTCCTCCGGTATCACCCTGGCTTCCGGCGTCCGGTCACTTCTCCGGGCATGGGCGGCTCAGCCTGGCTCTACGACATGATGCACACCGAGCTTCCGCTGGAAGAGAAGATGGTCCTCTTCTGGCACCAGATATTCGCCACCGGCCAATCCAAGGTTGACCACTGGCACGAGCTGATCGCCCAGGTGGACATGTTCCGCGAGAACGCCATGGGCAACTACCGGGAGATGCTAGTGGCGCTGGCCCAGAACCCCGCCATGATCTACTGGCTGGACAACTGCGACAACCACGAGTCCGGCGTTAATGAGAACTGGGGACGCGAGCTGCTGGAACTCTTCAGCATGGGCGTGGGCAACTACACCGAGGACGACGTTTTCGAGTGCTCCAGGGCCTTCACCGGCTGGACGATAGCCACCGTGCCGCCCAGGAACTACTACAGCCGGTTCGACTGGTCCTTCGAGTTCCAAGAAGAGGACCATGACCAGGGCGAAAAAACCTTCCTGGGCGAGACTGGAAACTTCGACGGCGGAGACATAATCGACATCATCTGCCGGCAGCCGGCCACGGCCGAGTTTATCGCACGGCACCTTTATAATTTCTTCGTGGCCGATGAGCCCCAGGTGCCTGCTTGGTCGGTGACCCCTCCCAATGACCTGGAGGCCATCAAGTTATTGGCCAAAACCTTCAGCGAGTCCAACTACGACATCCGCGAGGTTCTGCGGGTGCTGTTCCTCTCTGACTTCTTCAAGAACGCCCGGTTCACCAAGATCAAGAGTCCCGCCGAGGTGGTCGTGGGCACGCTCCGCCTGGTGGGCCAGGACAAACTTCCCGGACCTGGCATCGGCGACCTCTCCAAACAGGCCGGTTACATGGGACAAGAGTTGCTCAACCCGCCCAGTGTGGAAGGCTGGCACACCGGCGTTGAATGGATCAACAGCGGCTCATTGATGAAGCGGATCAACTTCGTAGCCAATATGCTGGGCGACACCAGCAGGCCCGGAGTCCAGAAGATAATCGGCCGGCTGCAAGCCCAAGGCAACCTGGGCCCCGAAGAACTGGTGGATAGGTGCCTGGAACTGGTTGGGCCGGTCAAGGCGGGCGCGTTAACTCTCAAACAATTGGTGGAGCACGTTGCCCAACGCGGCAAACTGACTTGGAATAACGACGATGACGCAGAAGCCTCCACCGCGAGGGTAGGCGAACTGCTCCAGCTGATCGCGTCAGTTAAAGAATACCAATACAGCTAAGTTTGGTGGATTAAGGAGAAAGCAATGGCTACCAACAATAAAGACCCGGTCCTGGTGGTTCTACAGCTTTCCGGCGGGAACGACTACCTGAACACGGTCATTCCCTATACCGACGGGCTGTACTACGACAACCGCAAGGCGGTTTCTCTCACCGAGAACCAGGTCTTGGCCATAGACGGCGGCGTTGGGCTTAATCCAGCCATGGGTCCGCTCAAGGGTATGTACGACCAGGGCAAGATGGCCGTCATCCACGGCATCGGCTACCCAGACTCCCCCCGCTCTCACTTCCGCTCCATGGACATCTGGCACACCTGCGAGCCGGAGACCCTGGGCACCGAGGGCTGGCTGGGACTGGCCACCCGGGACATCGACCCCAACAAAGAGAATATAGTGACGACGGTCAGTTTCGGGCCCAGTCTATTCCGAGCCCTGGTCCTGCCCGGCGTGCCGGTGGCCTGTGTGGACGACTTGGACTCCTATGGGCTGCTCACTGGCATTTCGGGCGAGAAGCAACGGGAACAGATCCTGGACCGCTTCTCCCGTATGTACGCCCCCGAGGTGGGAAATGACGTTGTGACCGAGTATCTAGGCCAGACCGGACTCGAGGCCATGAAGGGCGCCGACATCCTGAAGGCCGCCCCCGTGACCTACTCATCCACCGTCGAGTACGCAGAGACGACCATCGCCCAGAAGCTGCGGGGCATTGCCCAGATCCACCTGGCAGGACTGGGGACCCGCATCTTCTATTGCGACCACGGCAGCTTCGATAGCCACGCCAATCAGAATGGGATGCACACCACACTATGGACCGATGTCTCCCAGGCATTAGACGACTTCTACGCCGACCTCCGGGAGCACGACGCCGCGGACAATGTGATCGTCCTGATGTTCTCGGAATTTGGCCGGCGGGTCCGCGATAATGGCTCAGGCACCGACCACGGGGCCGCCGGGGCCGCGTTCGTCATCGGCGACGCCATCAAAGGCGGGCAGTACGGCGAGTACCCTTCCAGAAAGGCCGAAGACCTCCAACAGGGCGACTTGGTGCCCAACATGGACTTCCGGGGCCTGTACGCCACCATATTGGAAGACTGGCTCGGCCTCGACGCCAAGCCCATAGTCAAAGGAAATTTCGAGGCTCCCAAGTTCATAAGGTCTAACTAGGCCCCACTCTCAGTCTCACTCACCTTACAAAGGTTGATATATGCAAACGCAGATCGCAGCAGGCCGGGTATACGACTTCAGCCACGCGGTAGGCCGGTCGGCAGCCTCGGGAACCGGGTTCAGACACCCCTGCGCCATCGCGACCGGCACCGGGGCCGACGCTGACGCCGTCTACGTCATCAGCCGTGGTTTCGAGATGATCCCCAACGTCCATTGGAACCGCACGGCCCTGGGCGTCCGCGTCAGCAAGGTCAAACCCGGCCTGGTGTCGGGAGAAGAAGAGTTGGTCACCGAATTCAGCACCTACGGCGAGGACCCTGGAAAGGTCATCTGGCCGGCCGGGGTTGCCGTGGACAGCCAAGGAACGGTCTACGTGACCGACGAGTGGCTGAACCGCATATCGGTCTTCGACAGCGAAGGCAAGTTCTTGAAGTGCTGGGGCGAGACCGGCGCCGGTGAGGGCCAATTCGACGGCCCCTCAGGCATCCTGGTCGACCCGCAAGATAACATCTACATCGTCGACACCCGCAACCACCGGGTGCAGAAACTGACCGAGGACGGGGCCCACCTGGCCACCTGGGGCGAGTTGGGAAGCGCCGAGGGCCAACTCGATTCTCCGTGGGGAATCGCGTCCGACTCCAAAGGTTACATCTACGTAGCAGACCACATGAACCACCGGGTGCAGAAGTTCGCTCCGAAGGGTGCATTCGTTGCGTCATTCGGTAGCCCAGGTACCGGCCGAGGCGAACTGGGACGTCCCTCTGGCGTGGCCGTGGACTCCGACGGCGACATATATATCTGTGACTGGTCGAACAACCGGGTGCAGGTATTTGCAGCCGACGGCCGGTTCGTGACCACCCTGCTTGGTGACGCCCGCGAACTGTCCCACTGGGCCAAGATGACCGTCGAGGCCAACCCCGACGCCGTCAGACGCCGTCGCGAGGTCAGGGATCCCTGGGTGGAGTGGCGGCTGTCCATGCCCAATGACCTGGTCTTCGACGCGGTCCATGACCGGCTGATCGTCGCCGACACCCAGCGCCAGCGGATACAGATATACAACAAGTTGAAAGACTACACGGTGCCCTCCCGCACCATCTAGGCCCTTCGGCAATCCCCATTGATAACCAAGAGGTAAGTCCATGGCTAGCGTATTTCTAGGGATCAACGACCGGACATTCACCTACGAGTCCACGGCGGCTCGAGCCGAGCATGTGGGCGCCGGGGTGCGCTACCCCGTCGACTTTGCGATAACCTCGGATGACCTCGCCTACATAGTTAACCGGGGCCGCGAGGACCGACCAGACGGCACCCGCCTAACGATCATGCGCCTGGGGGAAGATGGCGAGGAATACATCAGCACCTTCGGTTCCCACGGCGAAGGCAAAGGCCAATTCATCTGGCCCATGGGCATCGCCCTGGACAAAGACACCAACGTCTACGTCACCGACGAGTGGCTGAACCGGGTCACTAAGTACGACCGAGACGGCGAGTACATCACCCACTGGGGCATCCAAGGCTCCGCGGATGGCGAGTTGGACCGCCCCGCCGGCATAGCTGTCGGCCAGGACGATACGCTGTACATCGTGGACGGCCGCAACAACCGGGTGCAGAAGTTCAGTCTGGACGGCAAGTTCCTGGGAAAATTCGGGACCACCGGCTCTGCCGATGGGGAGTTCAACCTTCCTTGGGGGATGTGCCTGGATAGCGAGGACAATATATTTGTCGCCGATTGGCGCAACGACCGAGTCCAGTCTTTTACTTCCGAAGGCCAATGGCTCGCCAGCTTTGGCACCCCGGGCACCGGCGGCGACTGCTACAACGCCCGCGTGAAGGGCGGGATCACCTATTCCGACGCACCCGTGGGCCAGTTCAACCGCCCCACGGGCGTCTGCGTTGACCAGGACGGCGACATCTACATCGCCGACTGGCTGAACAACCGGGTGCAGGTGCTAACGCCTGAGGGGCGGTTCATCACCGAGTTCACCGGCAACGGACATCTCTCAAACATGGGCATCGCCAAGCTCAAGTCGAATCCCGACATGATCCGGCAGCGCAACACCATCCAGAACTTCACTCCGGAACGGGTGCTATGGGCGCCCTGCGCAGTGAGGATGGGGCGAAATAACCGGGTGATAATCGCCGATACCACCCGCCACCGCTTCCAGATCTACCGCAAAAACACAGAGCCCATTCTGGTCTAGCGCAACGGGTTTGATTGTCGGTCGACCGAGTAGGGGCAGGTTTCCAACCTGCCCTTTTTCTGTGCCACGTCGGTCGTGATATTCAACAGGCCGAAAAGTTGGCCGGCCTGTGACAGCCTCGGCAGCTGGAGCGTGGTTTACGCGTGCCAGGGCGGGTTAGAAACCCGCCCTTACGGCCATCGAGCCAAACCGGCGCCTCTATCCGATGTATCCTCAACCAAAAGAAAAGGCCGCGTCTAACTCGCGGCCTTTTCTTATCTGTGAGCTGCCGGGCATTTTGTGTTACGCGGGCTGGGCCACCGCGCCTTTGAACCGGTTCTCCAGGTCTGTCAACAGGGCTTTGTCCGTATCGTCCAGCTCGGAGTACACCCAATCGATGATCCAACGTGGGTCATCCGCGGTGTCGTCCATGAGCAACTTGCGGATCATGTAAAGCTGGCCGGCTTCGTCAATCTCATCACGCACCAGCGAGCAGACGAAAGCCTCTTCATTCTCAAAGTGGTCCAACTCCAGGATTCGGACCCCCAAAAGACGGCTGTGGATGTGTCGGATGGTGCGGGCGGTTACTTTCTTTTCGCCGAGTACGTCTTTGAGGGCCGACTCCACTTCATAAAATTTCTCTTCAAGGGCCCTGTGTTGTTCCTTTTCCAGGGAGAAGGCAGCATCCCGGACGCTCTCTTCAATTCCAGCGGCGTTGCCCATGGCGATGAAGCTGGCCAGGTCGCCGGCCTTTCCGGCTAGCTCAGCATGCTCGGTCTCGTTGTCCCGGGCAGGCTGATTGTCCTTTAGAGGAGCAGTCATCACTTCGTCTTCGACGGTGGCATGGTACAGAATTTGTTTCACCCAGAAGCCAAATGTCTCGGTCAATCTGGCTATGTCGTCAAAGGTCGTCGCCTCGGCAGCCATCGCCTCTGTACGGTCAGAGACAGCCCGAAAAGCCTTGTGCATCAGCGGCATGACGTCGATGGGGTCTTCTATTCGCTGTAGGTCTTCTGTAGCCATTTCCTCACCCTTTGGATTCTGACTTTGGACTAACTAGGCCACTGGTTGGGCTTGCTTGATATGGGACTCCAACTCAAGTAGCAACTCGTTCTCTTTGGGTGTAAGGTCTTGGGAGATCCACTCGATCACCCAATGTGGGTCATCAGCATCTTTGTCAACGAGTAGTGCGCCCACGACCTCCAACTGACACGCGGGGGAGAGGTTCTCCCTGAGCAGGGGGATGACCATCGCCTCTTCTGTCTCAAGATGGTCTTCCTGGGCGACGCGAAGGGCGATAGCTTGGCCGTAGAGGTGTTGTTGGGTGCGCAAGATGACACTGGTGGCGCCGATGTCTTCTTCAAGGACGGTCATGACATCCATGACGCCTTCGAGCAGTGCGGCGTATTCCTCGTCCTCTTGCGCCAGGAGAGCCCATTTCACGCGTTCGACGGGGTCATCGGCGGCGGCCTTGCGTGTGTCATCCACCGACTTGGCCATCTCTGTGCCCACTTCTTTCTCGGCGTGGTACATGATGGCGGTGGCCCAGGCTGTGAAGGCCAACTTGAACGGCTGGAGACTATTTCCATCTTCGAGGGACCGGGCAAGCTCGACCGTGCGGTCAGCCTCGCCTCTGAGGGCTTTATGAATCAGATACATCGCGTCGATGGGCTGCTCGAGGGTGGTGATCTCCACGGTCATGCAATTCCTCCCAATGTTTTCGCTGAGCCGGGTCTAGAAGCAGACTTTTGTTAGGGTGGTTTGGCTGGAAGTATAATCGGGCTCAATCTTGGGACAAGTCTGCAATTTCCTTTCCACTGAGAGGCATGACCTATCAGTGGGCCCTTTCATTACGGAATAAACATTACTTACGTGTATCGCGTTTGTCAATACTGCTATATGTCTATTATTATTATTTGGTTTGCCAATGATACTAACTGAAGCGCTGCATGAAACAGTGCATTCTGGCCCTGATTTGTAGTGCCGATGGTCACTTTTAGCCACAGGCGACAAAAAAGGGAGGGCTCATGCCCTCCCTTGCGGTTTTCTTATTAGCCGGCGTGTCGGGAATAAGGGTTAGCCGGCGGTGACCGGATCCTTCCTCACCGACGCGATCGCGTGGACTTGGTCCATCAAGATATCGAAATTTTCAAATGTGAGGGACTGGGGTCCGTCGCATTTGGCAACGTCCGGGTTGGGATGGACCTCGATCAACAGACCGTGTGCTCCGGCGGCCACCGAGGCCAGGGCCACGGGGGTCACCAGGTACCACTTTCCGGTGCTGTGGCTGGGGTCAGCCACGATGGGCAGATGGCTCAACCGCTTGATCACGGGCACTGCGGCCACGTCCAGCGTGAACCGGGTGAAGGTCTCGAAGCCGCGAATGCCTCTTTCACAGAGGATTACTTGCTCGTTGCCCCCGGCCATCACGTACTCAGCGGCCAGCAACCACTCTTCGTAAGAAGCGGCCAGTCCGCGTTTGACCATGACCGGTTTCCCGATCAGACCAACCTCGTCCAGCAGATTGTAGTTCTGCATGTTCCGGGCGCCGATCTGAAGGATGTCGGCGTACTTGGCGACGGTTTCGACGTCGGCCGTAGACATCACTTCAGTGATGATGGGAAGTCCGGTCTCTTCTTTGGCCGTTTGTAGGAGCTTCAGGCCGTCTTCGCCCATACCGCGGAAGCTGTAGGGGGAGGTCCTAGGCTTGAAGGCGCCGCCACGCAGGACCGTGGCGCCGGCAGCCTTCACGGCTTTGGCGGTGGAGACCATCTGCTCTTCGTCTTCAACAGAGCAGGGGCCGGCCATGATTACGGGCTTGGGTCCGCCAATGACGGCGTCGCCAACCTTGATGATGGTGTTGTCCGGATGGAACTCTTTGCTGGCTAGTTTATAGGGCTTTGAGACCATCACGACCTCGGAGACCCCTTGCATCAACTCCATCTCATCTTTGAAGTCGGGAGGAATGGACCCCATGACTCCGATTACGGCCCGCTCCTCTCCCAGGTTGATCTGGGCCTTTAGCCCCCGGCTTTCAATCCTTTGCCGCACGTTTTCCAGGTCTTCGCGGGCAGTATCCCGTGCCATTACGACGATCATTTCAGTACTCACCTTTGGTCCGTGGATTTATTCGTATCCCATCCGGTCATTTGGAGGACCTAGGACAGACCTTGACGAAATACCCCACCACTACTGGAGCCTGCTGCCACCGTAACTAGGCTCCCTCACTGCCATCATCCGGGGTTATCCTGCTCTATGCGCGCAAGCTCGCGGCCCCCTTCAGATATTTGTATACCAAGTCCTTCGGTTCCTTATCAGTATTCACTAGTATAAGTATCCTGATACAACGGGGCAAGCTACCCTCTACAACCACCTGGGTCATGTCCATCAGCGGCGCGTTGGCCCAGGCCAGTTTGCGGGCTGCGGTGGCCGGAAAAGCCGCGTCCAGGTCCGGGGTAATAGTAAAGAATACCGCAGCCAGAGAGTCCTCTTCCACGCTGTTGGCATCGATCAATGCCTGGACCAACTCGGTGGTGGCCTCGTGGATGGCCTCCTCGGTGTTGGCGTCGGCGGTTGTCGCCCCCCTGATTCCCCGGCATGCTGTCATCTATAAATTTCTCCCCGATGTTGAAGTTGGCGGTTGCAGCCCTCTTGCCCGCCAACAAGCGGTCAATAGCCCAAATCTTTCTAAGATGGGAGCGAGACTCCTGCCAGTTCGGCTACGAACCGGCTGGCGCGCTCAACAAGCTGTTCCCTTGGCGAATCCAGCATCACCCTGACCAGGGCGCTGCCCACCACAGCGGCCTCCGCCGTTTCACCCACTTCTTCAACGTGGGTCCTGTTGGATATCCCGAATCCCACAGCCAGGGGAAGGTCGGTGTGGGCCCTCACCCGGTCGAGCAGCTCGAAGCTTCGGCCGGAGACCTGCTCACGGGCGCCGGTCACCCCAGTAACGCTGATGCAGTAGACAAACCCGCTGCCTTCGGCGCAAGCGCCTTTTATGCTCTCATCGGTGCTGGTGGGCGCCAGCAACGGGATCATCGATATGTCGTGCGAGCGGCACTCCGCCAACAAGGGAGCGGCCTCGAACCCGGGCAGGTCAACGGCGATAAGCCCATCAACCCCCGCCTCCTGGCACCGCTGCGTGAATGGGGCCAGCCCATAGGTGTGGATGGGATTGTAGTACCCCATTAAGATCAGTGGAGTGTCGGGAATTTTCTCCCGCACGGTCTCGGCGGCGGTCAGGCAGTCTTCCAGGCTGGTGCCGTTCTGCAACGCTAGGAAGCTGGACTCCTGGATCACTGGACCTTCCGCCAGCGGGTCGCTGAATGGCACGCCCAGTTCCACGGCGTCGGCCCCGGCCGCAACCAGGGCTGGGACCAACTCCAACGTGGCTTCTATGTCTGGGAAACCGGCGGTCACAAACACAATCAGTCCGGGACGCTTCTGCTCCCGGACTGCATCGAACATACGCCTGATTCTTGGTTCGCCCATACCTGGGACCTAAGGTCCTCCTGGCTTTAATACAGCAGGAAAAAGAGCCTGCGATTCAAGCAAATTTAACTTACAACCCCAGCGGTGTCTACCCCTTGGAATCTACCGGGCTAAGAATTTAGCCGCTGAGGGCTGACACGCCCAAGGCCAGGGCGTTCTGACCGGCGTGGGCCCCGAGGGCCGCCCAGAGCGATCCGGTCCGCCAATATAGCCACGCCAACAGGGACCCAGTGATGAATATGGGGATCAACATACCGATGGACATGTGGAAGGCGCTGAAAATCGCGGCGCTTACGAATATGCTCCCCCACGGGCCGAACCTCGTAAGTAGGCCACGGAAGATGAACCCCCGGAAGAACAGCTCTTCGCTCATGGGTGTGATGAAAGCCAGGGCCTGGAAAGTCAGCAACACGAACGGGCCGTCGAAGAAGATGTCCGACTCGACCGAGGTAGTCGATAGTTTGTCCAGACCCAGCCAGTCCACGATATCGGCGTAGACCGAAGTGGCGATCAAACTTGTGCCCAACACCCCGAACATCAGCAGGACGGTCCCTTTCTTAGGCACCTGTACCCTGCTGAGCCGCAGCAAGACCAAGGGATACCTGCTATGCCGCAGACCCAGGTACCAGACCGTGCTGAAGATGGCCATAGCCATGAGATGGACGCTGATCCACGTGGCTACCGCATCTTCCTGTTCCGAATACAGAGAGCCGATAACCAGAGCTAACGCCGCTGCCGAGAACAGGGAGAGCATGACTAGGATTATCCCGGCGGCCATCTGCCAGCCGCCCCATGGCACCCTTACCATGTGGCGAGTTGCCCGGCTGCCTGAAGATTTAGCGGTTGAGATTTCAGCCTCGGCCGCGTCTCCCGGCGAGTATCCGCAATCGGCACAGTCCTCCCGTCCCATCCCCCGATGACTGCCACATTGAGAGCAAAGCGTGGGGTCAGTGAAAGACCCGCCCATAGTCTGCTCTGACGGGTTTTCGCCGCGCTCGCCTGAGCGCCATGGCATATTGTTATCGGACTGCAATTTGGCTCTGCATGTGCGCCTTGAAAATCACTGCTTCGAATTATAGCAACTTGCTCCTTATTGCCAAGTCTTGGGTGGAGTCCAGCCCGCACGACGCCACACCCGATTGCCAGATAATCAAACCTCGGCCATAATGACGGCGGCTCAAACCGGCCTGCCTAATGGAGATGACGATATGGCTTCAGAACAACCATTATCCCGGGAAGATTTCGACCACCTGGCAAAGCTGATGGGCATTGACGGCGAACTCGCCTACCTTGACGGGCTTTATTCTCAGGCGCGCGGGGTCTTCATCAGCGCCAAGAGCATCAGTGACATCGACGTCACCGGCGCCGAGCCCGACATGGCCTTTATTCCGAAGAAGGACTAAACCTCAACACTTGATTGGGAGGCAACGCCCTGATGGACGCACTGGAAATCTGCTACATGAGCGCCGGGGACCTATCGAATCTGGTCCAGAGTAAAGAAGTTTCTCCCGTCGAGATAATCGACGCGCATCTGGCCAGGGTCGAAGAAACTGAACCGGTGCTGAATTCGTTCATCACCCTATTGGCGGATGAGTCCCGCGCCGCCGCCCGCCAGGCCGAGAAGGACATCCAAGCCGGCCGGTACAAGGGGCCCCTCCACGGCATACCCGTGGGGTTGAAGGACCTGTACAACACCGGAGGGGTGCGCACAACCTCGGGCTCCAAGATATTCGACACGTTCATACCTGCCGAAGACTGCACCGTGGCCGCCAAGTTTCAGCAGGCCGGCGCTATCCTCCTGGGCAAGCTGAACATGCACCAGTTCGCCTACGGGCCCACCGGGGAGAACCCCGACTACGGCCACATGCACAACCCCTGGAACCCAGAGATGGTGACCGGCGGCTCCAGCGGCGGCTCTGGTTCTGCGGCCGCGGCGGGCCAGTGCACCATCACCACCGGCAGCGACACCGGCGGATCCATCCGTATCCCGGCAGCCCTCTGTGGCATCGTCGGCCTCAAGCCCACCTATGGGCTGGTCAGCCGCTGGGGACTGACTGCGCTGTCCTGGTCCCTCGACCACCCAGGCCCCATGGTGCGCACCGTTGAAGACGCCGCCATCACCATGAACGTCATCGCCGGCTACGACCCCAGGGACGTTGCATCGGCGAAGGTAGATATCCCCGACTACATCACGGCACTGACCGGTGACGTGCGGGGCCTGCGCATCGGCATGCCAAAGGAATACTTCGACGCGCCGCTTGACCCCCAGGTGAGGAAGGCCGTGATGGACGCCGTCAGTCTCCTGGAGAGCATGGGCGCCGAGGTCAAAGAGGTCTCGTTCCCCATGTTCAACGAGTCCCAGGCCATCTCCAGCACCGTGCTCATGGCCGAAGCCTCCGCCTACCACCGCGACCTGCTGGAGAAAGACGGCCATCAACTCTATGAACCAGTGCGCCAGCGTCTGGAGGCAGGGTTGTTCATCAGCGCCGCCGACTACCTCCGGGCGCAACAGGCCCGCGCCATCCTGGACGCTGAGGGTCGAAGGCTGCTAGACGACGTTGACCTGCTGGCTGGCCCCACCGAACCCGTCACTGCGCCCGAGCTTTTGTCCTCCAAAGTGATGGCCGGAGAGCAAGAGATCGGAGTGGTTGGAGCGCTGACCCAGTACACCAGGCCGTACAACATAAACGGCTTCCCGGCCATTTCGGTCCCCTGCGGCTTCTCTGAATCGGGGATGCCCATCGGCCTGCAACTGGCGGGAAAGCCTTTCCACGAGCTGACGGTCCTGCGTGCCGCCCACGCCTACGAACAGGCCACGGACTGGCATACCCGCCGCCCGCCCCTGTAGGCAGCCACTCAAACTCCCATACCGGTTGATCCGTAAGGCTAGCGGGCAGCGTATTTCGTGTAGAATCCCTGTACGACCCGGGTTTTAATCTAAGATCTGAAATTGATTCTAGTGGGCCGGATGTGGGGAGTCGGCAGTTTTGGCGGAAATCACCACTGTTACCTTCGACCTCTGGCAGACCCTGTTGCTGGACGACCGGGACTTGGGGCAGGCCCGCGCCCTGGTTCGGCTTAAGGGCGCCCAGTCAGCGCTGGCCAAGTTCGGCGAAAATTTTGATCTTGACCACATCCGGGAAGCCTATATGGCCTGCTTCCAGCAATGCCGCGAAGTCCGGGACAACGGTCTGGACGTGGACTTCCGCGAGCAGGTAGCAATCTTCGTCAACCACATCACGCCAGGCCTGGCTGATCGGCTGGACCCGGACATCATGGATGAGATCGCAGAGTTCTATTCGGACTCCTTCTTGATCCATCCGCCGCCCGCCCATGTGGACGCGGTCCAGGTGCTGCAAAGCATCAAGGACATGGGCCTTATAATGGGCCTGATCTCCAATACGGGGATGACTCCTGGGTTCACCTTCCGCTCCTACATGGATGAAGAGGGGATGCTGGACTTCTTCCAAACGCTGACGTTTTCAGACGAGGTCAAGCTGGCCAAGCCAGGCAGCCAGATCTTCATGATGACGCTGAAGGCGCTGCGCGCGACCCCGGAGCAGACTATTCACGTGGGCGACCACGTGACCAACGACGTTGTGGGCGCCAAGCGTTGCGGTATGAAAACGATCTGGATCAACGGGTTCTATGAACGGGAAGACCCCAACGACCCAGAGACAGAACCGGACATCACCGTCTCCAGCCTAGCCGACGTCGTCCCAGCCGTCGCCAAGCTGGCTGGGCGAGTATGATTTTGTTGGATCAAACGCTTATCTTGACAACCAGATTCTGCCAATGATAGTGTCGGCTTCTCTGTACTTTCTGACGGAACTCAATACCGAATTGTTCATATTTGGCTTAAATTCGGTGGAATTATTTACAAATTAAGGCTATTCAGAACAAACAGCGTTAGCTGAATTTGTGTCTGACATGGGTAACGGGATGCTAAAAAGAGTCCTGACAGGAACGCAGCATGGCTGACTCAGCCGAACTTAACGAGCTCTGTACCGCCGTCTTTGCAAAACGATCGCTTATTTTGGTGAGCAACCGCGGTCCAGTTGAGCACCAGATGCCCGGCGGCGGCCGTCCGGAAGCCCGCCGTGGCAGCGGCAGCGTGGTCACCGCCTTCAGCTCGCTGGCCCAGAAATTCGAGTTCACCTGGGTGGCCAGCGCCATGGGTGAAGGCGACCGCGTCGTCTCCGACAACGGCCGGGGCCCCCACCTACGATCCCCCCTGCCGGGTCACCAGATCGATCTCCGGTACGTAGTCACACCCCGGCGTGTTTACCACAAGTACTACAACATCCTTTGCAACCCGCTGCTCTGGTTCCTCCAACACTATATGTGGAACCCGCCGTACAACCCCAACGTGGACGCCGCGGTGCATGACGCTTGGGAAGGCGGTTACATACCGGTTAACCAGGCATTCGCCAATGCCGTGATCGATGAGGCACGCGCCCTAGAGCAGGCGCCCATCGTCATCGGCCACGACTACCACCTGTATCTGTTGCCCGAGTTCGTACGACAGGGCGTGCCCGAGGCCGTGATCCAGCACTTCATCCACATACCCTGGCCCACGCCCCAGTACTGGCACATGATCCCTGACTACATCACCCGGCGTATCTGCGAATCCCTGTGCGCCACCGACCTCCTGGGGTTCCAGACCATCGGCGACGTCCGATGCTTCTTGGACACCGTTGACGAGTTCGTGCCCGACGCTGCCGTCGACCGGAACAACCACACCGTAGCCCTGAATGGGCGCACCACTTCGGTCAAGGTCTACCCCATATCCATCAACGTCGAGGAAGTCCGACGCATCGCCAACACTCCCAGGGCGCTGGATTATGAGGCCAGGCTGTCAGCGGACACCGGAGAGGCGACCATCGTCCGCATCGACCGCGCCGAACCCAACAAGAACATCGTACGCGGCTTCCGGGCTTACGAGCTGATGCTGACCCGCTATCCCGAGCTCAAAGGCAAGGTTAAGTTTCTGGCCTTCCTGGTGCCTTCACGCACGCATATACGCCAATACCAGAGGTACATGGACGAGATACAGCAGGTGATCCAGCAGATCAACAACAACCACGGCACCGAGGACTGGCAGCCCATCGTGCCCTTCATCGAGAATAACTACACGCAGGCCGTCGCAGGCATGAAACTCTACGATGTGCTGCTCGTGAACACCATCATCGAGGGCATGAACCTGGTGGCTAAAGAAGGCGCGGTGGTCAACAGCCGCGACGGCGTGCTGGTCTTGTCCCACAGCAGCGGTGTCTACCAGCAATTGGCCGACGGCGCCCTCAGCGTGTCGCCCACCGACATCGAGGGCACGATGGAGGCGCTGCATCAGGCGATCACCATGTCACCCGATGACCGCAAGGACCGGGCGGCACGGATGCTTGAGTCGGTCTGTCGCGAAGACATCAACCATTGGCTCTACCAGCAGATGAAAGACATCTCAACGGTCTTATAGTCAGCACCCATCTCGGATATGCTGGCCATGACCGTTGGCTGGATAATTGGAATAGCCCGGGTTAAAGTGTTAGGGCGGCGGCAGTCCGCAACATCTAGAATTTTTCATCTCCAGAATGCCCATTTTCTACTGAGTTTCAGGCCTAGTTCCGGGAGTACAGAAAGCGGACCAAATGGAACAATTGTTCAACCCACAATTACCCGGCGGCGGCCGGCCTGATATCCAACTCTGCATCTTCCCGCACCTGCCCGAGTTCCTGGTCATCGACTCCAGGGACGAATCGCCTCAGGTGATGCTGCTCAATACTGACGACGTTTTTGACGAAGAGTTCTACAGGACCGTCGAAGCTGAATTCTCCGAGACTCTTCGCTCGTCCAGTGAATTTCTCTTTTCCCACTTCATGAACCTGCCCGTGAGCATCGAGGAGTCGGTGCGCGACATCGCCATGACCTTCATCCTCGACCGGCTCGGAGTGCAGATCGAAGACGAAGACGAGATACCATCGGTGGTCGTCTACGTGGTCGCCGGCGGAGCTCTCACCACCCACGCCGCAAAGATACTTGATGGCCTGAATGAACTGATCCGCGCCAGCGCTAGAGGCCCCGAGGCAGCCCATTGGGAGACCACCGTCGCCGACCTAGTGGAACGGGAGACAGCCATCATGCAGAAGGTGAATGAACAGCAGATGGAGGACGCCCTGAAAGGCGATTCCCCGGATTACTTCACCCTCTGGGAAAGCCGCAACTGACGTCCTGTTCCGCGTATTTGACTGGCTTTCCATCCCTGGCGCGCTCCTCGCTTTCTCCTCTATAATCCCCAAACGACCCTCCTGCCTATTCGCGCCGAGAAAAATCGACGGCCTCGATAGGATTGTCATTGATGAATGAGATAGGGCTATCTATCAACACCCGCTACGACATCTCAGATGGAGAACTGATCTCCATCGCCAAACATGCCGACGACATGGGGTATCACTCTTTCTGGGCTGCGGAATCCTGGGGCCGTGACGCATTCACCGTGCTGACCATGGTCGGCTGCAACACCCAGAATATCCGCCTGGCCACCGGCATCGTCAACGTTTTTAGCAGGACACCCGCGCTCATCGCCCAGACCATCGCTTCTTTGGACATACTATCCAACGGCCGCGCCATCTTGGGGTTGGGCAGCAGCGGGCAGATCGTGGTGGAAGGCTGGCACGGCGTTCCCTTTGATTCTCCGCTTGGCCGCACCCGTGAGTACATCGAGATCATCCGCAAAGCTCTGAGCGGCGCGCCCGTTAACCACGATGGTAAGTTCTACCAGATCGAGCGGTTCCGCATGCTCGCTCCGCCGGTGCAGGAACGCCTCCCCATCTATATCGCCAGTCTGGGGCCCAAGAACCTGGAGTTGACCGGCGAGGTCGCCGACGGCTGGCTACCCGTCTGGTTGAACATGGAACGTATCGCCGACTTGAAAGAACGGCTCGCCGTCGGGGCCGCCAAGTCGGGCAGGAACGTTTCCGATGTGACCGTCGCCCCCTATCTGATGTGCTACACCTCCGACAGTCCCGAGGACCTCGCCCACGGCGCGGACTTGTTGCGGGCCCATATCGCCTATTACATCGGCGGCATGGGGACGTTTTACTTTGAGAATTTCAGCCGCGCCGGATTCTGCGCCGAAGCCAAGGCGGTCCGGGACGCCTGGGGCTCCAAGAACCGGGACCAGGCCGCCAACGCTGTATCGGACCGGATGTTGGAGAGCGTGACGGTGTTGGGAAACCCCCAGCAGTGCCGCGACCAGATGGCCAAGTTCCGGCAGGCAGGGATCGACATGCCCGTCGCTACCTTCCCTCACGGTACTGAAATAGCCACAATCCACCGTACCATTGACGCGCTAGCTTTGGAGGCTGGAGATTAGTGGCTACCAAGATCGGCGTTATCTCCGACACCCACTCGGCCGGCAGCGGTAGAGATCTGCCGGAGACGATACTCGACGCCCTGCGCGGGGTCGACATGATCCTCCACTGCGGCGACCTTGAATGCTTGGGAGTGCTTGACTACCTAGAAGAGGTGTCCCCTTTGCTGGCGGTGCGCGGCTACGAGGACCCCTTGGAAGATGGCGATCGCCTCGCCATGACCACCAGGGTAGTCAAAGTCGAGGGTGTGTCCATCGGCATGGTCCACGACATCCAATGGCCGGGCCCCAAGATACCCACCACCCCCGACGGGGCCGGACTAGTGCTCCCAGACGGCAACGGCCGGGACATACTGGCCCGAAAGTTCAAAGAGCCAGTGGACGTGGTCCTATTCGGCGACACCCACGAGGAACTGGTCATGGACTGGGACGGCGTCCTAATCATGAACCCCGGCAGCCCAACCTACCCCGGCCGAAAACACAAACGCGGCGTCCTAGGCACCATCGGAATACTGCAGATAGACGGCGAAGAAGCTACCGCTCGAATCGTCAATCTGGAACCGTCCGAGTAGCGCGCCCATGAAATCCCCTCTCTTCCTTCCGCGGGAGCAGGAGAGGGTCCGAGTAAGGGCAACGCTTCTCCGCAAGTCATCCAATAAGTCTCAGGCGTAGTCGCATGGATTCCGGCGAAGGCTGGAATGACGGCATTACCAGAAACAAAAAAGGGGCCGGTCCTTCCATGGAAGGACCGGCCCCTTTTGCTTGAACCTATTTGATGCCTAGTTGGTGAGCTTGTCGATGAGCGGGGTGACCTCCAGGAACACCGGAGCGAACACCAGCGACACTATTGCCATCAACTTCAGGAGGATGTTCAGGGACGGGCCCGACGTGTCTTTGAACGGGTCGCCGACAACGTCGCCCTCCACCGCGGCCTTGTGGGCGTCGGTGCCCTTGCCGCCGTAGTGGCCAAGTTCTACGTATTTCTTAGCGTTGTCCCATGCGCCGCCCGCGGTCGCCATCATGATGGCCAGCATGAACCCGGCGCCAACCGCGCCGATGAGCATTCCACCCAGGGCTTCAACGCCCAGAACGAACCCGGTGGCCAGAGGGGCCGCCACCGCCATCAGGCCGGGCATAATCATTTCCTTGAGCGCGCCCTTGGTGGCGATGTCCACGCATTCTTTGTAGTCCGGTTCGGTTGTCCCCTCCATCAGCCCGGGAATCTCCCGGAACTGGCGGCGGACCTCATTCACGATAGACATCGCCGCCCGGCCCACGGCCTTCATGGTGAAGGCGGAGAACAAGAAGGGCAGCATGGCGCCGGAGAGGGTGCCAACGATCACCGTGTGGTCCAAGAGGTTGATCTCTTTGATCTCGGCCGCTATGGCGAACGCCGCCAGCAGCGCCAGAGAGGTCAACGCGGCCGAGCCAATGGCGAAACCCTTGCCGGTGGCCGCAGTGGTGTTGCCCAGTGCGTCAAGCGCGTCAGTGCGCTCTCTGACTTCGGGATCAAGTTGTGCCTGCTCGGCGATACCGCCGGCGTTATCAGCCACGGGGCCGTAGGCGTCGGTGGCCAGCGTGATTCCCAGTGTGGACAGGAGGCCGACCCCGGCCAAAGCCACGCCGTAGAAACCGGCCAGTTCGAAGGCGATGATGATGGTGAAACCCACCGCGACCAGAGGAATCACCGTGCTGATCATGCCCGTAGCGATTCCGGCGATCATCACCGTTGCCGCGCCGGTCTGCGATGACTCCGCTATCTGCTGAGTAGGTTTATAGTCGTAGGACGTGTAGTACTCGGTGGACAGGCCGATAATTATCCCTGCTGAAAGGCCCGTTATTATCGCCCAGAACCATTTGATCTCCATGTCCAAGGAGAGCACGACCACCAAGGCGAAGACCGCGAGCAAGATAGCTGAAGCGAAGATGCCCCGCCGGAGCGCCCACAAGAGTTGGCCGAAGTCCGCGTGCTCGCTGGCGCGCACCACGAAGGTGCCCAAGATTGCGGCCACGATCCCTGCACCGGCCAGCATCAGCGGGAGTACCGCCTTATCAGAGTCCCAAGCGACCGCAGCGCCGGCGGTGCCAGCGGTAGCCAATGCGATGGCGGCGATGATCGAGCTAACGTAGGACTCGAACAGGTCTGCGCCCATCCCGGCGACGTCGCCCACGTTGTCACCGACGTTATCGGCGATGACTCCGGGGTTCCGAGGGTCGTCCTCGGGGATGCCCGCTTCGATCTTTCCGACCAGGTCGCTGCCAACATCGGCGGCCTTGGTGAAGATTCCTCCACCAACCCTGGCAAACAGGGCGATCGAGCTAGCTCCAAAGCCGAACCCGGCGACCACCGTGATGTCTTGGAAGATGATGTAGAGGATGGTCACACCCAGCAGGCCGATGCCCACCACGGTGATTCCCATGACCGAACCGCTGGAAAATGCTATCCGCAGCGCCGGGTTTAGCCCGTGCATCGCGGCGGCGGCGGTTCGTACGTTGGCTCTAACAGCGACGTTCATACCAACGAACCCGGCGAAGGCGGAGGCGCTCGTGCCCGCCAAGTAGGCGATGGCCGTCTCCGGGACTTTATTTTCTAGGGTCCACCAGTCGATCAACGCCCAGAGGCCGATGGCCACGATGATGACGAATGGGGCTAGAACCATGTACTCCCGGCGCAAGAATGTGCCGGAACCTTCGCGTATCGCGTCGCCAATGGCCCGCATACGCTGGTTCCCAGGGTCGGCGCGCAGCACGCGGATGGCGGTAAATGTAGCGAACATTAGAGCTACGCCCCCTGCGGCGAGGGCAACAACGATAGATTCCATGAAGAGACTCTCTTAAAAGGGACAGGCGTGGCCTATTTGTCTACCGGTTTATTTAATCCAAACCGGCCTGTTTTTAGGCGTGCGCAACGTATCATATGGGCCTGGGGGTGTCAAGCGGATTTCGACGCCAGATACGCCTATTTTGCACGGGTCTCGCCGCGCTGGAGAGGAACCTCCCCTGGTGTTGTAGGGATACCTGGGCGGCTAGGGGGTGTGTATTTCGATGTCCGGGAATGAGATGGCCACCGCGAACCAGAACGATCGGCGGGTGCTCACCCGTTCCAAACGGTTGCCCGCCAAAGGCCCGTCCCCACCGCGTCCGGCAAAGTCCCAAGAGGTACCGGTCTCATTGTCGGTGAATCTCCTGGCTCCCGCATATTCAAAACTAAGGGTTTGCCCATCCACCGTGCGAGAGAAAGCCGTCACCGACAGGCCGCCCATAGCTGTAAAGACCACCACCGGCTCGCCGCCCACTTTGCCATTAATCGCGCCGCCGTCGATGTCTCCCAATGGAAACGCCGTAACCGCGTCGCCGATCTCCACGGTTAACACTATCTCGCCCGCTGAGAGCCGCCCGTCCAGTTTGTCTTTATCCACGGGGAAGGCAAACTGCTCGCTATTGATGCGGTCTTGATAGCCACTGCCAAACCCGTTGCCATAGGAGGCGCCGGTGAAGAGGGTTTCCAGTCCCCCTTCGACGCCCATTATCAGAAGCGTTTCGGGGTGGAGTGCTTTCCAATTCGCCCAGGGCATGGTCGCCGATGGCAAGGGTTCGAGCCGGGAGCCGGTAAGGGTCCCAACCACGGCCTCGCCGCCACCTGGAACCGATAAGAATTGGTTTGGTGGTCGTACATCACCAGATCAGACTGATATAGGGCACTGGTGTTGCCAAAGGTGAGGGCCTCTCCGTCAACTTCCCGGTTGAATACCACGCCGCTGAAACAAAGATGGCAGTAGGTAATCAACACCGGTACGCCGCCGATGTTATCGTTCACGATCTCATGGAAATTCAAGATGTTGATGGGATAGGCGAATGTCTCGTCTCCAGACTCGTACCCCAGGACCAGGTCTTCGTCCTCCAGCCACGGCAGGGCATCAGAGGCGCCGTATACCGGCAGGTCCACCGGGATGATGGCGTCCCGGAGATCCGTCTGAAGCTCGTCCAATATCTCGCTAAGAGGCACGAACCGGGCGCCGGTCGTGCCGAAAGTGTCAAACAGGATGTCCTCAATGGGCACATTGTGTTTGGTCAAGTCCACGTCTGGAACGATCTTCGGTACTATGGAAGACCCTTCCGGGACGATCGAAGTCGCCGTTGGTTTTACCGTGGTGGCCTGGGCCGTACCGCCCGCTTGGCCTGGCGCGGGAGTTGAGTCGGAGCCGCCACAGGCAATAGCCAAAACCAGTAGTGCGGCTGCAAAGGCGGTCCAATGAGCTGAGTTTGGCAGCTTCAACCGTAACCTCTATGAGAATCAAAAGGAATTAAAGTTATGACTCAAGATACGATGCCGCCCAAAGCAATTTGGGTACATGTTCTGACCGCACAGTTGTCCATTAACGGGAATCCGATGCTATAATGCGCACCATCGGACCCAGGCGTAACCATTATGCTGCGCCGGACCGGGCACGAACCAGCATAGCATCGAAAGCAGAAGGAATCGCTACATGTTTATCGGCTACTTCACTGAACGGCCCTACCAGGACCCTGAGTCGGGGTTTTTCGGCGCGACGGGCACGCCCATCAAAGACCTGACCTTGAGCAACGGCGTGTACAGTCCCGAACTGGGCGCCCGCCTATACAACCGCTATCTAGACGAGAAGATTTACGCCGAGGAGATGGGATTCGACGGCCTGATGCTGAACGAGCACCACAGCACACCGTTCTGCATGGGCGGCGCAATGAACGTCGAAGCCTCCATCCTGGCACGCATCACCAAGAAGGCCAAGATCGTTCTCATGGGCAACATCCTGCCCATCTGGGACGACCCTCTCTGGCTGGTCGAGCAACTCGCCATGATCGACCTCATCTCCCACGGCCGCCTGGTCTCAGGTTGGGTGCGGGGGACCGGCCGCGAAAGCGTGGCCCATAACTCGCCGCCGCCTTACAACTGGGAGCGGTTCCAAGAGGCCCACGAGTTCATTATCAAGGCTTGGACCGAGCCCGGCCCCTTCCGCTGGGAGGGCAAGCACTACCAATACCGCCACGTTAACCCCTGGGTGCGCCCGTACCAGAAGCCGCATCCCCAGGTCTGGTTGCCTGGTGTGATCAGCCGTGACTCTTTGAAGTGGGCTGCCGAGCAACGCATCCCGTACGTTATGCTTTCAACCGAGATGGACCCAACAAGAGCAGCGTTCCAGGTATACCACGACACCGCCAAGGAACAGGGGTATGAGTCGGGTCCCCAAAACCTTGGCTATCTCTGGAAGGTCCACGTCGACGAGACCGAGGAACTGGCAGAGAAGACCGCCAGGAAATATGTTCAGGGCCCCAGCAACCCATTCCTAGCCGGCAATGAGGGCACCAACAATCCAGCCCTCCTGAAGCTGCCCGGACTCACCAACCGCCACAGGGTGCTGCCCACCCAGATAGCGGCCACCGCGGCCCGAGGCGGAAGGGTCGATGTGCTGGGTCGGCCCTATGAACAACAGATCGAGGACTACACCATCATCACCGGGACGCCCAAGACGGTTATTCCCAAGATTCGTCACGTATTGGAGTACCTCCGGCCTGGCAGCGTGTTCTTTTGGGACGGCGACGGCGCTATGACCCACGATGACGCCATGCGCAGCCTGAGGCTCATGGGTGAAGAAGTCATACCCGCCGTCCACGAGATCGCCAAGGAATTGGAATTGCCAAGTTCCTTCGAGGTGGATACGGCCACTGGAAAGCCGATCTCCCAAACCCCGCAGGCCACCGCCGATACCGCAAGCGGCCACGGAGAGGACTAGCCCCCTCCGGCGCGCAACAGCAAACAACTAAATCCCCCAGGCCTGTCCTGGGGGATTTCGATTCAGGCGATACACTACCCACCTAGGCATCACGGGCGCATAATATGCTGCGATGACCACTGATTCGAACGCTGACCCAAACCTGGATTTGAGCGCCGACGTTGTCGTGATCGGGGGAGGCCCCGCCGGCAGCGCCGCAGCCACCATGCTCGCCCGGAAGGGATGGCAGGTGACGGTCCTGGAGCGGGAGCAATTCCCCAGGGACCACGTTGGGGAGTCCCTGCTGCCAGCCTCCATCCCTATTCTGGAGGAGTTGGGCGCATTGCCCGCCGTGGAAACCGCGAGTTTCCTGCCCAAGCACGGGGCAACCATGGTCTGGGGCAGCGGCGACGCACCCTGGAGCTGGTACTTCAAAGAGACCAGCCAGCGATACCCCCACTCCTATCAGGTATGGCGTCCCCAGTTCGACCAGATCCTGCTGGACAACGCCAAAGCCCAGGGTGTCACGGTGCTGGAGGGCCACCAGGTCACCGAGGTGATTTTCGACGGCGATGAAGCAATCGGCGTGGAGTTCACCAATGCGCAGGGAGAATCTGGGGAAGCGCAGTGCCGGTTCGTGGTCGACGCCAGCGGACAGTCGACGTTGCTGGCCCGTCACCTGGGATCGAAGCAGTGGGACCCGTTCTTCCGGAACCTGGCCGTCTACGCCTACTTCAAGGGCGCAAAACTCCTTCCTGAACCCGACCAGAACAACATCTTCATCGAATCATACCGCTACGGCTGGCTCTGGAGCATCCCCCTGCACACCGGGAGCACCAGCGTCGGCGCAGTGGTCGACTCAACCATCGGGCAGGAAGGCATCCAGCAGAACGGCGCCAAGGCATTCTTGGAGGCCCAGTTGGCCCAGAGCGGTCACACCCGGGCCATGTTGGAGAACGCCGAGATGGACTCGGAACCGACCGTGGTGATGGACTGGTCGTACACCGCCGAAAAGCTGTACGGACCGGGCTACATATTGGCCGGAGACGCCGCCTGCTTCGTCGACCCACTGTTCTCATCGGGCGTCCATCTAGCGCTGATGTCGGGGGTGTTGGCCGCTGCCTACGTGACTACGGCCCTGAACAACGCGTCGATGGCCGATGAAGCCGGCCAGGTCTACCAGGAGCTATACCTCAAGGAATACAACCAGTTTCGGGAGATGGCCCGGCTGTTCTACTCCAGCAACCTCAGCGCTGAGTCATATTTCTGGGAGGCCCGCCGCATCACCGACGCCGGCGCGTATTCCCCTCGCCAAAGCTTCATCCAAGCTGTTGCCGGACAGCCGCCCCGAGGCTATGAGCGCGTGGTGTTGGACCGGGGCCAAGCGCCCGAAGAATTCGTCAAAAGCGTCCGTGCCGTGGAGTCGGAACGCCAGTCCCGGACCCAGTGGTTGGCAGCTCTCGCCTCCGACCCCCAACGCAACCAGATACTAAACGCCGTGCCACGGCTGGCAGAGGGCATCCAAGTACAACGCAAACCAGTGCTGGCCGAGGGGGAGTTCGTGGAAGGGTACGTACTCAACACCGTCTCCCAGCCTGAGGGCACGCCCTGCAGCCCTTTGGTCGCCGCCGTGATAGAAGAGATCGACGGCCAGAAGTCGGTCTCCGACATCGTGGACGGCATGGGAGCACACCTAGACCAAGCCGGCCACGCCCAACTAGAAGAAGCCGTCTCCCGGACCATCGAGATACTCTACGTAGACGGCACCGTAGCTCGACTAATCACGGATTAAACCAAAAGTAACTTCTCCCGCGCACGGGGGAAGGTTACGATGGGGGCGCTGCGTTACGGCCAGTCGGCACGAGACCGCGACCACTCAAAATAATCAAAACAAAACCAACAGGAGAGAACATGGCCACGAGACAGATACCCACGGAAGATGAAGTTATCGGTTGGATGGACTCACTCAGCAACTGGGGACGCTGGGGCAAAGACGACCAACTGGGCACGCTGAACCTGATCACCGACGCCAAACGCGCCCAAGCGGCCGCACTGGTCAAAGAGGGCATCAGCGTTAGTTGCTCCAGGCTGATCGTTCCGGAGCACGCCGCCGATGTCACCAGCATTCCGCCCCTGCATTACATGATCCGGGCCGGCGACACGATCCCTGCCGAGGGTCCGGGCGGGACCTCCGACTTCCTAGGATTCTCCTACCACGGCCTGACGATCTCCCACCTGGACGCCTTGTGCCATCAAGCCTGGAACGGCAAGCTTTACAACGGATTCGATGCTTCTCAGGTCGGCAGCGAGTCCAAGGCCACAGTGTTGAACATCGACGTTGCCAAAGACGGCATCATCACCCGGGGCGTCATGCTGGACATCGCCAAGGTGCGTGGCGTTGACTGGCTGGAGGCTGGCGAGGGTGTGTTCGTTGAGGACCTGGAAGCCGCCGAGAAGGCCCAGGGTGTCAGGCTGGAAGAGGGCGATGCTCTGATGCTGCGGCTGGGATGGTACAAGCGCAGACTGGACAAGGGCGCCCCGGAATCAGGACGGCCCGGACTGCACGCCGAGACTCTGCCCTGGCTGAAAGAAAGGGGCATCTCCTTGGTCGCCGGCGACGCCTCCCAGGACGCCGAGCCCAGCGGATACCCGGCCATCGGGCTGCCGATACACCGGGTGGGCATCGTAGGCATGGGCCTGTGGCTCATCGACGCCGGCAACTGCGAAGAACTGGCGGCGACCTGTGAACACCTGAGCCGTTACGAGTTCATGTTCATAGTGGCCCCGCTACGGTTCAAAAACGCCACCGGCTCACCCACCAACCCACTGGCAGTGTTTTAGGCGGCAGAGAGCCCATCGCCAAGATCCTTTCCCCTCGGGGGAGAAGGTTAGGTTCGACGAAGTCGGAGATGGAGGGTGCCGTTACTTCCCCTGTTTGATCCAGTCGGCTACGCGCTCGCCGATCATCATGGTGGTTACGTTAGTGTTGGCGCGGATGCAGTCGGGCATGATGGAGGCGTCGACCACCCGTAGGCCCTCAATCCCGTGGACCTTGCCGTACTGGTCGACCACGGCCATGGGGTCTGAGGATGGGCCCATCTTGCAGGTACAGGATATATGCTGGGAGGTGCTCACCTCGCGGTACAGAAACTCGTCAAGCGCCTCGTCCGAGGCCAGTTCGGCGTCGGTGGGCTCGATGCGGTCTGCGATGATGTCCTTGAACGCCGGGTCTTCACCCAGTGCCACGCAGATGCGCACCGTCTCCCGCAAGCGCTCCCGGTCGACCTCTTCCTCCAGGTAGCGGTAGTCCAAGTACGGTTGCACGGAAGGGTCGGCAGATTGGAGTCTCAATTCTCCGGCCCCGGCGGCCAATTGGATGCCGCTGGACATGCGTATTCCCAGGGGGACCATGCGGTTTCCGCCCTGGTTGATCCTTCCGGTGGCGAATGACTGCATGGAGACCTTCATATCATTGCGTAGGTCGGACCCGGCGGCAGTGTAGCGCAGGGTGGCCTGCATCCGGGGGGCGTTGCCGTCCAACTCGACTTCAGGCTTGGTGCGCCAGGTCACGAAGACCAGTGGATGGTCGCGCATGTTCTGGCCGACACCCGGCGCGTCGTGGACCACCGGTATGCCGAACTCCTCAAGCTGCGCTTTAGGTCCAACGCCGGAAACCAGAAGGGTATGTGGCGAGCCGATGGCCCCGGAACTCAAGATGATCTCAGAGCCTTCTACGGTAAAGATCTGGCCGCCGCTCTCAACGACAACGCCCGTGGCCCGCTTTCCTTCAAACAGGATACGTTGAACGTGGCAATTAGCCCGGATTGTCACGTTGAGCCGGTGCCTGATCTGGTCCAGATAACCCAGCGCCGTGCTCATGCGGATGCCGTTGGGGTTATTCAGCGGCGTCGGGCCGACGCCAGTGGAATCTGGGTGGTTATGGTCGGGAGCATCCGGGTAGCCGGCGGCCTTGCAAGCCTGATAGAAGGCTTCAGAGGCCGGGTGCCAGGTGTCACGGGCGAAGCGGTGCATCACGATGGGGCCTTCCGTGCCGTGGAAGTCATCACTGAAGTCGGTATCGGTCTCTATCTTCCGGAAAAATGGCAGGCAGTCCTGGTACTTCCACTCGGTATTCCCCATCTCGGCCCAGGAGTCGTAGTCCTCGGGTACTCCCCTCAGGAAGACTTGGCCGTTGATGGCGCTAGAGCCTCCGGTCACCTTGCCACGGGGAACAAGCATCTCTGGAGACTTTTCTGTGGCTTTGCCGATGAACTGCCAGTTGTGGTCGTTGACCATGATGTCGATCTCGGTGGCGTAGCCGAATTTCACCTCTTCTGGCAGGTGTTCAAAGTCGGGGTAGTCCGGTCCCGCCTCCAACAGCAGGATATTCTTGCTGGAGTCTTCAGAGAGTCGAGTTGCGACGATGGAACCGGCCGATCCGGCGCCCAGGACTATATAGTCGTATTTCATGTTCACTCCGGTAGAAGTACAGTCCTCCCACATGTGGAAGGACTGTCTTTTTTGATCGGGCCGGATCTCTCCGGCGGGGCCCTTGACGGTCGGAGCTCTAGAACAACTCCTCTGGAGTATTAATGCCCTCGAAATCAGCCTCGGAAGCCGGGTCCTCCGGAGTGATGCCGAGGTTGTTCTGCATGTAGTGGTAGACCTGTTTCAGGTGGTGGGTGCTGTGGCTCAAGATGATGTTCAGCAGTTCCAGAACCGTGACCTCGCCGCCGTAGTGGGCGGGCACCTCCCGGTCGAAGGCTTCGTTATTGCCACTATTTAGGAAGGCGATGATGTCGTGCCGGACCTTATTACCGTACTCGACCATCTCCTCTGCCGTATAGATATCCTTCAGACGCTCGTCGGAGGCACGCATGTCCTCTTCGCTCATGCTGCCCACCTTGTGGCTCAGGTAGGCCACCTCGGGGAAGGATATGATGTGCATTACGGTTTTTCGGCCAGTCCACGGACGCCAGGGCACATCGGTGTCCAAATTGTCCTGGGAGAACTGGGCGGCGGCCCGGCCGGCGGCGCTTAGGATCTTCTCGTATTTGTCGGCCAGCCATTCGGTCTTACCTGACAGATCGACCTTCACGTCCAGATTGAATGCCGGTATCAACTTCTTGGGGAAATAGCCGATGATGACCTCTGTGTCGTCAATGATGGTCACCGGCAGAGCCTTGATTCCCCGGCTGCGCAGGTCTTCCATAGCTTGTTGGTCTTCCAGCACATTGTGGTGCTCGTACTGAACCCCGTTGGACTTGAGGAACTCTTCCAGAGTCCGACAGCTGAATCAACCAGGTTGCGTATAAACTTGGACATCCATGGCATCCTCCATTTGTTGAAGCACTGTATTAATGAAACGGAAAGGCCCAGGCAGGCCTCAAAAACCAAACACATCCTAACACGTGTTTGAGCTTAAAGTTTAGGCCTGTTACATGGCCGAGGGTGCCCACTTGCCCTTAAGAATCCGGGTATAGCAGACTAAATTGCTGTCTCTCACGTCGACACCGCCTTGCTGAAACCTGGCGTTCACCCTTTGTTGTCAACCTGGAAACTAACCGCAGTAATAACCGCCACGGCAATATTCTCGTTGGCCTCGGCCGCCTACACTCAGACCGTGCTGGAAGACACTCCGGTGGCCGCAACCGCCACTGCCACGGTCCCCGTGGTGGCCGCCACCAGCACGCCGACGCCCACCGGCGTTCCAGCGCCCACCCAGACATCTGCGCCAACAGTAACCGCCATACCCACGGCCGCCCCTCCACTGACCCCACACCAACTCCCCAACCCATTGAGACCCCGAGGTCGCCAATCTTGGACGCCACCGATTTCAGCCTCGGCGCGGGGGTGGTCTTGAGCGTCTCTTTCTACCTGTCAGGCCTCCCGCTCTGGATGCCAGTCAGGGTCACATTCATCGGCCCTCAAGGTGGTCCTGTATCTTGGATCACGCCCGAAAATGTCCCTCTGCTGGAATCAGACCGGTCAGAGGCAACCACTCGATGGATGTATCCAACGGTTGGGGGGTACCGGGACTGGGCCTGGGACGGCGCCCAAGACGAGGTTGGAGCCTGGTCGGTTGACATCGCATTCGCAGGCAGGATCTACACGGCTAACTACACACTTGGCAGCCTTGCATTCAGAGACCTTGAAACAGTATCGCTGGGAACACATCTGATCCATCACCAAACTCCCGGCTCCAACATCCACTACTCAGACCTGGTGCCCACGGCCTTGATCGCCGACCTCCAAGAACACTTGAGCGATGGTGCCCGGCTCTTGGAGCAAAGTATCCAGATCGAGCCGGGCACCATCCCCGATGTTTACCTGATGGGCAACCGCGATCTGATGGGGCCGGTTAGTTCCGTGACAGGGATCGATCTGGGTTTCGAAGATGGCTATTACACAAATTCTGGGTAACGTTCCGGCATATTCATGCGGACCGACCTGAAGGGCAACGAGGTGCGCCGGTTGCTGACCCACGAGTACATCCACCACATATTCGACGGTTTGGCCAACGACTTTCCACTGCCGACTTGGCTAACCGAGGGCCTCTCCAAGTATTACGAGGTTGACACTGCTCTCGGGCGTACAGCCGGATGCGACCAAGCTAAGGCATTTGACTTCCGCCGACCTGGCTCGGGCGGGAGCCCAATCAGGTTCTTTGTTCACCTTGGTTGCACTGGAAAGCCAGAACGATTGGAATTCCCGGACCGACGAGAACGAACTCGCGCTCCAGTACTCTGAAGCCTACATGCCGTGCGCTTTCCGAACGAGACCTACGGCCCCTTGGCAGGCAAGAACCTAGTGGAATTGATCGGCCTCGGGCTCGATCTGCCCGAATCTATGGTCACGCTAACCGGACTGTCCCTCGGCGAGTTCGAATCGACGTTCAAACTGTGGCTGGTCGGATGGGAAGGCCCAGTTCGGGAACCGGTCGCCCGGTACCTGATCGCCTTGGGCCCCATCCTGGCCGCCGAGACCGCCAACTCGCAGCAACGCACGGCCAACCTCGGCGCTTCCACGGCCGCCAATGAGTCGATCAGCAGCCGCGCCACCCTGGTCCATTCCACAGAGGAATTGGTCGACACCCTGCAAGCGCTCACGCCGCCGGAGCAGGCCCTATTCATCCACCAAGAGGCGCAAAGGCCACCTTGGGCGCGTTCTAGTTTGGCTTTCCCTGGAGTTGGAGGCGGCCGAAGACCAAAACAACACGCCTCTGATGGCCGCGAACTCCATGATCCCAGAGTTCGGAGCCCGGGATTTCACACTGAAACGTAACATCTCCAACCTCAGGTTCGTCTTCAACATCCCCGGCTAGCTCGCGACACGCCAATCGCAAAATGCCGCCGCCGGTCTGATATGCGATAATGTCGTCTGCCCACGAATGGGCCTCCGCAGGCAATGTAGCCAGCTTTGGCCTCAGATAGGAGCAAACTTCAATGAAGTACGACTATATAATCGTCGGCGCCGGTTCCGCTGGCTGCGTAATCGCCAGCAGGCTATCGGACGACCCCAGCAAGTCAGTCTTGTTGCTGGAGGCCGGGCCCGACTACCCTGACTTCGAGCACTACCCGGACGATTTGAAATTTGGCTACAACCAGACTGCCTCGGCGGTGGACGCGCCCCATAACTGGTCTTTCCAGGGCAACACCACGCCGGAGCAGACCGCTCCAATCCCGGTGCCCAGAGGCCGGGTGGTGGGCGGCTCCAGCGCCATCAACGGCCAGGTGCTGCTAAGAGGAATCCCAGAGGATTACGACGCCTGGGCCGCCATGGGCAATGACCAGTGGGGCTTTACCGACGTTCTGCCCTACCTGCGAAAAATGGAAACCGACAACGACATCCACGATGACTTCCACGGCTCGGAAGGGCCGATCCCGGTGCGCCGCCACAAGCGGGAAACCTGGCTGCCGGCCCAGAACGCCTTCTATGCTGCCTTCCGCGCCCAGGGCCATCCCGACGACCCTGACATGAATAACCCGGATTCTAGCGGCGTCGGCCCCATACCCATGAACAACCCCAACGGCATCCGCATGAGCACCGCCCTGACATATCTGGCCGACTGCCGGCACCGGCTTAATCTCACCATCAAACCCAACGTCACAACCCACCGGGTGATCTTCGAAGGCAGCCAGGCTACCGGCGTCGAGGTGGAGAGCGACGGCGAACGTTTCGTTGTGGAAGGCTCGGAGATCATCCTGTCCTGCGGTGCCATCGGATCGCCTCAACTGTTGATGCTGTCCGGTGTCGGCCCAGCACAGGTATTGAACGGATTGGGTATACCGCAGGTGCTGGAAGCGCCGGGTGTGGGTCAGAATCTTCGAGACCACCCCAACGTCCGCGTGCCCATAGAGGTCCAAGACGACTTCCCTCTCAATCCCGAGGACCCGCGCTCCCAGGTGGCCCTCCGTTACACCGCCACAGGCTCCGACCTGCGCAACGACATGCAGATCATGGCGTCGTCATTCTCATCGCCCATCTCCGGCGACCCCTTGGAGGCCGAGGGCATCCGGTTCACCTGTATCTTGGAGCTGGCCTACGGCGCCGGCCATCTCAAAATCACCTCCACCGACCCCAATGTTCAGCCTGAACTGAACTACAACTACTTCCAGGACGACCCACGTGACCTTGAGCGGCTCAGGGAGGCGGTCCGGAAATGCGTCCAGGTACTGAAACATGACGACTACAAGTCCATCGTGAAACAGCTACTTGAGCCCCAACCAGCCGACCTGGAATCGGACGACACGCTGAACCTGTGGCTGAAGCGGAGCGTTACCACTACCCAGCACATCTCCGGCACCTGCAAGATGGGCCCGGACTCAGACCCCATGGCCGTGGTCGACCAGTACGGCAAGGTCAAAGGACTGCAGGGACTACGCGTCGCCGATGCATCGATCATGCCCGATTGTATCCGGGCCAACACTAACTGCACGACTATAATGATCGGTGAACGAGTGGCCGATTGGATCCAACAAGGTTAACCGGGAGTAAATATGAGATTCGGCAGCTTCGTCTTTTCGATCAGCGCCGACCAGAATGCCGACCATGAAGTGATCGGCCAGACCCTTCGTGAGATAGAGATCGCAGAGGAGGTGGGGTTCGACGCCATTTGGCTCACCGAGCACCACTTCGACGGGGCAGTGGCCTACGCCGACCCAGTGGTCTTTGGGGCCGCTGTGGCCGCTCGCACCAAGCGCGTCCTCATCGGCTTCGCGGTGGTCGAGATGGCCTTGCACCACCCCGTGCGCCTGGCGGTGCAGACATCGCTGTTGGACAATCTGAGCAACGGTCGGCTCATCATGGGCACCGGCCGGGGCTCCGCCTACAACGATTACGAATACATCGGCTATGGCATAACCCTGGAGCAGGGCCGGGAGATGTTGGACGAGGCCGAAGAACTGCTGGTGAAAGCCTGGACCGAAGACAATGTGGTCCACAAGGGGAAATTCTGGGACTTGTCCTTCCCCGGCCTGCGCCCCCGTCCCTATCAAAAACCCCACCCGCCCATCGTCCGGGCCTGCATCTCCGAGGAATCGATGATTGCCATGGGCCAGGCTGGTAGGCCGGTGCTCATCGGAGTCCAGACCGTCGACACCCTCAGGCACCGTTTTGGACGCTACAAAGAGGCTCTAGAGGAATCGGGGCTGACCGAGAACCAAGTTGAGAGCACCCTAGACCAGAGCTGGGCCCAACGCGGATTGTTTGTCTGCGACAGCGATCAGGAAGGATTGGACATAGTCGAAGCTGGCTTGGACCGTTACAAAGCCCACCTGCTGGATGCCCGAGTGCGGTTCAATCCCGGTGGAGTTCCGCCGCCCGCTCCGGGCACACCGACTCCGGCCGGCGAGATAGTCGAGCACGCGTTTCTTGCCGGCACTCCGGCCACCGTGGCGGGGAAGCTGGAGGAGTTGAGGGACATCGGTGTTCGCAATATGATGCTCAACCCGAACGTGGGACAGATAGCGGAGGACAGGGTGGAGAAGTCGCTGCGACTGTTCGGCGAGCAAGTGATGCCCAAGTTCCGGAACGATTAATTTGACTAACCAGAAGCTGTTCGACCTCACCGGCAAAGTGGCCGTGGTCACCGGCGGAAACGGCGGTATCGGCCTGGGCATCGCCATGGGTTTGGCCGGCGCAGGGGCTAACATAGTCGTGGCCGCCCGCAGTGTCGAGAAGACCGCCCAGGCGCTGGAGGAAATCCGGGCGCTGGGCGTCGTGGCTCACAGCGTCAACGTCGACGTCACCCAGGAACCGGCGGTGCAGCGCATGGTCACCGACACCATCGACCATATGGGCCGTCTGGACATCCTGGTGAACAACTCAGGCATCGCCGTCAGGGCCCAGCCCCAAGAGCTCACCGCCGCCCAGTGGGACTCAGTGGTGGACGTGAATCTCAGAGCCGCGTTCCTGGCGTCGCGGGAGGCTTACTCCCACATGGTCAGCGCCGGGGGCGGCAAAGTCATCAACGTAGGTTCCATGTATTCCATCTTCGGCAGCGACTGGGGCGCGCCCTACGCCGCCAGCAAGGGCGGGCTAGTCCAACTGACCAAGAGCCTGGCGGTGGCCTGGGCCAAGGACAACATCCAGGTGAACGCTGTCTTGCCCGGCTGGATAGTCACCGACCTGACCCGTGGCATCCAAAACGCCGACCCCAACCGCTACGACAACATCAGCCGCCGCATCCCGGCCGGCCGCTGGGGCGACCCATCAGAGATGGCCGGCGCCGCCGTCTTCCTGGCCAGCGCCGCTTCGGACTATGTCACCGGCGCGACTTTAACGGTTGATGGCGGGTATTCAGTAGCGTAATTATCGGAGGCGATAACATGGCCTTTAAGCACCCAGAATTCCTGGTGGAGACCGACTGGCTTGCTGACCATCTGAATGACAGCGATATTCGCGTTCTGGACTGCACGGCATTCAACCGGCCCGATGGCAGCGGCGGGATCCGGGCGGAAAGCGGGCGTGATTCCTGGGCCGAGGAACACATCCCAGGCTCTGGTCACGCGGACCTGGTCACCGATCTCTCGGACCATGAAACCCATTTCCGGTACATGTTGCCCCAGGTGCCTCAGCTCGCCAAAGCCTTTTCTACCTACGGCGTAGGCGCCGGCACCCGGGCGGTGCTATACGACTCCACCTCCGGTTCTTGGGCCACCCGCATCTGGTGGATGTTGCGTGCCATCGGGTTCGACAACGCATACGTGCTGAACGGCGGCCTGCACAAATGGAAACTGGAAGGTCGGCCGGTGGACACTGATCAGCCGAACCATGGGCCGAACATTTTCGTCGCCAAACCCAGGGCCGGACTCATGGCCGACAAGGATGAGGTGCTGGCCGCGCTGGGCGATGGATCGACCTGCGTATTGAACGCCCTCAGCGAAGAGCAACATCTGGGCACGGGCGGGGCCAACTACGGACGGGCCGGACGCATCGCCGATACCGTCAACGTCCCGGCGGGAGACCTGATTGATCCCGTCACCCACGCCTATCTCCCGTCCGAACAACTGGCCGAAAAGTTCGCCCACGTAGGGGCGGACCGAGCAGAACGGGTCATCACCTACTGCGGAGGTGGCATCGCAGCCAGCAACGACGCGTTCATCCTGACACTGCTGGGCTACGAGAACGTGGCAGTGTACGACGCTTCGATGTCGGAGTGGGCGGCTGATCCCTCGCTCCCCATGCAGACAGGTTAGCGCCCCTACTTCCCCGCAAGGAACCGGCGCGGGTTCTCGACCATGATCTGGTTGATCATGTCGTCCGAGACGCCCATGTCCTTTAGGCGGGGGAGCACGTTTCTGGTGATGAAGTTGTAGCCGTCCGGGTTGTACTTGATGCGCTCTTCTTGCACCGCGACCCCATACCTGGCCTTGGGCACCGAATGGTCATGGGAGAGCATGATCCGGTCGGTGTAGCCGGCGTCGATCAGTTGCTTGGCCAGTTGGGTGCGTTCCTCCCAATAAGGCGTTCCGGGACGCCGTCCGCCGGGGAACCGGTCCAACCCCAACCAGACTCCCTTTCTCAGCAGGCCCAATAGGTAGCTCATGTCCATGTCATCGTTGCTGTGGCCGATGTACACCTTGTCCATGTCGACGCCCTCGTCCTGGAGGATGCGGACCTGTTGCTCACCCACCCGGTCTGGCGACCAGGTGTGGGTGGAAATGGGAGTGCCGGTGCGTACGCAAGCCTGACCGGCGGCCCGGAGCACCACCTCCTGGGGCCGTGTCACCCCTCCCTCGTCGCTGGCGACCTTGATGATGCCCGCCTTGATCCCGGTTCCCTCGATACCCACCTCGATCTCCCTGACATAGAGACCGGCTATGACCTCAGGCGCCAAGTCAACGAACGGACGGGGCACCGCCAGGTGGTTGCCCGTTGCGGCGACTATGTGTACGCCGGTGGTCTGGGAGACTTCCCTCATCATCTCAACGTCACGTCCTAAGTCAATGGTAGTCACGTCGATGATGGTACGAAGGCCTTCAAGGGAGGCTTCCCTCAACGTGGCGTTGGCTTGCTCGATGACCCCTGCGCGATCAACCAGCTCGGGAAAGGTCTTCAGGATGCCGGCGGCGTTAGTGGCCAGGTGCTCGTGGCTCAATGTGAAACCCAGTTCCGAAGTATCCACCGGCCCCAATACTGTATTTATGGTTGGCATGGTTATGTCCCCTTACAAATTTCTACTCAAGCATTTTAACCGGCGCAGCCGGGTTTACTGGGCGTATTCTATGCCAGAAACACTTCTCCGCCCAAGTTATAATTATCGCGCTATACCCAAGACCACGAGGTTTCCATGAAATATGACGTGATCATCGTTGGCGCAGGCTCCGCCGGCTGCGTCCTGGCCAACCGGCTATCCGAAGACCCCCAACGTTCGGTGCTCCTCCTGGACTCCGGACCAGACTATCCGGACATGGACCAGATGCCAGATGAAATCAAACACGACCTGAACCAGCGGGCGTCCGAGGCCGACGCCCCCCACAACTGGTCCTTCGAAGGCACCACCGACCCCGGCGGAACCAGGACGGCCGCGGTGGCCCGGGGCAAGGTCTTTGGCGGCACCAGCGCCATCAACCACCAGATATTTCTCCGGGGCCTGCCGCTGGACTTCGACCGCTGGGCCGAGTTGGGCAACGACGAGTGGTCCTACACCAAGGTGCTACCCTATTTCCGAAAGCTGGAGACCGACCTAGACATCTCCGGTGATTTCCATGGAACCACCGGGCCGATAACCCTGACTCGGCATAAGCCGGAGGACTGGCTACCACTACAGAGAATCTTCCACGCCGCCTGCCTGGCCGCCGGCTACCGGGACGACCCCGACATGAATGACCCTGACGGCGAGGGTGTCGGCGCCATCCCGCTCAACTATGTAGACGGCATCCGGGTCAGCACTGCCATCGGGTACATCAACCCTTGTAGACACCGCCTCAACCTGACCATCAAGCCCAACGTAACCGCCCACAGGGTTATCTTCCAGGGGAAAAAGGCCGTTGGAGTCGAGGTAGAGAGCGGCGGTAAGATGTTCGAACTGTTCGGTGAGACCATCATCCTGAGCGCCGGGGCCATCGCATCCCCTCAACTTCTTATGCTCTCGGGCGTGGGACCCAAAGACATTCTGGACCGGCTGAGGATATCGGTGGTCCAGGAGTCGCCCGGCGTGGGCCGCGGTATGAAGAACCACCCGGCGGTCTCGCTGCGGTACAAGCCGGTGGAAGGCTACTCGCTGGAGCCCGGTTCGCCAAGGAACCAGCTTGGCCTACGGTTCAGCGCCAAAGGTTCCACCCACAAGAACGACATCCAAGTGCAGACGCTCACCTCTGGCCCCCTGGGACACGAGACCGACGAGATACGCGTGGGCTGCCGCTTGGAATTTCCCCAGGGCTCAGGTGAATTGACCATCACGGCGGCCGATGCCAACGTCCAGCCCAGGTTGGATTACCAGTTCTTGGTCGACCCAACCGACAAGACGCGGTTGCGGGAGGCCGTCCGTGAATGCGCCCAGCTATTCGAGGACTCCGCCTTCCAAGCCGTAATCTACAGCCGGATCGCCCCCACTACTAAGGAGATAGCCTCCGATGATCTGTTGGACGGCTGGATCGCCAGCACGCTGTCCATCGCCGGCCACACCTGCCGCACCTGCAAGATGGGCCCGGAGTCGGACCCGGAGGCGGTGGTTGACCAATTCTGCCAAGTGCGCGGCGTGGAGGGGCTGAGGGTGATCGACGCATCGGTTATGCCGGAGATCACAACAGCCAACACCAACGCCTCGACCATCATGATCGGCGAGAGGGCGGCAACGTTCATCACTGGGAGCCCGTAGATTCCAGCCTTATCCGGATATTGCCCAGGAATTTTGACCGATCTTCTCTCCGTGTAGAATACCGGCAACCTTCCCGGCAAGGCATCGGTGATTTGCATGGCAAACCAGCCCATCCAGACATTCAGCGGCCGCCATGCTTGAGCGAAAGGCTAATGGAGACCGCCGCCGCGCGGAAGAGTCGCTGCCAGAAACCCATCAGATCGCAAATGAACTGGGTATGCCGCCATTACTACAAAGAATCGAAGACCTGATGTCGCGCATTGGCCAGGCGAGCGCGCCGGCTTATCCCTGCGGCCTAACCCAGCGGGAAGTGGAGGTCGTGCGCCTGGTGGCCGCTGGGAGGGCCGACCGGGAAATCGCCGAGGAGCTAATCATCGGCGTCCGCACCGTAAACACCCACATCAGCAACATTCCCAACAGGGCCGAGGCAGTGAATTACGCCAATCAGAACGGTTTGGTTGAGGCGCAATCAGAAGCCGGTGAAAAAGACGCGAGGAGAAGCAGCGGCCCGAGTTTTCGGGAGTGAATCGCCCTAGTTGATGGCAACCTGACGGTAGGATACCCCTGTCTGCGGGTCCAGGTCCACCACGGTCACCTCTCCGGCGCCGGGGCTTCCGATGGGTCCCAGAGGGCATCCCGAGTACACGGCGGTCACGCTACCCTGGGAGACGTCCACATGGCGGTCCCAGTGTCCCAAAGCCAGGTAGTGGCAACCGGCGTCGGCTACTTCCTGGGGATAGATAGGGGAAGAACGCTGGTCCCGGTCCTCTGCGAAGTGAAAATGGCCGTGGGCCAAGGCCACCAACCAATTGTTCTCCACCGGCGACGGCATCCCTTCCAGTGGCTTGAATGCCGGGGTGTGCATCGGCATGGCCCGACCCCAGAGATCGATTCCCATACCAGGGAAGGACAGCAACTCGCCCTCGGTGCCTTTCAAGACAAACAGGTTGTCCGGCACGTTCTTGAATGGCTCACGGCGGTACACCGAACTCTCATGAATCAGGTCGTGGTTGCCGGGCAGCACCACCGCCGGCTTCTGCAGCCGTCCCATCTCGCCGATGAACCATTCCAGCACATCGTCGGAGACCCGCTCGTTATCGAAGATGTCGCCCACCAACAGCAGCATATCGCCGCCGTTATCGGACACGGCGTCCACCACCGCGGTCAACGCGTCAGCCGACTGGGGATGACCGGTGACGTCGCCCAGGTGGGTATCGGAAGTATGTATCAGGCGCAGCTTTTTTGAAGGCATATTCTTAACCAAGGATATAGGGCGCGAGCGCTGAGGCACAAGTCAGCATTCGATGAGTTGCAGGATTACTACCAGGGTTTAATACGTTAGCCCCGCCCAAACTACCTCTGGTTATGCGAATCGCCAGATGGTACCTATCCAGTAAACCGGGAGGTTCCTGATGGCGTAAAATTCTTAAAAATCAGCCGTGCTGGGCTTAGACGTTGACCTTCTATCAAGTTAA
>CEQE01115129.1_pt1 | contig 98068 bp, 113 predicted proteins | sample 356201 | NCBI WGS metagenome assembly CEQE01 (sample SAMEA2619970, study PRJEB7988) | marine metagenome | biome: marine biome (ENVO:00000447); feature: mesopelagic zone (ENVO:00000213) & marine oxygen minimum zone (ENVO:01000065); material: "saline water (ENVO:00002010), including plankton...
AAAGAATTAAAAAAAGCTGAAATTGCCCTGGCATTGGGAAATTCTAGCTATTATCAGGAATAAATTTTAACATATAGAGATTTGCGATGTTTTGCCCAGAATGTATGAGAATGTGGCAAAGGCTTACTTCTTTCGGATCACTTTAATGTTTTGATAAAATTTTTTTCTCTATATATGAAATGCAACATTTCTACTACTTTTGTTGCTTTTTTGGGCTATTTTTGATTAAAAACACAATATTTAAATAAAAGTGTTGCGTTTTTTAAGAGTTTGTCGGATAATAATGAACCGCAAAGCCAAGCTATGCCAGAGCGGACTTTAGGCAAAATTCCTAATCGGCAGTTTTGATAAAAGACTTAGCGTGATTCTGCCCACCCGCCTCCCCTAAATTGGCAATGCTTGGCTTTGCTGATAAGAGGTTAATTTAATGGCAAAGAAATACAATGAATATTACCTTAATTGGAATGAAATCAACAGCATCATTACTGCAGCCAAAAATTTGAAAGAAAGTGTTGTTCTAAAGATTCTGGCAAGAACAGGCATGCGTAGATTTGAGCTTGCTAACATCAAAATCAAAGATGTTGATTTTGGAAGAAAAAGGATATTTATTGAAAAGGGTAAAGGGGCAAATGAAAAAGACCCAAAGTCAAGAGCTGTTCCAATTGATGATGATACCTTGCAAGCTATCAAATTTTATATAGGAAGCCGTAAAACGGGCTTTTTGATACAAAGTAATAAGAAAGGCCATGAAGGCATATCTTTAAGCCAAATAAACAGAATTGTGGCTAATTGCGCTAAAAGAGCGTATATTAAGAATCCTAATCCTAAGCTTAAGAATATGAATCCGCATATCTTTAGGCATAGCTTTTCCAGGCTTAGCCTTGCTGCTGGTATTCCATTTAATATGGTTCAAAAGATGGCTGGACATGCTGATGCCAGGACTACATTGCAGATGTATGGTGTACCCTCTATAACAGATACACAGCAGTTATATGAAGAAAAGCTTATTGATAAATTTAAAGCAAAGCCTAAGAAGGATGATGCTAAATTGAGTGAGTTTGGAAATGAGCAAGATGGAAATAAGCAAGAATAGAGTTTTTTTCCATATTGAAATTAATCTGTTAAAAACAACTAAAAGTTTTAATCAATAACTAAAAGGTATTAGAATAAGTATGATTAAAGGTTTTAATAAAAGATTAAAGGTTTTAAACTAAAAATTGACCAGTTCTTTTTGCGCTGGGTCTATGCACAAAATGTTTTCTTTTGCCTGTATGCGCTTGAACTCTGGATTAAGTTTAATGCATGGAATGTTGTTTATGTATTTCTTCATTAATGGAATGCCTTTTTCTATTAATCTTGCTATGTACTCACTTACAACATAACCTGGAAGAGCTGTTTTTTTAATTATATCTGCGTAAGAAACGAGTCCTTTTTCACCCCCTAAAGCATAAATAACCAGGAAAACATGTTGTTCTGTTTTTGTTAATGGCTTTATATCAAAGCTTTTTTCTATTGCAGTAAAGTTGCTGTATTTCTGCAAGAATATTTCTATTGTCTCTATTCTTTCTGCCAGTTTTTCCAGCTTGTCATTAACCTCATTTACACACTCATAGCTTGTTTGTATCTCGCCTGTATTTTCATTAATAGCCTCTAAATGCCCGTCTAATTCCTTTTTAATGGTTTTTAATGCTTCTTTAAGCTCAAAATTAATGCCATTTGGTTTTTTTGAGAAATAGCGCTTTCTTTGCTTAAAAAACTCATCAAAAATCATTACCACCCCAGATTTTTGGTTAAGTTAGCTTATTTATAATGTTTTATATTGTTGAAAATATTAATTTTAATATCTATTGTTCTTTAATTTGCTTGTAGAGGTAGTATTTTTGCCTTACTTTTTTTACTGTTCCTATTTCTTCTAGAGCTTCTATTTCGTCTAAAAGACGGTAAAAAGAGCTTTTCGAGCATAATCCCTGGTCATAAACTATCATATCCTTTAATTGTAAGCTGCTTATTTGGGTATATTTTCTTATATAAGAAAGTATTAGCTGCTTTACGTATTCTTTTGAGTTTCTTGTAACGCGTTTTACTACTTTTTCCCTTATTGTCGCTTTACGTTGCTCTTCTAATTGTGTAAGTCTTTGTGTTATTTCATGTATTTCTGGATGTGCTGGTGTATGTGGTTGTTTTCCTTTGGCTATGGTGTCTATTCGCTCATTTATCATCTTTATTCTCTCTGTTATGTTGTCAAATGAGTAGTAGCTGTCCACTATTTTCTTTATATCTTCTGGCCTTTTTGGTATATAAGACAGCTCCAGTTTTAGCTGTTTTATCTGGTTTTCCTGATCCTGGTTTTTTTGATGCAAATGGTTGAGCCATTGGAAGATTTTTTGCGTGTCGTTTTTTACGTTAGAGAAAGATCTTGCCAGAAGGTGGTGCATTTGGGAAAGTTTTCTTTCAATGTCTGACTGCCTTTTTATCCAGAACATAATTGATTCGTTAATTAGATTTTATTTAAATATTTCGTTTTTTGGGACTATGTTGGGAATGTGATGGGATAAGTTTGGGAATCTATTAAGACGAAAAATTTAAATATTTGGGAATTAATTGGGATTGTATTGGGAATATAGTGGGACTATTTTGAGACTGAAAGCAGAAGTTTACCGTCGGGAAATGGCTGGGAATGAAGCGGGAATGAGACTGAAAAAAGAGATTTTAAAATAAAGAAGCTTCAATAAAAAATTTAGATTAAAATTTTAAAAAAATAAAAATTAAAAAAACAGTTTTTTAGAAAATTAAAAAATAAACGTGGGTCAAAAAATGAAGGTTTTTAAAATAAGGGTTGTTAGCAGATTTGAGAGGGCTGAAAACAGTCTGAGAGTGAGAGCTTGAGGGTGTATGGAAAGGGCATGGAAAGGCCAAAAAGGGCTAAAATAGGCTAAAAATGGCAAAAAGTGAGAGTTCCAATAGGGGTAGGATCGGTTCAAAGAAGGCTCTGGCAGTGCTTTTATCTGGCTTAGAGGGCTTTAAAGGGCCAAAAGTAAGAGTTGAGCAGTATGCTACAGATGCTGAGGTAGCTGCAGAAGTGCTTTGGCAGGCCTATATGAAGGGAGATATAGGAAAAGTGAGTATTGACCTGGGCTGTGGGCCAGGCATACTGGGTATTGGTATGTTAGCTTTAAATGCCCAGAAAGTGTATTTTGTTGATTTTGACAGTAAAGTACTTGAGGTGGCTAAGAAGAACCTTGCGAAAATGGAAAGTGAGGGTTATGCAGCTGGAGAGGCTATTTTTAGGTGTCAGGACGTTAATGATTTTAAGGAAAAAGCAGATTTAGTAGTGCAAAATCCGCCTTTTGGGGTCAAGATTAAGCATATGGATAAGATTTTTTTAAAAAAAGCTTTTGAAATTGGCAAAGTTGTGTATAGTTTTCATAAAAGCGAAAGCAAAAGGTTTGTAAAGGCGTTTTCCGACGACAATGGCTTTAGGGTTACAAACATTTTGGACTTTCAATTTCCGTTAAAAGCAACGCAAAGCTATCATAACCATAGGATAAAAAGGATAAATGTAAGCTGTTTTCGAATAGAAAAGAAAGGTTTTTAAATAAACTGGAGTTGCTCATTTTCATGAAATTCAATATTCTTGAGAATAAGAAAAACAGATTGGTTTTTGAGATTGATGGCATGGGTCATTCGTACCTTAACATACTGAAAAACGAGTTATGGAATGATGATCATGTCAAGGTTTCTACTTATGCTATTAAGCATCCTCAGGTTAGTAAACCTAAATTTATTCTTGAGACTGATGGAGATAAAATCCCTAAGGCTGCTTTAAGCGGAGCTGTTGGCAGGTTAAAGAAGCTAAGCGAGAAGTTCAAGAAAGAGATGTCTGCTATAAGGTAGGCTAAAAAGGCAAAATTCTGGGGTTTTAGGCTTTGTTTTGAGCGAAAGTATTATAAATCTGATAGTGCCTAAGTCCAATATGAGCTTTATCAGAACCAAGAAAATTGATGGCAAGGAGTATGCTTATCTTGTTGAGAATAAGTGGTATAAGCGCAAGGTTAAGGCTAAGGGCAGAGGTCCTAGGCAGAGAGTTTCTAAGTATTTAGGCAGGGTTTATTATTTCAATAAAACAAATAATAATGATTTTTTTAATTATAGTGACATTAAAGATTTAGAACAATATTTGAAAAATAATAAGAATAAAATATTTAGGGATTTGGTGGAATGGGAGCTTTTTAGGCACAGTATCAATAAAAACGACGTTACAATAGACTATACTAATAAAAAAATTATTAAAAATAATAAAGAAGTAAGTTTGAGAATAAATGAAGGGTTTCTAAATAGTTTTACATTGAAGAGGTTATTTAATCTTAGGGCTGGGAATAGTTATTTTCTTGCTAAATGCTTTGTTGATGCTGGTGTAGAGATTCCCAAAGAGATTTTTGTTGGTATTTTTGGGAGATAGTTATATGGTAAATATTTAAATAATACTTCAAAATAATGGTAAGTAATGATAAAATCTAAAAGTGGTGTGATTGTTGGATTAGAGGTGCATACTGAGATTAATTGTGATACCAAGCTTTTTTGCGGTTGTGCTACTAAAGGCTCTGAAGAGCCAAATACAAGAACATGTGAGGTTTGTTTAGGGCAGCCAGGTAGTAAGCCGGTGCTTAATAAAAAGGCTTTAGAGTTTGCTTTAAAGTTATGCTTGGCTTTAAATTGTAAAATTAGCAAGGAGTTAATTTTCTCAAGAAAGTCTTATTTTTACCCGGATATGGCTAAAAACTACCAGATTTCTCAATATGAGATTCCTTTGGGCAATAAGGGAAGCTTAAAATTAAGGTCTGGGAAAAATGTAGGGATTACAAGAGTGCATATGGAAGAAGACCCTGCTGCTTTAATACATCCAAAAGGGATGCAGGAAAGTGCTTATGTTTTAGTTGATTATAATAGAAGTGGAAATCCATTATTGGAAATTGTTACAGAGCCAGAGCTGGAAAGCGCTGCTGAGGCAAGAGAATTTATGAAGCAATTAATTACAATTTTGAGTTATTTAGGTATATTTGATATTAATTCCAATATAATAAAGGCAGATGCTAATGTTTCTATCAAAGAAAGCGGTTTTGTAAAACAAGAAGTCAAGAACATAACTGGATTTAAGGAAATTGAAAGAGCTTTACAATATGAGATATTGAGGCAGAAAGCTGAGGTTTCTGCAGGGAAAAAGCTGAGCCAGGAAACTCGTGCTTGGGATTCTGAAAAAGGCATTACATTTTTGCTACGTAAAAAAGAAACAGAAGAAGATTATGGCTATATTCTTGATTCTGATCTGGTTAAGACAGAGATTACTAAAGAAATGTTAAATGAGATTAAAAAAGAGATGCCTGAACTGGCTCATGACAAGGTTAAGAAATTTGTTTCCAAACATAAGATAAAGGAAGAAGATGCACATATAATTTCTGCTGAAAAAGATCTGGCAGAGATGTTTGAGAAGGTTTCTGAGGAAATAGATCCTGTTTTAGCTGCAAAATGGTTAAGGCGCGAGTTGGTAAGGGTTTTGAATTATAATAAAAAACAGCTGCATGAGATAGAAATGGATGAAAAACATATGATTCAATTATTGAAATTAGTAGAAAATAAAAAAATAACAGACAGTGTTGCTCAAAAACTGTTGGAAAAATTAATTATTAAACCATTTGATGTGAAGGAATATATTAAAAAAGAAAAATTAGAGGCTGTTTCTGATAGTAGAGAGTTAGAGAAGTTCTGCAAGGAAGCTGTTGATGAACATCCTAGTGCGGTAGAGGACTATAAGAAAGGCGAGGCAAAGGCTCTGAATTTCATTGTCGGGCAGGTTATGAGAAAGACAAAGGGAAAAGCAAGCCCTAAAGAGGTTAATGAGATTATGAAGAAGTTGATTAGTTGATTTCTTAAATATAGTAAATAAGCTGGCAAACTTTATATATCAAATTAATTGCTTATCTATTATGGCTTCATTTAAGTCAAATATTTGGAAAATGTATGTATTTAAGTTCTTAGTTAGCCTACATTTCATTGGTGGAGTTATTGTTCCATTTTTTCTTGATTGGGGCCAAATAAGCTTTACCCAGATTATGATACTTCAATCATTTTTTGTATTTTCATTATTTATATTAGAAATACCAACCGGAGCAATTGCAGATTATTTTGGAAGAAAAACATCTTTAATGTTTGCAGCAATTGCAACTACTTCAGCAGCATTAGTGTATTCTTCATATCCAAGTTTTTATATTTTCTACTAATTTCAATGATTGATGGTTTTGTCAGAGCATTACTTTACCCTTTAATTGGTTTAATGGTTGAATGGTCTCTAAACTATGCAGTTATGATAGTAGGTGTTGCTATTGTAGCTTTTGCTTTAATATCAAAAGTAAAGGAAGAGCATTTAATAGATTAGAGATCAACATCCAAAACCTTACTCACTTCTTGTTTAACGCGGTTTTCAAAATCTGTAACTCTTTCTCCTTCCTGCTTTTCTGTGCTAAGAGTTTGCATTAGTGCTTTAATTAATGCTTCTTCTTTAGTTATATCCATATTACTGACTTTTATCTGGCCTAGATGCTCCTTGATTATTGCTGCTTCCGCATCTTCTGTTGATTTTGTATCTATTTTTATTTCCTCAAACTCTTTTGTTGTTAATGCGTTAGTGTTTTTCATTACAAAATGTGCTGATTTATCGTAAATTTTCTGGAAAATGTCCTTAAAATCGATGTCATGGGGTTTTCCAGATTCTAAGGAGCCAGATAGCCTTATCAGGACTATAGTATTGTTGAATTCTTTATCCTTAATCTCATTAATTATTTCATCATAAACCTGCTCTGTGTTTTTTTGGCTGCAATCCATTATTATTTTGTGCACATTGTAAACTTGTATTGAATGCCATGTTGGTTTATCATCTTCAACTATGTAAAAACCGCCTGTTCCTAGTTTTTCCAGCTCTGAGAATGAATTTGGGAACAATGGACCCGGATAAACAATTAGGCCGTAGCCATCAATTTTTGTTTCTTTTACAATATGTACGTGGCCGGCAGCATAGTAATTAAAGTTTTTTGGGAGTAATGAAATGGGTTGGGTAATGATATTTTGCTGGTCTTCCGGCTTCAATTCATCGATTCCTGAATGAAGCATGAATATTTTATAGCCTTGCTCTTGTTCAAGATTTTCCAAGACTAGTTTTTCGTAGTATTCTTTCTCTAATGAATATCTTTTTCCCAGCATTCCTGTTATTTTTGCACCTGTTTTCTTGTCAACAGTAAAATTTAATTTTAATTTTCCATCTGCTTCCTGACCTTTTACAACATTAATTAATAAACCAGCCTGTTCGAGAACATCCAGCATTGTTTTTCCACTTGGGGAGTAATCATGAGAACCTGCTATTATGTATGCTGGAATGTCTTTGTCTTTCAGCTGCTTTAATGAAGTTACTGCAGTTTTTAAATTATCAATTCTTGGCAATGAAGTGTTAAATAAATCACCGGAAATAAGAATAAAATCAACTGCTTCTTCAATACATTTGTCTATTGCTTTTTGGAAAGCTATCGTGCTTACATCCTTTAGTTTTGGATCACGCCATGAACCAATGTGGCAGTCTGCCATGTGTGCAAATTTCATCATTAACCCCAAACATCTGTTTTTATCTGTTCTTTTTTTGCTCCTAAGCTTTCAAGAAGTGCTATAGTGCTTTTTACAAATTCCCCAGGTCCGCAAAGAAAGTACAATGAATTTTTTATGTTATTGATATTTTGTTTTAACAAATTGGTGTCTATTCTTCCAGTACATCCCTGCCAATTATGCTCTGGTTTTGATCTTGTCATGGTTATAGTATAGCTAAAATTTTTATTTTCTTCTTTAAGCTTATCAAACTCGTTTTTATAGATTATATCCATTGGAGTTCTTGCACTGTAAATCAGGTTTATTTTGTTTTGCAGTTTTTTTGTAGTAAAATATCTTACTATGCTCATTGATGCTGATATTCCGCAGCCGCCGCTTATTAAAATCAGATCATTTTTTGTATCTTCTGTAAAATGGGCTTTTCCATAAGGGCCCTTGAATATTAAGTAATCGTTAACTTTGCTTTCAAACAATAAATGTGTAAATTCCCCCACTAATTCTACTGTAATGTCCATATGGTCTTTTTGTTCTGGAAGAGATGCTATTGAATAAGCACGCTGCAATTTGGGATTATCAGGAAACCTTACCATGAAAAACTGCCCTGGAAGGAAATTAATTTGCTGGGGTGTTTCTACCCTGAATGTCTTTACATTTGGAGTTTCATCTATTATTTCGATTATTTTCAGTTTGTGTTCTTGTATAGGTAATTGTGTCACTTTTAGTCTGAAATTAGTGTATTGCTTATGTTTTTAAATGTGTTTTTTATTTTCATTGTATATTATTGTTACTTGGGAGTAGTTAAATATAGAAAGGTTTATAAAGTAGCAATTCTTACTACTTTATAGCATGAAAAAGAAGATATCAGTTTCAATGGATGAAAAAACGATTGAAGTAGTTGAATCAAAAGTAGATGGAGATATATTCAGAAACAAAAGCCATTTGATAGAGTATGCTGTCAACCGTTTTTTAAAAGGAGGTAAAAATGGTTTTTGATTGGTTAAATAGTGAGATTTTGGGTGATGAAAAGTGAATATGGTTGGTCAAATAAAAAATTCTGAAAAAATGGAAACATTGAACTATTTAGATAATCATTTAGACGAATATCTAAAACTTAGATTTTTTCATGGTACAAACTCTGGCTCTCTCCCAGGTATAAAAAATAATGGTGGTATGTTACCAACATGGAAACTTATCGAAAAAGGAATTCCCCCTTTTGCAGGAGAATTGCACTTTGGTATCATCAATACAGAGAAGAGCAAAGGTTCCAATGCTGATTACATTTCAGGTTTTTCACTTCAAGAATTTCATAAAAGTTTGGGATATGCTGACGATAAGATAGGTTACTTTTACGGCAAGAAGGATAGTTACTTTCACAAAGACTTAGAAGAAGCAATTAGAAATGGAAATGGATTAGAAACATTAGAAATGTCTAAAAAACATTCATCATTACTGAGGAAAAAGGGAAAAGACTATGAAGAACTTATGAAATGGCAATCCTTCAGAATTATTAATTTTGGTGGTTTAGAGGGTTACTTAAAACATATAGAAACTAGAAGTATGATACATCAGTTAAGATTGAAAGCATTTTCAGCGATGAGCGATAAAGAAAAATATTTTGTTAATAGGCCTTTTCCAATGGTAGTGACAACAGAACTTGAAGGAGAACCTATAGCTGGTAGATATAGATCAACTGAAACAGAAGAAGTTGGCCTTAGCTCTTTACTGCTTGATAATTCTATAATTTTCACACCTCAAAAAGAAATTGAAAATGTTGGTGAATATTTGGAAAATGGAGCAGTTATACATCCTATAGATACATTAAAATTATTACATAATTTACTCTCAGACAGCTACCGTGACCCTTCTTTAATCAGTAGTCTCTTTAACGCCAGGAAAATAAGACGAATAAAAAAGAAATTTAATGAAGCTAAAAAAATTTAGGTGAATGAAAATGAAAAATTCAGAATTTAAAAAAGCAGAAGCTGAAATTTTTAAAGAAAACATTTGGCCAATTTTATTTCCTAAATCAACAGAATATTCAAGTGTTCAAAATGTTGAATTAAAAACTGACTTCATTTATGGGGGTCGTGATTTGTATCTTACTGCAAAACAGTCAGATGAACGTTTTTTTGGTATTAAATACAAAGAAGTTCCATTTTCTCAATCAACAATAGATGCTATTAGGAAAGATTATGCAGAAAAGACAGGACAAAATCTTACATCTTTTTATGGTAAAACTAGGCAAGCTCCTTCGACAACTGACAAAAGATTAGTGCATAGTTATATTTTGAAAATTGAGGGCAGTGTTCCTAATTGCACTAAAAAATCATGTGATACCTCTTTCCGCAGAAAATTAATTTACACCACTATGGAATCTCCATTTTTCACAATTGATCATAGAAATCCTTTTGAGAATCATAGTATAGATGCAGAAATTTTTAGAAGCTATGATACTGATACATTACCAAATGCAAAAGTCAGTTATACTTTAACAAAAGGCGAGATACGCAACTTAGGAACTGATTGGAGTATTTTTGATAAGATTAAAGATGATTTACAAATTCCTATAAAACTTGGTGATGAGGATTTGCTACGTGTTGAAATTAAACCAAGTAATCTAAATAAAGGTAATTTGACAATTAACACCTCGATACCAACACCCGTTTCGAGAAGTAGTGATTTTGAAGTTTCAGAAAAATTGAAACATTTAGAAGATTTAGTAAAAGAGGCTGAAAGAGTTTTGTGTTATGGAATATAAAAAATTAGTTCATAGTTTTACTTTGGAGGGAAAAATTTTTGAAAGGATGGTAAAATTAACATGGCATTCATAACTAATGTTGTAGCAGAGAAATTTATTCCAAATGATATGGGAGTAATTTCAATTAGAAGGACAGATTTAGATCAATTAGTTGGAAAAGGGGGCCTTCATGCTTATAAAGGATATAAGTCCTGTACTTCAAATGGGTATAAATGTATACTTTCTGAAAGATTGATTAATCTTGAAAAAAGGGCTAATTTCATAGCTATTCCTGGTAAACAATTTAAAATAGATGGTGGGAATAGTGCAACTTTTGATATGAGTGAGGTTTATGAAATGGAACCAAAATCTAGATTGACAAAGGATGTTGTCATACTTAAAAGAGTTTACGAGAATATTAGATTATTTTGATAATTCCTTATTATTATAATTTACCTGCTTTTCTTAACACCAATTCTTGGACAATATCTTCTTATGTAGCATTTAGAGCAAAAAGGGCTTACTGGGACGCAGATGTTCTGGCCATGGGCAACTAATAAGTTGTTTAAGTCATGCCAGTATTTTCTTGGTATTATTTTTGTCAAAGCGATTTCTGTTTTTTCCGGTGTCTTTGTTCTTACCCAGCCTAATCTGTTTGTTAATTTATGGACATGCGTATCCACGGGAATATGAGAATTTTTATTAAAGCCATAACACATTACAATTCCCATGCACTTTCTCCCTATGCCTGGAAGTTTTAATAATTCTTCTTCTTTGTTTGGAACATGCCCATTATAATTTTTAATCAAACTTTTACATGTCTTTATGATGTATTTTGCTTTTGTGGGGTAAAATCCTACTGGAAATATTGCTTTCTCAATCTGTTTTTTTGAAAGCTTCAGCATATCTTTTGGGTTGTCTGCCAGATTGAATAGTCTTTTTGCAGCTGGTCCTGTAGTAGTGTCTTTTGTCCTTAAGCTCATTATGCAGGAAATCAAAACAAGAAAAGGGTCTTTACGCTTTCCTATCTCTGTTGCAATTGGATTTTCAAAGTTTTTTATTTCTTTTTTTAACAAAGAGATTATTTTGTCTATGTGTTTTATTTTTGGTTTCATGCATTATATTTTTCCAACTAAATCTAATCCGGGTTTTAAAGTTTTTTTGCCTGGCTGCCAATTCATCGGGCAGACTTCATCTTTGTGTTTGCTAACATACTGTGCTGCCTGTAATTTCCTGATAAGTTCCTGTATGTTTCTCCCTATACTGTTATCATGAAACTCAAATGCTTTAATTATGCCTTTTGGATCAATTATGTATGTAGCCCTTAAAGAAACACCCTCATTTTCGATTAATGTCCAGTATGCTTTAGTTACTCTTCTTGCTGGGTCTGCCAGCATTGGAAACTTAATCTTCTTTATTGTAGAAGAATTATCATGCCATGCCTTGTGTACAAAACCTGTATCAACACTGATACTTATTACTTCTGCATTCAATTTTTTTATTTCTTCATAGTTGTCTGCTAATCCCCCAAGTTCAGTTGGACAGACAAAAGTAAAGTCAGCAGGGTAGAAAAAAAGTATAACCCATTTGCCCCTATAATCGCTTAAACTTATTTTTTTAACTTGGCCATTTACAAATGCATCTTCTGTAAATTCATGTGCTTTTTCATTTATATTTACCATTTTTCATCACCTCGATATTGATTCCCATAAACCATGCTGATTACAATTTGCTTGAACTTTAAGATTTCCTAAGACTACATTCTCAAATACAGCTTCAGGTTTATCCCCTGGTTTTAATTCCTTTTTTTCTATTGATTCGTTATTCCTGAATAACTCTATGAAGGTTATATAATGCTCTGCTTCCATTGGATGAGTTATCTCGCCCACCTTTACTATTACTCTATCACCATCTACTTCTATAACTGGTATATGTTTTTTCTCAGAATCCGTCATATTATTTTTATCTTTTGGTTTATTTATTTCCATTTTTTCTACCCCCATTTCTTATAGTATATCAATTTTATGATAATGTTGCTATGAAATTAATTCATAACCTTCACAAAGAGTGTCGTAACAAGATTCACAAATAGAGACATATTTGTTCATGTCGTTTCTCGCTCTTAATAATTTTTCTTTTTTGCCGCAATTATCGCATTTCATCATTTTAAGCTTTTTTGCATTTTTTACAAATTCCATAAAAAATCACATTAACAGAACTTGGTTCAAAATTATCTAACTGAATTTTATTTAATGCATATTTTGATATCTCTTTTTGGAAGATATCATAAATTTTACTACATTTTTTACATATGCAATGCTGATGGGTACTAATATCTGCATCAAAATTAAAATTGTTGTTTATATTAAGCCTTCGTATTTTTCCTTCATTATTCAATAAATTTAGATTCCTATAGACTGTTGCAAGAGTGATTGTAGGAAGCTCTTTTTTTACTGTATCGTATATAGTCTCTGCTGTAGGATGAGTCTTTACACTTTTTAAGTATTCAAGAATCTTTATTTTCTGAATCGTGAGTCTTCTTTTTGGCATTTTTTATTTCTTATTTATAATGATTATTAATAAGGAATTATTATTAATATATAAATCTTTCTTTTTTTAATAGAAAATACGATAAAATGAAGGCCAGTTTACTTTCATCAGTTACCAAACTTCTCAACCTTATAGGCATACACTTCCATGTTATTGTCTTTCCATGCCTCTACACTTAAATGTGCTTTTAGGCATAGGTTCATGAGGAATTGTTCTTTGTCAGGAAGCTGCTCCCATACCTGGGGCAAAAATGTTGCTGTTAGCATTTCTTTTTTAATTATAATTCCTTCCCTATCATTCAGTTTTTTTAGTAAATGTGGTGCATCTATGTAAGCTAATCTTACAGGATCTGTTAAGATAGACACTTCTATTGTTAATTCACTTGCTTCTTGTTTTGTTAATGGCGGAAACCTGGGGTCGGAATAAGCTGCATTTACAGCGTTTTGTATTACAGCTTCATAAAGAGGCATAACAGGGAGAATGCTGCCAATACATCCTCTTAAGTGGTCATTAATGGTCAAGGTTACAAAAACTCCTTTTTTTTCTTTTAGTGTATTGGAAAGTTTATTTAAATCAGGAGTGATAATTTTTGGATAGTTTAAGATAGCGGCTCTTGCTGATTTCAGCAAAAATTCCTGTTCTGTTTTAGTTGTCATTTTAATGGTTGTTGATTAATTTCAACTGCAAAGCCAAGCTATGCCAGAGCGGACTTTAGACAAAAATCCCTTTCGGGCAATTTTGGTTAATATCATTTAGTTATTTTTCCCACCCGCCTCCCCTGAACAGGCAATGCTTGGCTTTGCTTATTTAAAGTTTTATTTAGTAAAATGCAAAACTGGCATAACCTACAACACCACTTTTATCGCCGGTAACGTCTCCTGAGTTTTTATAGCTAAGCAATTTGCATTTCCAATTTAATTTTTTGGCAATACTTATTAATATCATTATTGGGATTTTTCCGCATGCGTCTCCTTGTTTTTTCATTTTATCGTAGTCTAAATTCTGGATTGTTTGTATGGTATTTTTATCAATTTCAACAGCTATATCATATGGCTGGTAATGGCTTAAATCAGAACTAATTATTAGGATAGTATTATTATCCAATAAATTAATTATTTTTTCACTTATTTTTTTTGGGTCTGGGTCTATTTCACCTGTTACTAAAGGCAGGATTTCAAAACTTCCTAATGTTTTTTGCAGAAAAGGTATCTGAACTTCTAAACAATGTTCATTAATATGTGCTTCTTCAAGTTTTGGAAAATCATTTTTTGTAACTTTAATTTTTCCCAGCGGTGTTTCCCAATAATCATTGACGTCTGCAACAATATCATTGAAATAAAAGGTGTGAGAAGGTCCTAGCAAGATAATTTTTTGTTTTTTGAATTTTTTTAATAAAGCGTATGAATAAGTTGCTACCTGGGCAGAGTAGATATAGCCGGCATGGGGCACTATCAAGGCTTTAGGTTCTTTTTCTAGATCAACATTAGTAACATTTTTCAAGAATTTATTGAGCATGCTTTCCAGCTCTTCTTTGCTTGCTGGATAAAATGCTCCTGCTACAACAGCATGTCTTGTTTTCATTTCCATATACCTGCTATTTTTTCATTGCATTTTTTGCATATTCCATTTTCAAAGTTTTCAATGCTGGCAAAAAATCCACTTCTTTTTATTAACAATGTGTTGCATTTAGGACAATATGTGTTTGAATGTTTGTCATCCAGAATATTACCAACATAAATGTAATTTAAACCAGCTTTTTTGCCTATAGTGTGGGCTTTATCCAAAACTGTGTAGCTTGTAGAAGGAACATCAGTCATTTTATAATCTGGATGAAAGGCTGTTACATGCCATGGAATGTTTTTGCCAATATTTGAAATAAAATCAGCTATTTTTTTTAATTCTTCATCTGAATCATTTTTACCGGGAATAATTAAAGTTGTTATCTCTATCCAGATGCCTAATTTATAAGCAAGTTTTATTGTGTCCAAAACAGGCTGTAAGCGGGCTTTGCAGATTTTTTTGTAGAATTCATCGTTAAATGACTTTAAGTCAATGTTCATTGCATCTAAATAAGGCTTAAGAAGCTTTAATGCTTCTTCTGTCTCATAGCCGTTTGTGACAAAAACATTTTTTATTCCTTTTTTACCAGCAAGTTTTGCAGTATCGTATGCATATTCAAAAAAAATACCGGGTTCGTTGTAGGTATAGGCAATGCCTGGGATATTTTTTTCCATGCAGATTTCTACAATTTTTTCTGGCGGAAGCTCATAACCAAATTTGCTTATTTCAACGTCTATATCTGCAGTCTTTTTCTCCCTTAACAGCCTGTTTTTCAGATCTTTTGTTATCTGAGAGATGTCCCAGTTCTGGCAGAAGCCGCATGAAAAATCACAGCCAACTGTGCCTAATGAAAATATTTCTGTTTTGGGAAGAAAATGATATAATGGCTTTTTTTCAATAGGGTCTATGTTAAAAGAGGCTGCTTTTCCATAAACTAACAAATACAATTTTCCATCCTTATTTTGCCTAATGCCACAAATGCCTGTATTATCGGGAAGGATAATGCAGTTCTGTTTGCATGCAGTGCATTGAACTTTATTATTACTCAGTTTTTTGTATAAGATTGCTTCGTGCATATAGGTTTAGTTACCTTTATAGGTTTAAAAATATTATTAAAATAACCTAATTGAAGCATTGAAAAGCCAATGATTCAAGAATTAACAGCAGCACATACAATAAGAACTAGCAGAATGATGATTTCCAAACAATAAACTCTTGGTTGTCATGTGATTTGTGAGATGCAACATCTTTATAAATTGTTCTATAAGAAAATCATTTTATTTCAGAATTTTACCATTCCTTCTGCTCCAGAGCAGTAAATCCAAGTCGTCCATTGGGATGCTAATTTCGTTGCTGAATAATTTCATTCTCTGCTCTATGTCATAATATATCTTGCTTGTCAATGGTTTTTTAATTTCGTCAACAATATTAAATTCCAGTAAAGAGTTTAGTATGTGCTTGTCTAAAATTGCATAGCCTTTAAATCCAATGTTTCTTAAAAAATGTGATGCTTCTTTATAGCTTAAGCCTTTAATTCCTTTGTTAAATGCAAAAAAATTTCTTAATTCAACAGGATTGCTTTTCAATGTTTCAATTTTATTTTTTATCTTGAAATTTAAATTATTTTTTAGGTATTCCCTTGTATGTATAATGTAAGAAGGTCTTAAAACATTAAAGCGATAAATTCCCTCTAGCTTTTTTGTCATTTCTTCTGCTGTTCCATTAATTAATAAATTCCTTACAGCATCTATAGCTTTTAAGCTCGTTTCTGCTGATGTGTTTGCGGTAAAGATGCAGAAGCATAGTTCCTCAAAGATTCTTTCATCATCGTTCTTATTTACCTCTCTTAACTCCATTTTGTTGTTTTCATAAAACCAGGAATAAGGTTGTGAATAAAAAATATCAAATTCTTTCAACCTTTTAGCTATCCTGTCTTTTTTAAGATTGTATTCTTTTTTTAGATTTTTTATATGAGGACTGTTTAAGAGTTTTATGGTTTGCATTTTGTTGCATTATCTCAAATGCTTCAACCAGTTGGTTAAGTTAATCTGCTCTTCTTTTACTGCTCTTAAGAACAATACCTGGTCAGCTCTGGAGTCAAAGCGGTAAATGGAAATTCCCTTGCAGCCAAGCTTGTATGCAAGCATATATGTGATTTTTACATCTTCAACTGTTGCTATGTTGGGCAATGTTACTGTTTTTGAGACAGCATTATCTACATGCTCTTGGAAAGCTGCCTGTATTTTTACATGGTATTCCGGGCTTATGTCGTAAGAAACAACAAATGTATTTCTTATGTCTTGCGATATGGACTGCATATTCTGGATAGTGCCTTTTTTTGCTATGTATCTCATAAAGTCTTTATTGTAAAGATTTTTCTTTTCTAAAGCTTGTTTGAAATACTTATTGACTGTTAAAAGCTCAGTACCATCTTCTAAAATCCTGGTAAAGGTTAATGCAAATAAGGGTTCTATGCCAAAAGAAGTATTTGCAATAATGCTTATGCTTCCTGTTGGAGCTAAGGTAATCCGTGTAGCGTTTCTTAATGGCATGTGCTTTCCACTGAAACATCGGCTTTTTTTATTGTAAATGCTTTGATCCCAGTTTGGAAATGTGAGCCTTTCCTTGACAAGGTTTGCAGAAGCATTATCAGCCTCTTTTCTAATGAAATCTATAATTTTTTCCGCTGTTTTTACAGCACGTTCAGAATTGTAAGGAATTTTTAATTTTACAAGCATATCAGCAAATCCCATTACCCCTAAACCAATTTTCCTGTTTGCATAAACAATTTCTTTTGTTTCATTATTGGGATAATGGCACATATCTATGACATTGTCCAGGAAATGCACCGCAATATGAATAATTTTTTTTAATTTGTTAAAATCTATTTTATTATTTATAATGATGTTTGAAAGATTTATTGAGCCTAAATTAGCGGATTCGTAAGGAAGCAAAGGTTGTTCGCCACATGAGTCAGTAGCTTCTAAAATACCTAGTTTTGGTGTTGGATTGTCTTTGTTTATTTTATCCAGAAAGATTAAGCCAGGATCACCAGTTTTGTGGGCTGTTTCACATATAAGGTCAAAAATCTTTTCTGCACTTTCTTCCTTAACTTTTTCCTGGGTTCTTGGATTAATCAGGCTGTAAGGCTTATTTTTCCTGATAGCATTCATGAACTTATCTGTTACAGCTACGGAAATATTGAAGTTTTCCAGTACTTTTTCCCTAGCTTTAATAGTGATAAACTCTTCTATATCAGGATGATCTACACGTAAGATGCCCATATGAGCTCCTCTTCTTAAACCACCAAGTTTAATCTGCTCTGTAACAGCATCAAAAATCTTCATAAATGACAATGGTCCAGAGGAAAATCCTGTAACAGAGGTTATAACATCATTTTTCGGCCTTAAATGTGAGAAGTTAAATCCAGTACCAGAACCGGATTTTGATATTTTAGCTGCGTAATGCAGTGCTTTAAAAATTGAATCCAGGTTGTCTTCAACAGGCAAAACAAAACATGCTGCAAGCTGTTGTAAACTTCTACCAGCATTGAATAAGGTAGGAGAATTAGGAAGAAAATCAAGGCTTGCCATTAAATTATAGAATTCTTTTTCTGTTTTTTCTACTCTGCTTTTAACTTTTTTAGTTTTTCTTAGTAAATTCTTGAATGGTTTTGTTTTAACAAGTTCAAAATATTCCAGGTTATTTTCTAAAGTAATTATTTCTTCTTTAAGTAAATATTTTGCATCTGCTAATGCTATATTGTTTGCTACACGTTTAAACAAATCTTCTGGCTTTTCAATTACCTTGCCATCAGGATTTTTCATCAAATATTTTTTTTCGAGTATTTGCAATGCATTATTGCTCAGTTTTAGTTTTGGCATTTTTTTATTTTACAAACAAATAAATTTCATATTATTTTTTTGAGTTAAGTGAAATATGTGTTTGGCCAGTAGATTGTTTTGTATTTAAAAATTCCATTTCTATTAAATCTTTAATTGCTTCTTCAGTTATTTTTTGACCTCTTAAGTGCTTTGGGATGTATTTCTTTAAGTTAGTCAGTTCTGTATGCCTACCACCCCAAATATTTAAGTTTATTAATTTTCTTAGAAATCTTATCATTATAAACTTTTTGTCCATAAAATCAATTTTTTTGAAAAATATTTAAAGATTTGCTCTAAACATGGAACGCATACGTTCCAAAATAGAAACATTTAAATACTAGATATTTCGCAATATTTGCTATGGAAGAAACTATTTTTACAAAAGCAATTGGAAATACACCTAAAATAAAAGTACTGGAGTTTTTAATAGAAGGCAGAGAATTAGATTATTCTATTTCGGATATAGCAGAGGGCTCAGGCATTGGAAGAACAACTTTGTTCAGGATATGGAATGATATAATTTCATTGGGTATTGTAAAACATACAAGAGATATAGGTAATGCTAAATTGTATAAATTGAATATGGAAAACAAGTTTGTCAAAAAAATGGTTGAGTTATTTGATACTTTGGTTATTGAGCCTTTGAAGAAAAAAGAAGTTGTTAAGAATTTGTGATTTTTTAATACTCAATACCCTTCCTAGCTTTTATGCCTTTATCCCACGGATTTTTTATTTTTTTTACTATATTAACATAATCAGCAGCGTCTATGATTTCCTGTGGTGCATCCCTTCCAGTAAAAACTAATTCGACATGTCCATGGTTTTCAATTAAATCTAAAACATCTTCTATTGGTATGATTCCTTTATCCAGAACAGCAGTTATCTCATCCAGAATTATTAAATCATGGTTTCCGGAATTAATCACTTTTTTAGCATGTTTAAAGCCAAGCATAGCTGCTTCTTTTTCTTCTTCATCCGGGTTAAATGTAAATTCACCTCCTTTATCGCGAAAAGCATCAAGTTTTTGCTGCCTTTCCTTTACAGCATCAACACCAAATTGTATGATTTCCATTCCAGGAAGGTGTTTTCTTATTGTGTGGAATTCTCCAGTTGGTACTGATTTAAGAAATTGTATCATATAGATTCTTAAATTGCTTCCTAAAGCCCTTATAGCTAAGCCAATAGAAGCTGTAGTTTTTCCTTTACCATCTCCTGTAAGAACATGAACCAGACCAAGGTGCTCTTTGTCTTCATCTCCTTTTACTACGATCTTTTCCTTTATCTTTGTGACCATATTATAGATTGAAAAGGTAGGTATATTTAATGTTTTTTGAAAATTTTAGGAGAAAATAGTACATAATGTATTATTGCTGCTGAAACTATTAAACAAACTTCTTGATCTTTTCCTGTATGTTTTTCATCTCTTTGTCTATGTATTTTTTATGGGACCATTTGATTCTTAATCTGTCTCCCTTGAATCTTGGGATTATGTGGATATGTGCATGAGCTACTAATTGTCCTGCTATCTTGCCGTTGTTCATGATAATATTATAGCTTCCATTGCCTATTGACAATGTTAATGCTTTTGTAATTTTTTTTGTGGCTTTGATTAATGCTGCTAGGTCTTCATCAGGAATTTCAAGCAGAGTTTCGTAATGTTTTTTAGGAACAACTAAACAATGTCCTTTATTAGCCGGCATAATATCAAGGAAACTTATAACATTGTCATCTCCATAAACTTTAGATGAGGGTATCTTGCCATCAATTATTTTGCAGAAAATACAGTCTTCCATTTTTTTCCTCTTTTTTGTTTTGGAAAGATTATATTGTTTTTAAGGGTTTTGGAAAATGGACCGGCCGGGATTTGAATTTCCGAATCACAAGCAATTACTTGCAATTTCCCGGATTCTTCCCCTCCTTGGTATATTATAGCCAAGGGGACACGATATTCTCCGAACACCAAGCGAAGCTTGGCAATTCACCAGATTTCGCCACCGGCCCATAGAATTGGAAAAATCAGGCTAGTTTAAAAAGATTATTATATAATGCAAGTTTCCTAAATTATTCAAAAAATGACAAAAGATCTCAAAGAAATTCTTTTTCCGCACGATAAGATAAGGAATATACAGGATGTTATGCTTTCTGACATTAATAATACAATTAAAGATAAAAAAAATATGATCATTCATGCGCCAACAGGTATTGGCAAGACTGTATCTGTGCTTGCTCCTGCATTGAGCTATGCTATGGATAATGACCTTGCAGTTTTCTTTCTTACATCAAGACAAACACAGCATAAAATTGCAGTAGATACATTAAAACAAATCAAGAAAAAATATAGTAATAATTTTGATGCTGCAGATATTATTGGCAAAAGATGGATGTGCTTACAAGGAGTTGAAGGGCTGAATGCCGGTGATTTTATTGACTACTGCAAGAAGCTGAGGGATAATGATAATTGTGAGTTTTATACCAATACCAGAAAGAAATCAATGAGACCAACAGTTTTGGCAGAGAGTAAGTTAAATGAGTTGAAGGTTTTAGGGCCAATGCATGTTGAGGATTTAATGGATGACTGTAAAAAACCAAAATTATGCCCTTATGAGATGGTTTCTTTTTTAGCTAAAGGTGCTAAAGTTATAATTGCAGATTATAATATAGTTTTTAATCCGAGCGTCAGGGACAGTTTATTTGCAAGGATAAATAAACAACTGGAAAATTCAATAATAATAATTGATGAAGGGCATAATTTGCCTGCTAGGGCTAGAGAACTGCTGACTGCAAAACTTTCAACTTTTATTATTGACAGGGCAATCAAAGAAGCAAACAAGTTTGAATTTTACAATATCATCCCAATTTTAAAAATTTTAAAAGATATTTTTAATGAATTAGGTTTTGATTTAAATTTTAATAAAGAAGAAAAGTTTGTAAGGAAGTATGAATTTGTAGAGAAGATTAAGGAACAACAAAATTATGATGAAATTATTACAGAGCTTGGCTTTGTTGGAGATTTGATAAAAGAAAAGCAAAAGCAGAGTTATGTTGGGAGTATTGGTAAATTTCTTGAGGCGTGGCTTAACCAGGATAATGGTTTTGCAAGAATACTCAAGAAAGACTTCAGCAACAATAATCTGATTTTAAATTATAGGTGCTTAGACCCATCATTAATTACAAGGGATGTTGTTGAAAGAAGTTATTCGACAATAATTATGTCCGGAACTTTAACTCCTACATCCATGTATAAAGATATTTTGGGTTTTCCAGATGCTGTGGAGAAGGTTTATGATAATCCTTTTCCAAAGGATAACAGATTAAGCTTAATTGTTCCAGAGACTACAACAAAGTTCACAAGAAGGAATAATGATGAGTTTATTAAAATTGCAGAAGTTTGCAATAAAATTGTAAATAAGATTCCTGGAAATGCTGCTTTGTTCTTTCCAAGCTATAATTTAAGGGATAATGTGTATAAGAAGTTTTATAATATATGCGATAGAAAAATGATAATTGAGAAGCAGAATTTGAATAAAGAGGAAAAAGAGAAAATACTGGATGATTTTAAAAGAAATAAGGATGATGGTGCTGTGTTGTTAGCTGTATCAACAGGAAATTTTGGAGAAGGAATAGATTTACCTGGAGATTTTTTGAAAGGAGTTGTTATTGTTGGACTGCCATTGGAAAGGCCTGATTTAGAAACAAAAGAATTAATTGATTATTACCAGGAAAAGTTTGGAAAGGGCTTTGATTATGGATACATTTTTCCAGCTATAACTAAATGTTTACAGAATGCTGGAAGATGCATAAGGTCAGAGACAGATAAAGGAGTTATTGTTTTTCTGGATGAAAGGTTTGCATGGCAGAATTATTTAAGGTGCATACCCCTAGATATGGGTTTTAAGATAAGCAAGATGTATGAGGAAAGGGTTGAAAGGTTTTTTAATGATGGTAAGAGGTAAGGGCTGTATTGAGAAAAATTTAAATATTGTGGTTGTATTCCCAGGTAATATGGCATTTAAACAGCAAAGTCAAAAAGGTATCTATTTCTGTAGCTGTTGCTGTGCATGTTGTTAAGGCAACATTCAATATTCACCTGTTTTTAACTTATTAAATTTTAAAATATACTTTAATTGTCAGTTTCATATCAAAATATGAGGATAAAATTAAGGATGGAAAGAAGCATAAAAAATGGTATCACAATATAACGTTAGACCAGATTATAAAAGCATAGACGATCTAATCGGAAATACGCCATTAGTAAGATTAGATAAAATTAACCCATATAATAATAAATTTCCAATTTATGCTAAATTAGAATGGTATAATCCTTTTGGATCTCTCAAAGATAGACCTGCGTTATGGATGATTAAGGAAGCCGAGCGAAAGGGATTAATCAAGAAAGGTGAAACAATTGTTATTGAACCTACTTCTGGTAATACTGGAGTTGCCTTGGCTGGTTTATGCTTGTCCTTAGGCTACGATGTTGAGGTGGTTGTGCCTAAGAAGATAAGTTCTGAGACGAAATTGATACTTAAGGATATTTTTGGAGTTAAGACACATGAGACAGACGACGATCTATGCCCGAGAGTTGGGCCTGGAACAGATCAAGCTATAGCTCTTGCTCAAGCAAAAGTAAATGGCCCTCGTGAAGATGGAAAAAAATATTTCGTGCCTAATCAATATGGAAATGAGGCAAATTTTAGAGCCCACTATGAGGCCACAGGGCCTGAGATATGGCGAGATACCGAGGGCAAGATAACTCACTTCATCACTGGTGTAGGAACTGGAGGCACCGTAACAGGAGTTTCAACCTACCTTAAAGAGCAGAACTCCGCGATAAAGACGGTTGCCGTCCAGCCTCAGAAGGGCCATCATCTACAGGGGCTGAGAAACCTTGAAGAGTCGCAGATGCCTGATGTGCTCAAACGACGAAGAGACGTGATTGATGACTTGGTTACTATTTCAGACGAGGAGGCGTTCAAAGCTGTCTCCAACACTGCTAGAAGTGAGAACCTCTTTCTAGGTCCATCGTGTGGCGCCACTTTGAGTGTTGCTCTAGATTTGGCTGACAGGGTTAAGGACGGTGTAGGTGTGGTGATATTTGGCGATAGCGGCCATAAATACTGGAGCGTATTTGACGAGTTTGGTGTCTTTACCAGAGAGGAGTTTGAGCGTCTTCAGAGTAGTGCAAATTATTTAGCTAAACCCCTTTTTTTAGATGATAGATTAAAAACTTAAATAATTAATACCCAGAATTTTATTTATCATTATTGTATGAGTAGACTTAAAAAAGGAAATAATTCTGAGCCTCGCAAAATTGTTGCTGCCTGCATGAGTTCTACTAAGCTAAAATTCAGAAATGTCGGAAATTTCTAAAGAAATTTCTGAGCATTTTAATTTGCTTTGCAAATCAAAATATTTAAAAATACTTTCTTGTATCAATTTCAAATGGAAAACAAACACAAATTCAAAAATCTTAAAGAGCGTATAAATTTCTATTTTGAGGATGTTGAAACATTTTCTGGAAGATTAACAGATTTTATCATTATAGGTTTAGTAGTAATTTCTAGCATTATTTATGTAATTCTTTCATATCCCTTACCTGAGCCTTTGCGGTATGTTTTAGAAAACACAGATAATACTATTATGATAATTTTCACTTTTGAGTATATATTAAGATTTTGGGTGGCTGAAAAAAAGTTAAAGCATTTCTTTAACATATATCCAATTATTGATCTTATTGCTGTACTCCCACTCTATTTAGGATTTACAGGCTTGGGCTTCGTAAGGATACTTAGGGTTTTCCGTATGTTAAAATTAATCAGATTTATAAAAAGAAAACATTTAGTTAAAAGAATAGAAAATGAAGATGTGTATACTTTAGTAAGCATATCTTTTGTACTATTTTCATTTATCTTTGTATCTTCTGGGTTGATATACTTTACAGAACATAGAGTCAATCCAGAGGCTGTAGCAACATTTTTTGATGCAGTTTATTATTCAGTTGTTACAATGTCTACTGTTGGATTGGGGGACATTGTACCTATCTCAACTGCAGGACGTATAGTAACTATGGTTATGATAATCGGTGCGATAATTTTAATTCCCTGGCAAATTAGTGTTTTTCTAAAGAGGCTCATACGCGCAACAACAAAAATAAAGATTGTATGCCCACACTGTGGTTTGCAACATCATGACAAGGATGCCTCACATTGCAAAGAGTGCGGGCATATCTTGTTTAGTCCTGACAGGAAGGGATAATTTTAGTGTTATATTTTGTATTCTAATTAAAGATACTAATTCCTAAACTAGTATACGAAAACGTAACATTTATATATATGTTCAACTATAATAAGGCAGAATGGTTGTATTATTTGACAGATTTAACTTACCTGAGGATATATATGAAGTTATTTTCGCTACAAAGCAGCAGATTATAGTAGCTAAGCTGCTGATAGGAATGATAAAAGAAAATAATGGAGAGATAAATAAAACAGAAATGTCATTATTTGCGACAAAGCTGCATGAGGGAAATTTAATTACCACACTAATAGAAGAGCCACCATATAAAGGCAAGAAAGTAAAGATAAGCTATAACAAAAGGCAGTTTTATGACAGGATTTTGACTCCAATGAAAAGCATGGGATTAATAGATTATGATTTGTATAAAAAAACTTACAAAATAAGTGATAATTTCAACAAGGAGATGATAAGAATAGGAATTTTATGGCTAAAGGAGATGAGAAAACCAGCAAAACCATCATGATGTTTTAGGCCCCCAACAATTCGAATTCTTTCCAAAACCACCCCAACGAATCAAAATGGGGGCCACTTCTTAATTGGAATAAAAAAGGGAGAAAGAGGTGAAAAGGGTGGTTAATTATATATCTTCTAAAAAAACCAGGGGTACAAAATTAGTAGAATCCTCACAAGCTGCCAGAGCCTTTGGATTTAGCGCATAAACAGGGGAATGAGGTCAAAAAAGAATACTACAAAAACCTTTAAATAGAGACATAGTTTGCTTTTTTTTATGAGAAGAACAAGGGATGAACAAAAAGGAAAAAAATTCATGGTTTATTTAATGGGTATTCTTATGGTTGGTAGTGTTTTTGGACTTGTTTTCTTTGGGTTTGGATCTGGTGGTGCGACTAGCATGAAATATAATGATTTTAAATTTGTAAATAAAGGCAATTCCTGGTCAACAATTGTAGATGGAAGAGAAGCGATATTTACTTATTTTCCAAGTGATGTGGAATCTGTAGTTATTGATAGCAATGTGATTAGTAGACTGGAAAATAGGCTGGAGATTGATGCAACATCTGACTTCAATGACACATTTGCTGAACAGATTTCCCTTGCTGGATACAATATGGCCATTACATTGAATAATTTTAATATATTTGTAAGGCAGGGCTTTACAGCAGAAAATGATTATAATTTTCCTGTTATAACATGTGAGGATTCTACTAATTTTGTTCCAGTAATTTATTTTAGAAGTTTTAATGAAACAAAGGTTTATATGGAAGATAACTGCATAATAGCAGAAGCTTTGAGACAAGAAGATGTTGAGAGGGTTAAAGACAGGATGGTGTATGGAATATTGGGGATAATTAAATGAAAATAAAAGATAGTTTAAAATGAAAGAAATAAAATTAAGAAAACTTGAGGAAAGCTTGGAAAGTGGGTTAATAAGCAAAGAAGAATATGAGAAAAAGAAAAAAGAGATAAAGGATATGCCAGAAGGGAAGATTGAGGCTAAGGAGGAAAAAGTGAGTGAAACAAAAATAAAGTCTGATAAAACTTTGATAGTGGGTGTGATTATAATTGTTTTATTGTTTGTGACTATTTTTGGGTTAATATATTTGATAAAAGAACGTCCAGAAACAATTGATGAACTGCATGAGTTAAACTTAAAAGGAAAATTGAAGGATGAGCAAGGATATCTTTACAAAGATATTTATTCGTTTGTTAAATTTGATGGTTTGTGGTATACACAGATGATGAGTCCTAAGGGAACGAGGTTTTATAATATCCAATTTAGATACGGACCAAGAGAAGTTGAGGCAATAAAAATTTATGGTTCTTTAAATACAGAGCTTTTTAATGATGCTGCAGAATATTATGTCACGTTTAATCCTACAGGAAATTATTTTTCCGGTGTGGCTTTGGCTGTAGGTGATTTTAATACACATATGACAAAAGTGTTTTTCAAAAAACCAATTGCTGCGTGTGATAAGAATGAGACTAATGCATGCAAGGACAGACCAATAATAACCTGTAAGAATACAGATAAGGTTGTTTTGTATATCAAGGAGGCAAATAATACAAGGGTTTATTATGATGATAATTGCATTATGGTAGAGGGCTCTGGTTTAGAGTTGGTAAAGGGTGTGGACAGAGTTTTGTATGATTTCTATAAAATAATAGAGTAGCAATAATGAAAATAATTCAAATCCAATCATATCCTCCCAGACCTAAGATATTCTTCCATATCTTCTGAGCCAAGATGTGATTTAGAAGAGAATTTCTTATGAAAACTTTTTCTTTGTTTTTTGAGGTACAAACCATACAATAACCCAGCCCCCATTCCAACCAAATGTGCAATATTGCCTGCTCCCGTAGGAAAAAATATTCCAAATACATCAATCAATACAATAAATATTGCAGCCATCCAAAGTTGCATAGGAACTACAAAAAAGAAAAGCAGCCTTAAGTCAGGCATTAAAATAATCAACACCCCTAACATGCCCATGATTGCGCCGCTTGCACCCAATGAAAGAGGATAAAAAAAGCTTGCTATCAAAGCAGCTAAAATTCCAGATAAAAAATATATAAAAACAAATCTGTTAGTTCCTATTCTCTGCTCAAGTAATGGTCCAAAGGCATACAAAACATACATATTGAAAAGTAGATGATATGGGCTGCCATGCAAAAACATGGAGGTTATCATTATCCATGGCCTTGTAAAAACATCTCCCCCTACTAAAATAAAAGCATTAGTAAACTCTCTTCCCAACACATTTTGAAGTATAAAGAAAACAACATTCAATATAACTAAGGGCATTACAGCATCTCTGATTTGAAACTTCATTTTTACCATAATATGGATTATTTTTTTAAATCTTTGTTTTTTATTGGATACATGGACAGGTAAATTAAACAACTTATTTTCCATATAGAAAACAATTAATAAAAACCACAAATTATTTATATGAATACACCTTTTTTCTATAATGCAACTAATAAATTTTTTAATTCTGATAGGTTTAGGGGATGGTATCAATGACTAAATTTATTGTGGTAGCTGGAGGTGTAATGTCTGGTGTTGGCAAGGGTGTTACAACAGCTTCTATTGCAAGAATATTGTATGAGTATGGCTATAAAGTGACTCCTATTAAGATCGATCCTTACATTAATTATGATGCAGGAACCTTAAGACCAACAGAACATGGAGAAGTCTGGGTTACTGATGATGGTGGAGAGATAGACCAGGATTTAGGAACATATGAAAGATTTCTCAATGTTGGTATTCCCAGGAAAAACAACATAACCACCGGGCAGATTTACAAAACAATAATTGAAAATGAAAGGAAAGGCAAATACCTTGGCAAGACAGTGCAATTTATACCCCATGTACCTGATGAAATAAAAAAAAGAGTAAAGGAAGCAAGTAAGAATTATGATATTGCAATTATTGAGATTGGAGGCACTATAGGAGATTATGAAAATATACCTTTCCTGTTTGCAATGAAAAGCATGGAAAGGGAAATAGGAAAGGATAATGTTGCTTATGTTTTGATTACATATTTGCCTGTACCTTCGCATATAGAAGAGATGAAAACCAAGCCAACACAGCAAGCTATAAGGCTTTTAGGGGAAAACGGAATTTTTCCGGATTTTATTATCTGCAGGGCAAAAAGAGCCTTGGATAAAGTAAGAAAACAAAAAATAGAAACTTATGCAAATATCCCGTCTACGCATGTAATTTCAGAGCCGGACATTGAAACTGTTTATTCTATTCCTCTGGATTTGGAGAAGGAGCAGCTTGGCTTAAAGATTCTGAAGGAATTAAAGCTAAAGCCGAAAAAGTCTCTAAACTTGAATGAATGGAAAAGGCTTGTCAGCAGGATAGAGAACCCAAGGAAGCATGTCAAGATTGCTATTGTTGGAAAGTATATTGATATTGGAGATTATAAATTATCAGACAGCTATGTGAGCATTAACCAGTCATTATTGCACGCCGGAGCTGTATTAAATGTTGGTGTTGATATTTATTGGGTGGATGCAAAATCATTTGAGAAGAGCAAAAAGAAACTTAGTGATCTAAAGGATTTTGATGGAATTATTGTTCCGGGGGGTTTTGGTACAAGTGGTGTAGAGGGAAAAATAAAAGCTATTAATTTCGCAAGAACAAAAAATAAACCTTACCTTGGATTGTGTTATGGATTACAACTGGCTATAGTGGAATATGCAAGAAATGTTTGTAAAATGAGAAATGCAAATACAACAGAAAACAGTAAAACAAAATTCCCTGTTATTGATATATTGCCAACACAAAGGAAAATAATGGAAAAAAGCGATTATGGCGGTACAATGAGGTTGGGAGCATATGCGGCTGTTTTAAAGGAAAAGAGCAAAGTTTTGAAGCTGTATCAGGAAACAGGAAGACTAAAAGAAGATATGAAAAAAATTGAAAAGTTAAAGAAAGACGAAAGCCAAGCATTCAGGTTGGGTATATTGAATAAAAACAAGAATATTATTTTGGAAAGGCACAGGCACAGATATGAGGTAAATCCAGAGTTTGTTAACGATCTGGAAAAGAAAGGTTTGGTTTTTTCTGGCTATCATTTAAGGAAAGATAATACAAAGCTGATGGAGTTTATTGAGCTGCCAAAACATAAGTTTTTTGTTGGAACTCAGGCACATCCTGAGTTTAAGTCAAGGTTAGGAAATCCCAGTCCATTGTTTTATGGGTTTGTCAGGGCTTGTGGGAAATAAACAAAACGTTTATAAAAACACTATTTTTCTTTTCTACTTGTTATGGAAGACAATACAGAAAATAGCCAGCATGGTACAACGGAAAACAATACAAAAATAGAAACCAATAAAGTTACTGATGAAAATCAAAAAAAATTACCTAAAATAAAATTTAATTTTTCTTCTATTAAAAATATTTATGAAAATCAATATAAAAAATTATTGATTATACCTTTTGCACTTCTTTTGATAGCGATATTGCTGATAGGGTTTAAGTTTGCGACAACCGGGGACTTCATCAACAGGGATGTAAGCTTAAAAGGCGGTGTTACAATAACTATACCAACTACTAAACAAGTTGATATTTTACAATTAGAAAATATTATTTCTTCAAAATTTCCCGAGAATGATGTATCAACAAAATCAATAAGCCAGTTTGGAGCACAGATAGGAGTCATTCTTGAAGCGGATATTGAAGAGAGACAAGTAAATACTTTAATTGAAGGGCTAAGCAAAGCGTTGGATATAGAACTGGAAACTGCTGATTATTCTGTTGAGATTGTAGGGTCATCTTTAGGTGCTTCCTTTTTCAAGGAGGTAATTGTTGCGCTGCTTATAGCGTTCTTATTCATGGCGGTAGTTGTTTTTCTTTATTTTAGAACAATTGTACCAAGTGCAGCGGTTATTTTAGCGGCTTTGTCTGATATACTAATCACCTTATCTATAGTAAATTTACTGGGAATAAGATTAAGCACAGCGGGAATTGCGGCTTTCCTGATGCTTATTGGCTATAGTGTTGATACTGATATTTTATTGTCCACCAGAGTTCTGAAAAGAAAAGAAGGTACAGAAATGGAAAGGATATATGGAGCTTTTAAAACAGGAATTACAATGTCTTTAACTACGCTTACTGCTGTAACTATGGCATTGACATTTGCCCAGTCAGGAGTAATAAAGCAGATTATGATTATCTTGCTTATTGGACTATTAGTTGATTTAATCAACACCTGGATCCAGAATGTTGGGATTTTAAGATTATATCTGGAAAGAAAAGCCAGAAAATCAGGTATACAATGAACATCAAAATAAAAAAAATATTTACAAATGTAAGGGTAATAATCTTACTGGTTTTCTTAATTTTAGCAGTTTTTGCTATAAGTCCAAAACCCTGGGCAGAAGGAGTTGGGATAAGGAATGTCATATCCAACAGCAGTGCAACAGAGGCAGGCATTGTACAACCATTACTAACTACTAAGCCTGTAGACAGGGAAAGGATTTTGGAGATTGACAACAGACCTGTCAAAAAGGTAGAGGATTATTATAATTATATTAATGCGTTAGAGCTAAACCAGTCTGTGCAGATAAAAACAAACGAAGGGCTGTACAGGATAAGGACAAGGGAGAAATTTGAGGTAATAGAATTAAATGAAACTGTTAAAAAAAGGATTGATGAAACTATAACTGTAAATGAAACCATAAATGGTGTTATAGTTGAGAAAAACAAGACGATAAGCAAGACAATTGAAGTCCCAAAAACAAAACAGATAAGCAAAGGTACAGAAGATATTGGATTAATGGTCTTTAACACTCCAAAAACCAACATAAGGAAAGGCCTTGATTTGCAGGGGGGTACAAGAGTTTTATTACAACCAGAAGAGCTATTATCAGCACGAGATATGGCATCCTTAATAGACACCATGGAGGAAAGGCTTAATGTTTATGGTTTAAGTGATTTAATAATAAGGGATGCAACTGACTTAACAGGAAACCAATACATCCTGGTAGAGATAGCAGGTGCTAATGAAGAAGAGATAAGGAACTTATTGGCAAAACAGGGCAAATTTGAAGCAAAAATAGCCAACAAAACTGTTTTTATAGGTGGAAAAGATATTGTTTTTGTCTGTAGGTCAGCAGACTGCGCAGGAATAGATCCTAGTGTTGGGTGTTTCTCATCACAAGGACAAGAAGTTTGCGGGTTTAGATTTTCAATTTCAATAACACCGGAAGCAGCGCAGAAGTTTGCTGATGCAACAAAAGATTTAGCTGTAATAGAAGATAATGGGAAATATTTGTCAGAGCCATTAGAGCTTTACCTTGATGATACTAAAGTGAAGGAGCTTAATATAGTAGCAGACCTAAAAGGAAGAGCAGAGACTGATATACAAATCACAGGATCTGGTGCAGGTTTTACACAGCAGGAAGCTGCCATTAACTCAATGAACAATATGAAGAGGCTGCAGACAATTTTGATTACCGGATCATTGCCAGTTAAACTGAACATAGTTAAAGTAGATACCATAAGTCCATTGCTTGGAAAAGAATTTTTGAAAAATGCTATGATAGTTGGATTAGTTGCATTAATTTCTGTAGGGATTGTTATCTTTATAAGATACCGGAAATTACGGGTGGTGGTACCTGCAGTCCTGATTTCAATGTCTGAAATTATAATTTTATTAGGGGTCGCTGCCCTGATAGGGTGGAACATAGATCTTGCTGCTGTTGCAGGCATAATAATAGCTGTCGGAATTGGTGTAGACCATCAGATTGTGATTGCAGATGAAACTTTGAGGGGAGAAAAAGGTGCATATGACTGGAAACAAAGAATAAAAAATGCTTTTTTCATTATAATGGCATCTTACTTTACTGTCTTTGTAGCTATGATGCCCTTGGTATTTGCAGGAGCTGGATTACTGAAAGGTTTTGCAATAACAACAATATTAGGAGCATCTATTGGAGTTTTCATTTCAAGACCTGTGTTTGCGAGGGTTATTGAGATTTTATTAAGGGAGTAGCTAAAATGGCAACAAAACTTTGGGCAGTGGGAGTTGTTTTATTCTGCACTTTGCTTACCTCTACTGCGCAGATATTCTATAAGTTCGGATCAGCGAAATTGAGTTTCAATATTATGAGCATAATAACAAACTATGAATTGATTATGGGCCTGGTATTATATGCTATAGGCGGCATTTTACTCATATTAAGCTTTAGAGGTGGGGAAGTTTCTGTTTTGTATCCTATAATAGCAACAAGCTACATATGGGTAAGCTTTTTGTCTATCTATTTCCTGAATGAGTTAATGAATTTATTTAAGTGGTTGGGAGTATTTACAATAGTGGCTGGAATTGTTCTAATAGGTCATGGCAGTAAAAAGGCAGCTGTTGAGGGAGCAGGAGTGATATAATGGCAACAGAATTATGGGCAATAGGACTTGTAATTTTAGCTACTTTTATTGGTGCTTTCGGACCTATTTTGCTTAAAAAGGCGTCTGAAAAAAAGTTATCTAAAATAAGCTCTTTAATGAAGAATCATCATTTGTTTGGAGGGGTTTCCTTGTATGCAATTGGCACAATACTTTTTATTCCTGCATTAAAAGGCGGTGATTTATCAATCCTTTATCCTTTTGTTGCTTTGGCATATGTATGGGTAAGCCTGCTTTCTGTCAAATTTTTAGGGGAAAAAATGAATTTGATGAAATGGGTTGGGATAGCTCTTATTATAGTTGGTGTTAGTTTTATTGGGATTGGGAGCTGATAATTTTCCTGGATTCTTTTAGATAAAACTTAACTTCTTCATCTTCTAATTGTGTAAATTCCTGGTAGAAAGAGCCTACTGCACCAAAGAATAGCGGGGTATGTAAGCATACAACTTCATCTACAATTGCCTTGACTTTTTCAAAACTATCCTGAGCTGCAACTGGGATAGCTGCAATGACTTTTTTCGGATTTTTGCTTTTTGCATATTTAATTGCTGCCAGCATTGTATAGCCGGTTGCTAAGCCGTCATCAACGATGATTGCTATTTTATTCTTTAATTCAGGAAGTTTTCCTGTTGCGTATTCTTTATAGCGTCTTTTTATTTCTGAATTCATTTCCCTGACTGTGTTTTTTATGTATTCTTCACCTGCTTCTGCTTGGTATTCTTTATTTATACTATAGTGTCCTCCAGGGCTTACAGCGCCTATTGCAAACTCTGGCTCAAAGGGGTGGCCTATTTTTTTAGTTACAACAATGCTTAATGGGACTTTCAGTGTTTTTGCTATGTTGAAAGCTACTTCTACACCTCCGCGAGGAATGCCCAACACAATAACATCTTTTTTGTTTTTGAATTTTTTCAGTGCTTCAGCCAGTTTTTGCCCTGCTTCGTGTCTGTTTTTGAATATCATTTTGGCTTTAGAAACATTTATACAAAAGAAAATGCTTTAAAGCATTTTCTAAGCATAAATGTCTTGGAAATCTTGATTTCCAAAACATTTATATAAACAGAATTTAAATTATTTTCTATGAAAAAGACAATTATAATGTCTTTAGGAGGATCAGTTATAGTTCCATACAATATAGATATAAAATTCCTGAAGGATTTTAAAAAAATCATTGAAAAGTTTGTTAAGAAAGGTTTTAGGTTTGTTATATATTGCGGTGGTGGAAAAATAGCAAGAGATTATCAGAAAGCAGCTTTTAAGTTTAAGGTTAATAATAAAGATTTGGACTGGTTAGGGATACATGCAACAATATTAAATGCAAATTTTGTAAAAATATTATTTGGAAATCTTGCAGAAAACATTATAATTAAAGATCCGACAAAAAAAATTAAATTTAATAAAAAAATTATATTAGCAGGAGGATGGAAACCTGGCTGGTCAACAGATTATGATGCTGTTTTATTGGCAAAGAACCTTAAAGTTGATACAATAATAAATATGAGCGATATTGCTTATGTTTATGACAAAGATCCTAAAAAATATTTAAATACAAAGAGAATTAAAAATATTTGCTGGAGACATTATAGAAAAATTGCTGGAAACAAATGGAAAGCCGGCTTAAACAAGCCTTTTGGTCCTGTTGCTGCAAAAGAAGCTGAGGAATTAGGTTTAAAAGTTATGATTGTTGGGAAGAATTTGAGAAATTTTGAGAATTTATTAGGTAATAGGAAATTTAAAGGAACAATAATTACAGCAAATAATAATAAAAAATAATGAAATAAAATGGAAGAAGAGTATAATTGGAAAGCTATCTTAATAGGGGCGATACCTGTTTCTATAGTTATGGCTATACTTTATTATTCTAATATTGCCAGAGGAGTTATAAACGTTTATTTGATAATTGGAATTTTAATTGCAATGGGCATAACATATTATTTTGACAAGAAAAAGCACAATATTTTTACATCTGCATTTGTAGTTCTTATTGTTGCTTTGATAGTTTATGGGCTGAAAATCTATGGTCTTCTTTAGATAACGGGCTGTGCCAGAGCGAACTTAAGCCAAAATACTAATTTTAATATAAGATTTTTACATGCTTTTGCCCACCCACCTTCCCGTGAATTGCGAGCGACTCGCAGTCGCTCGTCGCGTTCACTAGGCACAGCCCTAGATAAAATCACTTATCTTGTGCTTTATTTCTTCATGCCAGAGCCATGCTAATAATATTATTGCATCAATTCCTGCAAAAAAATTACGACTAACATTTTGCAACAAATTTAATCCATATGTTGTATTAGAAAATGGATAAAAGAACATTATTCCGTAACCTGCAAATAGGAAATCGAGGGATATATGAAATAAAATTCCAAATATCAACTAAAATTATTGCTAATAAAACATGGGTTACTGCAAAGGGTATGCTTAAAAAATCCTCCGTATTTTTTGGCACCACTAAAGTGGTTTTACTTTGACAACTGCTTCAATATCCCCTTCAAAGTCTTTTTTCCCTTGCTGCTTAATTCCTTGTCTATTGACCTTAGACTTTTCTTTACTTTTTTAAGCGGAATTTTGGATACACCTCCCAATTTTCCTGCTATTCTTTTTGCCTCATTCTCTGCAAGCTTTCTTATCCTATTACTCTCACTAAGAGCTTCTTTTTTAACCTTCTTTAGCATTTCTTTACTTTCTTTTACTGTCACTGCATTTCTTTTTACCAGCTCTTTTACAATTTTTTCTGCCTGATTCTTTGTTAAAGTTGCTGCTCCTAGACCGAGCAGAAAGCTTTTTTTTATTATTTTTTTCATCCATATCACCTCATATTATTTATTTTACAATGTTTTTTTCCCTTAAGATTGAAAATAATAAGATTAATGATAAAATCAAAGCCACTAAAAAACTTAAAAGGGGAATTGACGGAACATTTAGAAAAACTGGATCTCCAAAATTGATTGTTAAAGCTGCGACAATGAGCAAGGCTGCTATTAGCATGCTGTAAGTGACCCTGTTGCTGGATTTGTCTATTTCCAAAGAGAGTTTTTTTATGTCTGTGTCTTCTATGTCTATCTTAATTGTGCCTTTCTCTAGCCTGTTTAGTGCTTTTGATGTCCTGTCTGGAAATTCTTCTGCAAACTTCTTGAATTTGAATATATCTTTCATAAAGTTGTTGAATACATATACTGGATTGTATCTTTGTCTTATCAACCTCTCTATAAAAGGCCTTGAACTTTCAATTATCTTGAATTTGGGGTCATACTCAAGGGCAATGCCTTCCAACGTTATAACAGTTTTTCCGAACAAAACAAATGGCATGGGTATTTTTAAGCCGTAGTTTAAGGATAAACTCATAATTTCCTCAAGAGTGTAGCTTACCTTTGCATTATTTATATCTCCATATTGCAGAGACTCTAATACATCGCTGATTTCATATTTTAATTCAGCTCTGTTCTCTATAGCCGTGTCGCTTAACTCGATTAATGTATTTACTATCTTCTCGGCGTTGTTTTCAATGACTCCAGAGAACAAATCTATTGACTTTGCTTTTAAATTTTCATCAAAATGACCAACTATGCCAAAATCAACAAATGCAATTTTCTTATCATTGGTAATGATAATATTCCCAGGATGGGGATCTGCATGAAAGAAGCCGTGTATAAAAACCTGAGTTAAGATTGCTTCAAATCCCTTATCTATTAGCGGCCTTATGTTTATTTTTTTCTGTTTTATTTGTTTTATATTATGCAATTCTATGCCATCTATGAATTCCATTGTTAAAATCTTGTTTGTTGTAAAGTCATTGTATATTTTGGATATTTTTATTGTCTTGTCTCTTGAGAAATTCTTTGCGAATCTTTTTGCATTAACTGCTTCTTTCTTAAAATCAAGCTCTTTTTCAGTCCATTTTGCAAATTCTGCAATTATTTGCACAGGGCTAAATTTTTTTATCTTTGGAATGTGTTTTTCCAGCAATTTCGCGACATAAAACATAATTTCAGTATCAGTTTCCATTATTTCCCTTACATTAGGACGCTGTATTTTTACTGCTACTTTTTTATTATTTTTTAGGATAGCTTTATGCACCTGGCTTATGGAAGCAGAGGCAATAGGCTTTTTTTCAAAATTTAAGAATATTTCATTTATATCTTTTCCAAGCTCTTTTTTTATCTGTTGTTTTGCAATTGCGTAAGGGAATGGAGGAACTCTGTCCCGTAATTTTTCCAGCTCCTTAATGTAGCTTTTTGGGATTAAGTCTGGCCTTACACTCAAAACCTGTCCAAATTTGATAAAAGTTGGTCCTAAGCGCTCTAAAGTAAGCCTTAATCTTTTTTCTATAGAAAACTTTTTTTTCTTTTCAATTCTTGCTTTAAGTCTTTTTGTCAGAGGAACCTTATGCTTAAGCCTTATTTTAGCAATCAAGAAATCAAATCCTTCCTCAAACAGGACTGTAAGTATTTCCCTAAACCTGTTTATATCCCTTACCTCTTTTATTATTTTAAACATAAGTTAATTGTTTGCAAGGTTGTTTATATATTTTATTGAAATGGTCTTTTTTGCTCTTATCAATTTTACTTAACTTCTTCATTAACCCATTTGTCATAAGTTTCATTTGCTTCTGCATTGATTTTGAGGATGCATGGAATGTCATAGCTATGCAGTTTTTGGACTTCTTGTTTTATTTTTCTATAATTTTTTTCCAATGTCTTTGCTATTATGACGGTTTCCTTTTCATCTGCTATCTTCTTATTCCACCAGTACATGCTCCTGACAGGGTGTATATTTGAGCAGGCAATTAGTTTTTTATTTAGCAAATGTTTTGAAATTTTTACTGCTTCTTGCTCATCTTTGCATGTTATATAGATAAGGATCATTTTTCCATCAATTATTTTACATTTGCCATTATATTATATATTTATTTCTATTTTGTTATTTTTATTCCCAATTTAAAAGGTAAATATTTAAAAGTTAATGCTGATTTTCCCTTATTATGGCCAAATTCATCTTTTCGAATATAATTGGAAGCTTTGTCTTTAATGATAATTATAAGCTTGTGGATGGGTTGCTGTTCAAGGATATTGAGCAGTATAAGGATAAAAAGAAATATGAGGAAAAATTAAGGCAGAAACATAATGATTTGAAAACACCAACAGATGAGGATTTATACAATATATTAATGTTCTTTAAAGACAAGAAATATTATCCTCAATTTTATAAAAAGAATGTGGAGATTACCAGGAATTCTGTCAAAGAATCTGTAAATAATGATGCTTTGATAATGCAGACAATAAACAGCATCGAGGAGATTGATAAAACAATTAATTTGCTTACAAAAAGATTAAGGGAATGGTATTCATTGTATAATCCTGAAATTTCAAATAAGATTGAGGACCATGAAAAGTTTGTTTCTGCAATAATAAAAAACTCGAAGAAGCAATTATTGAAAGAACTAAATATTGATGAAAACAATTCTATGGGTGCAAATTTAAAGGAAAAAGATGTTTCTTCTATTTTATTGTTGGCAACCCAGATAAATAATTTTTACAAATCAAAGAAACACTATGAAGATTACCTTAAAGAATTAGAAAAAATAACATGCCCTAATTTTGCTACAATTGCCGGTGTAACAATTGCTGCAAAATTAATAAGCCATGCCGGGAGTTTGAGAAGATTAGTAGAGATGCCAGCTTCTACAATACAAATTCTTGGAGCAGAAAAAGCTTTGTTTAGGCATATGAGGAACAAAAGAAGAAATTTACCTCCTAAATACGGAATTTTGCATGAGCACCAGTTAATACAGAAATCAAAGGAAAAAATGCATGGCAAGGTTGCAAGGGCTTTGGCTGATAAATTAGGTATTGCTGTTAAGGTTGATTATTTCAAAGGGAAATTTATTGGGGACAAGTTAAAGAAAGGGTTGGTAAATAAATTTAAAATCCAATATTAGTGATAAGTACAATGATTAAAACTAATTAATTCAAAAATAAATTCGATAAAAAATAAAATAATATTAAAAAATAAAACTCCAATAAATGAAAAATACAATAATAAAAAACAATATCAATAAAAAAATAAATAAAATAATAATTGATAAAAAATAATAAAATAATATAAAAATGATAACAAAATCAAAAATATTTGAGGTTTATGAGGATAGGGCAAGGAAGAATCTCTACACGCTAAATTTAACTCCTGGAAAAAGGGTTTATGATGAGCAGCTGGTTAGGCAGAATAATATTGAGTATAGGGAATGGGATGCTTATGGAAGCAAGCTGGCAGCTGTAATTTTGAATAAATGTCAAAATATTTTTATCAGAAAAAATGATGTTGTTTTATATTTGGGTAGTGCTTCTGGAACAACTGCAAGCCATGTTTCTGATATTGTCGGGAAAGATGGTTTTGTTTTTGCTGTTGATGTTGCTCCAAGAGTAATGAGGGATTTGATTTTTAATTGCGGAGCAAGGAAAAATATTAGTCCTATATTAGCTAATGCAAACCATACAAAAGAAATGATAGAGAGAGTAAGCATGGTTGATGTGGTTTACCAGGATGTCGCGCAGAAAGACCAGGTTGATATTTTGCTAAAAAATATGAAGATGTTTTTGAAAAAAGACGGTTACGCAATAATTGCGATAAAGGCAAGAAGCATTGATGTTACCGGGCATCCAAAACAGATTTTTAGAGAAGTTATGGAAAAATTAGAAAAAGAACTTATAGTAGTAGACTACAAGATCCTTGAGCCATACCAAAAAGACCATGCAATGTTTATATGCAAGAATAAGTGAAAAAATGCCTAAAATTAAAATTGTTCCATCAATATTGTCTGCAAACTTAGATAGATTAAATGAGGAAATAAAAGAAATAGAGGCTTATTCTGATTTACTGCAGGTAGATGTTATGGACAATAAGTTTGTTCCTAATATAACTCCGCAGGCTGAACTTTTGAAGAAGATTGATACAAAAGTTCCATTGGACATACATTTAATGGTGCAGGAGCCAAGTGAAGATTATATTATGAGTTTTATTAATGCTAATCCAAATTTAAAAATAAATAATATAACAGTTCATCAGGAAGCATGTAAGGATTTGGAAAAGACACTGGATTTTATTAGAAGCAATAATATTAAGGCTGCAGTTGCAATAAATCCAAAAACATCATTGGATGCTATAAAAGATGTTCTTGATAAAGTTGATATGGTATTGATTATGACTGTTGTTCCTGGATTTTCCGGGCAGAAGTTTATAGAAGATGTTTTACCAAAAATATCACAATTGAGAAGCATAAAACCAGAACTTGATATAGAGGTTGATGGCGGAGTAAATGACAAGACAGCAAGATTAGCTGTAAAAGCAGGTGCAAATGTCCTGACTGTTAGCTCTTTTATATTCAAAAGTGAAAATAAAGTCAGGGCAATTAAAGATATTTTGAAGAATTTAAAATAAAATGCTGTGGGTTCTTTATTCATTGTTGAGTGCATTCAGCCTGGCTACAGCAGATGCATTTACAAAGAAAGTTCCTGATGTTGATGATTCTATTTTAATGTCAGCCAGATTTTTGTATGCTACTCCTTTAGCTTTATTATTGTTATTTTTTGTATCTATGCCCAAATTAGATATGAGTTTTTGGCTTATATCATTACTTTTTATTCCACTTGAGGCCCTATTACAGGTGTTATACGTAAAAGCCATAAGAATTTCTCCTTTGTCTCTTGTTGTACCCCTAATGTCTTTAACTCCTGTTTTCCTGGTTTTTACAAGTTTTATTATGTTGGGGGAACTTCCAAGCATTATGGGGTTTTTTGGAATTTTAGTAGTGGTAGCTGGCGCCTATATTTTGAATTTTAAAGATTTTGGAAAAGGGATTTTAGAGCCTTTCAAAGCTATATTAAAAGAAAGGGGTTGTGTTTATATGTTAATTGCTGCCTTTTTGGCCAGTATTACCACCAATGTAGGCAAAATTCTGATCCAGAAATCGTCACCGTTGTTTTTTAGTATAGTATATCTGCCTTTATTTGCAATGGTGTTTTTAATAATAGCTTTTTTTACATCCAAAAAAAAGATAGTGCAATTAAAATCTAATTTTAAAGGCTTATTTCCTATTGGATTATTTTTTGGCTTAATGGTGATATTTCATAGTTTTGCTATAAGGCTAGTTATTGTACCGTATATGATGTCAATAAAGAGGACAGGTTCCATATTTTCGGTTCTGTATGGGTGGCTTTTGTTTAAAGAGAAGCATATCAGGGGTAGGTTTATTGGAACTGTGATTATGCTAATTGGGGCTGCTTTGATAATATTGTTCTAAAAACAGAATATTTAATAAGTACGAGTTACAATAAAAATAAAAACAATAAACAAATAAAAAATCAATAATAAAAATTAATAATAAATAATATAAATTTGAAAAACAATTAAAGATAAATAATAATTAATAATAAAAGATGAAAAAAATCATTGACCCATGGGGTTCAGGGTTGCTTGAGGATTATGAGAAGATCATAAAGGACTTTGGATTAGAAGTTTTTAATCCTAAGCTATTTCCAAAACCAAACAGGATTATGAGGCGTGGAGTAGTATTTGCAGGCAGGGACTTAAAGATTATTTCTGATTGCATAAAAAATAAAAAGCCGTATTATGTGTTATCCGGGATAGTTCCATCTAATGATAAGATTCATTTTGGAAACAAGATGGTTGTTGAGGATATTAAGTATTTCCAGGAACATGGTGCAGATACGTATATACTTATTGCAGATTTAGAGGCTGCATCTGCCAGGGGAATTTCCCTGGATGAAGCGAAAAAACGTGCTTTAGAATTCCATATCCCGGCTTATATTGCTTTAGGCCTGGATATCAAAAAAACTACATTCTATTTTCAATCTGAAAACAGGGAAGTCATGAATAATGCATATGAATTTGCAAAAAAAATAACCTATAATGAATTCAATGCTATATACGGGGGTGTAAATCCCGGAAAAATGATGGCTGCAATAGTGCAGGTAGCAGATATTTTATATCCTCAATTAAAAGAGAGAATGCCTGGGATAATTCCTGTTGGTATTGACCAAGATCCACATATCAGGTTGACAAGGGATGTTGTCAGAAGAGTAAAGGAAAAGAAATTCTTTTTGCCATCTGGTTTGTATCATAAGTATACTCCATCTTTGGATGGTTCCATTAAGATGAGCAAATCTAAACCAGAAAGCTGCATAGAGCTGCCAGAGGATGTTAAAAATGTTGAGAAAAAAATCAAGAGAGCATTAAGCGGTGGTCGTGACACTCTGGAAGAGCACAGGAAGAAAGGTGCTATTATAGAGAAGGACATGGTTTTTGAGCTGATGAAACAGCATTTGGTTGAGGATGACAAAGAGCTTAATAAAATTTATAAAGATTATAAGTCCGGAAAAATGACTTCCGGAGAATTAAAGGAAATTGCATGCTCAAAGATGGAAAAATTTATGAATAGTTTTGTTAAAGGTGTTGAGAAAGCAAGGAAGCAGATTAGCAAGTTAAAATTCGTTAAGTTTAAATAAATTAAATGTAAAAGGAATATAAAAGAGGTGTTGATAGCATGGTACTAAAAAATGTTGCTCCATTAAAAGGCGGCTATATGATTACTAGCATTGTAGGTTTTTTTATTTCTGCAATCTATGTTTTTCCACGAAGCTATACGTGGGGATTGACTTTCCTGATATTTTTTGCCCTGATGTTTGTGGCTTCCATGATATCGATGACTTACGGGCCTGACGAGGCTATGTATCATGTTGGGAATAAGGAACAATAATTATTATTTTATTTATTGTCTACTTTAACTATACCATTATTCAAAAAATGGTGGGTAAAATCAATTCATAAGAAATAAAATCACTTATTAAACATCTCATCAAACTTTTCTTTTGCCTTGTTTTCTTTCCAATAGACTTCATGAGATGCGCGTTTTTCAAATAATGAAACTGCAATGTTGATTAAATCAGTCTGATAATCTTTAATGCCCTTTTCCTGTATAATTGATTTAGCGTCATCAATGCAGTCTTTAAACAGCTTTATGTTTTCTTCTTTTAATTTTTGAGATACTTGTTTTTCTTCTTCCTCTGTCAGAAATACCTCTTCCCATTGCGGATATGTAGAAGTTTTGCTCTGTTTTGGAAATGATTTTGAAAATGGCATAATAAATTAGTAAGTAAATAGCATTTATAAATTTTCTTAAAAGTACGAATAAACAAAAAATATTTAAACAAATAATAGGATAATAAGAATAATGGTAATTGATACAGAAATTTTGTTAAGGCTGGTTATTGCTGCATTAGCAGGGGGCTTAGTTGGTTTTGAGAGGAAAAAAGTACGCAAGCCAGCAGGAATAAGGACACTTATGCTAGTGGGTATGGGGGCTGCTTTATTTACTGTTGTTAGCATAACAGCTTTTACAGATATAGATCCTTCCAAAATAATAGCCGGAATTGTTACAGGTATAGGGTTTCTAGGTGCTGGAACTATTTTCCGTGCAAAAGATCATGTAAAAGGCCTTACAACAGCTGCTTCCATGTGGGCAGTTGCTGCTATTGGTATTACAGCTGGTTTAGGTGAATATGTCCTTACGGCAGCAGCAACAATACTTGTAATATTGATATTACAGCTTAATAAAATAAAAATATTAAGAGAAGTTTAAAACTCGAATATCTTTTTCTTCTTTAAGATAACAGAAGGTGTTGCACCACCATGCCATGTGTATCTTGGCCTTATCCTTATTGGGTATATTTTCTCATTTATGTCATCAAATATCAATGCTGCTCCTTTAACCCTTGGAAGATAATTTAATTGTTTATCAAGGCTTTCCCTCATATAGCTTTGCATTAAAGAGCCTAACGCCTGCGTATCTATTTTTGCTGTTATCCTGTGAGAAATAACAACATCTGATTGAGTTATCACATCATTATTGATTTTTCCCGGCTGCTGGGAAGCCAGAACTAAACTTATTCCAGGCTGTCGTCCTTCCCTTAAGATTGTTATTAACGGCTGTGTAGCTACTGTTTTACCCTGGTTTGGAAGAAATTCATGAGCTTCGTCTATAAAAAGCCATATCAAAGGTTCTTTTTCTTCTTCCTCTCTCTCAATTAGATGCGTTTCTTTGTATATTGATTCATATTCTTCACCTTTTCTTACTGCCATTCTTTGCGTGAACATCTTTTGCGCTACTAAACCTATGACTAAAGCTCTTAAGCCCTGTGCACCTGGAATGTAAGTATAACAACTTACATCAAGGACTGTTATCTGCCCCGGTATTATTAGGTCCCCTAACAAAGTGCCTTGTTTGCTGAACAGGCCCCAATGTTTTGCAGATAAGAAGCGGTTTTCAGCTGCATCTTTTATTTCTTTAGAAGTTCTGTCATCTTTTTGTATTGCCTCAATAATTTCACCAATGTCGTAATTTTTTTTGTTTTCCTTTAGATTTTCTATCACGCGCTCAATTAAAGATCCAATTGGAGTGTTTAAATCAATTTCAAATACTTCAGACCATTCAAATGCACCTAGCTCAGAAGTTCTTATTGAGAATGGAAAATCTGTTGGAATGTCTTCTTCTTTGAATTTTTTATAATAACCGACAGGTGTAAAAATATTTACATTCAATGGCTTGGATTCTAGGTTCCATTCTTTTAGCAGTTCTTTATCCTGCTTATTTGGATATTTCATAGTCCAGTAAATGCCCATTGTATCCAGCATTATTATCGATAGATTTTTTCTTATTTCTTCCGGCAGGTCCAGCATTGATTCTGCAATTACGCCTAAAGTGTATGATTTTCCAGATCCGCGCTTGCCGACAACAAAAACAACATGGCTTTTTGCAACATCCATGAATATCTTATTTGATAAAGAAGTAGTCTGACCCATCTTTACATAATGCCTGCCCATAAAAATTGTTCCTAATGTTCCGTATTTTTTTGCGTCTTCTGGGTTTCTTCCAATAGTTATATCATACATTTTATTTATTCATTAAATTGTTAATATAAAAATCTTTGTATCATAACTAGTAAAAAACAATGAAAATTTTCAATAAATAAAAAATTATTATAATAAAAAACTAATAGAAATTCTTTTTAATAAAAAATAATAAAAGAACCCATATTGCTCTAAAAACCATTCACATCCAAAGCCTTATTTGTCATCTCTATTGATTTTTTCCCGTCTTTAAATCCTGTTGCTGCCCTTATAGCATCTATGGTTTCCAAAATAACATCAGATTCCTGATGGATGGCTTGCAAATAAAACAGTTTTTTGTCTTTAACACCAATACCTTCTTCCCAGACACAGATTTCAGGCATATCCCCCCTTGCCATTCCAATATCTTTTGCAAGTTCCATTATTTCAGCTGTTGATCTAACGCGCTCTGCATTTCTTACTACTCGAATGCGGGTAGTTTTTCTGAACAGGCTCAGGATATCTTCAGCAGTTGCTTCTTTTTTCAAATCTACTATGAGGCTGTGCATGTGCATCAATGTTGTTGGAACTGACATTGCTGTTGTAAATATGTTTAAGCCATGAAGAACTGTTCGAACATCAGGGCCATGGTGAGAGGGAAGCTCTAAAACCGGGACTACTGCATTTATAGGTCCATGGTAAATATCCCAGGGATCTGCTGCACGACGTACCATTGTTGCATGCACGCTCTCAATTCCATAATTTTCATTTATAGGACATAAGGTTCTGCACAATCCAGTTGTGTTACAGCTTACAACCCTTATATAATTTTTATTTAATGCTTCGTCATAATTGCATTGCGCAACAAAGCTTGCGTCTGCGACATCAGGCTTTTCACCGCCTTCAAAAATTGCCTTGACTTTTTTTGGCAGGTAATATTTTTCTTTATTCTCTTTACCAATTTTTTTGGGAGTGCAGTCAACTATAATATCAACACTATCCAATAAATTATTCACATCGCCTTCTGGTTTAATATTGTTTTTAGCAAACTCTCCTTTTGCATCTGTTGCGAATATCTTAAAGCCTTTTAGCTTTGCAATTTCCATTTTGTAATCATAGCTATGTCCAGTTACACCAATCACTTCCATATCTTTTTGTAATGTTACAGCGTCTGCAACTCTTTTACCTATTGTTCCATAACCAACAATTCCTACTTTGATTGCCATGTTAAAAACCTCCGATTTTTTATCTTATATCTGGATAATCTTCCTGACTATAGAAGCACTGCCTTCAGCTTTGAACGCCTTTATATGATCACAGGCAGCTTTATAGGATGTTTCTTCTATTTCCTGCCTGCATTCATCAGACATTGAATATATCCTATTGAAAAATACCTTTATAGCATGCTTTCCATTCTTGCCGAATATTTCCTCTGGTTTTTTTCCTTCAATTGGCTTGTTCTTTATGGTCCAGTTAAACATTTCCTGCCATAAATCAGGATGATGTTTCTTTAAAGCATCAAAAACAATATTCTGGAATAGTGTAGCAACATTTCCCTTTAATATATCTCCATGAGGGAACTTATCTTTTATTATGTCAAGAGGGGTTCCTGTAATGCCGTGCTGTGCAATCCTTACATCAAAATTGTTGTCTCTTAAAGCTTTGGCAACAGCCTGTGTTTGCTCTATGTTAATTGTGGTTTGTGCAATTAAGTTGCCTTGCTCATCATAAATATTGCCATGAGTTGAGCCATTTGCAATTGCCAACAAATTCGGATTAATTCCAGCTTCGTTTAATTTTTTAATAAAGGTGACAGCTTCTTCTGGCTTAGTCAAAACCATTCCTTCTGAATCTTTTCTTCCTATTTCACCAACTTCAACTTCTAAGCCAAATTCTTTTCCAGCTAACTTTTCTTTTATGAAATTTCCCAGTTCTATTGTGGCCTTAATATTGGGTGCAAGTTCTTCTTCAATAGTTTTCCCTTCAAAATTAAACAAATGAGAAGCATCAATTGCAAAGCTTGTGTAACCTGCTTCTATCTGAGCAGATATCAGGTCTTTAATCGCTTGTATTTCTTCAGAGGTTCCTTTTTTTACTCCTATATGGTCTGCGTGCAATATCCATATATCATGTCCTACATCAGCGTTTGCTTTCTCTAAGTTTTGAGAAAAAGTTGCAGGGGTCAGTCCAATATAACCTCCTTCCTGGTTGCATTCTGACCTTGCCAATTCCATTATAAGAGCAGCGTCAAGATCTTTTGCAGCTTTAAAAACGCTTTTTGCAACACCAATTGTGATTCGAGGATTGCATGCCAATATTATACAGTTTTCATTCTTTAAAGCGTTGAAAACACTGTTTCCTGGCAGCGGCTCTTTCATTTTTTATTACCTCTTGGAGGAACACTCTCATGATGATGGGTTTCAACATACCTTATTGTACCTGATTTTGAGCGCATGACAAGAGAATGCGTAAGATGACCGTATTTTGTGAAAACAACACCTTTAAGCAAAGGGCCATCACTTACACCTGTTGCTGCAAAAACCAAATAATTGCCTTTTGCAAGATTCTCTATCCCGTATACCTTGTCAAGGTCTAAACCGCGATCAAGCGCCTGTTGCTTGAATTCCTCTTTATGCGGTTTCAAAATGCCCTGCATGTCTCCTCCAACACATTTTAATGCAACAGCGGTTATAACTCCTTCAGGGGCTCCTCCAATCCCCATCATTACATCTATACCTGAATCAGGTATTGCAGGTGCAATTCCTGCTGAGATTGTGCCATGCTCTATTAATCTTATTCTTGCACCTGCTTCTCTTATTTGTTTTATCATCTCTTCATGACGCGGCCTATCAAGAATTATAACAGTCAGATCCTCTATATCTTTTTTAAGCGCGGTTGCAATATTTTTCAGGTTCTCTTTTATTGGAGCCTTAATATCAATAACCCCTTTTGCCTCAGGGCCGACTGCCAGCTGGTCCATGTAGCTTCCTGGCGCATTTAACAGGGAGCCCTTCGGGCCTGCTGCAAGAACCGATATAGCATTTGGCTTTCCGTTAGCCAGGTTTGATGTACATTCCAGAGGGTCAACAGCGATATCCATTTCAGGGCCTTTTCCAGTTCCAAGTTGCTCGCTGACATATAGCATTGGAGCTTCGTCTTTTTCCCCTTCCCCTATCACAACTTTGCCTTTGAAATCAACATAATTAAAGCGCTTTCTCATTGAATCTACTGCTGCTTTATCTGCTTTTTTTTTGTTGCCTTTTCCCATCCACTGCGCACATGAGATAGCAGCAGCTTCTGTGATTCTTACAAATTCCAATGCGAGGTTTCTGTCCATTTTTCCACCTTAATAGTCCAGATTTTACACTAATATTTAAATTTTTCTATTATCATACCTTATCATACAAAAATAGAAAGCTATATAAATGGGCTTATAAACTACATAAGAAATAGTATTTTGATATGAAAGAAAGAATTACAATAACATTGGACAGCGAACTTATTAACCAGATAGACAAGAGGATAGATGGCGGTATAATAAAAAACAGAAGCCAGCAGATAGAATTATTTCTTACAAAAGCATTAGGAACTTATAGGCCTGAAAAGGCTGTAATTCTTGTTGGCGGTAAGGCAAAACCTATAACATCTAAGATACCAAAATGTATGATAGAAATGCAAGGAAGAACTGTAATGGAGCATTTATTAGACTTGTTAAAGAAATATGGCATTAGGGATATGATTATAAGTGTAGGCTATATGAAAGAAAAGGTGAAGGAATATTATGGAGATGGAAGCAAGTTCGGAGTTAGTATAACTTATGTAGAAGAGAATAAGTCGTTAGGAACAGGAGGCCCATTAAAATTAGCCAAAAGCCATCTTAAGGATAGTTTTATAGTTACAAATGGTGATGATTTAAAGAACATTAATATACCTAGAATGTTCAGACTGCATAAAAGAAAAGATGCTTTGGCAACAATTGCATTAACAACAGTAGCAGACCCAAGCCAGTATGGGGTTGCAAGGTTAAGCGGAAGCAGGATTCTGGAGTTTGTAGAGAAACCAAAAGCAAGTGAAGCTCCTTCAAATCTGATAAATGCCGGATTTTATATTTTAGAGCCAGAAGTTATAAATATGATGCCTGATGGTTACTCTATGCTTGAAAAGGATGTTTTTCCAAAGCTTGCCAAAGAAGGCCGCTTACGTGGATTTCCTTTTGCAGGCCAGTGGTTTGATATTGGGAATTTAGAAAGGTATGGAATAGCAAAGAAGAAATGGAGTGGTGTAAGCCCCTATGGAGAAGATGAATAAAATTATTTTAATATTTTTTGTAATTGTTTTAATATTTTCTGCTGGCTGCGTGAGCAAAGATGCGCAAAGACAGGAAGATTATGAAAAATGTACGTCTGTTTGTTCTGCTGTTTTAACAGACAATTTTGTGATGATGATGTTGTGTGAGGATGAATGCCAAAAAGAGTTTTTGGAAGAAGAATAGGTGATATAATTGAAAAAACAAGTTGTTGAGAAAATTGCTGCTTTAATGATAGCAGCTTTTGGATTGGTTGCAGCACTAGCCTGGAATGATACAATAAAGGCAATTTTCAAAGAAGTATTTCCTTCTCCTGGAAATAATATTATTGCAATGCTGGTTTATGCAGTTGTTGTTACTGTTATTGCTGTGTTAGGGGCAGTCAGTATAGGCAACATTTCTGAGAAATTGAAATAAAAAATCTGTTGAAAATGCTATCTAAAATCTTTAAGGCTTACGATGTCAGGGGAGTTTATAATAAGGATTTAACAGACGAAATTGCTTATAAGATTGGTAAGGCTTTTGTTTCTTTTTTGAAATGTAAGGATGTTGTTGTTGGTTATGATATGAGGCTTTCTTCTCCTAAATTATCAAAGGCCTTTATGAAAGGTGTTAATGATGAAGGGGCTGATGCAGTTGATATTGGCCAGGTAAGCACTGATGGATTGTATTTTGCTTCTGGTTTTTTACAGAAGCCTGCGGTTATGTTTACTGCTTCTCATAATCCTCCAGAGTGGAATGGTATGAAATTCTGCAGAGAAAAGGCAGTCCCAATAAATGAGGATACAGGATTACAAAGAATAAAATCCATTATAGAGAAAAATAAATTTGAAAAATTAAAAAAAATAGGAAAGGTAGTTAAAAAAAATATTCTTAATGATTATGTTAAGCATGTTCTTTCTTTTATTCATAAAGACAGGGTAAAAAATTTGAAAATTGCAGTAGATGCTGGAAATGGCATGGCTGGGAAAATAGTTCCTTTAGTTTATAAAAACTTGAATGTTCAAGTAGTACCTTTGTATTTTAAACTGGATGGAAGATTTCCAAATCATCCGGCAGATCCTACTAAATATGAGAATCTTAAAGAACTGCAAAAAGTTGTTAAGGAAAAAAAATGCGACTTTGGCATGGCTTTTGATGGAGATGCTGACAGGATTTTATTTGTTGATGAAAATGGAAATATTGTTAATGGCTCTATTACATCTGCATTGATAATAAAAAGCATTCTTAAAAAACATAAAAATGAAAAAATCATTTATAGTTTGGTTTGCAGTAAAATTGTACCTGAAACTATTGAAAAATATGGCGGAAAGGTAATTATGACAAGAGTAGGGCACTCCTTCATGAAGGATACAATGAGGGAAAATAAAGCGATATTCGGTTGTGAGCATTCTGCGCATTATTATTTCAAGCATAATTTCAATGCTGATTCTGGAATAATTGCAAGTTTGATTATATCTGAGATTATAAGTAAGGAAAATAAAAGGTTATCTGAGTTGTTAAAGGAATTTGAAGTGTATTACAAAATTGAAGAAACTAACTTTGAAGTTGCTGATAAAATATCCAAAATAAAAGAAATAAAACAATATTATAAAAAAAAGAATCCAAAAAAAATAATGACTATGGATGGTGTCAGTGTTTATTTTGATGATTATTGGTTCAATGTACGTCCTAGCAATACAGAGCCTTTGTTGAGGTTGAATCTGGAGGCTGTAAATAAGGAACTTATGGAGGAGAAAACAAAAGAAGTGGTTGGAGTAATAAAGAGATAAAACAAATCATGGTTACCATGTTATTGGTAATCCAGTCGGTTTGTATGATAATAAATATGATCCAAATCCGAATAATTTAATAGAACAAGAAAGAGAGGTTATTGACCAGATAACACGGTATTTAACTGAAATTGAAGGTCCTAGATACTTAAATTAACTGAATTCTATTTTTAATTTATTTGGTATCTTAAGAGGAATAATAGAAACCTTTATATAGCCAAAAAAACCCCCTCTGATATGGTTGTACTTAAGAACTATAAAATTGCGACAATAGGATCTCATTCTGCATTGCAAATACTCAAAGGAGCGCATGACGAGGGTTTTTCTACTATAGCGATATGTAAGAAAGGAATGGAAAGGCCATATAAGAGTTTTAAAGTTGCTGATAAGATAATTTCTGTAGATAATTATAAAGAACTTCTTAAAATACAAAATAAGCTGTTGAAAGAGAATGTGATTTTAATACCGCATGCTTCCTTTATTGCTTATATGGGTTATGAAGATGTAGAAAAGCTCAAGGTTCCGTATTATGGAAATAAAAAGATTTTGAGGTGGGAATCTGACAGGAATCTTGAAAGAAAGTGGCTAAAAGGTGCAGGTTTAAAGCTGCCTAAAATATTCAAGAACCCTAAGCAAATAGACAGGTCTGTAATTGTTAAGTTTCATGGTGCAAAAGGCGGCAAAGGTTATTTTATTGCAAAGAATTACAATGACTTCAGGAAAAAGATAAAGCCCTATAAGGATGAGAAGGGCTATGTGATACAGGAATATATTTTAGGGGTTCCGTTGTTTATACATTATTTCTATTCTTCATTGACTAATGAGTTAGAGATAATGGGTTTTGATAAAAGGTATGAGAGCAATGTTGACAGCTTAGGCAGGATTTCAGCAAGAGACCAGTTTGCGCTGGAAAAAGTGGATCCAAGCTATGTTATTGTTGGCAATATACCTGTTGTTGTACGTGAATCTTTTTTGCCAAGATTAATGGAAATGGGGGAAGCAGTTGTAAAAGAATCAAAGAAAATAACAGAGAAAGGCTTGTTCGGGCCTTTCTGCCTAGAGACTATTTTAACTCCAAAAGAAGAGATTATTGTTTTTGAAATCTCTGCAAGAATAGTAGCTGGAACAAATCCTTATGTAGGGGGAAGCCCTTATACCTGGATAAAATACAACGAGCCTATGAGCACTGGGAGAAGAATTGCCCGCGAGATTAAAATGGCTATTAAGGGGAATAAGTTGAATAAAGTGTTGGGGTAAGTACAATAAATAATATTTCAATAAAAGAGTTCCAATAATAAAAATTTCAATAAATAAAAAATACAATAATAAAAAACAATATCAATAAAAAATAATAAAAAACATCAATAGCGACGCAAAACCAACGATTATTTAATAATAATATTTCGATGTTAAAAAGATATTATGTATAAAATAAAATAATGAGTTAACAAATAATTGTGAATCATAAGATAAAAATAAAAATTCAATGAATAAAAAATAAATAAAATGATAACATCACAAAAAATAAAACAAATATTGGAAAATTATGATAAAAACAATATAACTATTGGGACTCTTGGAGGTCATTCTGCTCTTGATATTTGCAGGGGTGCAAAGCTGCATGGCTTTAAGACAGTAGCTGTTTGTCAACGAGGTAGGGAGAAAACATATGAAAAATATTACAGGACACGGGATGGTAAGGGAATAATTGATGAAATTATTTTGGTTGATAAGTTTAAGGATATTGTCAAAAAGGATGTTCAGAAGAAGTTAAGAAGCTTGAATACAATTTTTATACACAATAGATATTTCTGGGTTTACTGCAATTTTAAGGAAATTGAGAATAAGTTTTTAGTTCCTATATTTGGTACAAGGGACATGGTAAAATTGGAAGAAAGGGATGTTCCAAAAAACCAGTATTATATGCTGCAGAAAGCTGGAATAAGGATTCCGAAAATTTTCAAGAATCCAAAACAAATAGACAGATTAGTTATTGTAAAAGTAGCAGAAGCTGCCAGAGGTTATGAAAGGGCATTCTTCTTTTGCACTAATTATAAAGGGTATTTAGAAAAATCAAAAGAACTTTTAGGGAAAAAAATAATAACAAAACAGGCACTTAAAAAAGCTGTTATTGAGGAGTATATTGTAGGAGCCCAGGTTAATTTTAATTATTTTTACAGTGCTTTGGATAATGAACTGGAATTAATGGGTACTGATACAAGAAGACAAACAAATTTGGATGGAATTTTAAGGTTACCAGCAACAGAGCAACTGGAAATTCTGAAATATTTAAAGCCAAAATTGATAGAGACAGGTCATATTGCTGTTACAACAAAAGAGAGTATTTTAGAAAAAATATTTGATATTGGGGAAAAATTTGTTGCTGCAGCTAAGAAATTGCATCAGCCTGGAATTATAGGGCCATTTGCACTGCAAGGTGCTGTAGTTGCAGAGAAAGGCAAGGAAGATATTGTAATATTTGATGTTTCTATGAGGATTCCTGGAAGTCCTGGAACTATGTTTACACCGTACTCTGCTTATTTATACCGCAAGCCAATTTCATATGGGGAAAGGGTTGCTATGGAAATAAGAAAAGCAGCAGATGATGATAAATTAGACCTAATATGTACCTAAAATGATTAAAGTATGTAAATTAAGTTTTAATATGGCTTTATATAATTTAAACCTACGAAATCATTAATATCAAAAATTTAAAATGACTCAGATAATTGTTATTAATTTTGGATCACAAGTAGCACACTTAATAAATAGAAGAATCAGGGAATTAGGGGTTTTCTCAGAATTAGTGCCTTACAATATAACTGCTGAAAAAATTAAAAAATTAAAACCAAAAGGGATTATTCTGTCAGGGGGTCCTGCATCGGTTTATGAAAAAAATTCTCCGCAAATTGATAAAAAAATCTTTTTATTAGGGATTCCTATCATTGGTATTTGTTATGGCCTGCAACTTATAGGGAAAAATTATGGAAAAGTCTTGCCTGGGAAATTGAAGGAATACGGTAAAAGGAAATTGAAAGTTAAAAAGCAAGGAAAGTTGTTGAAAAAATTAAACAAAAAAGAGCAAATTTGGATGTCGCATGGCGATCTAGTTGCTTCATTGCCAAAGGATTTTGAAATTTTAGGAAATACAGATACATGTAAAATAGCGGCTATGGAAAATAACAAAGCAAATCTTTATGGCGTTCAGTTTCATCCAGAGGTCGTACATACTCCAAAGGGCATGCAGATTCTGAAAAATTTTGTTTTTGATATTTGCAAAGCAAAAAAGGACTGGAATATTGATTTGGCATCAAAACTGATTGGGGATGTTAAAAAAACTGTAGGGGGTAATGCTATGATAATGGGAACTTCTGGCGGTGTTGACAGTACTGTTGCAGCTACATTAATTCATAAAGCAATTGGAAAGCGGTTATATTGTGTTTTCATTGATCATGGACTGATAAGAAAAAATGAAGCGAAAATAGTTATGGATAGGTTCAAAAAATTGAAATTTGAAAATGTGTATTTTGTAGATGCCAGCAGGGTTTTTTTGAAGAAATTGAAAGGTGTTGTGGATCCTGAGGAAAAGAGAAAGATTATTGGACATACTTTTATTGAGGTTTTTGAAAAAAAGGTTTTGGAACTTGAGAAAAGGCATAAGGACATTAAATTTCTTGGGCAGGGGACTATTTATCCTGATAGAATTGAATCAGCGCAGCCAAGTAAGGAGGCTTCTAAGATAAAGAGTCATCATAATGTAACTTTACCAAAGAAAATGAAGCTAAAAATTATTGAGCCGTTGAAAGATTTGTATAAAGATGAGGTAAGGAAATTAGGCAAGGAACTAAAACTTCCCAGAGAAATTTTATACAGGCATCCATTTCCGGGTCCTGGATTGGCAATAAGAATTTTAGGAGATGCAACAAAAGAAAGATTAGAGATTTTAAGAGATGCTGATCATATTTTTATGCAAGAATTAAAAAAATCTGGATATTATGACAAGGTTTGGCAGGCTCTTGCAGCTTTGTTTCCAATAAAGGCAGTTGGTGTAAAAGGAGATGCAAGAACTTATGAGTATATAATAAGCTTAAGGGCTGTAACTTCAAAAGATGCAATGACAGCAGACTGGGCAAAACTCCCTAACTCACTTCTAGAAAGAATTTCCTCAAGAATTTTGAATGAAGTCAAAGGTGTTAATAGAGTTGTTTATGACATTAGTCAGAAGCCACCTGCTACGATTGAGTATGAGTAATAAGGGGTTTATTTTTCTTCCCACTTCAATATTGGTTTGCGAGCAGCAAGTACTGCATCTAATCTTTTTACAGGGGTTGTGGAAGGGGCGTTTTTTAGTAAATCGGGGTTTTGTTCTGCTTCCTGCTTTATTTTTATCATTGCTTCTGCAAATTTATCCAGGGTTTGTTTTGACTCTGTTTCTGTTGGCTCTATCATTATTGCTCCATGGATAATTAATGGGAAGTAGATTGTTGGAGCATGAAAGCCGTAGTCCAGTAAGCGCTTTGCAATATCTATTGTTGTTATGTTATTTGGCATGTTTTTGTCAGATAATACAAATTCATGCTTGCAGATAGTATCGTAGGGAAGATCGTAATGTTTTTTTAGCTTTGACATAAGGTAATTTGCATTCAGTACAGCGTTTTCTGCTACTTGTCTTAGACCTTCTGCACCGAGAGATTTAATATATGTATAGGCTTTTACTAAAACATTGAAGTTTCCATAAAAAACCCTAACCTGGCCAATGGAATTTTTTAAATTATAATCGAGGTAATAATTATCATTTTTCTTATTAGTTAATGGTGTAGGTAAGTAATCTACTAATTCTTTAATGACGCCTACTGGACCTGAGCCTGGACCACCGCAGCCATGAGGGGTGGAAAAGGTTTTATGCAGATTAAGATGAACAATATCAAAACCCATGTCTGCAATCTTTACAATTCCGAGTATTGCATTAGCATTAGCGCCATCACAGTAGAATAATGAGCCATTGTCGTGCAGGATTCTTGCTATTTCCAGGATGTTTTTGTCAAATATACCTAAAGTATTTGGGTTTGTTAACATTAATCCTGCAACATCCTTAGTTATGTGTTTCTTTAAATCTTCTAAATCAATAATACCTTCATTGTTTGATTTGATTTGTATGGCTTCAAATTCGCATAAAGCTGCAGAAGCAGGATTTGTTCCATGAGCTGAGTCAGGGATTAGAATTTTGTTTCTTTTTTCATTTTTTATTTCAAAATATTTTTTTATGATCATTACTCCTGTAAGCTCGCCATGTGAGCCAGCTGCTGGTTGTAAAGTAAACCTTTGCATGCCAGTAATTTCGCACAAATCTTTTTCTAATTCATAAATAAGTTGTAAAGCACCCTGATTTAATTCCGGGGCAAGAGGATGTATCGCAGTAAATCCTGGAAGTTTTGCTATATCCTCATTTATTTTAGGATTGTACTTCATTGTGCATGAGCCTAGAGGATAAAATCCATCATCAACTCCAAAATTTCTTTTTGATAATTCTGTGTAATGCCTGACTACATCAACTTCAGAAAGTTCTGGAAGCTCTAATTCAGTTCTAAGCAAAGAGTTTGGTATTAAATCTGCTTTTTCTGGTACATCTAATTCTGGAAGCTCGACTCCTGTTCTTCCTTTTGATGTTTTTTCAAAAATTAATTTCATTTTCAATAAATTTTATTTTCAATTATTTTATTTACAATAAATTTTTTAAATTAATCAATAATAATTATTTTTATTTCAATGATTTTTTTTGTATTATATAATTAAATTAATGAAACTTTAATCTAACTATTTGACAAAACCTCGACTAATTTATCAATATCCTCTTTTGAGTGCATCTCAGTAATACATACGAGCAAGTGATTTTTTAGTTCTGGATAATATTTTCCCAAATCAAGTCCTGGAACAATATTGTTTTCCTGCATTTTTGAGATTAATTTTTCAATATCATTGCATTTTATGACAAATTCATTAAAAAATGGAGAGGTAAAAGGTGCAGCAAAATTATCAATATTTTTTATTTTTTCAAAGGTATAGTGTGCTTTTTGTAAATTAATGTTTGCTAAAGTTTTTAGCTGCTTGCCCAGCATTGAGAGATAAACTGTTGCAGCAAGAGCCATTAATGCCTGGTTGGTGCATATGTTGGAAGTTGCTTTTTCTCTTCTGATATGCTGCTCGCGGGCCTGTAAAGTCAATACAAAACCTTTTTTTCCTTCAGTATCATTAGTAATACCGACTATTCTTCCAGGAATCTTTCTCGTATGCCCTTTCTTAACAGCCATGAATCCAAAAGCAGGGCCTCCGAAGTTTAATGGAATTCCAAAAGACTGGCCGTCTCCAACAACAATATCTGCATTACCAGACTTTAATATTCCAAGAGAAGCAGCTTCAACAATGCAAGTTACTAATAATGATTTGTTTTCATGAGTAATTTTTTCAATCTCATCCATGTTTTCTATGCAGCCAAAGAAATTAGGGTTCTGGACAATAACTGCTGAGGTGTTATCATCAATTTCATTTTTTAAATTTTCAATATCTATGATTCCGTTATTATAATTAATCTCAACACAATTAATATTATGCATTCTACAGTATGTCTGCACAACTTTTCTATATTCTGGATGTATTGTTTTTGGAAGGATAATTTTGTTTTTGTTTGTAATATTATGTGACATAAATACTGCTTCTGCCAGTGCTGTTGAGCCGTCATACATTGATGCGTTTGCAACATCCATTCCTGTAAGTTTACAAATGTATGTCTGAAATTCAAAAATTGATTGTAATGAGCCCTGGCTTATCTCCGGCTGGTAAGGTGTGTAAGCGGTATAGAATTCTGACCTTGATATTATATGGTCAACAACTGCTGGTATAAAATGGTTATAGCAACCAGCCCCTAAGAAATTTTTCATTAATTTGTTTTTTTTTGAAATTTTTTCAGTTTTTTTCCTTACCTCAATTTCAGATAATTTAGTTGAGATTTTTAACTGCTCTTTTGATATTAAATTTTTATCAACATCACTGAAAAGGTTTAGAATATTATCTACACCAATTTCCTTAAGCATTTCATTTTTTTCTGGTTCTGTGTTTGAGATGTAGTCCATTATTCTTTCTCAATTATTTTTGTATATTCTTCAGCAGATATCATGCTGTTAAGCTCATTTTTGTCTGCAAGCTTTATTTTAAAGAGCCATCCTTTGTTGTACGGATCATTGTTTATTATCTCAGGATGGTCTTTGATCTGCTCATTTATCCCGATTATTTCTCCGGAAACAGGGGCAAATATGTCTGAAACAGACTTAACGGATTCTATTGTGGCAGCTGTTTTATTTTGTGTAACAGTTTTCCCTATTTCTGGGAGCTCAACAAAAACAATGTCAGTTAAGGCATTTTGTGCAAAATCCGTAATTCCTATTGTGGCTATGTCATTTTCTATTTTTACCCATTCATGCTCTTTGGTGTATTTCAATTCTTTTGGATTCTCCATTTCATTTTCCTCCTTTATACTTGTAAAAAGGCTTTTTTACAATTACAGCATTGTAGAATTTGTCCCTTATTTTTATAGTTATTTTATTTCCAATTTGAGAATGCTCTTTTTTTATTAATGCCATACCCAATGGTTTTCTAAATGTAGGTGAGAAAGTTCCGGATGTAACATAACCTATGTTTTTATCATGCACAAAAACTTCGTAATTTGCCCGGGGAATGCCTCTGTCAATCATTTCAAATGCAACAAGTATTTTTTCTGTTCCATACTTTATTTGTTTTTCAAGAATTGATTTACTGATAAAATCTTTTTCCGGGTTTACAGCCCAGTCTAAGCCTGATTCAATTGGAGTTATCTTCTCGCTTATCTCATGGCTGTAAAGGGGATAACATGCCTCGATCCTTAAAGTGTCTCTGGCGCCTAAACCAATAGGTTTTAATCCCTGGTCGTTTCCTACTTCCATTAATGAATTCCACATTTTTTCTGCTTCTTTTGATGAAAAATATAATTCAAAACCATCTTCTGCAGTATAGCCTGTCCTGGAGACTAGTGTTTTTATACCTATAATATCTGCTTCAATGAAATGGAATCTTTTAGGAAGTTCTGCAGTGGTTAATTTTTTCAATATTTTTTCAGCCAAAGGTCCCTGAAGGTCCAGCTTTCCGGTTTTTTCTGATATGTTGCTTATTTCCACATTAAATTTATCTGCATGGCTTTTGATCCAATTAAAATCCTTGTCTATATTGCCTGCATTTACTACAAGCATAAACTCATTTTCTTTTAATTGGTAAACAAAAATATCGTCTACAGTTGTGCCATTCTCATAACACATCAAAGAATACATGGCTTGTCCCGGGTATATTTTATTAAGATTGCTGACAATAAGCTTCTGGAGGAATGATATTGAATCCGGACCCTGAATAATAAATTCTCCCATGTGGCATACATCAAACAAACCTGCTTTTTCTCTTGTTGCTGTATGCTCATCCATTACATTTGTGTAATATACAGGCAGGTGCCAGCTGTTAAAAGCTACCATCTTGGCTCCTAACTGCTCGTGCACATGAGCTAAAGGAGTTTTTTTTAGAGAAATTATGATTATTCCAAACACCCCAGCTTTCAGAAAAGAGTTCGTTTAAATAATTTTTGAATATTATGATTGTGTTAAAAATTTCAAGAACAAATATTGTGCTTTTCAGCATTTAACCGCATATGTCCTTCCATTGATGCCTTTCCTGTAGTTTTCCCATGATTTCCTAAACAGTCTTTTTCCCCACGGTGTTGGATAGTCGCAGGTAATGCAGGCTGTGCATAAATTATTTTTAGGCAGTCCTATTGCTTTTACCAGCCCTTCCACTGTCTGGTATATTAATGACTCTGCTCCTGCATCTTTTGCAATCTTCTGGCAGGTTTTTTTGCTGATATTGCTGGTAACAGGCTTTTTTTCATATTTGGGAACAAGAAGCTCAGAAACAGTTGACATATCAATGCCATAAAAACAAGGACCCCTGATAGGCGGACATGTAACTCTCAGATGAACTTCTTTTGCGCCGCCTTCTTCTTTCAGGTAGCGGACAATCTGCATTGTTGTGCTGCCGCGGACAATGCTGTCATCGACAAGCAGGACTTTTTTTCCTCCAAGAACATTTTTTAATGCCGTATATTTGTTCTGCACTTTGTCGTGCCTTGAGCCGCCTTCTATGAAGGTTCTTCCAACATACCTGTTCCTTATAATCCCTTCCTTAGAGGGGATTCCCAGCTCATAAGCATAAGCATCTCCTGCTGCTTTTGCTGTATCCGGAACAGGAACAACAATCAGATCCTTATCTATTCTTTGAGTTTCGAGTTTTGCTAATTCCTTGCCAAGGTTTGTCCTTGCAGTATATACTGACTTATTATCCAAAACTGAACCGACATTTGAGAAGTAAACCCATTCAAACATGCAGTGAGCTTTTCTTTTGGTCTGCGTGTATTTTCTAACCTCGACCTTGCCTTTTTTGATATGTATCATATACCCTGGCTGCAACGGCTTTATATTCTTTATTCCGCAGTTTATCAAAGCAACGCTTTCGGAAGCAGCCATAAATGTATTTTTGTCTTTGCTGAATCCATAAACAAGAGGCCTAAAGCCGTAAGGGTCTCGGGCAACAGCAATTTCTCCCTCTGCGTTTATGAAAGCAATGTTGTAACAGCCGTCAAACTTTTTTGCCAGTTCTGAGAAAACCTTAACTAAATCCGGCCTTTTATCACCCTTTAATTGTCTTGCTAAAAAATGCATTATTATCTCTGTATCATTATCATAAATCATATGATAATCTTCTCTTTTACTCAAAAGCTCCTGTTTTAACTGTGAGAAATTCGCAAGGTTGCCGTTGAGTCCAAAAGCAAACCATTTCCATTTTCTTCCATGATGCCTTTCAAATGGCTGTGCAACACCTACATCTTCAGTTCCGGATGTTGCATAACGTACATGCCCTATTCCTTTTTTTCCTGCATATTTTTTAAATATTTCAAAGCTTTTTCTCTTATTGCTTGTCTTAAAGACCTCGTTTACATGGCCCAAGTCCTTATAAGTGGCCAGTAGCTGGGACCTGTTTGGGTTGAATGTTGTAACACCTGCACTTAATTGACCTCTGTTTTGTAAGTTCAGCATCAGTTTGTATAGGTAGAACAAGGCTTTGTTTGCGGCATCTCCATCTTGTTTGATATAAACAGCGCAGATGCCGCACTCGTCATGTATGTCTTCCAGCATTTTACCCCAACAGATTATAACGGATTGTGATTTATAAACGTTTCCCTTTTTAAAACTTTGTTAGGTTACCCAAAAAGGCAAGATTAAGACTGAATGAAACAAAAATAATTTAAAGAAAGTTAGATAATTTATCCCATATATTGGGTGGTTTTATGAATATTTTGTTAATTGGCAACGGCGCAAGAGAGCATGTAGTAGCAGAGACTCTAAAGAAAAATAAAGCTGTTAAGTTATATTCTTTTATGAAGTCAAAAAATCCAGGGATTGCTTCTTTATCTGAAGATGTTTTGGTTGGTTCTTATTCTGATCTTGATGGTATAAAAGATTTTGCAGAGAAAAATAAAATTGATTTTGCCTTTATAGGCCCTGAAGGCCCATTAAATAATGGAGTAGTTGATGCATTAAAAGACATTGGAATTGATGCTGTTGGCCCGACAAAGAGCATGGCCAGGTTAGAAACAAGTAAATCATTTACAAGAGAATTGTTAAAAAAATATGATATTGAAGGTAATATCAAGTTCAAGGTTTTTAGTAAAGCTGATGGGATAAATGGTTTTCTTGATGAAATTGATGAAGTTGTTGTAAAGCCGGATGGCTTAACTGGCGGGAAAGGAGTTAAAGTGCAGGGTGACCATTTCAATACAAAAGAAGAAGCAGCTGAATACTGCAAAGAAGTTTTAGAAAATGATTCATCTGTAATAGTTGAAGAAAAACTGGATGGAGAGGAATTTTCATTGCAATGTTTAACAGACGGGAAAACTGTTGTTGGAGCACCAGTTGCGCAGGACCATAAAAGGGTTTATGATGATGATAAAGGGCCTAATACCGGAGGCATGGGATCTTATTCTTGCCAGGATCATTTGCTGCCTTTCCTTAAGAAAGAGCATGTTGATAAAGCACTGGAAATAACAAAAAAGGTTGCTGATGCTATTTATCAAGAAACAGGTTTGTATTATAAAGGAGTTATGTATGGTGGTTTTATTTTAACAAAAGAGGGTATTAAGCTTTTGGAGTATAATGCAAGACTTGGAGATCCAGAGGCTATGAATGTTCTGCCTTTGCTTAAGACAGATTTTGCAGCTATATGCCAGGCAATAATTGTGCAGGAACTTGATAGAGTTAAGGTTGAATTTGAGAAAAAAGCTACAGTATGCAAGTATGTTGTGCCAGAAGGTTATCCTGAAAATCCAGTTAAGAATGAAAAAATAACAGTAAAAATTCCTGAAAAAACAAGAATATACTATGCATCTGTTGACCAAAAAGAAGATGGATTATATATGACTGGCTCAAGGGCAATTGCATTTTTAGGCATTGGAAATAATTTAGATGAAGCAGAAAAGGTTGTAGAAGAGTCTGTTTGTAATGTAAAAGGCAAGGTATTTCACAGGAAAGATATTGGGACTAAGGGATTGATTGAGAAAAGGATAAAGCATGTAAAAAGTTTTTAGGATGAAACAGACATTAAAACAGGAAATTTCTGGAAAAAGAAAAACACTTAGTAAAGAAGAAGTTATTAAGAAAAGCAGGTTAATAAAGAAAAATCTATGTTCTTTATCTGAATTTAAGAACGCCAGGAATATTATGTTCTATGTTTCTTTTAATAATGAGGTTGATACGCATGAGGTTATTAAAGAACTGTTAAGCGAGAAAGAAAAAAATATTATTGTTCCATATGTATTAAAAAACAATCCAATCCTGCAACTTTCTGAAATAAGAGATTTTAATGAATTAGAACCTAAAAGTTTTGGTATTTTAGAGCCGAGAGAACTTTACATTAGAGAATTCAATCCTAATAAAATTGATTTGGTTATATTGCCTGGCTTGGTGTTTGACAAAAAAGGATGCAGAGTAGGCTATGGATATGGATATTATGACAGGTTTCTTAAAAAAGTTAAGAAGGTGAAAAAAATCGGGCTTGCTTTTGAATTGCAGTTAGTTGATGAAATTCCTAAAGAAAAGCATGATGTTCCTGTCGATATTCTGGTTACTGAAAAAAGAGTTCTCAAATGTAGTGGGAAATAAAAAATGCCTAAGTTAATGCAAAGAAAACCGGATTGGTTCAAGATTAAACTGCCAACTGGAGAAAAGTATAGTGAAGTAAAAGGTTTAGTAAAGACAAATAGATTGAATACTATATGCGAGGAAGCTAAATGCCCAAATATTTCTGAGTGTTGGAGTCATGGAACTGCTACTTTTCTTATTTTAGGGCATGTTTGTACAAGATATTGCAGCTATTGTAATGTTAAGACTGGAAAACCTTTAGATGTTGATGCTGATGAAGGAAAAAAAGTTGCTGACAGTGTTAAGAAACTGGGCTTAAGGTATGTTGTTGTAACTTCTGTAACAAGGGATGATTTAGAAGATGGTGGTGCTTCATTGTATGTTGATGTAATAAAAGAAATTAAGAAAGTAAGCTCATGTAAAGTTGAGTTATTGATTCCGGATTTGAAAACAAAAGATGGAATTGATGTTGATGCTTTAAAAAAAATAATTGATGCAAAACCAGATGTTCTTGGTCATAATATTGAAGCAGTAAGAAGTGTTTTTTCGGAAGTAAGAAAAGGCGGTAATTATGATGTTTCATTAGAGTTATTAAAAAAAATAAAAGAAATTGATGCTGATATGAGAACAAAATCGGGGATTATGGTTGGTTTTGGTGAAAGTTTTGATGAGATTAAAGAAACAATGCAGGATTTAAGGGATGTTGGTGTTGATTTTTTAACAATAGGGCAGTATTTGCAGCCTTCTGAGAAGCATGCTAAAATTAGCAAGTTTTACAAGCCAAAAGAATTTGAAGAATTAAAGAAAATTGGTTTAGAAATGGGATTTAAACATGTTGAATCCGGGCCATTAGTCAGGAGTTCGTATAGAGCTGATAAGCTGAATGCGATGATAAAATGAAATGTAGATTTATTGATACAGGAGTTTATGATGCTTATGCAAATATGGCTATAGATGAGGCTATTTTGCATTATTGTAAAATTCCTGTTTTAAGGGTTTATGGCTGGAAACCTGCTGGAGTATCTATTGGATACAATCAGGATTTACATAAAGAAATAAACATTGATTACTGCAAAAAAAACAATATAGATATAGTAAGGAGAGTAAGTGGTGGTAAAGCGGTTTTTCATGACAAGGAACTAACTTACAGTTTCATTATTCCAGAGAGCATTAATTTATTACCAAGAGAAATTAATGAATCATACAAAGAAATAGCAAAAGCATTGGTTTTGGCATTTGAAAAATTAGGCATTAAAGCGGAAATAAAAAAAATTCCAGAGAGGATTGCAACTTCTATATGCTTTAACAGCTCAAACTGGTATGAGTTGTTGATTAATGGGAAAAAAATTTCTGGTTCTGCACAAAGAAGGATGGATGGAAAGATACTGCAGCATGGCTCAATACTTTTAGATTTTGATTATGAGAAAAATAGCTTGTTATTTAATTCTAATAATTTAATTGACAATATTAATAATTTAAGAAAAAGGATTACATCATTAAAAAAAGAATTAAATAAATCAATAGATTACAGTGAGCTTGGTTCTGCATTAAAATCTGGTTTTAGGGAGAATTTTGATTTTGATTTAATTGATGATTCTTTAACAAATGAAGAGATTATTTTGGCTGAGAAATTAAGGAAAGAGAAGTATTTGACAGAAGAATGGAATTACAAATTGATACGGGAAAATTTAATATAAATTTTCCCTAGTTCAGTAAAGTTTTCACTACATTCAAACTTTATAAACTAACAAAAACTATTTAAATAAAGTTGAATTTGGGTTTTTCAGGGTGGTTTAATGTATGATATGATGGCTTCTATTGAAAAGTCTGATTCTAAGGTATATGAGATTATAAAAAAAGAAGTTGAGAGGATGAAGAATGGTGTCGAGTTAATTCCTTCTGAGAATGTTGTCAGCAAAGCTGTGCTGCAGGCAATGGGTTCTGTTTTAACTAATAAATATTCAGAAGGCTATCCTCACAAGAGGTATTATGGCGGAAATGAGATTATTGATATGGCAGAAGACTTGGCTATTGAAAGAGCCAAGAAGCTTTTTGGAGCAGAGCATGTTAATGTACAGCCATATTCAGGAAGCCCTGCTAACCAGGCTGTTTTCTTTGCTTTGTTGAACTTAAAGGATACTTTTATGGGTTTTGATTTATCAGCTGGTGGTCATTTAACGCATGGAAGCCCTGTTAATTTTTCAGGCAAGAATTATAATTGTGTTGCCTATAATGTTGATAAGGAAACTGAGCTTTTGGATTATGACCAAATTAAGAAGCAAGCAAAGAAAGTAAAGCCTAAGATGATTATTTCAGGGTTGACTGCTTATCCCAGGAAAATTGACTTCAAGGCTTTTCAGGAAATTTGTGATTCTGTAGGTGCTTATCATATGGCTGATATTGCGCATATAGCCGGATTATGTGCTGTTGGAGTTCATGAAAATCCAGTTCCTATTGCTGATATTGTTACAACAACCACGCATAAAACTTTGCGCGGTCCAAGAGGGGCAATGATAATGTGCAAGATTAAGGATAAATTTGATAAAGATGGGAAGAAGAATTTAGCTCAGAAAATTGATTCTGCTGTTTTTCCAGGTCTGCAAGGTGGTCCTCATGACAATGTCAATGTTGCAAAAGCAGTTGCATTTGGTGAAGATTTAAAACCTGAGTTTAAAGGTTATTGCAAGCAGATTGTTAAGAATGCAAAAGTTTTGGCAGATTCTTTGATGAGTAATGGTTTGGAGCTTGTTAGTGGCGGAACTGATAATCATCTTATGGTTATTAAACTAATAAATAAAGGTTTAACTGGGAAGGGAAAAGATGTGCAGAATGCATTAGACAAAGCAGGAATAACTATAAATAAGAATACTATACCATATGAACCTGGAAGTCCATTCCATCCATCAGGAATCAGATTAGGGACGCCGGCTGTAACAACAAGAGGGATGGAAGAAAGTGAAATGAAAGTTATTGGTGAAAGTATAGCAAAAGTAATTGATAATTTAGATGATAACAAAGTTATTGGAAATGTTAAAAAGGATATACTGGAATTATGCAAAAAGTTTCCACTTTATCCTGGATTTGATATTTTAAAATGACTGCAAAAATAATTGATGGGAAAGCATTGTCATTAAAGTTTCTTGATGATGTTAAGAAAAAGGTTTCTAAGGGAAAACTGGGATTGGCTATTGTTATTGTAGGAAAAAATCCTGCTTCTGAAATTTATGTAGGTTTGAAGGAGAAAAAATCCAAGGCAATCGGATTTTATGTTGAAAGGTATAATTTAAATGAAAATGTTAAACAGGATGAATTGCTTAAGTTGGTTAATGAATTGAACCAGAACAATAAAATAAATGGTTTTATTGTTCAATTACCGTTGCCAAAGCATATTGATGAAAATCTTGTAGTTGATTCTATATTACCACATAAGGATGTTGATGGATTTACACCTGTTAGTTTAGGGAATTTGGTTAATGACAATAATTTTTTGTTACCGGCTACTGCCAGGGCTTGTATGGAATTAATTAAGTCTACTGGTGTTGAGATTAAGGGTAAGAATGCAGTTGTTGTTGGCAGAAGCAGTATTGTTGGAAAGCCAACTGCTTTACTTTTATTGCAGGAAAATGCTACTGTGACTGTTTGCCATTCAAAAACCAAAAATCTTAAGGAACATACTAAAAATGCTGATATTCTGGTTGTTGCGGTTGGAAAAGCAAAGATGCTCAAGAAAAACATGGTCAAAAAAGGTGCAGTAGTAATTGATGTCGGAATAAACAGAACTGCTTTTGGAATTGTTGGAGATGTTGATTTCGAAAACGTAAAAGAAGTTGCTGGTTTTATTACTCCGGTTCCCGGTGGAGTTGGACCAATGACAATTGCTATGCTTCTTGATAATACTTTGAAAGCTAGGGAGTTGAGGAAGGGGCTTAAGTTTTAGAGAAAAGAATTAATAATGTTAAGGTTTTAATACATATGAAGAGAAAGCTTTAGATATTCTGTTGTTATAAATGGTTTCAGATAAAGAATTCAAAAATTTGCTTCTTGGTATATAATACCACTTACCACTCATTTCAAGTTTGTTCCATTTTTCTTTATCTGAATCTTTATCTGAATTCTTATATGCAACCTCAAATCTAGCCAAACCAGTGTCTATACCTAATGAAGTAATTATAAATCCCAGAGTAAGATTATAATCACCATTTATGGCACTTGTAAATGACAGTAACTTAGCAATATCTGAACCTATAGCAACAACATCTAATGCGTGTGTTCTAACAAAAGTCTCCAAGTTTGGTTTAGGTATTGGTATATTCATTTTAATATGAGGTAATCCTACTGAATATTTAAAATTATTGAAAACTACTTTATCAAATTCCACCCCCAAAACCTTTATAAACTTCCATAATTTCTCTTTATTACCGGTGGTTGTGTTGTTAAACATCGGGGTACTGGCATCTACGAGGGCAAGTGATTTGCAGGCTATAATTGATGCTATAGAAGCCAAGGAGCTTAATGTCAAGATTTCTGTTGTTGTTTCTGATAAGAAAGATGCTTATGCTCTGGAAAGGGCTAAGAAGCATGGTATTGAGGCTGTTTTTATTGATGCCAAGGCAGAAGATATTCTTGCTGTTAAGGATAAAGAGGAAAGAAGAGAGGCTTTTGACAGAAAAGTTGCAGCAGAACTGGAAAAACATGATGTTGAGCTGATTCTGGCTATTGGCTATATGAGAATCATAGGCCAGTGGCTTGTGGATAAATTCAGAAACAAGATAATGAATATTCATCCTTCTTTACTGCCGGCATTTGCAGGCGGAATGGACAAGGATGTCCACAAAGATGTTCTTGAATCAGGTGTAAAGGAAACAGGATGTACGCTGTTTTTTATTGATGAAACTGTTGATGCAGGACCGGTAATATTCAAGAAAAAGGTTGATGTAGAAGAAAATGAAACTGTAGATACATTAAAAGAAAAAGTGCAAAAAGCAGAGCAGGAAGTACTAATAAGGGCAATAAAATTATATGATGGAGGAAAGCTAAAAGTTGAGAATGGCAAGGTGGAAATTGTAGAATGAAAACAGCATTAATATCAGTCTCAAACAAAACAGGCATTGTGGAATTTGCCCGCGGCTTAAAAAAATCAGGAATAAAAATACTGTCAACAGGCGGAACTGCTAAATTACTGAAGAAAAACAACATCAAAGTAACGCAGATTTCTAAATACATAAGAAGCAAGGAAATGTTTGAAGGGAGAGTAAAAAGTTTACATCCAAAAATATATGCAGGAATCCTAGCTGTAAGAAAAAACAAAGAACATATGAAGGAATTAAAAAACAACAATATTGATCCAATAGACATTGTTGTTGTAAATCTTTACCCTTTTGAGGAAACTGTTGGGAAAAAAGCATCTTTTAAGCAAGCAATTGAAAATATTGACATTGGAGGCCCAACTTTAGTAAGGGCTGCTGCAAAAAACTTCCAGGATGTTGCAATCGTAGTTGATCCGGATGATTACAACGATGTATTAAGAGGAAAAATAAGCAAAGAAAATCTGGCTTTAAAGGCTTTTGAGCATACTGCAAGGTATGGTGCAATAATAAACAATTATTTCAACAATAAATTCGGGAGGAAATTCCCGGACACATTAAACTTAACTTTCAAAAAAGTGCAGGACTTAAGGTATGGTGAAAATCCGCACCAAAAAGGAGCCTTCTATAAAGACCCTTTCATAGATGAATGTTGCATAACAAATGCAAAGCAGCTGCATGGGAAAGAATTATCTTACAATAATCTCTTAGACATGGAAAATGCTTTTGAATTGATTAAAGAATTTACAACACCTAGTGTGGCTATAATAAAACACAATAATCCGTGCGGAATTGCTTCAAGAAAAACAATTAATGAGGCGTATAAAGCAGCATTGGAAGCCGATCCGTTATCTGCTTTTGGCTCAATAGTAGCTTTGAACAGGAATTGCGACAAAAAAGCAGCCGAGGCAATAAAGCCCCATTTTGTAGAAGTGGTTATCTGCCCTAAATTTGATAAATATGCCTTAGACATATTAAAACAAAAAAAGAATGTAAGGCTTATGGAAACTGGTTCAATAACAAAGCCGTGTCCGGGTTATGCTATGACAAAAGTAACTGGGGGCTTGCTGATGCAGACAAGAGACCATATGAAGATATCTGAAAAAAATCTTAAGGTTGTGAGCAAAAGGAAGCCAACCAAAAAGGAAATAGAAGATATGATTTTTGCATTTAAGGTAAACAAGCATGTTAAATCCAATTCAATAGTTTTTGTAAAAAATAATGTAACAACGGGCATTGGTGCAGGACAGACATCAAGAGTGGATGCTGTTAAGATAGCTGCAGATAAATCTAAAGGTGCATCAAAAGACTCTGTAATGTCATCTGATGCTTTTTTTCCATTTAGGGATGGAATTGATGAAGCGGCAAAAGCCGGAATAACAGCAGTAATACAGCCAGGAGGCTCTATAAGGGATAATGATGTAATAGATACTGTCAATGAATATAATATGGCAATGGTATTTACAGGCATCAGGTTGTTTAGGCATTAGATTTATATATAACATATTTTTTTCTTTGGTAAAATGGGTGAAAAAAAATATATATTACAGCATGACAGGCCTAATTGCATTGGATGTGGAGCTTGTAAGGCAGTTGCTCCTGATTTCTGGGAGATGAATGATGATGGCAAGTCTGATATCAAAGGGGGCAAACATCTTGACAATGAATGGCAGGAGCTTGAGATTGAAGAAAAGGACCTTGCAATAAATAAAGATGCAGCAGACTCATGCCCGGTTAATGTCATACATATAATCAAGAAGGGCAGTAAGGAGAAGATAATTTAATTATTATTTCTGATTATAAAAACCTTAATAAATACATGTAGCTTATTTGTGAGTATGAAATGCCCTAAATGCAAATCAAGTAATGTAAAGATAGTTGATTATCTTGGTGCTAAGTGCATTAAATGCAATGATTGCGGTTTTGATGAAACTAAACAATATGATGTTTATCCTGAAGAAAAGAAATCACAAAAAGAGAAAGGAAAATACACACCGTACAAGGCCGGGGGATTTAAACGCACAAAATGAATATTATAGTTGCAAAGCATGCAGGATTCTGCTCTGGAGTTAAGAATGCAATAGATACAGCAGAAGAAGTTGCATCAGGGAAAAACGAGATTTATGTTTACGGCCAGCTTGTGCATAATGAAAGGGTCATCAGGGATTTAGAGAAAAAAGGGATAAAATTTGCAGATGATATTGAGGATATTCCTGAAAATTCTGTTACAGTGCTCAGGGCGCATGGCGAACCCGGAACAACTTATGAAAAATTAAAGCAGAAGAATATTTTTGGTGATAAGCTTAAGGATGCCACATGCCCTTTAGTAAAATTAGTCCATAATGCTGCAATTAAACTGAAAGATAATGGCTATGAGGTAATAATATTCGGCAAGAAAGACCATCCGGAATCTATAGGCATAAGCTATTACATAAAAGGAAAGGATACATTAATTGTTGAAAATCCTGAAGATGCGTCTTCTGTTGTTGAGTACATAAATCAGCTTGAAAAAGCTGCTATAATTTCACAAACAACAATGTCTGTTACAGGCTATAAGCAATTGATAGACAATATTAACAGGTTGTCTGATAAAAAATTTGAGCAATTGCATTTAAGCCTTAAAGATATTCGAAATAATTTTGTTTTTGTGGATACAATATGCAATCCTACCAAGCAAAGACAATCAGATACAGAAGATATTGCAAAAAAGGCAGATGTAATGATTGTTATTGGCAGTAAAAAATCAAGCAATTCAAAAGAATTAGCAACAAAAAGTGAAGAGTTGGGTGTAGAAACTTACTTTATACAATCTTCAGAGCAGTTGAAAAAAGAGTGGTTTGAAAATAAAGAAAATGTTGGTGTTACTGCAGGAGCTTCTACTCCTGATATTACTATTAATGAAGTTGTTGATAGGATAAAGGAGCTTACTTTGTAAAGAATCCAGCTCTTTCTGGATCAAACTTCCATTCAGAAGCAAGCTTTCCTGTTTGTTTGTAATGCTTTGTCAGTGCTTTTATCTTTGATTCTGTTAATGTTAAACCGCGTTTTGCTGTTTGGTCTGTATGATTTGCTTCTAAGTGCTTTCTTATTGCAACAGATCTTCTTATTAAAGATAATAAATCATCTGGAAGTTCCGGGGCTAATTTTTTTTCTTTTAATACAGCAGATATTTTTTTCTTGCACAAAAGCCTTACATCAGGAATTCCATAAGTATCTCTTAGTATGATGCCTATTTCAGAAGAATTTTTGCCTTCTTTTGCTAATTTGACCATTAAAAGCTCAACTTCGCTGGGCTTGTACCTTAGCCATACAGGTAAAGTCTTCTTGGTTGGCTTTTTAGAGCCGCTCTTACCATGTTTTCTTGAATATTTTCTTGCCATTTTTAAATAATCAGTATGGAAACAAAAAAGAATTATTTTGTCTCCAGCATAAGCAAGCTTTCACCGGCTTATCTCTTGATGGAATTTGGAATTATTAGAGGGTTTATAAATGTTATTGAAAAAGTAGCCCCGCCAGGACTTTCAAGCCATACCTTGCAAGATAACGGCGTTCGAACCTGGGTCTCCGGCTCCAAAGGCCGATATCCTTGACCGCTAGACTACAGGGCTGTAAGTTAATGACATCAAAGCTGATTTATAAAATTATCTATGGAGGGATTTTGATGTAGACCAAAAACAAGTGCTGAAGTAGTTAATGCTTATAGAATATTTTTAATATCTAAGCCTTATTTCTTAGCGCTATAAACTTGAGGAAGGGCATTCAATTGTTTAATGACGTTTGATCCAAATGGATTATGTAAGAGATATACTGTTAATGCGGTGCCATCTTTTCCAATTTGTCTTGAAGGATTCTCTCTTATATTTATATTGTGTTCTCTTAACACTTCGCCTATTTCAGCAAATGCTCCTGGAGCATCCTTATGGTGTACAAATAATGGATAAACTGGTTTTTGTTCTGCTTGGATAGTTTCTCCTGCATTTACAGCATTTGCATAGTCCCCATTCAATAGATAACCAATAATAACCCTTGCCATCTCTCTTGATGTTTTTTTCTGGGCTTCATCTGTTGACGCCCCTAAATGGGAGGTTAGAACAACATTATCTAATCCTTTTAATCTGCTATTAAATTCGTTCCCTTCTTTTTTAGATTCATCTGCATGAACATCCAAACCTGCACCTGCTATGCTTTTTGTTGATAGTGCTTCATATAAAGCTTCTTCATCGACGTTAGATCCTCTTGAAGTATTAATAAGATAAGCAGTTGGTCGCATCATTGAAAGTTCTTGTTTTCCAATTATTACACCACTTCCACCAACATGAATACTTACATAGTCTGATGTTTCAAGAACTTCTTCTTTTGATTTATAGTCTATTCTTGATTCCGGAAAAATAGATTTAACTTGATCTGAAAAAGCATCATAGCCAATCACCCCCATATCAAGTCCACTAACTAAGTTGCTTAATCTTTGCCCGATTCTACCGCAACCTATAATTCCGAGGGTTTTATGAGAAACTTCGACACCTTTGAATGGTTTTTTTAGCCAAATGCCATCTTTTAATGAGTAATGCGATTGGGGTATATTTCTTGAAACAGCCCCCATTAGAAAAAGTGCTTGTTCTGCAGCAGCATTTGTATTTCCATATGGTGCAAATTTTACCAGAATGCCATGTTCAGAAGCTGCTATATCATCTATATTATCAACTCCAACACCGGCTCTTCCTACTATTTTTAGGTTACCTTTAGCACCAGCTTCAATAATTTCTCGCGTTACTGAGGTAGCACTTCTAACACTTAGTGCGTCATAATCTCCAACAACTTCAACTAGGGTTTTTTGATCTTTTTTTTGTGTGTCTGTTCCTATTCCTGCTATTTCAAATAATTCGATTCCTTCTTCATCCATTCCGTCGTTTAATAATACTTTCATTGACACCACCCTTAATTGAACTGCTAAGATTTTATTAAGATTTAAAATACTTTCGTTAAATTGACTACTTAAAAATAGATATTAAATAAAAACTTGTTTATCTTAGAAAAACATTACAAAAAATTTTTATATAACTATGATAATGATAACATTATGCTAAAGATTATTTCTTTATTAATAATATTGGGAATAATTGTTTTAGGTTGTAGTAAGGAAGAAACAACATAATCAATTACTGGAGCATATGAAATTAATGAGCTGGAAGTTATTGAAGACGCAGAGGAAGATAAAGTAGTTGAGGAAGAAGAGAAAAAAATAATTACAGTAAGGCTGTGCCATGATACAGATAATGGAATTGTAAGATGGGTAAATGGAACAGTGTTTGGTTTCTACAATAATGCAACAAGGTTTGAGTTTAATGATTATTGCCAGAATTTTAATTATTTATGGGAATTCTATTGTGAAAATGAGACTCCAATGCAGAGGATATTCTTATGCACAAATGGTTGTGAGGATAATCACTGCCTCTAAATATAAAGCTTCATTGCCTCTTCTTCCATGAAATGGAGTTTTTTTGCTGGGACAATTAAGCAGTGCATTCCTCCTTTAAAGATGTATTTAAGCAGGTCTTTTGCTTTTCCTGCCCTGATTATTTGATCTAAAGAGCCTAGTTTAGCGCAGCCAATGCATAGGGTGTTGTCAGTAAAGACTTTTTCATTTCTTTTTAACTCAACTTTTAATAAATATCTAATTGCATCTGTAACAGATAAGCTGTCATTTGAGTTTTCTTTTACGTCAAGCAGGAACAATGTATGCAAATTATTTTTCTGATTCATTGCTAAAACATCGTATGGTGTTTCAATATTTTCATTCAAAAATGGAATGCTGGCAGTTTTGCCAAAATTATAGAGCTGCAATCCAGTAACACCTATAGCAGTAAGAACAGATGCATTATGCACAATTCTTATTTTTATTCCAAGTTTTTTTGCCCTTAAGTATAAATCCATATGAGTTGTTGCTGAAAAGACATCACCTACAACTAGGAAAGCTACTTGTTTTGTTTTTGCCTGTAGCAACATGGTCTTTTCAGCATCCATTTCCACCAATTTTCTATCTGCCAATATAATTTTTTTGTTATATAATTTTTCTAAATAATTAATATTGCAGTTTAGCTTAGAAGTATAGTTTTCAAGATAAACAAAATCTGCTTTTTTCACTAATTCAAGGCCTTTTAGGCTGATGTCTTTTTCGTCATTTAAACCTAGACTAATGAAGTAGAGGGTCATAATAGGGTAGAAGTTAAGTATTATTTATAATATTAATCCAAAACTACCTATAACAGTATACTAAAACATATATTTTCTACTCTAGAAATGTTTAAATATTATCTTGCAAATATATATAGAATATAAAAAAACCTAATTTGAGTTTTTTTGGCGAAAAACTCGACTAAACAGCTTTTTTTGGCGAAAAAGCGTGTTTGTTTGGCGTTATTTTCAGTATAAAGTGTTTCTTTGGTACTTAAATGTATAAAAAAGCTATTTATTGGCGTAAACAACTTTTTTCTAGGAGATAGTATATATATAATTCCGATATAAATATTTTGGTACTCTGGTGTTTATATTGGGATATGTATTTTAAAAACCACAAAACGAGGGGTGAAAAAATGAAATTTTTGGTGGAAGACGCAATAAAAAAGAGTGGGGAAAATAAATTTGAGGGTGTAGATGTAGGACAGGCAAAAATAAGAGTTATGGGGGTAGGAGGAGCTGGCAACAATATGATTGGCTGGCTATATAATAAAGGCGTTAAAGGGGCTGAGATTATAGCCTGCAACACAGACCAGCAGCATTTGAATATTATAGATGCAGACAGGAAATTTTTGCTGGGAGAAGGAGTTACCAAGGGCTTAGGATGCGGAGGCTTTCCAGAGAAGGGTGCAGAGGCTGCAAAAGAAAGCCTGCAGGAAGTAAAGCAAAGCCTTAAGGAATCTGACATGGTTTTTGTATGCGCTGGTATGGGCGGCGGAACAGGAACAGGAGGAGCTCCTATTGTGGCAGAGGTTGCTAGAGCTACTGGTGCAATAGTTATTGGAACTGTTACCATGCCTTTCAAAATAGAGCGGGCAAGAGTGGATAAAGCAGAATTTGGTTTAGAGCAACTAAGAGATGTTTCTGATACTGTGATTGTAATAGATAACAACAGGCTAGTTAATATTGCTGGCAATTTGCCTATACAACAAGCATTTGCTGTTGCGAATGAGCTTATAGCAACAATGATAAAAGGTATTGTGGAAACAATAGCTGTACCAAGCCTGGTTAATCTGGATTACGCAGATGTAAGGGCTATTATGAAAAATGGCGGTGTTGCTGCTATTGGTGTAGGTGCCTCAGATACCACTGACAGAGTAGGTGAAGCTGTAAAAGGAGCCTTACAAAATCCACTTTTGGATATTAATTACAAAGGTGCAACAGGAGCTTTAATACATATTATAGGCGGCCCAGATATGACACTGGATGAGATAAGCAAAGTAGGAGAATCAGTTACAGAAACTCTTGATCCTGATGCAAATGTCATCTGGGGAGCCAGGGTTTCAGATGATATGAAAGGAAAGCTTACTGTGATGACAATAGTGACAGGCGTAAAGAGCCCATGGATTTTGGGCAAAAAAAACGTACTTGCGGCAAGTCCGGAGGTTGCACAGATCAGTGAGGAATTAGGCATAGAGATACTGGATGAATGATCACCCTTTAGTCTTTGTGGTGGCATCCTAGCAATAGGGTGTATTTTTCTATGCCTCCATTTCTAAAAAACCACCCCCAACGTTTTTAAGTATGGAGGCGTTTGTCCCTCGCAAGAGGGATTTTTTATTTTTTTGAAATAAGAATTAGACAATTATTTCTTTCTTAACCTTTTCTCAACATGCTCTTTAATCTTTTTTCCTGTCTTTTTTGCTAACTTCTTGCCCTCATCTACAATCCTTGCATTGTAAGCAGACCACCAGCCCATATGTGTTTTTGGTGCTTCTAAGCGGCCCCACCATTTTTCAGAAAATGTCATGTGCTCTATTCTGTATTTTGGTGGCGGTGCTGGGGCTTCATCTGCATAGCCTATTGTTATAATACCTTGTACGGTTTTTTCTTCTGGAAGATTTAAAATGCGGAAAATTTCATCTTCATCAAAAGCGCCTACCCAGCATGCTCCTAACCCTAAGCTATGGGCTGTAAGCAACATGTTTTGTATTGCGGCAGCACATCCCTGTATTGTGTATAATCTTGCACCTCTTGTTCCATAATAACGTTCAGCTTTTTCAGGCTCAGCAACTACAACAATGTAAACTGGAGCAATTTCCATCCATTCCTGTTGTAAGCAGGCATTTGCAATGGCTTTTCTTTTTGCATCACTTTTAACATAAATAAATTTCCAGTTTTGCAAGTTGCCGGCAGAAGGAGCATATTTGCCTGCTTGCATTATAGTGACAATATTATCCCAAGGAACCTGCTTATCTTTATATTTCCTTATACTTCTTCTTGTTCTAATTGCTTCAAAAACTTCCATGTTGCATATTCTTTAATTAATTATTAATAAATTTATTGTTTTGGGCTGTGCCAGAGCAGACTGAAGTCAAAATGCTGCATCTTGATACCATTTTGCAGATATTATTTGGTTATAATACACAGCATTTTATTTGTAGTCATTGCTTTATTTTTCCCACCCGCCACCCCTAAATTAGGCACAGCCCTGGGGGATTATTATTTTATTTGCATAGATATATTTTTATAGTATATAATATTGTAATTTGATATGCAATACTCAAAGCTTGTGGATGTGTATGAGAAGCTGGAAGGTACAACAAAGAGGCTCGGGCATACTCATATTATTTCAGAGTTTCTAAAGGGTATAGATGTTGATGATTTGGGAACAACAATTTTGCTGCTGGAAGGAAGGGTTTTTCCAAGATGGGATGAAAGAGAGACTGGCATGGCATCAAAAATGATGCTTAAGGCAATAAGCGTGGCATCTGGTGAAAGCAAAGAAAGGATAAATTCAGAATGGAAAAAAACAGGGGATTTAGGAACAGTTTCCCATAATTTAATTAAAAAAAAGAAGCAGCATACTTTAAAAGCTTATGAGCTTACTGTAAAAAAGGTTCTTAAAAACTTAAGACAAATTTCTACAATTGAAGGCATGGGTTCTGTTGACAAGAAAATATCACTGGTAGCAGAGCTATTAACATCGGCAAAACCTAATGAGGCAAAATATATTGTAAGGACAATTCTCAATGATATGCGCATAGGTGTTGGAGAGGGGAGCATAAGGGATTCTATTGTGTGGGCTTTTTTTGGCAAGGAACTTAATGTAAAGTACAATAAAGAAGAAAACAATATTGAGATTGAAGACAGAAAAAAGTACAATGAGTATGTTGGGGCTGTACAAAAAGCTTATGATGTTACAAATGATTTTGCGCCTGTGGCAGAAGCAGCAAAAAAACACGGACTTAAAGGACTTGAGGAATTGGAAATGAGTATAGGGATACCTTTGAAGGTTATGCTTGCGTTAAAAGTTGAGGATATTGATGAGAGTTTTGAAAGGTGCGGAAAGCCAGCGGAATTTGAGTTTAAATACGATGGCATGAGGATGCAGATACATAAGGACGGTAAGGAAGTAAAGATATTTACAAGAAGACTGGAAAACGTCACTAATCAGTTTCCAGAAGTTGTTGATTATGTAAAAAAATATGTTGATGAAAAAAAGGTTATTCTTGATTCTGAGGCAGTTGGTTGCAGTAAAAAAAGTGGAAAATATCTGCCATTCCAGAAGATTTCACAAAGAATAAAGAGAAAATATGACATTGAAAAAATGTCAGAAGAATTGCCGGTTGAGGTGAATGTTTTTGATATAATAAACTATAAAGGCAAAAGTGTTGTCAATAAGGTTTTTGAGGCAAGGAAAAAAATAATTAAAAAAATAATTAAAAATGTGCCGAAAAAAATCAAGGTTGCAAAGAGTATTGTAACTGCAAGTAAAAAAGAAGTTGAAAGCTTTTACAAAGAGGCAGTTGATTCTGGAAATGAGGGCTTAATGATCAAAAAGCTTGACGCGCCTTATAAACCAGGTGCAAGGGTCGGATTTATGTGTAAATTAAAATCTGAACAAGAGGCATTTGATTTGATAATAATTAAATCTGAGTGGGGTGAGGGCAAGCGCTCAAAATGGTTAAGCAGTTACACTCTTGCATGCAGAAATAAAGACAATTTTCTTGAAGTTGGCAAGGCAAGCACTGGGCTTAAGGAAAAAAGAGAAGAAGGTTTAAGCTTTGCAGAAATGACAGATTTACTCAAACCCTTAATAAAGAGAGAGGAGGGAAAAGAAGTTACAGTAAAGCCAAAGGTTGTAATAGAAGTAGGTTATGAAGAAATTCAGAAAAGCCCTACTTATAGTAGTGGTTATGCTTTGCGCTTTCCCAGAGTTTTAGTCCTGCGCCGAGATAAATCTCCAAATGATGCAACAACATTAGATATGATTAAAGAGGCTTATAGAAAGCAAAAGAAGTGAGACATACCACTGGACATTTGCGCGTCAGATTTATAAATAACTACTTCTATTAAAATTGGGAAATGGTAAATAGATTAACTGAAGTACAAAAAGGACTAATTAAAAGTAAATTCCCAGAATACATTGATACCAATAAGACCACAAAAGATATACTGGTGTTTTCATATTCTTCAAAGGCTTTTATATAACCCTCTTTAGAAACTCTTCTTTCGTCTCTTCTTTTCAAAGCAATTTCTCTCGTTTAAATCTTTTTATTTCTTTGCTATGATACAAGACATCAAAACCAGCGAAAACCCACAGATGAACTGACTCGGTTTTCTGGGTATTTGAAACTTTCAGTTTCAAAACCAGCGAAAAGCAACAGACTAATTTGTAACGCTTTTCTGGGCTTTGAAATTTTTAGAATTTCAAAACCTTTATATATCATCAAAGAACTACGAAGTTTGCATAATGGCCAAAAAAACAAAGAAATATGAGAAGAAAAATTCTGTTGAGGGGGTAAAAGAAGGCTCTTCTGCTCTGCAGGAAAAGGCACTTGACAAGCTGCCCAAGGATGCGCAGGAAAAACTAAAAGCGATAAAGACAAAACTGGATAAATTCCAGAAAAAGGTCCTGGATAAATTTGATAAATATATTGTTGGAATAGCTTTATTGCCTCCCAAAAAGCCACAGGACCAAAAGCAGTTACCAGAACAAAAGCCAGTGGATAAGGACCAGATAAGTGTTCTTGTATTAGTAGATGATTCTGACAGCAAAAAGATGTCAAAGTACGAGTTAAAGGACAAATTAACTGCTATAATGGGTAATATTTCACAGGAAATTGACAAAAATCTAACTCCGCAGGTTGTAGTTTTATCTGAGCTCTGGCAGAATTGTTATGACGGTAAATATGAGTTTTTGCAGTTAATTGCTTTATCTGCTCCAATTTTTGACAGGGGGATGCTGGCTGCAATTAAAATAGCTGAAGTCCATAAGACTATGGCTCTCAAGAAGTTTGAGAAATACATTGTAAGCTATGTTCTTGCCGGCAGTTTAGTTCAAGGCAGGGCAACACCTACTTCAGATATTGACGTCTGGATAGTTATTGATGATACAGATGTCAAAAAGATGACTAGGGCAGAATTAAAGGACAAGTTAAGGGCTATTATAATTGGGATGGGCATTGAGGCTGGTGAGCTGACTGGAATAAAAAATAAGTTGAATATTCAAGTTTACATTTTAACGGATTTCTGGGACAGCTTAAGGGAAGCAAATCCGATAATCTTTACTTTGCTCAGGGATGGTGTGCCTTTCTATGACAGAGGTATTTTTATGGTGTGGAAGCAGCTGCTTAAGATGGGGAAGATAAAGCCAAGTGCGGAAGCTATTGACATGTTCATGGGCTCTGGGGAGCAAATGTTAAAGAGGGTTGAGCTAAAGCTCAAGGACATTGGGATGGAAGATATTTATTATGCAATTTTAACACCTTCTCAAGCGGCATTGATGCTGCATGGTGTTCCACCGCCTGCTCCGAAAGAAACTGCTGCTTTGATGAGAGAAATTTTTGTGCAGAAAGAAAAATTGCTGGAAGATAAGTTTGTAAAGACCCTGGAGAAAGTAATAGATGTAAGAAAATCAATTGAGCACGGCGAAAAGAAAGAAATTACCGGAAAAGAGATTGATGAATTATTAAGTGAGAGCGATAAATACCTCAAAAGAATAAAAAGACTGTTTACGCAGATAGAAAAGATAAAGGAAGAAGAGGATATGGTAAAGGTTTATGAGACAATAGTTACTATAATCAGGGATGTGTTAATGACAGAAGGAATAGAGAAAGTTGAGGATAAAGAGGTTGTTAAGCTGTTTGAGGATGAGCTGATAAGCCAGGGAAAAATACCTGCAAAGTTTTTGAGGATTTTAAATGAGATAATAAAGGCAAAGAAAGATTATGATGACAAAAAGCTGACAAAGGTTGAAGTTGAGAAAGTAAAAAAAGGCTCTAATGAGCTCATAAAATTCTTAGTCGAGTATCTGCAGAGGAAGAGGGGGAAGGAACTGGAGAGGACAAAGATAAGGGTCAAGCATGGCAACAGGTACGGAGAAGTTATTTTGCTGGGAAAAGAGGCTTTTATAATACATGACATAGACCATGAGGAAAAGGAAATAAGCAAGGCAAAGATAAAAGAAGATGGAAGCTTGGGAACCACACAGAAAAGCTCTTTGCAGGAGCTTGAAAAGGCGTTGTCAAAAGTGGAAATACCTTCAAAAGTTTTCATTAAGGAGCCTATATTTGAGAACCTGAAGGATTTTTTCGGAAAGGATGTTGAGATTCTGGTTAATTATTGATAGTAACATTTATAAATAAAACTTATTTTCTTATTCTTAGCCCGAGTTCAATAAGAGCGCTTCTAGGGTTATAGCGTGCTATATTCTCGGCTATTATTTGTAGAATGGAAGAACAAAAACCTCAAGAGACTAAAGAGCAGAAAGATAATTTCAGGTATTTTGTAAGAATTGCAAATACAGACCTTGATGGAAACAAAGGTATAGGCAATGCGCTGAAAAAAATCAAGGGAGTAAGTTTCATGTTCTCTAATATGATTTGCAATATTGCTGGCGTGGATAAAACGGCTAAAACCGGTTACTTGAATGATGAACAAGTCAAAAAGCTGGATGATATTTTGAATAATCCATTAAAGTATAATAGTCCTGGCTGGATGCTCAACAGGAGAAAGAATTATGAGGATGGGAAAGATTACCACATTATTACAGGAAATTTATCGTTTGCAGAAGAGACTGACATTAAGAGGATGAAGAAAATCAGGTCTTATAGGGGAGTAAGGCATGGCCTGGGGTTGCCGGTTAGAGGCCAGAGAACAAAATCGAATTTCAGAAAAAACAAGGGAAAAGCTTCATTAGGAGTTGTGAAAAAAGAAGAAGCTAAAGCAGGAAGAGTTTGAACAATTTAAAAATTCCATTAATAATAACTCAATGAAAGTTAAGGAGAAATAAGCAAAAAAATAAATCAAAATGGGATCACCAAAAAGACAAAGAAAGAAATTTTCAACGCCATCACATCCATGGCAAAAGGAAAGGATTTTGGCAGAGCAGGAACTATTGAAAGAATATGGACTAAACAGGAAGTATGAAATATGGAAAATGAACACAATCCTGAAGAATTTTACCATGCAGGCAAAAAATCTGGTTACTGTTAAAAATCCACAGGTAGAGAAGGAAAGAAACCAGCTTTTGACAAAACTTTATTCTTTGGGTTTGCTGGGCAGGGATGCAAAGATAGATGATGTATTGTCTTTAACACTGAAAGATGTTATGGAAAGGAGATTGCAGACTTTGGTTTACAGGAAAAACATGGCAGGCAGCCTTAAACAAGCCCGTCAGTTTATTGTCCACGAGCATATTGCCCTAGGAGATAAGACGGTAACAGCTCCATCATACATTGTTCCTTTGGAAGAGGAAAATAGCATAAGCTTTGCTAAAAATTCTGTTCTTTCCAATGCAGGCCATCCTGAAAGGGTTGCAACAAAGGTGAAAAAAACAGATAAAAAACCAAAAGAAAAGAAAGCAAGTGATAAAAAAGAAGAAGATGTGAAAGAAACAGCAAAGGAAAAGGCAGAAAAGAAAAATCCAAAAAAAGAGGCAAAGGCAAAAGACAAAACAAAGGAAAAGCCCAAGGAAAAAATTCCAAGTACGCATGAGCTGAAAAAACAGAAAGAGGATAAGAAAAAACAAGAAAAGAAACTGGAGGAAGAGAAATAAAATGGCAGAAAGATGGGGAATTGCACATATTTATGCATCGTATAACAACACTATAATCCATATAACAGATATTACCGGAACAGAGACGATAAGCAAGGCATCCGGAGGAATGGTTGTTAAGAGCGACAGGATGGAAAGCAGCCCAACAGCTGCAATGATAGCTGCCAAGAGGGCTGCGGAAGGGGCCATAGAAAAGGGGGTAAATGCAATTCATGTCAAAATAAGAGCACCTGGAGGTCATAATGACCCTGTAGGTCCTGGACCAGGAGCCCAGGCTGCTGTAAGAGCATTATCAAGAATGGGTTTAAGGATAGGTTTAATAGAGGATGTCACTCCTCTGCCACATGACGGTTGCAGAAAGAAGGGTGGTAGAAGGGGTAGGAGAGTTTAAATGGGGTGTAAAAAAAATGGAAATAAGAGTTTTATCAAATAACAAGGACGAGGGAAAGCTTTCATTTATTATTAAGGATGCAACACCTGCTTTTGCGAATGCGTTAAGGAGGATTATGACAGAAGAAGTTCCTACCATGGCTATTGAAGATTTAGAATTCAGAAAGAACAATTCAATTTTGTATGACGAGATTATTGCGCATAGGCTTGGTTTGATTCCTTTAAAAACAGACTTAAAATCATACAATTTGCCTGAGAAATGCAAATGCAAAGGTGAGGGATGCGCAAGATGCCAGCTTAAACTTACGCTCAAAGCGTCAAAAGGATCAGGAATAATTTATGCTTCTGAACTTAAAAGCAAAGATCCTGCAGTAAAACCTGTTTATCCAAAAGTGCCCATTGTAAAATTGCTAAAAGGCCAGTCTTTAGAATTAGAAGCTACTGCTGTTTTAGGAAAGGGAAAAGTTCATTCAAAATGGAGTCCTTGTTTAGCGTATTACAAGCATAAGCCGATTATAGAAATAGGAAATGTAAAGAACCCAGAAGAGGTTGTGGAAAAAACTCATGGAAATATTTTTGAGATAAAAAATGGAAAACTGGAAGTTATCAAAGATAATTTGTTTAAGTATGATATTGCAGGTGTAGTGGAAGATGTATCAAATGGAGAGGTCAGGGTTAAGTATGATAATGACATTATTTTTTACATGGAATCATGGGGGCAACTGAGCTGCAAAGAGATTTTAAATCAGGCATTGAAAATTTTTGATGAAACTTTTGATGAATTTGATGAAGAAGTAAAAAAGCTCAAATAATCACCTCGCGCTATAAAATTATAAGTCGAGTGCGGGGGTGGCAGAGTCTGGTCAAATGTGCAAGGTTGAGGGCCTTGTCCTTTAGTGGGTGCGCGTGTTCAAATCACGTCCCCCACATTAAAAAAACAATAATAAAATTTTCAATAAAAAACAATCATAACGACGTAGGGCCTCGTAAAGCGACACACCCCAAGCAACGACGCAAAACCATTGATTATTGATTAATAATAATTTTTTAATGAATAATGAAATTTAAGTGGAAAATAAAATAATGAATTAACAAATAATTGTGAATGTCAAAATAAAAAATTTAATGGAAAAATGAAACGAACAGGTCCGACAAATCCATTGCTTAAGGATTTAATTATGGAACTAAGAAAAAGAAGTAATGAGCAGTCTGTAAACTTATGGAAGAGAGTTGCTTTGGACCTGGAAAAGCCTACAAGGCAGAGAAGGGTTGTAAATTTATCAAAGATTAGCAGGTATACAAAGGAAAATGAAACAATAATTGTTCCTGGCAAAGTTTTGGGTTCTGGAATGTTGAATCATAAATTGACAATAAGTGCTTACCAGGTTTCAGAGCAGGCAAAGGACAAGATAGAGAGGGCTGGTTCAGAAATAGTATCATTACTGGACATAAGTAAGGATAAACCTGATGGTAAAAAAATAAAGATAATTGGTTAATCAATTAAGATAGTACAATAATAAAAATTCAATAACGACAAACAATAAAAGAACCAAACATTAAAAAGTAAACAATAATTAAAATTAATAAATTTAAAAAAATAATAAAAATTGAAAAAATTAAAATGATAATTGATGCAAACGATCTTGTATTGGGAAGATTAGGGGCTTATGCAGCAAAGAAAGCATTGCTAGGGGAAAAAATAGATATTGTTAATTGTGAAAGCTGCGTGGTTACAGGCAGGAGATATAGAATTTTTGAGGATTATGATAAATTTTTGAAGAAAGGGATACCAGCTAAAGGACCTTTTACTTACAGGATGCCTGACAGGTTTGTTAAAAGATCAATAAGGGGGATGTTGCCATACAAAAAAGAGAGAGGAAGAAAGGCTTTTAAAAGTATAAGGTGTTACATTGGTATTCCTGAAAATTTGAAAAATCAGAAGTGTGATACCATAAAAAGTGCTAATATTGAGAAAGTACCAAATCTTAAATTTATAAGAGTTAAGGAGATATGTAAACATATTGGTGGTAAAGTAGAATGAAAATTGTAACAGCTTCAGGAAAAAGAAAAAGGGCTATAGCAAGAGCCACGATAAAAGCTGGAAAAGGTATTGTTAAGATAAATAACCTGATTCTGGATTCTTATGAGCCTAAGCTTTCGAGGTTGAGGTTAAGAGAACCATTAATCATTGCTGGAGACCTTATAAATAAGATAGATGTAAGTGTAAATGTTGTTGGCGGAGGAATTTCAAGCCAGGCAGATGCTTCAAGGTTAGCTATTGCAAAAGGTTTGGTAGAGTTTTCAAAAAGCGACAAGTTAAAGGAGCAATTTTTGAATTATGACAGAAATCTGCTTGTAGCGGATGTCAGGAGGAAAGAACCTGCAAAACCAAACAGGCATGGACAAGCTAGAGCTAAGAGGCAGAAGTCATATAGATAAAACTTATAAAAGAAATATGAAGAAAGGTGTTGAGAAATTTACAAGTAAGTTTCTGGCACCTCTTCGTAAACTCAGAGGTGAAACAAAAATGATTATACCAATAAGATGCTGGTCGTGCGGAAAGCCAATAGGGCATTTATGGGAGAGTTACTTAGAGAAACTTGAGAAAGGAGACGATAAGAAAAAGACTTTGGATGAATTAGGTCTGGAAAGATACTGCTGCAGGGCTATATTTATGGGGCATGTGGACTTGGTGGATACAGTAGCCCAGTTCAAGAAGTTCTAAATAAACCATAAACAATTTAAATTAATCCATATCTTTTTGTTCTATGGTAGACCTGAATAAGATATCCAGGAAATGGCAGAAGAAGTGGCAAGAAAAGAAAATATTCGAAGTAAAGGAAGATCCTAAAAAGAAAAAATACTATGTTCTTGAGATGTATCCTTACCCTTCTGGCTCAGGATTGCATATGGGTCACGCAAGAAATTACTGCATTGGAGATTGTTATGCACGTTATAAGAGGATGCAGGGCTTTAATGTCCTTTACCCAATGGGCTATGACAGTTTTGGGTTACCAGCAGAGAATGCAGCAATAAAAGCAAAGTCACATCCCAAGATTTTTACTGAAGATTCTATTAAGAATTTTATAAAGCAGCAGAAAGAATTGGGATTGAGTTATGACTGGTCCAGGATGATTGCTTCTCATACTCCAGAATATTATAAATGGGATCAGTGGATTTTCTTAAAGATATATGAAAAAGGGCTTGCTTATAAGAAAAAGGCAGCTGTCAATTGGTGCCCTAAGTGCAATACAGTTCTTGCTAATGAGCAGGTTCATGATGGAAAGTGCTGGAGGCATACAGAGCAGAATGTGACTGTAAAAAAACTTTCGCAATGGTTCTTTAAAATTACAAAGTATGGTGATGAGCTCTTGGAAGATATTGACAAGCTAAAAGGCTGGGCAGAAGATGTCAAAATAATGCAGAAGAACTGGATTGGCAAGAGCCATGGAACTAAAATCCATTTTAAGATGGATGGAACTAATGATATAATTCCGATATTTACAACAAGAACAGACACTTTATTTGGAGTCACGTTTATGGTTTATGCTCCTGAGCATCCGAAAGTGATGGAACTTGTAAAAGGGACAAAATATGAAAATAATGTAAAGAAATTTGTCAGAAAGGTTGTCTTAGAAGATAAATTCACAAGAACAGCTGAAGACAGGGAAAAGGAAGGGATGTTCATTGGTAAATATGCGATTAATCCTGTAAATAATAAAAAGGTGCCCATATACATTGGAAATTTTGTTTTGTTAGAGTATGGCGCTGGCTGCGTTATGGCTGTTCCTGCCCATGACCAAAGGGATTTTGAATTTGCAAAAAAATACAACATTCCAATAAAGGTTGTTATAACTCCCCAAGACCATGAATTAAAGCCTGAGAAGATGACAAGGGCTTACTTAGATAATGGTGTTATGGTGAATTCAGGAGAGTTTAATGGTATTGGCAACAGGGATGCTGTTGGTGAGATTACCAATTTTTTGAGGAAAAAGAGACTTGGCAAAAAAACCATACAATACAAGCTTAGAGACTGGCTTATTTCAAGGCAACGCTTTTGGGGCTGTCCAATACCAATAATCTATTGTGATAAATGTGGTGTTGTTCCTGTTTCTGAAAAAGATTTACCAGTAAAACTTCCAGAAAACTATAAATTCGCAATTGGAAAAGGAAATCCTTTAGAACATTGCAAGGAATTTGTAAATACTAAATGTCCAAAGTGTAACGGAAAGGCTAAGCGTGAGACAGATACCCTGGATACTTTTGTTGACAGTTCATGGTATTTTTTAAGGTATTGTGATGCTAAAAACAACAAAGAAATTTTTGATAAAAAGAAGGCTGCTTACTGGATGCCAATTGACATGTACATTGGGGGGAAAGAGCATGCAACAATGCATTTGATTTATTTTAGATTCTTTACAAAAATTTTGAGAGATATTGGCTTATTGAAAATTGATGAACCAACCTTAAATCTTTTCAACCAGGGAATGCTGCACAAAAATGGCGTAGTAATGAGCAAGAGCAAGGGAAATGTTGTTACACAGAATGAGATTGCTGAAAAATATGGCATAGATACTGCAAGATTCTTTTTGCTGTTTGTGTCAGGGCCTGACAAGGATATGGAATGGGATGATAAAGCAATACTTGGGAGCTGCAGGTTCCTGGATAAGGTTTATGCTTTGGCTGAAAAAAAGGTTACAAGCGGTAAGGATGCAAAATCAGAAAGCAAGATGCACAAGACAATAAAGCTTGTCACAGAAAACATTGAAAATTTCAGATTTAATACTGCTTTAGTGCATTTAATGGAGTTTGTAAACTATTTGAGCTCAAAGGGTAATGCAACTAAAAAGAGTTTAGAGGCAGCTGCACTTTTGTTAAATCCTTTTACACCTCATTTAAGTGAGGAGCTATGGGAAAAAGTTGGAAATAAGCAATTTGCAAGCATGCATAAATGGCCAAGCTATGATGAAAAGAAGATTGACAAAAAAATGGATGCAGAAGATGATTTAATACAAAATACAATATCTGATATAATAGCTGTTATGAGGCTTGCGAAGGTTGAAAAGCCAGTGAAAATAATGCTATTTACAGCAGAAAAATGGAAATATAACTTTCTTAAAAAATTGAAAAAAGAAATGGGGGAAAAAAGAAATGTTGGTGAATTGATAAAGGCTGTAATGGATAGGGAGCATGGCAAAGAAATTTCTTCTTTAGTTCCGAAACTGGTTAAAGATCCGAAAAAGATTCCAGAAGTGGTAATAGAAAATGAGTTTGAAGTTTTAAAGGAAAATATAGAAGCAATTGAAAAGGAATTTAACTGCAAAGTTGAGGTAATAAAGGCAGAGCAATCACAAGAGGGAAAGGCTAAGCAGGCAATGCCTGGCAAGGTTGCTATTCTGGTTGAGTAGTTGTTTAAAATGAGATGGGTGCTAAGGTCTAAAATTCATAAGGCAACTGTAACCGAGGCTAATGTGGATTATATTGGAAGCATTACTATTGGTAAAGACCTTATAGAGAAAGCTGGTTTATGGCCCGGTGAGAAGGTTTTGGTGGTAAGCAATACAACTGGTGTCAGGCTGGAAACTTATGTGATAACTGGTGAAAAGGGCTCTGGAGTTATTTGTATGAATGGTGGTGCTGCTCATTTGATTAAGGTCGGGGAAGAGATTATTGTCTTGGGTTTTGAATTAACTGACAAGCCAATTAAGGCAAAAAATATGCTTGTTGATAGGAATAACAAATTTGTAAGGTTTCTATGAAAATCATTGTTCTTGGTGCGGGTGCAATTGGAAGCCTCTATGGGGCAAAATTGTCAAAGCTCTATGATGTTACATTAGTTGTCAGACAAAAGCATGCTGATGAGATAAATAAAAATGGATTAAAAATTACTGGATTGGAAAATAATACTTATAAGTTAAAGGCAATAACAAAAATTAAGAAAATTGAAGATAATACATTGATATTGCTTACAACAAAAGTGTATGACAGCAAGAAGGCTGTTTGGGGCATTAGAAATTTAATCAAGAAAGATACAATAATTTTATGCCTGCAAAATGGATTGTGCAGCGAGAATATTGTAAAAGAGGTTGTTGGGGATAAATGCCTTGTTTTGCGCGGAATCAGCAATATCGGAGCTGCTTTCTTGAAACCTGGAACCATTCAGTATAATACTACTAGTTATACAGCTATTGAAAAAAGCATACTAAGTAAAGATTTAGTTAATGAAATTAAAAAATATGGATTAGATAGTTATGTTTCTGAAAACATAAAGCAGGATGAGTGGAAAAAATTAATAATAAATTGCTTGATTAATCCCCTTTCTGTAATACTAAGAAAAAAAAATAATGCAATAGCCGATGAAAATCTTAATCCACTAAAAAAAATGATTGCAGATGAGTGTTTGAAAGTAGCTGAAAGAGACGGAATAAAGTTTGACATTGATTTTGTCAAAATGGTAAATAAAATGATTAAAGATTCTAAAAATATATCTTCGATGCAACAGGACATTCTAAAAGGAAAAAAGACAGAAATTGACTATCTTAACGGAGCGGTTGTTGAGCTTGGCAGGAAGTATAAGATTAAATGCCCAGTTAATGAGGGCTTGGTTATGATTATAAAGAGAATGGAAAAATAATAAAGCATATAAACAATATCAAATTCAGGACAGATGATGGCTATAAATAATGTTTTAGTAGTTTATGCAAATCCAAAGAATAATGTGGAAAAATCAACATTGGAATTAGTAAAAAGGATATTAAAAAAATATAAGATTAATTATAAGACTGAACATAGGAGTAAACTAAGTAAAAAGTTGTTTCGAAACAAGGACTTGGTAATAGCTGTTGGTGGGGACGGAACTTTCTTAAGGGCTTCTCACTTTATTTTTGATAAAACGCCTGTGCTAGGGGTTAATTCAGACCCTGTATACAAAGAAGGCTTTTTTATGGCAGCTGTGAAAAAAGATTTTGAGATAAAATTCAAAAAAATATTAAGTGGCAATTATACAATAAAAAAACTCCAGAGGCTTGAGGCGTATATAAATAATAGGAAGGTTCCCGAGCTTGCGCTAAATGAGTTTTATATAGCATCTGAGAAGCCATACCATACAGCAGTATATTTTCTTAGTGTAATAGGAAAAAGGGAGAGACAGAAGAGCAGCGGTGTTTTGGTTTCAACTGCGGCAGGCAGTAATGCATGGATAAAAAGTGCTGGTGGAAAAATTTTGCCTTTGTATTCTAATAAATTTGAATACCTGATAAGGGAACCATACTATGGAAGGACCTGTGCAAAGTGTGATTTATTCAAAGGGGTCCTAAATAAGGATAAAAAGATAGAAATTGTATTTGAGGTTGGGAATGGCATTTTGATTGCAGATTCTATGAGTAAAGAGCACAAATTCAAAACCAAGAAGAATGTCATGGTCAAAATGTCAAAAAAACCACTTTATTGCATCTCATTTAATGATGGCCCTTATAAGATTTAAATCTGGAAAGTATCCTATTCCTTAAAAAGCTTAATACGCCTCCAAAAGGACCATAAAGAATTGTGCCTTTGTAGTCTGTTTTATTTTGTTTTATGGCTTTTCTTAAATTACCCTCAAAAACTGTATATGCTCTTCCTATTTCAAATTTGAAATGGGCGTCAGAACCTGCAATTCCAGGTATATTCAGTTTTTTTGCTACTCTTTGTGCTTTTTCGTTATTGCCTGAGAGCATTCTGGCATTAAAGCACTCTATAGCATTAATCTTATCCCTGATTTTCTCTAAAGGATATCTGAACTTATGTTTTGGATTTATTGATATCCTGAAAGGGTGGGGGATGGCTATCAAGCCATTTTGTGTTTTGACTTCATCAATGACAGAAAAAAGATCTCTTGATTTTATTTCCTTCTTCACATAATAGGCAAGGACATCACCATAATTTGTCTTTACTTCGTCTCCTACAATAACTTCAAAGTTTTTATCCTTGTTCATTTTCTTTACCTTAAGAGCTCCATTTATAGTATTGTGGTCTGTGACAGCAATTCCATCAAGGCCTTTCTTTTTTGCAATCTTGAGAAGTATTTCGGGCTTTAAGCTGCTGCAGGGGGAATAATGGGTATGATTATGCAGATCATATTTCATTTTTTCCTGAAGAAATGATAAAGTATTTAAATGTTTTTCAGTCTAATCACTAAAATATGCTAGGTGCAAAACTCAGGAAGGGACTAAAGAAACCACTTGAAAAAACATGCTCATTAATAGCAAAAACCGGAATTAATCCAAATATTTTTTCTTCTTTTGCTTTATTATGGGCTGTAATTGCTGCTTATTTCATAGCTGATAAAAATATTACTATTGGACTTATTTTTGTAACACTTGCAGCAGTGTGGGATGCCTTGGACGGGAGTCTTGCAAGAGCAGAAAGCAAGGTTTCCAAGTTTGGCAATTATCTAGATGCTTTCTCACTTCCCACAGGAAGATAGTTTATTAGAATTTCTGCTTCTGATTTTTTTAACTCTTCTGCTACATTCGCTTCTTTTGCTTCAGAAAGAACAAATGTGTGGTCTTCAGGATAATCATTCATATGAGGCGAAAACCCGTCTAGTATGGGAGACTTTTTCACCCCTACCCCGAGATTAGGGATTTCTTTCTGGAAAACTGTTGTGTTATTGGGCTTTGAAAAAATAGCTTCACTAACATCTTTGCCTACCTTTCTTTTATCTATATCAAAAGCAGCTACGACTTCTATATCTGAAGGTTTATAACCATTAATTTCCCAATGCATTATACCTATAACACCTTTTGGATTTTTATCCTTATAATAATAGATTCCTTGTATTAAAGTACTTGCGCAGTTTCCTAGTCCAGCTATTGCTATTTTTATTTTTTTCATTTTGTTACTATGAATAGAAAGTTGCGTGGTAATTATAAATTTTATGATTTTTAAGAACGTATCACATTTGATTAATAGTGTGGAAAGTTATATATATTAGCTAGATAATAATTTTGAAAATCATAAAAAATAGACTGAACCATGAAAGGTATCTTTTCAAAACCAAACCAGATAACTTGTATCAGGATTCTTTTGATTCCCATATTTGTGATTTTCCTTTTGATGGAAATGCCTTATGGAGATTATATTGCAGCATTTATTTTTATAATTCTGGCTGCATCAGATGCCCTTGATGGCTATATTGCAAGAAAAAAGCAGCAGGTAACCGGCTTAGGAAAGATACTGGATCCTATTGCAGATAAATTGCTGATATCAACAGCATTGATATTCTTGATAGGGAGAATAGAGTTATGGATGGCTGTTGTTATTATTGCAAGAGAGCTAATCATTACTGCTGCTAGGATTTGCTTTTTGCCTAAAAAAGTTGTAATTGCAGCAAGCAATCTTGGAAAAATAAAAACCATTTCCCAAATAATAGCCATACTTGCTGTAATTCTCAACGTACCTTTCAACTGGTGGATTATGTTGCTAGCGGTTATCATAACAGTTGCTTCTGGATTGGACTATCTTGTAAAAATGAGCAAGCTTATTGGAGGAAATGCCATTAATCTGCCGAACATAATAACAACCTTTAGATTATTATTGATTCCGCTGTTCATAACTAATTTAATGAAGATGGATGTAAATTTCGCACTTATGACTCTTACTATTATTGTTCTGTCAGATAAATTAGATGGTATTTCCGCAAGGGTAGCAAAGCAAATTACGAGGTTTGGGAGAATCTATGATGCTTTTGTTGATTTTGTAGTGATAGTATCGTCACTTGTAACATTTTATATAATAGGGCTTATAGAGTTTTTTTGGATTTTGATCTTTGCAGTAGCCGTTATAGCCTTAATAATAACAAAAATATCCTACCACACAAAATTTAAGGAGGAGACTTCAAATGCCTTGGGAAAAATTGTAGTGGGAATTTCGTATGTTGCGGTAATCGCTATTATTATTGATTTCGCATATAAATTCGAAATATTGGTTATAATTGCTATATTGACTTATATATACATACTTGCGGACATATATAAAATTTTTATAAAAAAAGCCTAGATTTTCTAAACCACTTTAAAATCCACTAAAATAGGGAGATGGTCAGAAAAATAAAAATTAAGCACTTCATAATTACTCACTTTTATTCTCTTGGACGCAAGTATGTAGTCTAATCTCCTGCTGGGATGGAAAGCTGGTTGTGTATATATCTGTGACTTCGTATCCATCTGGAACATGTGATGAAGATGTGTTTTTTTCAAAAGCTTTTTAATCTCTTCCTCACCATTAAATGTATTAAAATCCCCCATGAGGATTACTGGGTTGTGGATATTGTTTATTATCTTTGTCAATTCGTGAATTTGCTTGGTCCTTGCAGTTTTACCCAAGGAAAGATGTGCCAATAAAAGAGTAACTTTTTTGGGAACATGGATTGTTGCCTCTATTACAACACGCTTTGTGCCTTCGTGGAATACATGATACCGTGCATTTGAAAGTCTTTCCCTGGCGACTATTGCATTTGCCTGTTTATTCAGTATTGGGACAAAATGGAATAATTTTAGCCACCCTTCAAAAGGATACTGAACCTTTTCTACAAAATTTGTCATCCCGAGCTGCTTCTCAAAAAACACTACCTCATCTTTTTTTGCGCGGAACGAGCCTATGTCTACTTCAACCAGTGCAAAAATATCTGGCTTTAATTTCTTTATATGGTCAACTATTTTCTGGTCCAAATCTTTTGGAGGAAAAAAAATCCTCCAAAATTTTAGGTATTCCCGCCACAAACCAGTCATGCCCTCGCAATACTCTATGTTATAGACAATCAGCCTTACCATTCTGAAATTAGTTCCTCATTTTTAAAAAAACTTTTTCTTTTTATATTCTTTTTCAAATATCTTTATTTCTTTTACTATTGATCCTTTAATTTTATTTGATCCTAATTTATCTAAATATCCGAATTTTAACAATAAGAGAAAAATGATAATTATTATTGCAGTTAATATATAGAAAATATTATGGTGCTTTTGTTTCATTTTAAAATGATTTTTAGAAATATTTATATAGACTATTATTTAAGTTTTTTTGATATGGTTAACCGAATAACAGACTTGTTTATGAACGATATTTTTTTATCTGTATTATTGGCTGGCAGTATCTCTCAATTAGTTAAGATATTAATCTTTATATTTAAAGATAAGCAAGAATTCCAGTTTAATGATTTGATTGTGACTGGCGGAATGCCCAGCACACATTCTGCCATGGTCGGTTCACTTACAGCTATAATATGGTTAAACCAAGGATTTAGTCCTTTATTTTTTGTAGTTCTCACTTTTTCATCGATTGTTTTAAGGGACTCTATGGGTGTAAGAAGAAGTGTAGGGGAAGAAGGCAAATTAATTGAAAAGATTGCTAAATCTGAGAATATAGAAGCGAGTAAATTTCGTTATTCCCTGGGCCATAATCCTATTGAAGTGTTTGTTGGCCTGGTTATAGGTTTTATTTGCGCAGTTTTTAGTTACATTGTTTTTTAGTATGTTTCTGAATGATAAAATTTTTAATAACATAAAAAATACTAATATCTATGACATATACAATCTTAGACTGCTATACTGATGAACCAGCAGGGCTAGGGGTTCCGCCTTACTTAGGAACATATCCCAGATACATAGCAGGCTATTTGAATGAAGATGTCAATTATTTAACAATTGATGATTTAAGATTGTGGAGAAAGCATAATTCAATAATAAAAGAGACAAAATCAGCGGAAAATCGAAGATTTTCTAGGTATTTGGAACCTATGGTTCCAAAACTTTCGCAGAAAACAGATATTACAACTTACAATTTAACACTTAATTATAAAAATATTGGAAAAATATTGGAAGAAACTGACGAGCTGATTGTTATTCTTGGCGTTCATGTTCCCGGGAAGTATCTTTCTGCAGTGCCTGGAACCCTAAAAGAGATTATACCGATAATTAGAGACCTAAAATGCAAAAAAGTGCTTACAGGACCTGCAGTTTATGGGACTCAGCTTTATGGCGGCAGATTTTTTGAGAAAACGGACTTAGATGTTTTTGACAAGGTTGAGCATTCTATGTTTAATTTTGGCTATGATAAAGTCAAGGATTATGCAGTTGATGGGGCAAAAATAATCAAGCAAATTCCCAATCATAGGATGATTGAGATTGAGACAGGGCATGGTTGCACAGGAAAATGCAGCTTTTGTATAGAGCCATTGAAAAACAGGATTGAGTTTCGTGACAAAGATGATGTTTTAAAAGAAATTATTGAGTTTTATAAATTAGGTTGCAGATTTTTCAGATTAGGAAAACAGAATTGTTTCTATACTTTTCCCAATGCTATTGAGCTTTTAAAGGAAATTAGAAGTAATTGCAAAGGCATAAAAGTTTTACATATAGACAATGTCAATCCTGTAAATGTTGTTTCTGATAAAAATCATAAAATAACCAAAGCTGTTGTTAAGTATTGTACAGCTGGTAATGTGGCTGCTCTTGGAGTTGAAAGTTTTGATGAGGTTGTTGTTAAGGAGAATACCCTGAATAGTTCTCCAAAAATAGCTTATGAGGCAATTAAAATTCTTAATAGGTATGGTGCGGAAAGAGGAAAAAATGGAATGCCGAGATTTTTGCCAGGTATCAACTTAATTTTTGGTTTAAGAGGGGAGAGTAAAAAAACCCATGAAGAGAACATAAAATGGCTTAAGAAAATTTATAATGATGGTTTAATGCTGAGAAGGATAAACATAAGGCAGGTTGCAATTTTTGAGGGAACCTCACTTTTCAAAGAAAGTAAAAATAAATTTTTGAAGAAAAATAAAAAGATGTATTGGAGATGGAGAAATGAGGTAAGACAGAAAATTGATTGGCCAATGTTACAAAGAGTGGCTCCAAAAGGTACTATCTTAAGAAATTGCTATGCTGAGATTTATGATGGCAACACAACTTTCTGCAGGCAATTTGGAACCTATCCATTAATTGTCGGGGTTAAAGGGAGGTTGGAATTAAAGAAGTTTTATGATCTGGAGATCATTGGGCATATGTTGAGGAGTTTGGTGGGTAAAGTGATTAAGGAAAAAGTTTGAGGTAATTGTTTAAACTATATGCAATAGATTTATAAATAATTTAAATTAATAAAATAAAAAGTTAGTGGTTTTAAAATGAAACTTGGCTTTATTGGTCTTGGAAGAATGGGCTTCTATATGGTTGAGCGTCTTCTCAGACATAAGCTTAAAGTTGTGGCGTATAACAGAAGCCCAGATAAGGTAAGGCAGATTGCAAGAAAGGGTGCTGTTCCTGCTTTTAGTGTTGATGGGCTGATTGACAAGCTGCCTGGCAAAAAAATAATCTGGATTATGCTGCCAGCAGGCAAAGTTACAGATAATATGGTTAAGAAAGTTCTGCCATTATTAAACAAAGGGGATATTATAGTTGATGGTGCAAATGATTTTTACAAAAATGCAGAGAAGCATGATAAGTGGTGCAAGAAGTATGGTGTATATTTTTTTGATTGTGGTGTTTCCGGAGGTGTTTGGGGGCTTAAGAATGGGTATACATTAATGGTTGGTGGCCCAAAAAGCCAGTTCAGGTACATAGAGCCTTTTTGCAAAGCTTTGTCAGCTAAAGGCGGCTATGGTTATTTTGGCAATGTTGGTGCAGGTCATTTTGTGAAAAGCGTGCATAATATAGTTGAGTATGTGTATCTACAGGGCATAGCTGAAGGAGTTGAGTTGCTAAGTAAATTTAAGCAACCAATTGACATTGTCAAAGCTACTTCTGTATGGAGTCCTGCGAGTGTAATTAATAGCTGGTTGTTGGATTTGGCAAATGTTGCGCTAAAGAGACCTGATTTCAAAAATATTAGTCCAAAAATTGGTAGCGTTACTATTGAAGAGCTTAAAAAAACAAAGGAATCCATCAATGGGTATGCGCCTGCTTTTGAGATAGCTACAAAAATAAGGCAAGATAAAAGCAAGAAATTTATTTTGGGCAAGAGGGTAATTGCTGCTACTAGACGAGAATTTGGAGGGCATGCTGTAAAGAAGAAATAAGATGGAAAATAAAATTGAACCGTGTGCAATTATAATTTTTGGAGCTACAGGAGATTTAACAAACAGAAAGTTATTACCAGCTTTGTACAAGTTGGAATTTGAAAATTTGCTGCATAAAGATTCAAAAATAATAGCATTCGCTAGAAAAATAAAAAGCAATGAACAGTTTAAAAAAGAGGCATTAAAAGCAATAAAAAATTTTTCAAAGTTTAAAGTTGATAATTTGGTTTGGAAAAAATTAGCAAATAAGATTTTTTATCATCAGTCTGAATTTCAGGACATTAAGGGTTTTAACAGGCTGAAGGCTTTAATTAAGAAAATATGCACAAAGACTGCAAGCTGCAATAAGATATTTTATCTTTCAGCGCCTCCTGGTTTCTTTGAGGTGATAATATCTAATTTAAAAAAAAGCGGCCTTTCTGCAATTTCTGGGTGGAGCAGGGTTGTTTTTGAGAAGCCATTTGGTCGTGATTTGAGATCAGCAAAAAAACTCAATGAGTCAATAAAAAATGCTTTCAAGGAAAGACAGATTTATAGGATTGACCATTACTTAGGAAAGGAGCTAGTGCAGAATTTGCTTGTACTTAGGTTTGCAAACAGCATTTTTGAGCCTGTTTGGAATAAAAAGTATATAGACCATATCCAGATTACTGTCGCAGAAGATATTGGTATGGGAGCAAGAGGAAATTATTATGAAAAGGCAGGAGCTTTAAGGGATATTGTACAGAACCATATGTTACAGTTAGTTTCCCTAACTGCAATGGAGCCACCTGTAAGCCTGAATGCTGAAGATATAAGAGAAGAAAAAGTAAAGATTCTTAGATCTATAAGACCATTTTCACTAAAAGATGTTGATAAAATTGCTGTAAGAGGGCAATATGGTTCTGGTAAAATAGATAATAATAAGGTAAGGGCCTATAGGGATGAAGAGAAAGTTGACAAAAATTCAAATACAGAAACTTTTGCTGCATTAAAACTAAATATAGACAACTGGAGATGGTCAAACGTTCCATTCTATTTAAGGACTGGGAAAAGGCTAAAGGAGAGGGTTGCGGAGATAAATATTGTTTTTAAGAAAAATCCAGGAATGTTATTCAATGGTCATGTTAAGCACGTACAACCAAATATGCTAATAGTCAGGATACAGCCAGAAGAAGGTATTTCCTTGCAATTCTCTGCAAAAGTTCCTGGCAAAAAAATGATCATGGATCATGTAAGAATGGATTTCTGCCATGAGTGTAAATTTGGTCCCAATACTCCTGATGCTTATGAAAGACTGCTTTATGATGTTACAATTGGTGACCAGACTTTGTTCACAAGCTGGGATATGGTAGAGCATTCATGGAAGATTGTTGATAAGATAGCAAAAGCGTGGGAGCACGGTAAGGTTTTAAACTATAATCCTGGAAGCTGGGGGCCTAAAGAAGCTGATAGGTTGATTGAGAAAGATGGAAGGAGATGGTATGAGCCCCAGAAACCATCTTATTCAGAGTTACTACAAAATGATTCAAAACAATAAAAAACTGA